>Ga0105049_10002526_pt1 | contig 21725 bp, 20 predicted proteins | sample MAT06_FD_78087 | JGI IMG/M metagenome (GOLD analysis project Ga0105049, IMG submission 78087) | Freshwater microbial communities from Lake Fryxell liftoff mats and glacier meltwater in Antarctica - MAT-06 | ecosystem: Environmental > Aquatic > Freshwater > Ice > Liftoff microbial mat | place...
CGGTCTGCGGACCGAGCTGGACCTGCGCAATGAGAAGGTCGGCTACAAGGTGCGCGAACACTCGGTCGGCAAGGTCCCGGTCATCGCCGTGGTCGGCAAGAACGAGGCCGAACAGGGTACGGTCGCGATCCGCCGCCTCGGCTCACAGGCGCAGGAATTGGTGTCGCTGGACGAGGCGATCCGTATGCTGACGGAAGAGGCGACGCCGCCGGATCTGCGCCCGGCCTGATCAGCTCTTTCCAGCCCGGCTTGGCGGAAAGCCGAACACAAGCGAGAACGCATCGCTGAACGCGCTTCGGCTTTGATACCCGGTCGCCAGAGCGGCTTGCTCGATCGTTGCGCCACCAGCGATCCTGACCAGTCCTTCCGACAGCGTGGCAAAGCGCCGCCATTGCGCCGGCGACAATCCGGACTCGCGTTGAAACGCGCGCTCGGCGGTGCGGCGGCTCAAGCCCGCCCGTGCACACAGGGTGTCGAGGGGAACATCATGCAGGGCGGTATCAAGGAAGAAGCCCGCAAGCCTTCGCGCTCGGGGGTCCTGCGGGTGCAGGAGGACGAGGTTTCCGGGATCGCACCAGTTCATCTCGCCCAGAATGATCATCCCCAGACTGCGATCCCTTTCGAGACGCTCGTCAACAAACCCCTGTTCGCAGACCCGCAAGATCGCCTCGTGCAGCAGCCCGCTCACATTGACGATGCCGGCCTCCCTCGACGGGTCGGTCGTGTCCGGCCGCAGGTATAGTGTGCGCAGCTGGAGCCGGGACGACATGCGAAGGCCATGCGGTGTGTGAGCGGGAATCCATAGCCCCATCCGCGGCGGGAGGACCCAGGACCTGCCGCCGATTTCGGCCCGAACGGCACCACTTCGCGCGTAAAGGAACTGCGGCCAGGGATGCCTATGGACATCCTCGCGGCCACCAGCAGCATAGTCGACGGCAAGGGACCGGATGAGGAAATGGGGCTCGTCGGCCCTTGAAGGGTATTGTCGCATTTGCCGACTAAATTGTCGGATTTCGGAATATGCGACAGGCCTCGATCGTGATTATCTTGCGATCTGCAAGAGCCTGAAACATGCCAAACAAGCTTGCCCACTTTGCCATCGAAGCCGACGATGTGGACCGGGCACTCCGGTTCTATGAAGCAGTGTTCGGTTGGCGATTCTCGCCTTGGGGGCCGCGGGGATTTTACCTGATTGAGGGAGCCGGAGTTGCCGGTGCCCTGCAAAAGCGCCGTGAGCCGCTTCCAGCCGGACGCAACGGCTTTGAGTGCTCATTCGCCGTCGATAACATCGCTGCGACAAGCAAACTCATTGAAGCGGCTGGTGAAGGGCTCATCGGATCCAGCCATACGATCCCGACCGTCGGTGAACTCGCTCAATTTGCCGACACCGAAGGCAACGAGGCAATCATCATCCAGTACGCGCCTCAGCGGCTGAAGGAGATGGGGTTGGCCTGAAAGCCTGGTGAGCGGAGTCAGGGTAAATAGTGCTGATGCGCGAGGGGTGAGCGGATCAGTGCCTTGCTCACTCCTTGCTCACCAGCACGATTCACCAGCACCCGCTCCGGCAGAGCTACAGCAGCCTCTTGCGCATCGCCTGGGACAGCATATCGATCATTGTCACGGCGATAACGACGATGACGACGATGGCCGAGACAGCGCGGAAGTTGAAGGCGTTCATGCTTTCGAACAGCACCTGGCCGATACCGCCCGCGCCGATCAGGCCCAGGACGGTGGCCGAACGGCTGTTCGACTCAAAGCGGTAGAGGGCGAACGAGGTCCACAGCGGAGCGACCTGCGGGATCACGCCCCAGACGATCTCGTGCAGCCTGGAGGCACCGGTGGCGCGGACGCCCTCGACCGGGCCTTTGTCAATCGACTCGACCGCTTCGGAGAACAGCTTGGCCAGAACGCCGGCGGTGTTCAGCGTGATGGCGAGGACGCCCGCCAGCGGCCCGAGGCCTACCGCGACAATGAAGAGCAGAGCCATGACCAGGTCGGGGATCGACCGCAGCATGTTCATGATCCAGCGGATCGGCGTCACGACCCAGATCGGCGCAATGTTGCGCGCGGCGGCCAAACCCAGGGGGACGGCGAGGAAAACGGCCAGAAAGGTGCCCCACAGTGCGATCTGCACCGTCTGCCACATCTGGGCGACGAACATCCGCCACTCCGTAAAGTCCGGACGCAGAAGATCCATCGCGAAATTCCGCACCGAGTCTGCGTTGGTCACCAGTCGCGAGAGGTTGCCCAGATCGACGTCGTTGACGCTATAGATCAGCACCGCCAGCACGCCACCCCAGATCAGGACGTCGAGCGCCCAGGCCGCCACGGACTTGGTGGGCGGCTTGGGGATGGGCGTCGCCGCGACGGCAGGCTTGACGAGGCCGGCGTCGGTCAAGGCTGGACCTCTCGCAGGCTGCGCAGGCGCTGCAACTCACGCTCGGAGGCAGCGACGGCCGTCGCATCGCCCGCGGCTCGGGCCTCGCCCAGTTTCTGGTCAGCGACCATTTCCCGGATCGGGTTCAGGTAACTGTCGTCCGCCGGGTTGAATCGGGAATAGTTCAGGCCCGCCAAAACCTTGCGCTGACGCTCTGCTTCGGGCGTATCGCCCTGGCCGTAGGTCAGGAAGAAGCTGCGGATTTTTTCCTTGATCGCCGGGTCGAGGTCCTCACGGACGACGATCCCGCTCTCGGGGATCGGGGGCGACTGCCAGATGTCCTGAATCTGCGCCGCGACGCGCGGGTTCTGACGGTTCAGGAAGACGGTGTTGACGGTATTGGATGTGGCGACGTCGACAACGCCAGTCGCGATCGCCATGGAATTGGCCTGATGGTTGGCCGAGCGCACGGTCTTGAAACACTGGGCCGGAACGATACCACGCGGATTGAACAGGAAGGCCATGGGAGCGAGCGTGCCCGAGGTCGACTGGGCGTCGCCGATGCCGAAGTCATATTTCTTGCCGCACGCCATGACGTCGTCGAGCGTGATGCCCGAACCCGCCTTGACGATCAGGGTCGATCGGTAGCTGTCGCGGCCTTCCAGATCGACGATTCGGGCGATGACCTCGCCCTGGGCTCGGTCGATGGCCTCAATCGAGGGCTTGGCCGACAGCCATGCCACCTGCGTCTGGTTGCCCCTCATGGCCTCGACCAGGATGGTATAGTTCGAGGCGAAATACGGCTTCACCGGCACGCCGATGGCCTTGGCCATGTCGTCCAGCAGCGGCTGCCACATCGGACCGGACGAGGCCTGGCCCTCGGCGGACAGAATGGAGAAGGTGATCTCCGTCGGTGGGGCGGCGGTCGGGGCATCATCGCCTCCGCCGCAAGCCGAAAGGCCGAGCATGGCGGCGGCGGCGGCGGCGGCGGCGATCAGGCCGAGACGGCGGGTGACGGGTGCGAAGGTCATGCCTTGGTTTCCCAGAACGCGTCCTCGAATTCAGGACCGTAGATGTCGATGAGCTGTTTGGTGTCCAGACCGGTTGCCGGACCGTCGTAGACGATCTGGCCGGCCTTCAGGGCGATAACCCGCTCGCAATAGCGGATGGCGTAATCGACCTGGTGCAGGGTGACGATGACCCCCAGGCCGTCGCGTTTGTTCAGCTCGACCAGCAGCTCCATCACCTTGCGGGCGGAGACGGGGTCCAGCGAGGCGACAGGTTCGTCGGCCACGATGGCCTTGGCCCTCTGGACCAGGGCGCGGGCGATGGCTGCGCGCTGCTGCTGCCCCCCCGACAGGGTGTTGGCGCGCTGGGCGGCGTATTCAGACACGCCGACGCGGTGCAACGCCGCCATGGCCGTGCGTTTGTCCGCCGACGGCCACGCACCGAGGACGCCGCGCCAGCCGGGCAGACGTCCGAGGGCGCCGAGCATAACGTTGGAGAACAGCGACAGCCGGCCGACCAGATTGAACTGCTGGAAGATCATGCCCAGCTTCTGGCGCGCGCCACGCGTGGCGGCGGTCAGGCGGCCGTTCTTCTGAACCACCTCGCCGAAGACCGTGATGGTGCCCTTGCCGGAATCGATGGTCTGCAGGCCGGTGATGGAACGCAGAAGGGTCGATTTGCCCGAACCGGACGGACCGATCAGGGCGACCATTTCTCCGGCCCCGACCTCAACGGACACGCCGTTCAGGGCCTTACGAGCGCCGAAAGTCTTGGACACGTCCTTCACGGACGCGACGGCGGCGGTGGCTGAGGTCATGGACACGCTGAAAGCGGTTGCAAGGGCGCGCCGCATCGCCCGATCAGGCCCGCGAGGCAAGTCTTAATGGCACGTTCGCGGCGTTTTCGTCCAGCGGAACGGCATCGGGTGAGGGCGCACTACCGCGCCTCCCGCACCTCGATGGGCAGTCCCAGCGACTCGAGCTGCGGACGGACGGTGGCGACGTCACCGACAACGACCCAGACGAAGTTCTCGTAAGCGATCACGCGCCGTGCCTCGGCGTCCATCGCCTCGGCGGTCATGGCCTCGTAGCGAGAGGCCAAAGTCTCCCAATAGTTGTCGGGGCGGCCATACAGGGCGTTGGATCGCAGCGCGGCCAGGACAGCGGTCGAGGTCTCGAAACGGCCCGGCAGTTCACGGACGCTGCCGTTGATGGTGCTCTCGCGCTCCGCAGCGGTCACGCCCCGGTCGGACAGGAACGTGCGATACTGGTCGATCAGCGCCGCGATCGACTCCCCGGTCCGGTTCGACTGCACCGGCGCATAGATCGTGTAGCTGCTCTGGTGCTCCGCCATATCGATCGACCCGAAAAGACCGTAGGACCAGCCGCGCGTCTCGCGGATGTCCTGGTTGATGCGCGACAGGAAGCCTGACCCGATTACCTCGTTGGCTGCATCCAGCGTCAGCAGATCATCCCTGCCCGTGACGGGCAGAACAAGGCCGCCCAGGATTACCGACTGCGGCGATTGCGGCCGGTCGATCAGCACGATTCGCGACACGCCTTCGGGCACGGCACCGTCGAACGCCTTGACGCCTTTGGCAACAGTGGGCGGCGACCATGCTCCGAAGCGTGCTTCGAGCAGGGGCGTCAGCTCGGACAATGACCGGTCCGAGACCACGAATAGTTGGGCGTTGTCCGGGCGGATCCAGGTCTGATGGAAGAACCGAAGGTCGTCCCGGTTCAGGTCGCGGACGGCCTCGACCGTGCCCATGCCCAGTCCAGCGCGACCGTAGGGGTGCGTTTCGCCATAAACCATGGGGAGCAGCGTCCTAATGCCCATAGAGGCCGGTGTCGACAACTCCCGGGCGATAGCGGCCAGTTGCTGGTTCCTGCGGCGCTCCACGTCGGCGCTGCGGAAGGCGGGGTTGAGCAGCACATCGACCAGCAGGTCCAGCGAAGGCTCCAGATTGGCGCTGACGGTGGTCAGGGTGACGGCGGTCCGGTCCGTCGAGGCGAGCGCGCCGATCGCGGCACCGAGCCGTTCCTCCTGCTCGGCGATCTGGACGGCGGTTCGGCTCTCGGTGCCCTCGGTCAGCAAATCGAGCATCAGGCGCTGGGCCCCCGGAGCCTGGGCCGGATCGGCAGCCTGGCCTGCGTCGAACTCGACCGCCACGCGGGTGATCGGCACGGTGGCTGAGCGGGCGTAGATCACCTCGATGCCGTTCGACAGACTTGCGCGTTCGATGTCGGGGAAATCCAGAGCCTTCATGGGCCCAACGCCGGGCATGGGTTCGCGCGGCGTGAAGGCAAGAGGCTGGGCGGCGGCGGGCGGTGCGCGGTCGGTGGCGGCCTCGGCATAGGCATCGCGTTCGCCTGGATCGACCTGCACGGCGAGGACCGGACGGGTCAGCCAGCGCCCCATGACCGCCTTGACGGAAGCGGGGGTCACAGCGCTCAGAGCGGCCAACTCGCGGCGGTAGAAACCGGGGTCGTCGGCGTACAGTTCGCCTTCGGCCAAAACGACGGCCTTGCCCTCGAAGCCACCCACGGGCTCCAACGCCTGGATCTGTTGGGACAGGCGCGAGGTGACGACGCGCGCAACCTCATCGGCGGTCGGGCCCTGATCGACGAAGTCGCCGATCAACTGGTCCAGCCGGGCCGAAACGGCCGCGATGTCGCCGCCCTGCTTGACGTTGACGACGATCTGAAAATTGCCGAGCCGCTGGAAAGCCTGATAGCGGGTCGCGACGGAGGTCGCGGTCTCGTCGCCGCGCACGAGAGCGCTGTCCAGCCGCGAACTGGCCAGACCTCCGAGGACGCTGGCGGCGACATCCAGATCAGCCGAGGCCTCGTCCAGCGTGCCAGGCACGATCCAGGTCCGGTACAGGCGGGTATTGGGCACGCGGTCCCGCATCGTCCGGTCGATACGGGCCTCCAGCGTCGGGATGTCGGCCTGGGCCGGTTCGTTCTGCGCGCCGCGCGGGATGTGGCCGAAGAATTGCTCGACCTTGCGACGCGCCGTGGCCGCGTCGATGTCGCCGGCGATGACCAGCACAGCATTGTTGGGACCGTAGTTGTCGCGGTGCCACTGGCGCAGATCGTCGAGGCTTGCGGCGTCAAGATCGGCCATCGAGCCGATGGTGGAGTGGCTATAGGGGTGGCCGGGCGGAAACAGCGCCTCCAGCTGGGCGTAATAGACCAGGCCATAGGGCTGGTTGTCGCCCTGCCGCTTCTCGTTCTGAACCACGCCGATCTGATTTGTCAGCCGCTCCTGATTCAGTGCGCCGAGCAGATGGCCCATCCGGTCGCTCTCCATATAGAGCGCTTGGTCGAGGGCCGAGGTCGGGACGGTCTGGAAGAAATTGGTGCGGTCGAACCAGGTGGTGCCGTTCCAGTCGGTGGCGCCCATGGCGCGCAACGGCTCCATCAGCCCGCCGGGCAGATTCTCGGTCGGGTTGAACAGGCCGATGTGCTCGAACAGGTGGGCGTAGCCGGTCTGGCCTTCGGGCTCGTCCTTGGAGCCGACGTTGTACCAGGCCGCGACCGCGACCACCGGGGCCTTGCGGTCGGTGTGAACCACGACGCGCAGGCCGTTGTCGAGGGTGAAGGCCTCGAACGGGATATTGACGCTGCGGGCCAGGACAGAGGCCGGGACCGGCGCGGCAGACTGGGCCAGGACGCAGGACGGGGCGGCGAGCAACAGGGCGGCAGCGGCGAGGAAAGCGGCATGACGCATCGGAAGTCCCCCTTGGTTTGCGGGCACCGTATCAGCGGTGGCGACGTCCACAAGTGACCGCTGATTGCCGAAGTCGGGCGGAGCTTCCGGGGAGGCGATCCGCACCCTGACGAATCTCCTGCAAACTCAAGGCCCGCCCAGAAAAAACCGCTTTACATGACAGACGCGTGACCTTACATCGCGGCTTCCGGCGGACCCCGTGGTCTGACTCTATGCGCTGCTAACGCCGGCTGGGTTTAACAATTACAGGGGTTTACGTGAATTGCGCACGTATCCATTTCCCCTGGACCTGGTCCGTGAGCGGTCCCCTGAACGTCCCGTCGCCCTCGTGCGACAGCGTTCGGTTTCCGTTGCGGCGCGCTGGTTCCAGGACAATCTAAAGGCCGACGTCTTCTATGCGGTGAAGGCCAACCCCTCGCGCTGGGTCATCGAGACCCTGGTCGAGGCGGGCGTCACGGCGTTCGACGTCGCATCGTTGTCAGAGATCGAACTGGTCCGTTCGGTCAGCGCCGACGCGCGTCTGGCCTTCATGCATCCGGTCAAGAGCCGGGGCGCGATCACCCGCGCCTATTTCGAGCACGGCGTCCGCACCTTCGCGCTGGACAGCCATGACGAGCTGCAGAAGATCCTCGACGCCACCGGCAACGCGACCGATCTGAACCTGCTGGTGCGCATGACGGTCTCGGCCGACGGCGCGGCCTATTCTCTGTCGGGCAAGTTCGGCGTCTCGCCGGATCAGGCCCCGTCGCTCCTGCTGGCCACGCGTCAGGCGGTGGTCGACGGCCTGATGGGCGTCTGTTTCCACGTCGGGTCGCAGTGCATGCGGCCGTCCGCCTATGAGGCCGCCATGGCCCAGGTCGGCCGCGCCATCAGCCGCGCAGGCGTGTTCGTGGACATCGTCGATGTCGGCGGCGGCTTTCCGTCCGTATACCCGGGCATGGTCCCGCCGGACATGCAGGAATACGCCGACGCCATCCACCGCGGTTTCAACGAGATGCCGGTATCGGAAACGACCGAGCTGTGGTGCGAGCCCGGCCGGGCGCTGGTGGCGGAATCGTCGTCGGTGCTGTGCCGCGTCGACCTGCGCAAGGGCGACGCCCTGTATCTGAACGACGGCTCGTACGGCTCGCTGTTCGACGCCACCCATTCGCGCTGGCCCTTCCCGACCAAACTGGTCCGGGACGGTGACGCGTCGCCCGACCTGAAGCCGTTCCGCTTTTATGGCCCGACCTGCGATTCCATCGACCATATGCCGGGACCCTTCTGGCTGCCGGCCGATGTGCAGGAAGGCGACTTCATCGAGATCGGCATGCTGGGTGCCTATGGCGTGGCCATGTCGACCGGCTTCAACGGCTATGGCGAGCACGATCTCGCCGCGGTCGAGGACGCCCCGATGGCCTCGCTGTACGGTCTGGCCCCGCGCTCCATCCCGACCGTGCGCACCACGGCGGAAGAGACCGCGCGCAAGGTGGTTCGTCTGTCACGGCCGAAGGGCAAGGCCGGGCAACGCAAGAAGTCGCGGCGGTGATCGCTTCCCTCTCCCATGGGGAGAGGGTTCGAGACTCACAGAGCGCAGCGATGCGCGAAGCCGAAAGGGTAAGCGGTTGGGGCGCCAAGGCGTCGAACATCGGAACCCCTCATCCTCCCACCCGCTATCGCGGGCGGTTCCCTCCTTCTCCCAATGGGAGAAGGGTCAGGTTGGTCGCTCCGTCCCAGCCTGTCCCTCATTCACGACGGGCGCTCAAACCAAAGGGAAACCCTTGCAATGAACGCTCCCGTTCAGACCAACCAGAAGGCCCAGCTGCTTCAGAACACAGTCGAGCACGTGGACATCACGTCGTTCGACGCGCGTCCGATCATCGACGCCATGCGCAAGATGTCGTTCTCCAGCCGTGACACCGCGCGCGCCGCCGACATCTTCTCCATGGCCATCGAGGACAAGGACTGCTCGCCGTGGCTGATCCTGGCCGGCTCGACCTCGGCCGGTGGCTGCATGCATGTGTACCGCGACATGGTGAAGTTCGGCATGATCGACGCCGTGGTCGCCACCGGGGCCTCGATCGTCGACATGGATTTCTTTGAGGCCCTGGGCTTCAAACATTATCAGGCAGCCGGCGAGGTGGACGACAACGTCCTGCGCGAAAACTACATCGACCGGATCTACGACACCTATATCGACGAGCAAGAGCTTCAGGCCTGCGACCACACCATCCTGGAACTCTGCAACGCCCTGGAGCCCCGCGCCTATTCCAGCCGCGAGTTCATCTGGGAGATGGGCAAATGGCTGGCGGCGGGCAATGCGAAGAAGCCCGGCTCGCTGATCCAGACCGCCTGGGAAGAGGGCGTGCCGATCTTCTGCCCGGCCTTCGTCGACAGCTCGGCCGGCTTCGGTCTGGTCAAGCACCAGAAAGAGCGGATCGCCGAGGGCAAACCCTATCTGATGATCGACGCGGTCGCGGACTTCCGCGAACTGACCGACGTCAAGATCGCCGCGGGCACGACCGGCCTGTTCATGGTCGGCGGGGGGGTGCCGAAGAATTTCGCCCAGGACACCGTCGTCTGTGCCGAAATCCTCGGCGTCGAGGCGGACATGCACAAATACGCGGTTCAGATCACCGTCGCCGACGTGCGCGACGGGGCCTGCTCTTCGTCCACGCTCAAGGAGGCGGCGTCATGGGGCAAGGTGGACACCACCTTTGAACAGATGGTGTTCGCCGAGGCGACGACCGTGGTGCCGCTGATCGGCTCCGACGCCTGGCATCGCGGGGCCTGGAAGAACCGCGACAAACGGCGCTGGAACAAGCTGTTCGGAAAATAGGCCGCGTCAAAAGAGAAATCGAAACGAGAGCCGGGACTTCGATTCCGGCTCTTTTCGTTCGGGAACCGCCGATCCTCCCACCCGCTTCCTCACCGAAGGAGCTTGGCCATGACTGATCAGCACCAGACCGAGGATGCCCGCGAGGCGGAGGATGTGGGCGAGAAGCCCGCTCCGGGCCGCACGCCTGATACCCTGACCGACGCCCTGTCCGGTTCGGACATGGGGTCTGACACCCGGGCCGGATCGCTGGAGGGCGGAGCTGCCACCGGGTCCGAGATCGATCCCGATCAGGACGCCATAAACGAAAGCCTGACCAGCGAGGGGATGACCTCCGCCGATCCGCAGACGCCCGCAGGCGTCGAACCCCATCCCGTCAAGAACACCGGCGAGGACCTGAACGGACCGGCGGGCGTTCTCGCCGAGGGCAGGCGGGGCGAAGTGGACGCCGCCACGGGCTGACGCCCGCGTCACGGCGCGCCTTGCCGAGGGCGCGAACCCGCCTTGCCGCCGCCACGTGGTTGCGCCACGGTGTCCGCAATCAATACAGTTTTTCCAGGGACGATACGGGATGAAGCGCATGTTTGCGGTCGCCGGATTGACGGCGGGTGTGGCAATGGCGGGTTGCGGTCAGAGCCCTGCGCCGGAGTCCGCCGCCGCCGATGAAGCCGCAGCCGATGCGGCGGTGGGTGCGGCGCCCGTCGCGGCGGCACTCGTCTCCGAACCGCCTGCGGTCACCGCCAGACCTGCCGCAACCGGTGCGCCATCGTTTGCCGTCGTCTATCCGGGCGGAACCCCGACGGGTCCAGCGACCGTCGCCCAGGGCCCCAGCGGCCCCGGCGGTATCGTCAGCTTCACCACGGTGTCCTCGCCCGACGCGGTCATCGCCTTCTATCGCAAGACCGCCGAGGCCGCCGGCCTGGCCTCGGTCATGGCCATGAACCAGGGCGAGGCCCGCGCCTATGGTGCGGCGGCCGAGGACGGCAGCGGCAAACTGCTGCGGGTCGTCGCCACCCCGGTAGAGAACGGTCCGACCAGCGTCCAGCTGGACTGGACCGCCGGCGGGTGAGCGGCAGGGCGGCGCTAGCGGCCTGCCTGCTTCTGGGCGCCTGCGCCTCGGCCGGCGCGCCCGCGCCCATCGCGGCGGCCCCGGGATATCTTGACGGGGATGCCGTCCGATCCCTGGCGGACACCGCGCCCGAGCCGGCGCTGTGGGACCCTGCCGATGCTTTCCCCGGCGAACCCGGAACGGACCGCTGGTGGCTGGCCTCGGCGCATGCGGAACTGAGACCGCCAGAGGCCGCCCAGCATTTCGACTGCGTGCTGGGCGCGCGCTTGGCGGGAACGCCGCGCCCGGCGCTGACCCGACTGATGAACCGGCTGCTGACGGACGCCGACAGCCTGACGCGCATACTGGCTGAAACGGCTCCCCGTCCGCGTCCGATCAAGGCCATCGAGGGGATGGAGCCCTGTGTGCGGGTCAATGACGCCGCCCGCGACGCATCCTCATGGCCGGCGGGTGCTGCGATCGTGGGCTCCGCCTACGGCGAGATGTTTGCGGCCCTGGCCCCCGACCGGGCCGAAGGCGCGCGTCGTATGGGGCGCGAGATCGGGCTGAGCCGCGTCGTCTGCCGCATGAACTGGCCGGGGGATGTCACCGACGGTGCCACGTTGGGCCAGCGGCTATTCGCCGCCGAGGCGATCCTGCCCGCCTTCATTGCCGATCTTGAGGCCGCGCGGGCGGAAGTGGCCGAGGCGCGCGCCGCAGGCCTCGGCAACCCCGGCTGCGCCGCCGAGCGGCGGGCGTTGCTTCAGGCCGGCCGGGGCGCGACCAGCGCGCCGTAGAGGTCCGTCCTCCGATCGCGGAAAAAGCCCCAGGCGGCGCGGTGCCGGTCGACGTAATCAAGGTCGAAGGTGTGGACCAAAGCGCCCTCGTCGTCGGTGCCGAAGCTTTCGACCAGATCGCCGCGATGATCGGCGATGAAGGACGAGCCGTAGAACGTCTGGCCGGCGGCGTTGACCTGCTCGTGCCCCATGCGGTTGGCACCGACGACCGGGACCACGTTGGAGACGGCGTGGCCCTGCATCGCACGGCGCCACGGCTCGGCGGTGTCCAGTTCCTTGTCGTGGGGTTCCGAGCCGATGGCGGTGGGATAGAACAGCACTTCGGCCCCTTGCAGCATCATGGCGCGGGCGGTCTCGGGGTACCACTGGTCCCAGCAGATGCCGACGCCGATTCGGCCGTGGCGCGTGTCCCAGACCTTGAAGCCGGTGTCGCCGGGCCGGAAATAGTATTTCTCCTGATAGCCGGGTCCGTCGGGGATATGGCTCTTGCGATAGACACCCAGCGCCCGGCCGTCGGCGTCCAGCATGACCATCGAGTTGAAATAGTGCGGCCCCTCGCGCTCGAAGATCGACACGGGGATGGCGACGCCCAGTTCGGCGGCGACGGGCTGGAGGGCCGTCACACACGGATGCTCGCGCCACGGGTGGGCGGTGGCGAACCATTTCTCTTCCTGGGAGACGCAGAAATACGGGCCCTGGAACAGTTCTGACGGCAGGATCACCTGCGCACCCTTGCCGGCGGCCTGACGGATCAGGTCGATGGTCTTGTCGATGTTCACCTGCAGGTCCTCGCCATACGAGGTCTGCAGCGCGGCGACGGAGAGTGTGCGGGTCATGGGGTGTTAGTGACAGTGCTAGTGAGCAAGTTGGGCGCGATGTTCACCGTTGTGCCTTCCGTTGTTCTAGCGACTGGATCAAGCCAGTGGCCATGCGGCCTAGTGCGTAGATGTCCTCAAGGAGCTCTCGAAAACAGGCTCCTCAACGTAGCCCAGTCGACGCGCGATTATCAGCAGCGTCTCGACCTCGGCAAGTGAGCCTCGCCCGATACCAACGAACTGGATGAATTCGCCAGTGCTGCGGCGACCTGCTCCCTCGGCGATATTGGCTGATACGGACACAGCGGCCCGCCTGATTTGGCTGACCAATCCGTACTGCTCGTGTTTCGGCCAGTCGCCCGACAGCCGGTAGAGGGTTTCCGTCAGGTCGAGCGAAATCTGCCAAACCTTGAGGTCGCGATGGCTCTGCGGCGGGGAATTCATCCCTTGCTCACTAGCACTGACACTCTTCACCCCCTAGCCCGGCTCCTGCTGAGTGATGCAGTGGAACGATCCGCCGCCGGACAGGATGGCGATGGACGGCAGGGCGATGATCTCGCGGTCCGGGAAAACGGTCGCCAGACCCTGGCAGGCCAGGTCGGCGGCGCGGGCGTCGCCATAGGTGGGCACGATGACGGCCCCGTTGGCGATGAGGAAATTCATGTGGCTGGCCGGCACGGGTTTTTCGTCCGCGTCGCCGACGAAGCCGGGCGAGGGCAAACGCAGCAGCCGGATCGGGGTGCCGGTCGCGTCGGTCATGGTCGAGAGGGTCCGTGCCACGGTGTCGAAGAGGTGGTCGTTGGGATCGCCCCTGCCCCAGGCGACGGGACAGGCCACGACGCCCGGCGCGACGAACCGGGCCAGGTTGTCCACATGGCCGTCGGTGTGGTCGTTCAGCAGACCGTCACCCAGCCACAGGACTTTCTTCGCGCCGAGAGCCCCGGCGAGCGCGGCCTCGGCCCCGGCTTCGGTCCAGCGGGAGTTGCGGTTGGGGTTCAGCAGGCACTGGCGGGTGGTCAGGATGGTGCCCTGCCCGTCGTGGTCCAGAGCCCCCCCTTCGAGGATGAAGTCGTGCCGGTCCAGCGGAACACCCGACGCCTCGCCGATCTGGTCCGCGACGGTGTCGTCATGCTCAAGCTCATACTTGCCGCCCCAGCCGTTGAAGCGGAAGGCGGCGGCGGTCAAGGAGTCAGCGCCGAAGATTGGCCCGGTGTCGCGCAGCCAGATGTCGCCGAACCGGCCGTCAATGACCTCGACATTGTCCACCCCAGCAAACCGGGCCCGGGCGTCGTCCAGCGCCTCACGCTTGCCAACCAGCAAACGCACCCTTTCGCGGCCCCGGCCCGCCAGGGCGTGGACCAGGGCCTCGACCTCGGCCTGGGCCGGTTCGAGGTTGTCTTCCCACAGCTCGGCATGGCTGGGCCAGCCGACCCAAATCGCGCGGTGCGGGGACCATTCGGCGGGGATGGGGGTGGTCATGTTCAAACAGGTTCCCGGCGAATACAGCCGCGCCAGATAGACATCCCCGGCCCCGACTTCAACTCGCCCTCCCCCTTTGAAGAACGGGCGTCCAAACGAAAAAGGGGCGGCCCGTTTCCGGACCGCCCCTTCTCAGGCTTGTGGACGAACCGCTGTCTAGAAGCGGGTGCCCAAGGTGATCACGGCCGTGCGCGGCGCGCCGATACCGAAGGTACGGGCCGAACCCGAACGGCTGTTGACGCCGGGGCCGGGGTTTACGTCGGTGATCAACAGGGCGTTGGTGCCCGACGAGATGTTGATCGGATAGTCTTCGTCGAACAGGTTGGTGACGTTGACCTGTACGTAGGCGTTGCGAATGCCGAAGGCCTCGGTCAGGTCGTAGCGGGCGTCGAAATCGACGACCGTGTAAGACGGCACCAGTTCATCGTTGACGTCCGTGGTGAAACGCTCGTCGACGAACTTGCCCTGGAGACCCAGTGACAGGTTCTCCGAGACTTGCCAGTCGGCGCGCAGGGTGGCCTGCCATTCCGGGGTCTCGACGACACTCTTGCCGGCGGTCGGGATGATCAGGGCCGTGCGCGACAGCGGGACGCAACCGGCACCCGCCGCCGGGGCAACCGGTGTGACGGCCGGGCAGGTGAACTGACCGACGATCTGGTCTTCCTGCAGTTCGGCATTGGTATAGGTGAAGGAGCTATACAGCGAGAAGCTGTCCGTCAGGTTCCAGCCGATCGAGCCCTCGACGCCGCGCGATTGCACTTCGCCGACATTGCGGTCGATGGTGGTGTTGAAGGTCGGCGAGGTCGGGTCGTTGTCCAGGGTGGATACGACGCGGTTGGAATAGTCGTTCTGATAGGCCGCGACCGAGGCGACGATGGCCGACGAGGTGAAGCGGTAGCCGATTTCGTAGTTCTTGGTGAATTCCGGATCCACATCGTTGAAGCCGATCGGTTGCGGCGTCACGGCCGTCGCCGAGCGCGACACAACATAGAGGTTGTCGGTCCGCGGCACTGCGACCTGCTCGGAATAGCTGCCGTAGAAGCTGCTTTCGCCGACGCGGTATCCGACGGTGACGTTCGGCAGGATGTCGTCATACTCAAATTCAGTCGAGTAGGGCTGGACGAACTGGGTGGCGCTGCCCGCGAAGGTCACGTTGCCGTTCAGTGCGGCGATCGGTGTCTCGGTGGTGCAACGCACGTTGAACGGGCTGCCGTTTTCCGAAAAGCAGAACTGGTTCAGTTCGCGCTTGAAGAACGGCGCGCGGACGCCAGCCTGGATGGTCAGGGCGTCATCGAAGAACTTGCCGCGATAATCCAGCGAGAACTGATTCAGTATGGCCAGCGAGAAACGGTCACGCGAGCGAAGGAACGAGCCGTCGGTGCCGAAGACGCGCAGGCTTTCGTCGCCCCAGCCTTCCTTGCCGCCGAAGACTTCCGGCGGGTTCGAGGTACCGGCACTGTAGCGGGTTGCCTCGCCCGACTGGCGGTGACGACCGTAGTCATTCGTGTAGGACAGGCGGAAACGATTGTTATCGTTCAGGTCCCAGATCAGCGAGGCCAGCACGCCGTAGCGGCGGGTGTTGGTGTTCGATGGCGTGTACAGGCCGACGTTGTCGCAGCTGTCGCCGTCGCCGTTCAGATCGACGCCGCCGTTCAGGTTGGCACCGGCCAGACAGGCCGTGGCGTCGTTGAGGTTGTTGCGGTCGAAACGGTTGTCACGCTCCTGCACCAGGGTGAAGCCACCGCCGTTGGCCATGACGTACTGGAACGAGGGATCGATCGTGATCCGCAGGTTGTCGGTCAGGCCATAGCTGAAGTTGCCGCGGATGTTACCGGTGTCCGACGGGTTTATCCGGGTGCCGAAATAGTTGGTGCAGCTTCCGGTCGCGATGGTGCCATTGGACAAAACGCGGGTCGAGCCGGTGCTCTCGTTCTGAAGCGTGCCGTTGACGCCGGCCGGGCGGAAGCAGGCCTGGTCGTTCTCGAGGTAGGTCCCCGCGTTGAAAGTGACCAGGTTTGCCGTGTTGTTATAGAAGGCGTTCCGGTTACGGTTGTAGTTGAAAGCCAGCGAGGCAAAGTCGCCCTCGCCCAGGTCCTGGTAGAGCTTGCCGTTGAACTGGGTCTTCTCCAGCGAGCCCGGGCCCTTGAACTTGTCATAGCCGGTGCGCGAGACGGTCAGATAGCTGGTGGTGTCCCAGGGACCGAAGGCACCCGAGTCGGCGCGCAGAAAGACGCGGCCATAGTTGAACTCGCCGATCGACGTGTTGACGGTCACGGCCGCCTCATCATACGGACGCGCGCTGACGTAGTTGATGATGCCGCCGATCGCCGCTGCGGTCGGGCTGTCGTTGTCGGTCGTGCCCTGGTTCACCGAGGCGCGCTCGATCAGTTCCGGGTCCAGCTGCTGGTTGGTGAAGGTGGCGTAGTTGCCGGTGTCGTTCAGCGGCACGCCGTCGAAGGCGAGGCCAACGCGGTTGCCGTCAAAGCCGCGCAGACGGATGTTGCCGCCAGAGTTGCCGTAAGGGTCGGAGTTGGTAAAGTTCAGGCCGGGGACCAGGTTCAGCGACTGAAGGATGGTCTGGCCGGGATTCTGGCGAGCGATCAGCTCCTGGGTGATGGTCGAACGGGTCTTGTCGACGCTCTGGGCGACCGCGCCGCCCACTTCGCGGGGGCCACGGGCTCCGGTGACGACCACTTCGTCCAGGGTCGTTGCCTCGGCGGCGGTCGTGCCGGTCGATTGGGCATTGGCGGCGGAAGCGAGAATCAACCCGCTGAAGAGGGCCGTGGTGGCCCAGAACACGCGTTTGCGGTTCGTCATTGTCATTTATCCCCGGTGAAGATGGGCGCGAGCGCCGTAAGTCCGGCGACAGCCGGTGAACCTCCCGCCTCCTCTAGGCGTGCCATCGGAAAGTGGGACGACATTCGTGTGACGATGATGTGACAGCTCGGGTTGGTGACACGGGAGACACACTGCTGTGGGACGTTTGGCTGTGGATACAGGCTTCAGGGCCGATCCATGGCAGGTGAAACGCCGCAGGGATTGGTGGCTGGAGGCGGGCTCGAACCGCCGACCTGTGGGTTATGAATCCACTGCTCTAACCAGCTGAGCTACCCAGCCCCGATTGCTCGAGTCCCGGCGGGAACTGGTCTGTCCGCCGGAAGAGGCGTGCCTATATAGGCGGGTGCCGGCGGATTCAAGTCGATCAAACCAGGGGTGCGGCGCAATAAACGATGACGACGCGGGACCAGAACGGTTAAGCTGGGCGGGTCGTTTATCCGTTGTTCCATTCAAGGGAATTCCCATGCGTCTGCTCGCCCTCGCCGCTACGGTCGCCGTCGCAACCCTGTTCGCCGCCTGCGGGGCCAATGGACAGGACGCCACTCCGACGTCGGCCGGCGCGCCGCTGGAAACCCGCCCGGCCAACGGTGCCGGCCAACAACCCGCCTTCGCCGGCCAGACGCGTGCGCCCGGCGTCCGCACCGAAGCGGCGCTGGCGCACAGCATCGTGGCCTCCGGTCTTGAGCATCCGTGGGGCCTGGCCCTGCTCCCGGACGGCCGCTGGCTGGTCACCGAGCGGCCCGGCCGCCTTCGCCTCATCACTGCCCAGGGCGCGGTCAGCGCGCCGGTCGCGGGTCTGCCGGCCGTCGCCGCTCGCGGTCAGGGCGGCCTGCTGGACGTCGCGGTCGGCCCGACCTTTGCCCGGGACCGGCTGATCTACTGGAGCTATGCCGAACCGCGGGAGGGTGGCAACGCCACGGCCGTGGCGCGGGGCCGCCTCTCCGAAGACGGGGCCCGGGTCGAGCGCGTTCAGGTCCTGTTCCACGCCCTGCCGACCTACGACGGCGACAAGCATTTTGGCTCGTCGCTGGCCTTCGACGGCACCGGTCACCTGTTCATCACCCTCGGCGAACGCTCCGACGCGCCGATGCGGCCCCAAGCCCAGGACCTGGGCTCGCACATGGGCAAGACCATCCGCATCCATGCCGACGGCTCGGTCCCGTCCGATAATCCCTTCGTCGGCCGCGCCGGTGCCCTGCCCGAGATCTGGTCGCTGGGGCACCGCAACGTCCAGGGCATTGCCATCGCCGCTGACGGTGCCGTCTGGACGGTCGAGCATGGCACGCGCGGGGGCGACGAGGTCAATCTGGACCGTGCGGGACTGAACTATGGCTGGCCCGATGTGACCTATGGCGTCGAATACCGCGGCACCCCGATCAATGCCGGTCTGACCGCCGGTGAGGGCACTGAGCAGCCGACCTATTATTGGGACCCGTCGATCGCCCCGGGCGGCATGGCCCTCTATGACGGGGCTATGTTCCCCGACTGGCGCGGCAATTTGCTGGTCGCCGCCCTGCGCGACAAACACATCGCACGGCTGGTGCTCGAGGGCGGGCGGGTGGTCGGCGAGGAGCGGCTGCTGACTGACCTCGGCGAACGGGTCCGCGACATTGCCGTGGGACCGGACGGCGCGGTCTGGGTGGTGACCGATGAGCCGGACGGCAAACTGGTGCGGCTGGCGGCTCGCTGATCAGTCCCGCAGCAGTTCGTTCACCGCCGTCTTCGCCCGCGTCTGGGCGTCGACCCGCTTGACGATAACGGCGCAATACAAACCTGGCCCGCCGTTCGGGTCGGGCAGGCTGCCCGGCACGACCACACTGTAGGCTGGCACCTCGCCCCGGAACACCTCGCCGGTCGCCCGGTCGACGATCTTCGTCGAGCCCGACAGATAGACGCCCATGGCCAGGACCGCGCCCTCGCGGACGATCACGCCCTCGGCCACCTCGGCGCGGGCTCCGATGAAACAGCCGTCCTCAATGATGGTCGGATTGGCCTGGAGCGGCTCGAGCACCCCGCCGATGCCCGCCCCGCCAGATAGGTGCACATTCTTGCCGATCTGGGCGCACGAGCCGACCGTGGCCCAGGCGTCGACCATCGAGCCGTCATCGACATAGGCTCCGATGTTCACGAAGCTGGGCATCAGCACGACGTTGCGACCGATGAAGGCCCCCTGCCGCGCCACCGCCCCCGGCACGGCGCGGAAGCCGGCGCGCTCGAAATCGGTCTCGGTCCAGTGGGCCCATTTGACCGGGACCTTGTCCCACCAGGGGCCGGGCGTCGGATCGGTGACACCCATGGTCGCCCCGACCGGCGCGCCCATACGGACATTCGGATTCAGCCGGAACGACAGCAGCACCGCCTTCTTGAGCCACTGATGCGTGGTCCAGACGCCGTCGGAACCGCGCGAGGCGACGCGGGCCTCGCCCGAGTCCAGCAGCGCCAGGGCCTGTTCGACGGCCTTGCGGACCTCGCCATGGGTCGAGACCGAGAGATCGGCCCGGCCCTCCCAGGCGGCTTCGATGACGGTTTCAAGGTGCGCGCGATCCAGCATCAGGCGTCTCCGGGCAGGCGGGCGGTGGCGAGGAAGGGGCCGAGCGAGGCGGCCCGGTGATCGACGAAAGGACTATGGGCGTCTTGGGCCCGTGATCCGACCAGCACCGTCGTCATGCCGATCGCATGGGCCGGCTCCAGGTTTCCGACCGTATCCTCGAAGAAGGCGGCCGAGACGGGTGCGACACCGAACCGTTCGGTCATGCGGGCGAAGGTGCGGGGGTCGGGCTTGGGGATCAGATCGGCGTCCTCCAGCGAGAACAGGCCGTCCACCAGATCGGCCAGTTCCAGCCGCTCGATTACCCGGCGGGCATGGGCTGTGGAGCCGTTGGTGAAGACGATGCGCGGCCCGTCCAGCCGTTCCAGGGCGGCGCGCAGGCCGGGATCGGGCGTCAACACGTCCAGCGGCACGTCATGCACCTCGGCCAGGAAGTCGTGGGGGTCGATCCGGTAATGGGCCATCAACCCGGCCAGCGACGTGCCATAATCTTTCAGATAGCCCTTCTGCACAACCATGGCCTCGTCTGCGGGCAGGCCAGAGGTGCGCACGACATAGTTGTTGATGCGCCGCTGGATCAGCCGCATGAACTGGCTCTCGGGCGGATACAGGGTGTCGTCCAGATCGAAGATCCAGCTGCGGATGTGGCGCAGATCGGCGACCGAAGCAGCGGCCTCCAGGGGCTCGGCCGTCATTCCGCCTTCACCAGCGTGCCGGCTCCGTGTTCGGTGAACAGCTCGACCAGCATGGCGTGGGGACGCCGGCCGTCCAGGATGACCACCGCCTCGACCCCGTCGCGCACGGCGGCCATGGCGGTCTGAAGCTTGGGGATCATGCCCCCTGTGGCGACGCCGTCGTCGATCAGTTTCGAGGCCTCGCCCACGGTCATCTGGCGGATGATCTGGCCGTCCGCGCCCTTGACCCCCGCCACGTCGGTCAAAAGCAGCATGCGTTTGGCCTTCAGCGATCCGGCCAGGGCACCGGCCACGGTGTCGGCGTTGACATTGAAGGTCTGGCCGTCCTCGGCCACGCCGATGGGGGCGATCACCGGCACCCAGTCGGCGTCGGATTCCAGCAGACGCACGATCAGCTTGGGATCGACCCTGGTCGGCTCGCCGACCAGGCCCAGATCGACCTCGTGTTCGATCATGCTGTCGGGATCGCGCCGGGTCCGTTTGGTCTTCTCGACCGTCAACAGGCCCGCGTCCTTGCCCGACAGGCCGATGCCGCGCACGTCGGCCTCGCGCCCGGCCATGGTAATCCAGTGGGCGATTTCCTTGTTGACCGCGCCGGACAGGACCATCTCGGCCACCTGCATGGTGTCGGCGTCGGTGACGCGCAGGCCGTCGACGAAGCTGGACCGCACGCCCGCCTTGTCCAGCATGGCGCTGATCTGCGGACCGCCGCCATGGACGACGACAGGATTGACCCCCATCAGTTTCAACAGGACGACATCGGCCGCAAACTGTCTGGCCACGGCGCTCTCACCCATGGCGTGGCCGCCGTATTTGATCACCACCGTCTTGCGGTCATAGATCTGGATGTACGGCAGGGCCTCGGCCAGCGTCTTCGCCGTGTCCCAGCCCCTGTCCTCGGATTGCCGTTCGGTCTCGTCCATGATGAGCGGGTCCGTAGAGCCAAGGCCGCCCGCTGTCATCATGAAACCGGGCATCATGAAACCGGGCACCATGAAACCGGATGGCCGCCGCACCGTTGCAGACGGCATGAACCCGCACGATATCGACGACCGCGACCTGACGCCCTCCAGCCCGGTGGACCCCGCGTCGCTGCAGCACCCTGATCCGACACTCTGTCCCGAGTGCCAGGGCGCGGGCTCTGCAGCCTCGGGCGAGATCTGCGCCGTCTGCGAGGGATCCGGCAAGGCGATCGGCCGGACCGGCGGCGGCTGAACGGCCCTGCGCACGCCTGCCTTGAATTGCGCAAATTGCCCGACTTGTAGCTATATGGCCACGCTGGCCGGTTATCGCCGTGGCCGTCTCGACCTTGGCGGACGGTGCTGTTATGAGAGCTTAGCGGCGGCTTAATAGACGCCGCCAAAAAATTCATTTGGGCTGCGGAGGGCATCCACCCATGCGCGTAAAAACTTTCATCATGGCCACCAGCGCGGTCGGGGCTCTGGCCCTTTCGGCCGGCGCTGCGGCGGCTGAGCCGAATGGCTGGTATGGGGCGATTGACGCCGGCTACCATTCGCTGGGCGACGTAGAGACGATCTCGCAGACGGGATCGGCCCGTTTCGACATCAGC
>Ga0105049_10002528_pt1 | contig 21718 bp, 14 predicted proteins | sample MAT06_FD_78087 | JGI IMG/M metagenome (GOLD analysis project Ga0105049, IMG submission 78087) | Freshwater microbial communities from Lake Fryxell liftoff mats and glacier meltwater in Antarctica - MAT-06 | ecosystem: Environmental > Aquatic > Freshwater > Ice > Liftoff microbial mat | place...
AGGTCGGCGATCCGCCCGATCCCGACCGCGTCCAGCCGCTCGGCGCAGCGGGCGTCGATTCCCAGGGAAGCGACCGGCAACCCGGCGAGGGCGCCTCGTTCTCCTCCGGGAGGGACGACGGCGAGCGGGTCGGGGCCGTGGTGCGAGAGCGCCCGGGCGCACCCGACCGTGGACGCGACCGCCCCCCGCGCGGCGATTCCGAACCGTGCCACGGCGCGGCAGACGCTCCGGGCCACCCTCGCCTCGCTCCCGTACAGGCGGCCCGTGCCCCCCACGTCGATCAGGAGGCCAGCGGGCGGGTCGAGGCCCACCTCCGGCGACACTCGCAGGGCCCAGAGGGCGAGGGAGCGGAGCGCGGCCGCGTCGCGGTCGGGGCGGTGGGGACGCACCAGCGCGGCGCGCGGGCCGAGCAGCGGACGGGCGTGGGCGAGGCTCATGCCGGGGTGCACGCTCGCGGCCGCGGCGAGGGCGCAGGCGTGCGCGACGATCTCGCGCCCGCCGTGGCGCTCGATCACGAGCACCGCGGGCTCGGCCCCGCGGCGGTGATGGGGGACGCGGCCGCTAGCCCGCGCGCGCCGCCGCGCCAGGTCGGTGGGCCACATCGGGCAGCAGACTGAGAGCACCCGTCGCATGGTCGAGCTCCACGGTCCAGCATCCGTCGGACGCCGGGGTGGGCCGCAGTCCCTTGCGGCGCAGGAGGTGCACGGCCCATCGTGGCCGGTGAACGGAAGCGGGGGCATGAGCGTGAACCGGACGCACGAGCCAGCGCGTGCCCGAGGCCGAGAGGACATCCCGCTCCGATGCGGCCCGGGCCAGCAGGGCCAGCCCGCCGCCACTCTCGGCTGCGAGTTGGAGCCGGCGGGTGAGGGCGAGGTCGAGGCCGCGTCCATCGGCGATCACCGCCGCGAAGCCGCGGCCGCGGAGGGCGAGATCGACCGCCCATGCCGTTTCCCGCGGGCCTCGCGTGTCGATCAGCACCGCCCCGGCCAGCAGGGAACGGGCGGCGAGGAGGGGAGCGAAGGGCCAGACGCCGCGGCCGACCCAGAGCGTGCGGGCACCGGAGCCGGTCACGGTCACCGCCCGCCCGGCGAGATGGGCCAAGGCGGCGAGCGGGGGCGTCCACCATTCGCCCGCGGCTTCTGCCGACCCTGCGCCGATCCATTCGTGCACCATCCGCGGCGAGAGACCCGCTCCCGCGAGGACGCGGTCCGGGCCGTCCCAGCCGGTCGAGACGGCTTGTGACGCTGGGTGAGGATCAATTCCGAGGGCTTGACGCAGCGCTGAGAGGGTGCAGGGTCCGACGTCTCGGGACTTGGCCGGCGCGGCGGGTTTGGATGTCTCAGGGGATCGGACCACGCCGGCAGCCTACGGCTTGATCGGGTAAGGTCAAGTCTATTTTCGTTTTTTGATAGGGTATTGAAGAGGCACAGCGGGTGCTAGCGGTTGAAGCACCCTGCAACTATGCGGTCCGCGGGTGATTTCGAGGCTCCGAAAGTCCACGGGGAGCGCGACGAACGAACAGGGATTCAGCCCCTTCCTCCACCGGCGGCTTCTTGTCCGCGGTCCTCACTCGACGGGGGCGATGGGAGATCGCGAACCAGGTGCTTCACGAGGGAGGATCGCGGCTCGATTCGCGCGACGCGTCGTCCTCAACCTCGCGTGCCAAGAGGTCGGAGTAGCTGCAGTCGATGAGCTCGCCCAAGGCTGGGGCGAAGGCGCGGCGGAGGTCGGCGACGGCTTCGTGGCCGCGGGCGATGGGATGCTCTTGCGATACGAGGGCCTCGAGCTCGAAGAAGGTGCCGAGGCGTTCGACGGTGTCGAGATGGATGCGGACGGGGCCGTGCATCCAGAGCTCGCGGCGCTTGCGGACGATGACCCATACGGGGAGCGGTCCCTGCCCGAAGCGCTCGAGGGCCTGCTCCTCGGTGTAGAGACGGAACTCGCTCAGTTTCGGGGCCGCGCGGTTGGCCCGCTCGTAGAAGACCCATTCGGGGGGCTCGCCCTCGGTCTCGCGGCGCTTGAGGCGGCCGTGGGGGACCCGGTAGTAGGTGTCGACCTGGTCGAAGGAGAGGACTGGGGTCGCCCGGAGCGAGCGGCAGATCGTGCGCGCGAGGGGGAGGTCGCGGAGTTCGGCCTTGCATTCGACGTTGTGCATGAGATGGGGCGGTCGCCCTCCCGGATCAGGTATCGGCCGCGTCGAGCGCCCGGGTGAGGTGGGCCTCGTCCCACACCTCGATGCCGAGTTCCCGGGCCTTGGCGAGCTTCGATCCCGCCGCGTCGCCGGCGATCAGGAGAGAAGTCTTGCTCGAAACCGCTGAAGCGACCTTGGCCCCGAGCGTCTCGAGCCTCTGCGAGAGGGCGGCCCGGTCGAAGGAGGCGAGGGTGCCGGTGATGACGATGGTCTTTCCGGTGAAGGGACCGGCGCGGCGGGTGGCGGGCGGGGTGTAGTCGTGGCTCGAGAGGTCGACGCCTTGGCCCCGGAGGTCCTCGAAGGTGTGACGAGCGGCCTCGCTGCGGAGGTAGGCGTGGAAGATCGGGGCGGTGTCGGCGCCGAGGTTCGTCTCGTAGACGGACGAGGCCTCCTCCTCGGACCCCGTGATCTCCAGCCGTCGACGCCGGCTCATCGCGTTGACGGCGAGAGGCATGAGGTGGTGGAGTGGGGCCGCGGCGAGCGCATCGAGGCTCGGGAAGGCGCGGGCGAGCTGGCGAGCGGTGGAATCGCCGACGTGGCGGATGCCCATGCCGGCGAGGACGCGGGCCAGCCCGCGCGACTTCGCGGCCTCGATGCCGGCGAGGAGGTTGTCGACCTTCTTCTCACCCATCCGTTCGAGGGAGAGGAGCGCCTCGCGGTGGTCGGCGAGGCGGAAGACGTCGCCGAAGGTGTTCAGCGGGATCGTGCCGGTGGCCCGGATGAGGTCGACGGTCTTCTCGCCGAGGCCCTCGATGTCCATCTGCTTGCGGCCCCCGAACCAGATGAGTTTCTCCCGTACTTGGGCGGGGCATTCCGGGTTGATGCAGCGGCGGACCGTCTCCAGGGCCGGGTCGAGCAGGGCCTCGGGGGGCTCGATCTCGACGGGCCCGTGGCAGACCGGACAGGTGGGCGGCGGGACGATGACCCCGGCATCCGACGGGCGGGACGCGAGCACGACCCCGACCACCTGCGGGATGACCTCGCCTGCCTTCTCGACGACGACGGCGTCTCCCGTGCGGATGTCGGTGCGTTCGCCGGGTCGCTCGGTCGAGGCGTCCCGCAGGCGGCCGTAGTTGTGCAGCGTGGCGTTCCGGACCGAGGTGCCCGCGAGCAGGACCGGCTCCATGACGGCCTTGGGGGTGATCTTGCCGGTCTTGCCGACCTGATGCTCGACGCGGAGGAGGCGGGTGGTCTTGCGCTCGGCGGGATACTTGTACGCGATGATCCAGCGGGGGCTCTTCGACGTGGTGCCCAGACGGGTCTGGAGGTCGAAGCGATCGACGCGGACGACCATGCCGTCGACGCCGTACTGCTGGGTGCCGCGGACGGCGTCGAAGGCGCGGATCGCGGCGATGGCCCCATCGATGGTGCCAACGGTGCTGGCGAGGGGATTGATGGGGAGGCCCGCCTCGTGGAGGCGGCCGAGGAAGGCCGAGTGCGACGCGGCGAACGCGGGGTCGCTGATCTCGCCGCGGCCGTGGGCGCAGAAGTTCAGGCGGCGGGCGCGGACGACCTTGGGATCGAGTTGCTTGAGGGTGCCCGCCGCGGCGTTGCGGGGGTTCATGTAGAGATCGAGCCCCGCGGCTTCGCGCTCGGCATTGATCCGGTCGAACTGGCGGAGGGGGAAGTAGACCTCGCCCCGCACCTCGAGGATCTCCGGGACGACGCCCGCGAGTTCCAACGGGATCGCGGCGATGACCCGGGCGGCGTGGGTGACATCGTCGCCGCTCGTCCCGTCGCCGCGAGTCAGGGCGTGGACGAGGCGTCCGCGTTCGTAGCGGAGCGAGAGGGCGACGCCGTCGATCTTGGGGTCGCACGCGAGGGCGAGGGCGGGGGTGGGGGTCACGAAGAGGGCCGGGTCGGCGGGTCGCTCGAGCCCGACGCCGCGGAGGACGCGGTCGTGCCATTCGCGGAGATCGGCCTCGTCGTAGGTGTTGTCGATGGAGAGCATCGGCGCGGCGTGGGCGCGGGTCTCGAATCCCTCGATGGGCTCGCCGCCGACGCGGTGCGTCGGGCTCAGCGGATCGTCGAGGTCCGGATGGGCACGCTCGAGGTCTGCGAGCTCGGCCAGGAGCCGATCGAACTCGGCGTCGGACATGATGGGCGCGGCGTCGACGTAGTACGCCGTGTTGGCGCGATGGAGGAGCGTCCGGAGCTCGCGGGCCCGTCGCTGGGGCTGGGTGGGGGCGGGCACGCGGGGATGGTACTGCCCGTTTGCCCCTGGGGCGGGGGTCGTGGAGGTCCGTCGGTATGATCGGGCCATGACCGCCCGCCTCATCGACGGCGTCGCCCTCGCCCAGCAGTACCGCGATCAGATCAAGACGCGCGTCGAGATCGTGCGCGCCAAGGGGGGACGGGTCCGGCTCGACGCGGTGCTGGTGGAGTCCGGAGACAACGGGGCCAGGGTGTACGCCGAGAACCAGGGCCGGACATGCTCGATGCTCGGGATCGAATACCGGCTGCACCGGCTCGCGGCGGGCGCCGGATACGACGACATCGCCGGGCGGGTCCTGCTGCTGTCGAGCGAGGAGGATGTGCACGCGCTCATGATGCACCTGCCGCTCCCGGACGGCGTGGACCCGTACCGGGTGCAGCGGCTGATCGCTCCCGAGAAGGACGTCGAGGGTGTCAACCCCGCGAACATCGGCAACATCGTCTACGGCCGCTCGAGTCTCGCGCCATGCACCGGGCTTGCAGTCATCAAAATGCTCGAATCGATATACCGGGGCAAGTCCGAGGACACCACGAAGGAATCCGTCGATCCGCACCGGCCCCTCCTTCGCGGGAAGATCGCGGTCGTGGTTGGCGCCGGAGACGTCGTCGGCAAGCCGATCGCGGTCTTGCTCATGCGGCAGGATGCGACGGTGGTGAGTTGCAACAAGTGGAGTCCGATGTTGCCGGAGATCACCCGGGGGGCCGACGTGGTGGTGGCCGCGGCGGGCGTGCCCGGGTTGATCACCGCGGACATGGTGAAGCCGGGGTCGGTGATCATCGACGTGGGCGTGAACCGGGTCGTGGGGGAGGACGGGAAGACCCGGACGGTCGGGGATGTGGCGTTTGCGCCCACTTCGGAGGTCGCGGGGTGGATCAGTCCGGTGCCCGGTGGCGTCGGGCCGGTGACGGTGTCGATGCTGCTGCTGAACGTGGTCGAGGCGGCCGAGCGCCGCGTCGGGCGGGTCGGATGATCCGGCGATGGCCGGGCCTGGTCGGGCTCGGCCGGGCGAGATGGGCGGGGAACGGCTCCGTTGACTCTTGGATTGGGCTCCCCTTCTATTGGGTAGGCGGTTGGGGCCGTCCGCCTCGGAGATTCAGATGACCCTCGCCTTCCTGCCCAACTTCAACGGGTTCGAGCTCCTGATCATCGCGGGGATCGCGCTGCTGCTGTTCGGCCGCCGCCTGCCCGAGGTGGGAAAGAGCCTCGGGAAGGGCATCGTCGAGTTCAAGAAGGGCCTCTCGGGGATCGAGGACGAGGTTAACAACGCCTCGAAGCCGTCTGTCCAGACGCTCCCGGCCCAGCCGGTCTATCGGGCTCCGGTGGTGGATGGGGAGGACCGCCGGGTCAGCCGCGCCGACGCGGTCGTGACCGAGGCGTCGCGTCCCGACCCCGCCCCCTGAGGGGACCGGCGGCGGGTCGACCGCCGCGGGTGATACGCTCGCGGCATGCTCACGATCCTGTGCTTGATAATGGCCACCGCCGTCGATCCGCTGCCGGAGGTGCATGTCCGCGCCGACAACACGGTGGTCTCGGCGAGTTGCCGATTGATCGTCGATCCCGCCGTGTCGATCGCCGACGCGGACGGCAACGGCGTCATCCACGTGACGGCCGACGGCGTGACGATCGAGTTCGCGGATGGGTCGGCGCTCCGTGGGGCGCCCCCTGGGGTGCCGTGGGACGAGCTCGTCGGGATCGGCATCCGGATCGAGGGCCGGAAGGGCGTGACGATCCGAGGGGCCCGCGTCCACGGCTTCAAGGCGGGCGTGCTGGCGACGGCGTGCGACGGTCTGACGGTCGAATCGTGCGACCTCTCGGACAACTACCGACAGCGGCTCCGGTCGACCCCGGCCGCCGAGGACGCGTCGGACTGGCTCTGGCCGCACGAGAACGACGCCAGGGAATGGGTGACGCGCTACGGCGCAGCGCTGTGCGTCGAGCGCTCGACGGGCGTGACCCTGAGGCGGAACACGGTGCGGCGGGGTCAGAACGGGATCATGCTCGATCGGGTCGAGGGCTCCAAGGTCTACGACAACGACTGCTCGTTCCTGAGCGGCTGGGGCCTCTCGATGTGGCGGAGCTCGAAGAACATGGTCAGCCGCAACGCGTTCGACTTCTGCGTGCGGGGTCATTCGGAGGGCGTGTACAACCGGGGGCAGGACTCCGCGGGGATCCTCGTCTTCGAGCAGTGCAACCGCAACACCTTCTCTCAGAACTCCGCGACGCACTCGGGGGACGGCTTCTTCGGCTTCGCGGGACGCGAGGCGCTCGGCGAGCGTCCCCCCGCCGATCCGTCGAAGCCTGTCAACTACGCCAGGGTCGGGTGCAACAACAACCTGATCATCGAGAACGACCTGTCGTACGCGCCCACGAACGGCGTCGAGCTCACGTTCTCCGAGTACAACGGCATCGTCGGGAATCGCATCGTGGGCAACGCCGAGGGGGGCATCTGGGCGGGATTCTGCGGCAAGACGCTGATCCTGCAGAACGTCTTCGAGGAGAACGGGGGGGCCGGACCGGGGGTCGAGCGGGGCGCGGTGAGGATCGAGCACGGGTCGGAGAACAGAATCATCGGCAACCGATTCGTCAACAACCGTTCCGGCGTTCACCTGTGGTGGGACGACGATCCGCTTCGTTTCCTCCCGGGCGCCGCCGCGGGATACGCGGGCGTCTCGGGCAACGTGGTCGCCAGGAACGCCTTCGTCGTGGACCGGCGTCACCCGTTCCGGGGGCCGTCCGAGGGCGACTCGAAGCTCGTGAGCGTCCGGATCCGAGACCTGGGGACGGGAAACGTGCGGACCAACCTGCTCGCCGAGAACACCTTCTCGCTCGAGGACGAGCGTGCGGTCGAGATCGAGGCGACCCCGGGGAGCGAATTCCTGAGCAAGGGGAAGGTACCTCCTTTGGCCCCCATCAGCGCGAAACCGGAGGGGGAGACGCGCCCGGTGGGTGCCCGCGCGGCGCTCCAGGGGCGGGGCATGATCGTGATGGGGGAGTGGGGACCTTGGGATCACGCCTCCCCCTTGGTCCGGTTCGCGGGACGCGAAGGGGGCGCTGACCTCTACGACGTCTTTGGGGTTCCGGACGCGGCGCTCGAGGTGACGGAGGGGTCGTGCCGCGTCGAGGCGCGTGGGGGGCCGCTGCCCGGGTCGTCGCGCTTCGCCGTGGTCCCGTCCCTAGGCGGCGTGTCGAGATATCGCGGCGTGGTGCGGGGTGGTGGCTTTGAACAGACGGTCGAAGGGACCTTGGTGGCGACGGCATGGGACGTCGCGGTCTTCGCGTCTTCGGTCGATCCCGTGACCGAACTCGACGCGTGGCGCAGGCTCGCCGCGGGCACCGAGAGCGTCCGCGCCGCGTGGCGTGGCGAACTCCGCTTGCCGTTGGGATATGCGGGTCCGCGCGGGATCGCGGCGTGGTCAACCCTCGGCGAGCGTCTCCCCGCGGGCGAGTCGTACGGGCTCATCGCCACGACCCGGCTCGCGCTGCCGGCGGGCTCCTGGCGATTCACCGTCATGAGCGACGACGGGGTGAGGGTCCGTGTCCGCTCGGTCGCCGAGACGGGCGGAGAGCGGACGCTCATCGAACGCTGGGATCACCATGCTCCCACCCAGGATGAGGCGGTGCACCAAGCGGACGGCGGCGAGGTCGAAGTCACCGTCGAGTACTTCCAGCTCAGGGGGTTCGCCGTGCTGGGTGTGGCGATCGAGCCTGATCGCTGAGCCGCCGCCCCTTCACCATTCGGCGCTGCCCGGCTATCATGACGGGACGCCGAGGTAGCTCAGCTGGTTTAGAGCGCTGGATTCATAACCCGGAGGTCGGCGGTTCAAGTCCGCCCCTCGGCACTTTCCACGGGGCCGACGCCCCGCTCGGCCCCTGCCCCTGTCCGTCCGCGACAGCCTTCAAGCCGCCCGACACGGGCTCGTCGGAACGTTCCAGACCGCTCGGCCGCATGGACAGGCGACGATGCCGCGGGACCACACCAGTCGCCTTCGAGGCTCTCCCCGTCGAGCGGGGATCGGACGCCCCGCGGCCGTCGTGGCCCTCGCGATCATGGCCGCCCTGATCTTCGCCGCGAGCGCGGGCGAGGTCGCGGGAGCGTCAGCCCGCCGCACGGCGGCCGACGGGGTCGGCCAGCTGGCCGCCTTCGCCGCGGACGCCGTCAGTCGCGGGATGCACGAGCGTTCCCGAGAGCTGCAGGTCGTCTCGAGACTCGGAGTCGTTCGCGACGAGTCTCGCCCGCCCGAAGCGCGCCGGGCGTTGTTTGATCTCATCCGGCGGTCCTACCCGCACTACGCGTGGCTCGGGCTGGCGCGGGCCGACGGCATCATCACGGCCGGAGCCGGGGGTGAGGCCGAGGGGGACTCGATGCTGGGCCGGGCCGCGTTCGAACATGGCGTGACGGGCGCGTTTTCGGGCCCGGCCCCTGTGGGTGCAGCGGACGCGGGCGTGGTCGAGATCGGAACGCCCGTGCAGGCCGCGGACGGGCGGACCGTGGGGGTCCTCCTGGCGACGCTTGATCGACGCTGGGCCGAGGAACTCCGGGAGTCGGTGGTGCGGGCGGCGGGCGACGGCGACGGCCTTGATCTGGCGATCGAGTTTGCTGACGGGACCTATCTCCTCCCGCCATCGGGAGACCTCGCCACCTCCGACGGCGAGAGGAGCCCGGGACGGTTGATCGCGACGCGGGCGACGCCCGGCTATCGCGACCTCCCCGAGCTCGGTTGGCGGGTGACCGCCTGGGCGGACGGCTCCGGGTCGCGCGCGGCGGCGTCGCGCGCCCGATGGCGAGCCTTCGGTGCGGGCGGGCTCGTCGCGTGCTTGGCCGCGGCGGTCGGATGGATGCTCACCTGGAGGAAGGCTCGGATGCCCGAGGGCGCCACTTCCGAAGAGGCTCCGGCCGCGATCCCCACCACGAGCGCGGACGCGGTCGATGCGTCGACGATGCTGGCCCACGACGCCTCGACGCGGCGGGGTGAGCGTCTGCGGCTTCTCGAACGAGTGACCAAGGCGGGCGTCTGGGACTGGGACATAGCCGCCGACACCGTGATCTGGTCCGACCGCTGCTACGAGATCTACGGAGTGGACCCGACCTCGCCAGTGACCTTCGAACGGTGGCTCGGCACGGTCCATCCCGAAGAGCGGTCGCGGGCGCGCCGGGAGGTCGCCGCGGCGATCGAATCGGGCACAGACCTCGACATCCTCCTCAGGCACGTCTCCCCCGATGGCTCGGTGCGCTGGGTGAACGCCCTTGGTGCCGCCGTCTACGAAGCCGGGAGGCCGGTCCGGATGGTGGGGGTCGCGATCAACGTCACCGAGCGGCAGGAGGGCGTCGCGGCGGCCCGCGAGGCGACGGAGCGGTACCGCCTCGCCGCCCGGGCCACGAACGACGTTGTCCGGGACTGGGACCTCCGTCGCGACTGCGTCGAGTGGAACGAGGCGATCGGGACGCTCTTCGGTTACGCGCCGGAGACGGTCGAACCCACGGCCGAGTGGTGGCTCTCGCGAGTGCACGAGGAGGACCGGGACCGCCTGGGCGCCTCCCTCCACGCCATGCTCTCAGGGGTGGGAAACCATTGGTCGGAGACTTACCGGTTCCGACGGGCCGACGGCGCGTACGCCGATGTCCTAGATCGCGGGCACGCGGTGCGGGACGAGGACGGGCGTGCTGTGCGCATGGTCGCCGCGATGCTCGATGCCACTTCGATCCGGCGTGCGGAGGTGGACCTGAGGCGGAGCGAGGCGCGGCTTGCTTTGGCCATCGACGCAGCACAGATGGGGACCTGGGAAGTCGACCTGGCGACGGGGGCGATGTCCGCGTCCGAGCGGATCGATCAGATCCTCGGCGTCGCCCCGGGCTTCACGGGTCACTCGCTGGAATTCTGGCGGGAACGGATCCACCCCGAGGACCGAGACAGGGCGTACGCGCTGTTCATGGACGCCGTCGCCGGGCTCCGAGAGTACACCAGCGAGCACCGAGTGGTCTGGCCCGATGGGACGACGCGCTGGGTGGCGGTGGGGGGCTCGGTCCTCCGTGCCGCCGATGGCACCCCCACGAAGGCGACGGGCGTCGCCACCGACGTGACCGAGCGCCGCCTCGCCGACGAGGCGCTGCATCGGCACCGCGACCTGCTCGAGCAGGTGGTCAGGGAGCGCACGCTGGAACTCGAGTCGTCGCACCAACGGCTGCGGTTGTCCGAGCGCATGGCCGCCCTTGGAACCCTCTCGGCTGGCTTGGGTCACGACATGGGGAATCTCCTGTTGCCCGTCCGGATGCGATTGGACGCCCTCAAGGAGGAGGACCTCTCGGCCTCGGTCAGGGCCGACGTCGAGGCAATCAGCCAGTGCGCGGAGTACCTTCAACGGCTCGCGGCTGGGCTGCGGTTGTTCGCGCTCGATCCCGAGGACACCCTCGCCGGCGAGGCCACCGACCTCGGTCGCTGGTGGCCCGACGTCCAGCCCTTCTTCCGCAACGGCCTCCCGACCGCGGTCGAGTTCATCGCCGATTTCCCGCCGGACGTGCCACCGGTCCGCGTTGCCCGTCACGCCCTCACCCAGTCGGTCTTCAACCTCGTGCAGAACGCGGGCGATGCGCTCCGTCCCCGCGGCGCGGGCCGCGTACGGGTCGCGGCACGCGCCGCGGACCAGGGCCGGACAGTCGAGCTCCGCGTCGAGGACGACGGGCCCGGGATGACCCCCGAGGTCCGGCGGCGGTGCCTCGAGCCCTTCTTCACGACCAAAACCCGCGGCATCTCGACGGGGCTCGGCTTGGCCCTCGTCCACAGCATGGTCCAGAAGGTGGACGGCACCTTGGTGATCGAGACGGAACTCGGCCGGGGCACCGCCTTCGTCCTCCGTCTTCCCGCCGCCAGGACCGCCGCGGAAACGTCGCCTGATGAGGCGAGACCGGTGGTGGGTGTCTCGCTGCGTGACGGGCGGCTGGCGAGCTTCGCGGGAGCGTTGGCGCGAGCCACGGGCTTCGATGTGACCCCATCGGGGGGGGATGGGGATGGGCGACCTATTCGGGTGTGGCTGGTCGACGATCCGGCCGAACTGATGCATCGTGCGTCGGAGCGGCTTGCGGAAGGGCGGGCGCTTGTGGTCTACTTCGGAGGAGGGATCGGGGGTTTCGCCGGCGAGGGGGTCCTCGAGGTGGGTCCGAACCCGTCTCCTAGCGTGCTGCGTTCCGTGCTGGAGCAGGCGGCCCGATCAATGACGGCGGGCCCGAGGGGAGCGGGGCGTGGGGAATGAGCCGGTCCAAGTCGAGGTGAAGCCGGGCAGCCGCATTCGCGTGCTGTGCGTCGACGACAACGACCTCGTGTCGGACGCCCTGCGTCGCAAGTTCGCGACCGAGGCAGACTTCATGTGGTGCGGGTCGCTCCCCGACGCGTCCGACCTCGCGGACTTCGTGGCGGAGCGGCGGCCGGACGTCGTCCTGCTGGACATCGACATGCCCGGGATCGACACGTTCGACGCGCTCCGGGGGGTGACGGCCCGGTGCCCCGACAGCCGCGTCGTCATGCTCAGCGGGCATGTCCGGAAGGACCTCATCGATCGGGCGGTTGAGGCGGGCGCCTGGGGATACCTCTCCAAGGGTGAGGAGACGGCGGACATCCTCGAGGCGATCCGGGGGGTCGCCGCGGGGCGATTCATGCTCAGTCGCGAGGCGGCTGCGGAGTACAAGCGGCGATAGGTCGCGTTCCTCGCCCGGGGCTGGACGGACGGTTTAGACTTGGGGTCCTCAGGAGGTCCCGTGCCGCCCCCATCCCTCGCCTCCCTTCTCGGATCGCCGTTGCCCTGTCCCCTGCCGCCGGCCTTCGCCGCCGTGCCGCTGCTGCCCGGGCAGGGGAACGCGCCGATGCGGGTGTGCGTCCTGGCCCGGATCGACGGTGTCGGCGGTGTCGAGCCCATCCGGGAGACGATGGACGCGAGGGTCCTCTTGGGATGCCTGAGCGACGCGGCGGGCCGCGTGCACGAGTGGACGGAGGTGTGGGTCCAGACCGTGGACCCGGCGTCCCTGAAGGCGCTGGGTTCCCCGGACGCCGTGACCAACAGGGTGCTCGATGCCCGATGGGCGGCCCGCTGCACCCGCCTCGAGGCGGCGCCCGACGCGGGCCTCGTGCGGACGGGCTTCGAGAGCGTCCATCCCTCGCCGACGTTCCTCGACCTTCGGCGCCGCCAGGCCGTGTTTGCTGGGGGTGAGGAGAGCCCGACGGGGTCGGCGTGGGCGCTCTGTACCGACGACGCCCTCCTGCGCGAGGCCGGGCTTCCCGCGTTCGGGGAGAGCGCCGATCGCTATCTGTGCAGGACGGGCGGGGGGGAGGGACCCCGGTTCGTGCCAGTGACGGCGGGCGCCCCGACCAACGCGTCGACGCGTTCCGCGGAGGACGCGTTCACCTTGGGAGACGGGCTGGTGGATCTCAACGCGGGCGGCGGCCTGCTTATGGTCGTCCGGCACCATCCCTTCACGCTCGAGCGGTACATCGACGCCCTGGGGGCCGCCGCGGCGGGCGAACGGAGCGCATCGGCCTCGGTCCGCGGAGACGCGGACCCGTTCACGCCGGTGCTGCTCTCCCGCGGGGCGCGAGCGGAGCGCCTTCGCGAGGTCCTGTGGGTGAAGCTGATGCTGCTCCGGGCCGCGGCCCAAGGCGTTCGTGACGAGGTCTCCCGTTCGCGGGCACCCATGCTCAACCTGTCGGCCCGAAGCTTCCGGGTGGCGACGGAGCGCGCCGGGAACGGGGCGCCGCGGGCGTGGATCGCGCGGCCGGTGTTGGTCGCGCCGGGGTCTGCCGTGGCCATCGAGGTCCCCGGGACAAGCCAGACGCTCTTCGTCAGCGGCGAGCCGTCCCCGCAGGCGATCTACACCCCCTCGAGCGCCGGCCGGAGCCAGACGGGCTGGGGCCAGCTCCGGGTGCGGAAGGTGGCCAACGAGGACGGCGGGATTGTCGTCGAGGCGACGCTCCTCACGCAGGAGCGCCTGGCGACGGGCGCGAGGGATCATGTCCGCGTGCGTTTTCCGATCGGTCGGACCCGGGTCGAGCTCTTCGGAGCCGCGGATGCCCGGAGCGGCATGGCGGCGGGCGAAGTCCGCTTCCGCACCGTGCCTCAGCGGCTCGAGGCGGACGTGGCGTCGGCGCTGCGCGAGGCGGAGGGGGCTCCCTTCGACGAGGTCGAGTTCCAGCTGGTGTCCGTCGCCGGCACCCCGAGCGACCTGTATGCCCTCGGGGTGCTTGCGACGCGCATGCTGCTGGTCGATCACGAGCGTCCGCTGCCGGAGGCCCTGGACGAGGTGATGAGCCTGGCCCGGGAGGCGGCGGCCGCGCACGCGCCCGGCATCTCCCTCGCGGCGAGGATCGAGGCCGTGCTGAGCAAGGACCCCCGGTGGACGCACTCGCTGGGGCCCCAGCGTCTGGCCCCGATGCGGCTGACGGCCGAGGCGGCGATGGGGGTGGTGCCGATGTCGCTCTGGTGCCGCGTGCTGGCCTCGATCGTCCGGGCGTTCCCCGGCGTGGGCCCCGACAGCATCTGCCGCGACCAGAGCGATTCGCCGGAAGGGGCGCCGGAAATGGTCTTCGATCCATTCCTGTCCGACGTGTCGCGTTCGGCCGACGCGTCGCGGACCCTGTTCATGCGTGACGCGAAGGGCGATGCCGAGTTGCTCGACGTCGTGCTGGGGCGGCTGCGGGGCGCGGGATAATCGGATAGCATGGCGGGCGTGGGGATCGACGTAGGTCCCGAGGACGGAAGGCAGCGCGGAGGAGCGGTTCTATGCGTGGTGCGATCGTGTCGTGCGTGGTTGCGGCGGTGGCGGGCGTCGGATGCGCGCAGCGCGCGGTGAGCAGCGTCGACGTCGCGACGTCGGGCAGCCTCCGCCGGGCCGAGACGGATCCGATGCCGTCGGTTCGCGTCGACGTGGTGGGCGTGTCGAAGGCGGACGAGGACAAGATCAAGGCGTACCCCGTGCGCGACTGGTACGGGGTGAACGACCAGCGCCGTGCCAATTACCGGTCGCTCGACCTCGTGAAGAGCCTGACGTTCACCGGCGGCACGCCGCAGACCCAATCGATCCCCGCCAACGATCCGATCTGGAAGGCCTGGAGGTCGGCCGGGGCGAGCACGCTGTACGTCTTCGCGCAGTCGAGCAACATCTCGCCGGACGAGAAGGGCGCGGACTCGGGTTGGCGGCGCGCCATGAGCCTGAACTCCGAGGAGTGGAACAAGGCGACCCGGCTGGCCGTGAGCGTCGGCAGCGACGGGGTTTCGATCACGCCCGTGGGGGGCAAGGGCGCGCGGTAGGCCCCGTCGTCCCGGCCGGGGCGTCGCCCGCGGCGTCTATCCACGATGAACGCGTACGGACAGTTCCGGTGCGTGAGACGCCTCCTGGAGACGCCCACGGGGGTTGTCCTGTGGTCGGCCACAAAGGAAGGCGAGGACGCGCCGCCGGCCTACGCGGTCAAGGTCTACGACCCGCCCTCGTACCTCGTGGCGGATGCCGCCGGACACCGCGCAGACTTCCTCGAGTCGGCGCGCGATCAGTCGGCGCTCGCCTCGCAATCCCAGGGGTGGGCCACAGTCCACGATGCAGGCGTCGTTGAGGGCGGCGCGGCGTTCAGCGTCACCGACCTCTTCGTGGCACCCGATGGACTGCGGCCCAGCAGCGCCGAGACCCTGTCGAAGTTGCCGGGCATGGTCCCGTCGCGAGGGCTGGCATCGGTCGTCACCGCGATCGTGGCCGCGCTCCGCGACGGTCAGGCGACGGGTCGGCCGCACGGCAACCTCAAGGCCGCGAACGTGCTCCTGGGCACCCTCCGGAAGGACGAGCTCCGCGGGGCCCGTGTCGTGCTCATCGATCCCGCGCCGGCATCGAGGCTCCGACCCGGGACCGATGATCGCCCGGCGATCGCCGCGGTCATATGCCAGATTCTGTTCCGGCGGGAGTTCCAGGCGGAGTCGGTCGCGATTCCGCCCGAGGAGCAGTGGCCCGCGACGGGGCCGGCGTGGGCGTTCTGGCGATCTCTCTGCGCGGACCTGCTCGCCGCCAATCCCGGAGCGCGGCCTGATTTCGATGCGATCACCGCGCGACTGGCGTCCGCCCCCTCGGGGAAGCCGCCGCTGGGCGTGCCGAAGTGGGCGTGGGCGACGGCGGCCGCGATTCTGGTTGCGGGCGCGGGGGTGGGAGTGGGGGGGTGGAAGCTGGGATGGTGGAGCGAGCCTGCGGCGCAGGGGCCCGCCGCCATCGTGGCGGAGTTCGATGAGGACGAGTACGCGGAGATCGCCAAGGGTGTGTGGTCCGAACGTCTGGAAAGGGTTCGCGCGGCGCTGGGGCCGTCCGCGCCGAGCGTCTTCGAGGATGTCAAGGCCGGGGGCTCGCCGGCGCAGGAGGGGGTGTGGAAGGACGATGGCCTGCGCAACGCGCTGAAGATTCTGAGGTCGAACAAGCTCTCGAAGGAGAGTTTCGCGCTGCTGCGGACCTCGGCCTCGCTGACGGCGCTCGAGGCGGTGCCGGGAGGGAAGCCGTCGTTGTGGTTCGCGTGGCAGGCGCTCGAGCAGATGGAGGCCTGGCCGCGGACTGCGTCCATCAAGGGATGGGTCGGCGGCTGGTCGGGCACGGACGAGACCAAGCGTCAGGTCGACGCGTGGGAGAACCGGCTGGCTGGTCGCCCCGCGGACGGGAACGTGTGGGATCTCGCTGGGGCGATCGCGCGGAACACCGGAATCAACGAGGTCTTCAGCCTCCACGACGAAGCCAAAGCAACGCTTGTCTTGATCGGCGCGGGCGAGCCGATGGAATCGTTGGGGTTGCCCTCCCCGGACACGGCGTTCAAGGAAGCCACCACGGGAACGACGGGCCTCGATGATCTCAAGGGACGACTGACGGCGTTCAACGCGGGTTCCACCCGCGTGAGGGAGCTGTTGGCGGTCGACGCCCCGCGTCGACTGGTCGCCGGGCCGCTCAAAGAAGCAGTGGATGCGGGCGGCATCGACCCGGGGCCGACCCCCGCTCTTGCCCAATGGGAACGCTGGGCATCGATCGCCGGGAGCGGCGAGTACTTCGAACCCACAGACCCCGATCCGCGAACGCTCCCCGAGCTCGCGGAAGTGAGGCGCATGTCCGATTCCCACGACGCCCTCGCGAAGCTCCTGACGAGCGGCGCGGACGCGGCCCTCGAGCCTGGGGAGGGGCGAGTCATCGCGGACGGGCGTCGCGATGTGGAGGCGGCTGCCGCGGCCTTCGTGGCGACGCTCTCGACCACGCCATGGATTGAGAGGAACCGCGTGGCCGTCCTCGCGCAGCTGAGGACGGTGCGGGACGACGCGGCCGGCTTGGGAGGACGGATCGACGAGAAGGTCAGGGTCCTGAGCGAGGGATGGGCCGCGATGGTCGATGCGATGGTCGCGGACCTGCCCCCGTCTGGATCGGCGGAGCTAGCCGGATTCTGGGAGGCGCGTCGCGGCCCCCTCCGGGACCGCCGGGGAACGGAGAGGCCCGCGGCCAGCGACTGGGAGGTCTACCGCGCCGTTCGCGCGTGGCGCGGGCAGTTCGAAATCGTGGCGTCGCGCCTGGCGGCGATCGCGCCGCCCGAGGCCGATCCGGCCCTTCCCCCGGGAGGCTCGGAAGCGATCGCGGCGTTCACGGCCGATGCCCGCGAGCGGCGGGTCCGGGCGCTCATCCAGGGCACCGCCGACGCGAACATCGCCACGTCGTCCGGCTGGACCGAATTCGACGCCGCGCTCACACAGCTCGGCGACAGGACCTCGGGGCTCCGGTCGATCGCCCGTGAGGCCGGCGCGGTCGTGTCGGGGCTGCGCGATGGATTCGTGCCCGGCGAGGGCGACGTCCCGGTCGACCTCGCGATGTCGGCCTCCGACATGCGGTCGAGGCTCGACCGGTTCGCCTCGGGAAGCGACTCGGCGGCGACGGAGCGGTTGAGGAGCGCGCTGCTCGGCGATCTGGACGTCCTGCTGGAGGCGTTGGGCCGCGTCGGTGCCGGTGACCCGGCGGTCGCGGCGGCGGAGGGCAGTCCGGCCGCGGTGCGGCGAACGGCGCTGAGGCGACTGGCCGAGCGGGCCGCATCGGAATCCGACTGGCGTCTGCCGTGGCCCCTGGAGGTCGCGACCCGCGAGATCGACTGGTTGACGGCGCTGGCGGGTCGGGCGGACGGACCCCGCCGCGCGGCGATAACGGCCGAGGTGGGGAGGTTGGGGCAGTACGCCTTGAGCGCCCACATCGCGTCCGCACCACCGAGCGGGATGGAACGCGCGATCGGGGAGGCGGAGAAGGCGCTGGCGGACCGCGCCCTCGCGCTCGATCGATATGTCGGAGAGGGTCCCGCCGCCGTGCGGTACAACCTAGCCCTCTACCGCATCGCCGCCGCATCGTCGGGAGCGCTCGAGAACGACAACGGGTTCGTCGTTCCGGCCCGCCAGCTCGTCTTGGCCGCGTCCGATCTCGAGGCTCGGGCCCGACCAGCGCCCAGCGGTGGGAGGTCGCTGTCGGCCCAGCTCCTGGAGGAGGTCGACAACACCGGCAAGGAGGTCTCCTACCCCGACCGGGAAGGCCCCGGGTCGATGGGATGGACATTCGCCAAGCTCCCCCCTGGGCCGGGCGGTCAGGAGCAGCGCGCCTACTCCAAGGGCGACCTCACGATGATCTTCGGCGATGTCGGCAGGATCGGCGAAGACCCCGGGCGGACCTTCATCGCGCGGGACGAGACGTCGATCGCTCTCGTCAACCTCGGACTCCAAGCCGTACAGGCCCGCGGCCTCGACGTCACGCGGGGCGTCGGGAAATGGCTGGCGGCGACGGAGGGCTCGCAGCCCGCGCAGACGAGGCTGTCCGGAGTCGGGCCGTGGATTTGGGAGGTCGACCGACGCACTGCCGGGGCGTTGCGCCTGCGGCCGTTCGAAGGCGGCGACTGGTTCGATTGGAAAGCACCCTCGCCCGTCGTCAAGCATCCACCCGGCCTGACGCTCCCGGCGAGAACCGAACGCTCGCCCGCCCAGAGGATTACGCCGGGAGCAGCGCAAGAAGTGGCCGCCGCCCTGGGATGCGGGCTTCCCACGGTCGCCCAGTGGCAGGCCGCGTTATCGCTCGAGAGGTTGCGCCGAGAGGAGCGGGCGGCCCGCGGTCTGTCGCCGTCGACGGCGTCTGACAACATCCGATCAGAGGCATATCGGCTCCAGTTCGAGCATGTAGCCTTGGTGACGGCGGGAGGGGACTTCGCGACCTATCCACGCAGCCAGACCTGCTACGACGTCGGGAACATCGAGAGTCGGGACTCGGCCGTTTGGCCGGCGGGGGGAGGGGTCATCCCCTACCTAGGTCCTCCGGGTCCCGGAAGCCCGGTGCTGTGGTTCGACGCCGCCGACGCGGAGCGGGGGGTGATCTTCCGCAACCTCGTCGGCAATGTCGCCGAAATGGCGCTCGCCACGCCTGCCGCGGATGCGAACTCGTCCGGGAACGTGCGGATCCTGGGGGCGTCAGCCATCAGTGCCCCCACGGCGAAGGCCGCCCCCGACATGCCTCTGGTCGCTCCCAAGCGGCAGACGGACTCGGGCGGCTTTTCCGACCTGGGCTTCCGACTTTCATTCCTCTCCAGCGGCCAACTTCCCTTGGGACAGCGACTTCGCGATGCGATCCTTGCCGCCGAGGTCCAGAACCGGGGGTTCATTTACCCTGACCCGCGCTAATGGACCCCGGGCCGCCTCCGGATTCACGCCGAGACCCCCCTGGGTTGTGAGTTTGGGGTGAGTCCGGTACCCTCTCACGAATTCGCCGCCACAGCGCGGCCTCGGAGTCTGCATCGTGGGTGACGGACCTCAACTCTCGGCTTCACGGCCCGCGGCCATCGCCGCGAGGTTGCGGGCTCTCCAGTCGGACCTCGCGGATCAGGACTCCGCCGCCCGACGGTCGCTCCTCGAGGAGGAGCTCGACCGGGCGGTCGAACGCCTGGGGAACAGCGAGCGGGCCGAGGTGCTGGCGATGCTGGCGGAGGACTTCGCTCCCAGCGCCGGACCCGCAACGCCGTCCGGGGGTCAGCCGACCAAGGCGTCGCCTCCACGCTCGGCGAGGGCGGTCGCGGATCTCCTCGCCGACGGGTGGACCCACGCCTCGCCGGATGACAAGGCCGCCGTCCTCGAACGGCTGCGCGATGCCGGTGTGATCGCCGCCACGCCCGCGTCGTCGGGAGGCGGCCTGACCGAAGCGCAGGAGAAGGAGTGGCGTCGGATCCTCGGGCTTGGTCAAGCGGAGGCCGTCGACCCCGCCCGCGCGGCCCAGGTGGGGTTGGCGATGTCTACCACGCTCGTGGACCTTCACCGGATGGTGCTGGAGATCTGGCGTGGCTTTGCCGGGCGCGAGGGGGACACGCGCGGCGCGGCCCTCACGCGTCTGGCCCAGCAGGCGATCAAGGGCGACGCCGCGGCGACCGCCCGCCTGCCCCTGGAGGCGGAGGAGTTCGGCCAGTTGGTCACGATCATCGTCGCGGCGGTTCAGCGGCTGGGGCCGCGGTACGCCCAGGAGCACCTGACGAGGTTCGCCGTCGCGTCGATTGAGTCTGACACGGGCGGCGGCGGGTTGATGCGGCCCAAGGGTGTGCGGTGCTGGGAGCACTACGTGTCGATGATGGAGGGGGTGGATCAGGAGACGATCCAGTCCGACATCCGCACGATGCTGGTTTCGATCGTGGCGGAGATGCGGAGCAAGGCCGCGTCCAGAACGGGTGAGAGGCAGCGGGCATGACGACACCGATTCAGGTCCATTGGCACGAGGGGCTGTTCCTCCTTCCGCACCACCTTCAGCTCCTGCAGCGTCAGGTGCACGACGCCGCGGGAGCGGAACGGGCGCTGGGGTGGGCGTATCCCTACGGCGTGGTTGACGCCCGCCTGTCCGGCGACGCCCTGGAACGGGGCGAGGTCCGTTTCGAACGGCTCCGCGCGATCATGCCCGACGGCACGGAGGTGGATGCGCCGGGCAACGCCGACCTGCGGCCCCTCGACGTCAAGCGCCACCTCGGCGCGGAGGCGGTCACCGTGTACCTGGCGCTGCCCTCCTACGACGCCTCGGGCGCCAACGCCCTCGAGATCGGGCGGGATGACCCGCTCGTCCGCAGCCGGTTCCGTGTGGCCAAGACGGCAGTCAAGGATGAGAACGCCGGGGACAATCCGCAGGACCTCCTGCTGCGCCGGCTGAACGTCCGCCTGCTCGTGCAGGGGGAGGACGCCTCGGGCCTCCAGACCCTCCCGATCCTCCGTGTGCGCGCGGGCGTCGGGGACGACGCCGGGAGGCCCAAGGCCGACCTCTCGTTCGTTCCGCCGTGCCTGGGGCTGAACGGCTCATCGACGCTCCGAAACCTGCTCCGCGACCTCAGCGACGCGGTTCTGGCCACCCGCGGGGAGCAGGCGAACCAGCTCGGCAAGTCCGGATGGGACCCCGAGAACGTCCGCGGCCCCCAGTTCCTGCAGCTCATGCGCCTCCGCACCCTCAACCGGTTCGCGGGACGGCTCCCCGCGATGCTGGCCTCCCCCGTCCCCGGAGGTGCCGGCCTGCCGCTGCTCCACGCGTATCTGGAGTTGCGGGAACTGCTGGGCGAGCTGGCGGCCCTCGCGCCGGACCGCGATCCGTTCGACGCGCCGCGCTACGACCACGACGACCCGGGGCCGGTCTTCGCCGGCCTCGATCAGCGCATCCGGGCGCTCCTCAAGCCGGTCGGGAGCGGACGGGTCAAGAAGATCAAGTTCACGCCCGACGGCGCCGACTTCGTCCTGGCCGAGCCGATGGGTGAGGAGGACTTCGGCGCAACGGGATTCTTCCTGGGCATCAAGGCGAAGGGCGACGGCAGGGCGATGCGTGCACTGGTCGAGAGCGGCGAGAAGTTCAAGGTGATGCCCCAGAGCCTGCGGGTCTCGAGCGTGGGCTACATCTACGGCGTCAAGGTCGAGGAGGAGCGGGACCCGCCTCCCCTGCTGCCCCGACCGAGCGGGCTGCACTACTTCCGCCTCGTACCATCCGAGAGTCAGAGGCGGTGGGGGGACATCAAGAAAGAAAAGCGCATCGCCCTGGTCTGTCCGGAGGGCGAGCGCCTCGAGAGCGACGAGGTCGTCCTGTACATGACGTTTCCCTGAGGCGCCGGGCGTGACGCCCGGCGGAGGCGAGTCCCATGCGTCTGGTCGATCTCTGCGAGCCCCTGTTCCAGTACGTGTGCTATGTCAACCGCCTCGCGCGCAAGGGCGGCTCGATGCCCCCCAAGGAGCTCGAGGCCCGGCTGGAGTCGCTCCTGGCCGAGATCGAGATGAAGGCCAAGGCCGATCCCCGCTTC
>Ga0105049_10002533_pt1 | contig 21696 bp, 10 predicted proteins | sample MAT06_FD_78087 | JGI IMG/M metagenome (GOLD analysis project Ga0105049, IMG submission 78087) | Freshwater microbial communities from Lake Fryxell liftoff mats and glacier meltwater in Antarctica - MAT-06 | ecosystem: Environmental > Aquatic > Freshwater > Ice > Liftoff microbial mat | place...
CCAACCATTGCCGCCAGCAGGCGCGATCGCTAGTATAAACTATGTCGAGTTGGTCTTCAAATTTCGGCATAACAGGAAAGAGATTTAACCAAAACTATATTACCAAGATTACCAAGGCGAACCGATCATCGTAAAAGCAGCCCAATAATAAGGATGCGACAAATTTTGATCGCCCCTGGCGGCCAATTCCGCAGGCAAAGGCAGAGCTTGATTGTTGCCCGATCGCACCAAATAACCATCCTGCAACCGCACTTCACCCCGCAGCATCGCCAACTGCGCTTGACGCAAAGCCTCAGCCTTAATCGGCGCGGTACGCAACTGCTGGTAAAACTCAGTCATCAGCCCCAAAGTACCGACATCGCTGACATACCACAAACTCGCCAGAGCCGATTTTACCCCAGCGTGCACCGCCAACCCCGCAAACCCCAACTCAGCCTGTTCGTCACCCACCGCAGTAGTGCACGCACTCAAAACCAACAACTCCACCTGCGGGTTGGATAACTTCAACTCCTCCAACTGATTCAACCGCAACTTAGTATCCCAAAACTGAATGTAAGAATTTTCGGCCCCCCCAGGCTGAAAATCGCCGTGAGTAGCTAAATGAATAATTTTGTATTGCGGTTGATTGCGCTTACCCTTCAAATTTGCCAAAGTAAAAGCTTCATTGAGAAAAGACGAACCCGGCCAAATCTTGCCCACAATTGTCGATATTTCCAGCGGCACCGCAGGCAAAGGATTTTGATCGTATTTGGCAGGAAAATTCGACGCACCCATCGCCAAAACTTCCGAACCCCTAACATCGGCATAGCGAGTATCAGTCAAACTCAAACTCGGAATCAGCCCCAAGCTGTACTTTTCTACCAAAAACTGCTTGCCGTCGTAAAGAGCAGCCAAAGGCAAAGTTCGCAAACCGGCATCCATCGAAAACACCAAGGTGTCAATCTTGTTAGCCTCCAATTCTGGTTGCAGGGGTGCAATTAACCACCGGTAAAGTTGCTCGGCAGGTTGCTTGTAGTCAGCAGCATTCAATCTCCTGGGAGTTCTGATAGCATTAGTGAATTCTTTAGCAACTTGCAGCACTGTCTCGCGGCTTGCAGGCACGCTTTTAAAAACACTTTTGCCGTCAGGCAATAACAACACAATTTCTAAATGTTTCTCTTTCGCCCACACGTAAAGGATAGCGGGTTTAACCCCAGTCAGCCGATTGACGCTGCTGAGAGTATCTCGAATACTTTGCTGCGTGACAGACTTTTGATCGAGATTGCCCCCAAAGTAACGTTCAAATTCCCGGCCCTGAGTTATATCCCTTTGCTGCACTGCGTCGATCGGACTTATTTGCGCGATCGAACTCGATCGAGAAATCTCAGGAACCCTCACATTCCCGATACTTTCTGCACTCACCGCACTCGCCGGCTTCTGTGGAGTTGTTGCCACGCTGCCGTTTTCTGTCGTCGCAGGCGTACCCAAATTGTCTTTTAACACCGACGGCGACAGCAGTACCGGGCCGGCAGCAGTCTCGTTCGGCCGCGCCTCAACAGGCCCAGCAGCAGGTTCTGGCGAGACATTTGTGGTACTGCTCTTTGGCGCAGACACTGCGGGGGTCTGAGTCACAATTTGTTGAGAATTGCCTGTTGTTTTCAGTTCCACGCTGGTAGTTGGTGCCGGACTCGGCACGATCGCCAGCGGCCCGATCGCAGTTGAGGATGTGGCAGTGTTCGACTTCGAGTTTCCCGTCCCAACAGTCGCCGTGCAGGTTCCCGACGAGCAAGTGCTTTGCAGCAGCGTCTGTGAACCCGATTGAGCCAGCCCGTCTGTAGAAATGCTGACCTGGGCGCGCTCTGCAGGCGTTCCTGTTCCCGCAGCCCGAAATGCTCCCCCAGCCTCGATTGCCACATCGCCGCCGGTATTGCCACGAGCTTTGATCGAAACAACTTCAATATCTTTCTGCCCGGTAATTTGGCTCGAACCGGCAGTTCCCGATTGCGAACTAGAGTTGATCACCCCTGTAACGATCCGGCCCGGCGCCGCAATCGAAATATCTCCCCCGCTTCTGGCACCAAAAGCATCGATGTTGCCGGTTTCTACCGCACCGGCGCTGCGGATATTGATAGGGCCCGCCACCCCGGAAGTTGAGCGAGATGAAACCGTACCAGCAGTCAATTTGCCTTGACTGCTAGTGATGTTAATCCCCGCAGTCGAGGTAACGTCTCCGACGGCTACAGTACCGCCCATCAGGGAGATCGTGGCGTTATCAGTGCCGACGATCGCACCCGTTCCCACGATCGCGCCGCTGCCCGACGGCGATCGAATCGTCGTCGGATCTTGAAATGTCACCGCCACTGGCGTTGAATTGAGCGTTAAATCTGGCGTTCCAGAACCAATCGAGATCACACCGCTACCGTCAGAACGGCCGATCGTGATCGAAGCAAACCCATTCCGCAGCGAGTTCAATTCCGCAGCCGTCAATTTCAAAGCTTCTGTATCGCCAGAACCTTGAATTATAATATTTTGACTGGGATCAGCCGGTTGCAGCACCAGATTGCCGTTGCTGGCGATCGAATTTTTGTCACCCGTCAAGTCAATTTCGTTGCCCGTCAGGGTAACATCTCCCCCTGTTTGGGCGCCACCAGCTTCGATCGCACCTGCTGTGACTCCATTGCGTCCCGTCAGCGTCACATTCCCCGCGCGATCGCCCCTTGTGTCGATCGCCCCGGCAGTCACCGTGCCCTGTGCGGTAACACTAACATCTCCCGCCGAATTGCCTATATCTTCGGAAGAATTGACAGAAGTGTTGATGGTGCGGGCAGTTCCAGTAAGTAGCTGACCGGTTGTGACATTGCCTGCGGTGCTGACGATGCGAATTTCCTGATTGTTGGTAGTGATATTTCCGGTTCTGATATTGCCATCAGCTTTGAGAGTAATTGAGGCATTGTCCGCCCCTGTCAAGGAATTTGTGGTAGTGATTGTTCCCAAACCCGCTGGCGATTGAATAATTAGCGGATCATAAAATGTGAAATCGTTGGCAATCAGAATTGAACCGATACCGTTGCTGCGGCCGATCGTAATTCCAGCAAACCCATTTTCCAAACTTCCGAGGTCCCTTGCCGTCAGATTCAAATAAATATTAGTACCGACATCTCCAGAACCGCCGATCGCAATATTTTGACCGGGACTCCAAGGTTGCAGTACCAAAAAGCCAGTACCGCTGACCGAATTTTTGTCGCCAGTCAAATTAATTTCATTACCAGTCAAAGTAATGTTTCCCGAACCCCCTGCGACGAAGCTAACTCCCAGAACATTCCGAGCCGTCACAGTTACATTTCCCGTCGCTTCCCGGCCGCTGGCATCAAGTTTTTGGGCCGTTACGTTCAGGCCGTCGAGCACAATATTCCCGCTGCTGCCGGTGCTGGGATTGGATGAAGAAATATTGTTTGCAACAGTCGAACCCTGACTAATCAAACTAATATTTCCGCCGTTACTCGACAAATTGCCCGCAGTAATTTGACTTCCCGAAATGGCGATCGCACCGCCAGCCGTGCTAATTGTATCTCCAGAATTCATCGAAAAAACACCCACGCCACTGCGATCGGCATCTGCTCTCAATGTTACCGAACCAGTAGTTGCTTGAAAGCTCAACTGATTGTCCGCCAAATCAGCAATTGTAATATCATTGAGCGCTTCGAGAACCACATTTGACGTAGCCGACATACTTTCCAAAGCTCTAGCCGAAATTGTCAGCGAAGGCTCAGAATTGTTTTCCTGTCCTGGTAGCGTTCCTGTTGCCAAAATATTATTGTTGGCAATTATTTCCGCATCGCCCGCACCTTCTGGGGAATCTGTAATTAAAATATTTTCAGGATCTAACAGCAAAGTCCCCAAACCGTTTGTCCCAGAGGTATCAACAGTACCGTTAAAAATCAATCTTTGCTTGCCAGAAACTTCCACAAACCCCCCAACACCTGCGGTTCCCGTTGCAGAAACGCCATTTGCGCTGATGCTTCCTAAAAATGCTGTTGTGTTGTCCGCCCAGACAAAAACATTGCCGCCGTTGCCTGTTTGAGTTGCGTTGGCAGCGATCGAACTTTTGCCATCCACGTAAGTCATCCTGGCATTCGGCACAGTTCCCTCGCCTCGGTAATCTCCCCCGATCCGCACCGTTCCGCCACCGTCCGGCCCCGAAGCCTCAATCTTCGCTCCCAACAGCCCTACCTTGTCGCCCAACACATTGACGCTTCCTCCTGCGCCCCCCTTCGCAGACACGTCCACAGAACCCGCTAACAGCGCAGTTCCAGCACCTGTAGGCACTGTTTCGCCGCCTGTCAGTACGACTTCACCACGATCGTTCGCAGTTATACCCGTAGCGTTAGCCACGCCGGGGCCCGAAAGCAGCCGAGGTAAAGTCAGGGGAGAGAAGGGAAGAGCTTCCGAACCCGACACTCCGGCTGCTGGAGAAACTTCTAAACTCAGCAAAAGTCCGTTTTGACTCAACCGCACCAGATTTTCGCCCCGGACAGCCGCCACAGTAATTTGACCGCCTGGGGCTGAAAGTTGCCCTGTACTGATAACCGTACCGCCCAGCAAAGTCAAATTTTGCCCCGTGCCGACAGCCAAGTTACCGGCATTGACAATACTCCCTGGCTGTGCACCAAAAACAAAAGCATTCGGCGTTCCAACTAGGGCTGCGTAGTCGTTCGCCCCTGTACCGTTGAACCAACGATCGTCAAAACCGATACCGCTAGCGGTGGTAGCCAAAAAAGACCCGGACACATCGAGTCTGGCATTTGTTCCGAAGATAATGCCTGCAGGATTCATCAGCAACAAGTTAGAATTGCCACCACTAACTTGAATTAGGCCGTTAATTAAGGAAGCGTCGCCACCGACAACGCGGCCGAGGATATTTTTAACGCTTGGGTTGGAGATGAAATTGGCAGTTTCGCCCGAATTCAGACCGAACCGAGTAAAACTGTGGAACAAATTTGCTCCGTCTCTGGAGGTAGTGCCGCCTTTAATGTCGTAGCGAGGAGGCGACCCTGTATTTGGGGCGGTGACAGCGGTTCCGGTGCCGTCTGGGGCTGGAGTAATAGATTGTGCTGCAGCAATTTGAGATTGGGGATAAATTGCCACGAGTACCCATCCGCTGCTGTTTTCTTTGAGGAAAACCCGGTTGGGGAAAAAATCTACTATCAAAAATCCAGCAAGGGGAATTGCTGCCAGAATCGACCGCACAGCACGTTGAGCATTCATAAGTTTGCCTCGGTCTAGACCTTAATTCGAGTTTAAAATTGAGATTTTAGGTAAAAAAGAGTCGATCGCACCCCAATGCTGACACTTCCTAACGCGAACTCTCGATCGCAAATCTTAAATTTTAAGTCTAAATTTGATTGTGTCACCAACATAGCAAAGACTGACAGTAAGTGTCGAAACACAGGAAGTTTAAACGCCAGAAAATTATGAGCGATCGAATTGTCCGTCTGATTGGTTTAACTGGGGGCATCGCCACCGGTAAAACCGCTATATCTAATTATCTGGCAGATGCCTGTGGATTTCCGATTTTAGATGCCGATATTTACGCCCGCGAAGCTGTGAACCCCGGTTCGCCAATACTTGACTCTATTGTAAAACGATACGGCGCGGGTATTTTGCTCCCGGACGGCAATTTAAATCGGCCCGAGTTGGGAAGTATTATTTTTTGTAACGCAGACGAGCGGCAGTGGTTGGAACAACAGATTCACCCTTACGTGCGCCGCCGATTTGTTGAGGAAACTCAAAGCTGCATTGCTGCATTGACTCCGGTATCCCAGGACACACAGAATTTAGGTACAAAAACTCAAGAAACCAGGTTTTTTCACCGCGATCAAAAGCTAGAACGAAGTATTGTTGAAAAAAACTCCGGTTTCTGCGCCCCCACTGACACGTTGACTTTGGTTTTGGTAGTGCCGCTGCTGTTTGAAGCTAACATGACTGACTTGTGTACCGAAATTTGGGTGGTGTACTGTTCACCCGAAGTGCAGTTAGAACGACTAATGCAGCGAGACGGCTTGAGTTACGATCGAGCTAATGCCCGCATTAACGCCCAGTTGCCGCTAGCTCAAAAGTGTCAACAAGCTGATGTTATTTTGGACAACTCGTCAAACCTCGACTCGCTGTTATTACAGGTAGATGTGCAAGTCAGTCGATTTGAGATTTGAGATTTGAGATTGACTCCACGATTTTGTGAACGGGCTTTTTTTTCCGAACAGCTTTCGACTCGTCCTACGGAGCGGCGCGCTAGCCATCTTAACACCAAGGAAGAGAAGAAAAAAAAGAAAAAAAAGAAAAATGGTTCACAATTCATTGAAAAATACCATAGCAACCATTTATGAAGTTAATCTGAAGGATTAGACATCAGACAAAATTTCATTCATTAGATCTCAATTCCTTCAATTATCTGCGTTTATCTGTGTTTATCTCCCTTACATCTGCGGTTCATGTATCGATCTAAGACTTATGCAATCTTGTCTATTGCTTGCTGTCAGGAATCTAATGCACCAAAATCTTTATATGTAAGGTGCTGATGACGGGCCTCTATACTCTGCGGTTTTGTCTTTAATCAGAGGGTTGCATCCTCATAGCAATAAATTATGAAATTAATCTGAAGAGTAGTAAAAAAATACAATTTGCGTTTTTGTTTCTTTGTTTGAAGAGTGTTTAAAAACGATTTTAGGGGTGATACCATTTAAATTTTAGATTTTAGATGAAAAAATTGGGAATGACTTATGAGTTAAGGGTTTGGAGCACGGGCATAAAGTGGCATTCTTTTGGGAAAACTGGTGTTGAATTCTGCTGATTGCCCGCAAGCAGCAGAGAACTAGAAATTACCAGCGAACAAGCGAGCTAGATGATGGATTTCACCCGCTTTTAACCAAAAATCAAAAAGATTGCAGGTGCCCTTACTTACTAATTGATGATTTCACCGCAATTATTTTTTTATCCTGATAGCAGAGTACAGACTGCGTATCAAGAAGGGGAAAATACAAACACCAAAATTTATGATGCGCGTTTACTCTTCCATCCTGATGTCAAGCCTGTTACTGAGTGCTGGCGCAGTTAATGCTCAAAGCTTAGAAACTCGATCGACCTTTTTTACTCAAGACAACTCTGCTTCCGAAATTTTAACCGCCGTAGCCGACACTCAGACCTTTTACGCAGATAACGATAAAGATACGCCACCAGAACGAGGAACCGGGAGATAAAGCCGAAAAAATTGAGAATTGTCTGTTGGAAATTAGGGAATTAGGGGGAGAATGAGAGAATCGAAAATTGGAAGAAGAAGAGAAAACTTGAAGATTTCGATTCATTAATTCAGGACTTACGTATTGCGTACCAAAAAACCGATTTTTCAGCGGTATTTGACGATTCAAGACATAATTTTTGGCTATTCCGGTTTTTTTGCCCAATATCGTCAAAATATCCGACACCACAAACGGGCGCGAAATGTTGCACTCAAAAAATAAAGGTAAAGCGCCAGTAGGAATCTGGCGCTTTACCTTTATTTTTTAAACTTTTGCAGCTTTAATCTTCTTCCGCAGCTTCGCCACCAACAACGACATCGCGAATCCGCAAACTCGGGCCGCCGCAGCCCACGGGCAAACCGCTTTGTCCTGCCTTGCCGCAGCCGCCGGATTCATCCCAGTAGAAATCGTCGCCGATCGCCTCAATATCGGCTAAAGTGCTGAAAACATTACCCGAAAGGGTAACATCCCGCACCGGATTGTCGAGTTTTCCGTCGCGGATCATCCAAGCTTCGCCGGCACTGAAAGTAAACATTTCGCCGTTAGTCATGCCGCCTTGCCAATTGCGCGCATAAACTCCTTCTTTGATGTCCGAAAATAAGTCTGCAACCGGTGTGTCACCCCGTTCGATCCAAGTATTCGTCATGCGGACGATCGGCGGATAATGATAATTCAAACAGCGAGCATTGCCAGTAGGCGTTTCTCCCAACTTCCCCGCAGTTTCCCGCGAGTGCAGTCGCCCGACTAAAGCGCCGTCTTTAATTAACTGAGTAGTAGTCGCGGGAGTGCCTTCATCGTCGTAGAAATAGCTGCCCCGGTGTCCCTCTGGCGATGCACCGTCGAAAATTTGCAAGTTTTTGGGGCCGAACTGGCGGCCGAGGGTCATAATTTCCAAGATGTCGGGATTTTCGTAGGCCATGTCGGCTTCAGAAAGGTGTCCGAAGGCTTCGTGGACGAATAATCCGGTCAAAATTGGGTCGATGACGACGGTGTAGGTGTTGCCTTGGACGGGGGGTAAGGCTAGGGAATCTACCGCTCTCTGGGCGGCGCTGCGAACTTGAACATCGAGATCGGTTAAATCTTCGTAAGCTTTCCGGGAACCGGTGGTTTCGCGGCCGGTTTGTACGGTTTCCCCGCTGCGGGCTGTGGCGGCAAAGCGCATTTCCATGTCTGCCCAACCTTGTTCGAGCATGGTGCCTTCGGAGGTGGCGAGGATCATCCGCTGGGTGCTGTCGCCGTAGCGCACGGAGATTGTGGCGATGCGGGGGTCAATGCTGCGGAGAATGGCCGCGTAGCGATCGCACAATTGCTTTTTGTCAATTAGGGGAACCAGACGGGGGTCTGTTCCTGTCAGCGGCAGGAAGCAAATGTCTTGTACTGGGGTGACAGGCGCCAGGATCGTTTCTTCTTCACCGATCAGTTTGGCCGCGGCGATGGCTTCTTCGATTCTTTCGGCGAGGGTGGAAAGTCGGTTAAAACTGGCAAAGCCCCAGCCGCCTTTGTGACAAGCTCTGACTTGGCCGCCAATTGAGACTCCTTCGCTGAGGGTTTCAATTTTTTCGCCCCGCAGCAGGATGTCGGTGCCTTCGGCTTCTTCCAGTCGAATTGCCAGATAATCGACTTGGTGGCGGTAGCGTGCCATTAAGTCTGACAGCAGATTTTTCGAGTCGGCGATCGAGGTGGGCATGAGTTTTGCACGGTGTTAACTGCATCCATTTTGCACTTTTGCCGGGGCGATCGTGCAAAATATCGCCCCAAGCGCGGAGATTGCGACTTATTGGTACGGTTCTGCCAATATCGTTAGTTGACAAATATAGATATCCTGTGAGTTAGGAGGAAGGCGCAAGAAATTATGCGGGATTTTTTGATCGTGCTGGTGCTTGACTCCTAACTCCTGAACTTTCCTATACATAAATACTTCACCCTTCATGCCTCCGAAGGTGGGTTTATAACTGTGAATACTTACTTTTTACCGACAATAAGCGAAATTTTAGCCTCCGAAGGCCAAGAAAATGACCTGAGTCTCTTTGATCCTAAGTTGGCGGGAGAAAACAACCGCCATCGGTGTCCTGGAAGCCGTGGGGCTTCTCGCCTGAAAGCTGAACGGGAATGGTACGGGGCGATCGCAGCTTTGAATCAAATGCTCGATCGGCAAAAACACTGTCTCTCACCAAATCCCAATTCCTGTCAAGGATTGGTGTTGTCGGGCCCATCATCAGTTTTGACTGACCCCGCTTTGGCCAACGGCTTTGCCAATTGGATTTTTACCAGTATTCCCGACAACGATGCAGCTTTGTGGTCTTTTCGGGCTAGACAAACTTTAGCTTTAATGCCGGCGGCTGATGTGCAAACATCAGTGCCTGCGGCGGCCCCGGCTTTGGCTTTGGCAAGTGGCGATCCTTTGGCGCACGAGCAGTTTTGTTTGGTTTTAACTGCTAGTTTTAGCCTGGTGATGGTTTTGGGTGAAAATTCTGCAGGAATTCCAGCTTTTCTATTTTCTTTCGATCCGCAAGTAGTCGCCAAAGCTTGGGAGGTTTTGCGGCGCCGGGTGACTGAAAGCGAATGTTTGCTTGCCAATTCTGACGGTAGCTTCAATTTATCAGTTAGCCAATTAACTAATAATTCTACTAAATTAGACGCGCTGTTCCAGCAGTTTTTGCCTGTGGAGCCAAATTATCAAACAGTGATGCAGTTCAGCCGCTTGCTGTTGCATAATTTGCCGGTTGGGAAAGATGAAGCAGGCAGGATAAAGGATGAAAGAATTGATGATGGTTTGAACCCGAGGCATAAAAAGTTATCGGCTACAGATATCAACTGCAAATCTCCAATTCCTCTAGCTACTAAAGAGGTGGAATTGCTACAGGCGATCGCCCATGAAGTCCGCACCCCTTTGGCTACCATTCGCACGCTGACTCGGCTGCTGCTGAAACGCCCCAAACTCGATGCGGTAGTGGTCAAGCGTTTGGAAACGATTGATGCTGAGTGTACCGCTCAGATTGATCGCTTCGGTTTAATTTTCCGCGCCGTGGAATTGGAAATGTCGCAAGCTAAAAATTCTGGCGTGCAGCTAACAGCAATGTCTCTCGGTGAAGTTCTGCAAAATAGCATTCCTCGCTGGCAAAAACAGGCGACTGTGCGAAACCACACTTTGGAAGTTATTGTGCCGAAAAAGTTGCCGGCGGTAGTCAGCGATCCGACGATGTTGGATCAGGTTTTAACTAATTTGATTGAGAATTTTACTCGAACTTTGCCCTCGGGGAGTCGCATTCAGGTGGAGGTGACATTGGCGGGCGATCAGTTAAAGTTGCAGTTGGAATCGGAACACCTACCTGAAGGTAATGGCGCATCGACTTTTGCAGCTAAGGCGAATGCTCCTTTGCGCTCGATCGGGCCTTTGTTGATGGTGCAGCCGGAGACGGGAAGTTTGAGTTTAAACTTGAGCGTGACTAAGAATTTATTTCGAGCAGCAGGCGGCAAGTTAGTAATACGCCAGCGGCCGCAAAAAGGCGAAGTGATGACCATATTTTTGCCACTGCAATAGTCATATTAAACCCGCTAGACCACAACAAAATAAGTTCGTAGTGAGGACTTTATTCCGCATAAATCATAGAATTAAAGTCCTCACTACAAACCTTATTTAAAAATCAAGAGTTGGCATCGATAAAAATCTCAATAACAAACTCCGTTCCTTCTCCCAATGCAGAAATACAACTCAGTTTACCCCCATGTTTTTCTTCGACAATTTGACGGGCGATCGCCAGTCCTAACCCAGTTCCTTTGCCCACATCTTTAGTGGTAAATAAATGGTCGAAGATACGATTTTTTACCTCTTCTGACATTCCTTTTCCGTTATCGGCGATGGAAATTTTTACCTTTTCACTTTCTACTTTTGTCCGAATAGTGATGTGATTGGGATGGGCTTGAATTTCGGCAAAACTCCGTCCTTGATTCGATTATTCTAAGGCATCGATCGCATTTGCTAACAAATTCATAAATACCTGGTTTAATTGTCCCAAATAACATTTGACTTTGGGAATCTTGCCGTACTCTTTAATGATTTCAATTTCAGGATGCTTGTCGTTTGCTTTCAGGCGATGGCGTAAAATCATCAAAGTGCTATTGAGGCCTTCGTGGATATTGGCCTCAACTTTATGTGCCGTATCGGCGCGAGAGAAAGTGCGGAGAGAGGTGCTGATGTTTTTGATGCGCTCGCATCCTATTTTCATGGAACTCAACATTTTGGGTAAATCTTCTACTAGATAATCTAAATCTATTTCCTCTGCTTTCTTAATCAATTCTGCTTCTGATGGAGGAAACTTTTCTTGATAGAGGCGCAAATAATCAATTAAGTCTTGGAGTCCAGCATTAGCTTCATTAAGGTTCCCGGCAATAAAACCCACGGGGTTGTTGATTTCATGGGCAACCCCTGCCACTAGATTACCTAATGCTGACATCTTTTCACTTTGGATCATTTGCATCTGAGTTTGCTGAAGTTCATTCAAAGTCTGCTGCACTTGGTGATAGAGACGGGCATTCTCCAGAGCGATCGCCGCTTGACTAGAGAGAAAATTCAGCACTAGGAGGCGATCGCGACTAAACACCCCACTGGTTATTCGATTTTCTAGATACAAAATGCCGACCAAATTCCCCTGATTTAGAATTGGCAAACCCAGCAAACTCTCTGGTTGGTGACGATCTAAATAATCGTCAATCACAGGCAGATCAGTTTTGGCGTGATCAATGACAACTGCTGCTAGGGTGTTTTTGACATACTGGATTAATTTAACAGGAACGGTGGGATTATTCTCTAGGGGTTCCGTTTGCAGGCTAATGTTTTCCCAGGTAGCCATCGCCCGCACTTGCCATTGTTGATCTTGGCAGAGCATCAGTGCACAGCGATCGGCTCCCGAGTTTTGTAACATGGTTTTGGTGACAATTTGCAGCAACTCATCGAGGTCGATCGTGCTGGAGATGACTTGGGAGATTTGCAGCAGGGTAGAAAAATCTAGAGCCTGGTTGATGGAGGTACTGGAGGTAGTGTGGTGGGTGCTCGAATGAATTGAGTAGGTGGGATTGGTAAGGGTGGATAGGGTTTCTAAAATAGTGATGGGTTGGGCTGCCTGTTGTAAGATGGGGCGCAGCAGATCGGGATAACGTTTTTCTAGGTCATCGGTTTTGGCTTTTGCTCCCCAGCGAGCGTAACAATAGTAGGCTTCCTGCATATATCCTGCGGCAACTTTTTCTTTGCCCCAGCCGAGGTAGAATTTAGCGGCGAGTTCGTTTGCTAAGGCTTCTTCGTTGAGGAATTGGTTTTCTTTAGCGAGGAAGATCGCGCGATCGTAGAGGTCGATCGCCTCTGCTTTTTGTCCTAAAATTCGCTGCTGTTCGGCTCGAATTAAATCGCATTTGTGGGCAAAGTTCATGGGTGCATGAGTTGCCCAGTTAGTAAGTTGCTCAAGATCCTTGGTAACCGCTTCACTGATTGGCAACGTGTTTGTGTTTGCGAGTAGCGTGAGTGCATGATAGAAATAAAAGACTCCATAGAACACAGTCCCGATAATGGCACCAATTGTTTTCTCGGCAATATGAGCCATCTCCAGAGCTTCTTGGGGTTGCCCAAAATGGTAAGCTAGAACCAATTTATGAGCATAGACGCTCCCGATCGAGTAAGTATCTCCCGCTGACTGATGCTGAGGTAATCGCGTCGTTTCATCGTAAGCTGCTCCAACGAGTTTCTGGGGATCGTCGGCTTCACCTAGCCAATTTAAAACTGCTTGTTGATGAATTTGGTGAAAGTTCAGAGCAGTTGTTTGTTTGAGTTGGGCGATCGCCTCGGCATAGATTTCTTTCTCTTGCCCCAGTTGTAGAAGTTCATTTCCGGCCGCATAAGCAAGTTCACATCGGTTATGCACACAGTAAGCGGCGAACTCCAAATCTCCCGTTTCCAAACCCGCTTGATAGCCTTCGAGCAAAGGCATCAGTACAGTATGAAGTGGCTCCTGCCAAATGCGAACAAATGGATAAACTAAATTGATAATTTTCGCTTTAAAAGTCGATGCTTTCAATGTTTCCATCAAGGCGATCGCGATATCCGCAGCACGATTCCCGGCGACAATTTCCCCACCAAATGCACAGAGAATTAGTCCATAGGTTGAATAAGCATAGGGTGTTTGGATCGCATTCCCAAACAGCAGTGACAATTCAATTTGTTTGAGCACAATCAAGGGATAGAGCGCTGGCGAACCGATATAGGCTGCTGAAGCCATACTGCTGAGAATATTCATTGCAGCCAGCTTCTCTGGATCGCTCATCCTTGGTGAATTCATTACATCCACACTCATCAGTCGATCGCCAATAGCATTGAGAGCAGGGGCTACCATGTCTTGGGTAGGATGTTCTGGCAACTCAACATCCAACTCTTGAAGGATTGCCCGTGCTACCTGAATCGCCTCTGATAATTGATTGCGGGCAATCAAGGATTGAATCTTTATTTCTAAAGCTTTGACTTGTTCTAAGGGGTTTGACGTATATTGAATAACCGCCTCGACGCAAGCATCTACCCGCTCAAATGCGCCAATCAGACAGGCTGAATTAGCAGCTTCAATGTGCATTTCTAAAGTCAGAATGGGCTGTCTGATCCATTCATCAGAATTGTCAGTGGCTAAAAGTTGCAGCCCAATCTCACAGTATTGAGCCGATGCTGGGTAAGCAGCCGAAAGCCGTGCTTTATGCCCAGCCATCAGATTGAGGTTGGCTAGATGATCTCGCTGATCCTGAAGTGCAATGCGATCGATGCCCAGATTAAATTGACTGACAATCGCAAAAATTCTCTCCTCTAGTTTATCTGGTGAGGTGCGATCGAATAGTAATTGCCCAATGTGCAAATGGACGGATTGTTTTTGGTCTTCAGGAATCAGGGAATAGGCGGCTTGCTGGACGCGATCGTGCAGAAACTTGTAATTCACCACCTCGGAATTTTGTGCCTGATCCTGTTTTTCCTGCCCCAGATAAAACTTGTAGACTTCACTTTCAGGCAGGATTAACTCCTCTTGCAATGCCTTCCACAAATCCGCCGCCGTTTCTGTTTCTAATTGCTCAGAAACAACGGCCAAAGTACCCAAATCAAATTGATTGCCAATACAAGCCGCCAACTTTAAGACATTCTGAGTCGCTGGCGGCAATTTTTGCAACTGCAACGCCATAAACTCAACGATATCATCCGTCACTGCTAATGCTTTTACTTTGGCAATGTCGCAGTGCCAATTGCCACCATCAAAGTCAAACTTAATCAGCCCCTCATCGTGCAGAACTTTCAGGAATTGCACGCTAAAAAATGGATTGCCTTTGGTCTTTTGATAAATTAGTTGAGTTAATGGTTGTGCGATTTCTGGCGCACAGCTAAGCGTATCGGCAACGAGTTGATTTAAACTGGTTTCAGTCAGCGCGGCTAATGTAATCGTGTTGATTGCAGCTTGTGCTTTCCTAATCTCTTCTAGCGCCAACATCAAAGGATGAGCGGCAGAAACTTCATTGTCGCGATAAGCTCCAATTAATAAGAGATATCCGCCATCTGACTCGCTCATCAACAACTGCATCAATTTCAAAGATGCGGAATCAGCCCACTGCAAATCATCAAGGAAAATTACTAAGGGATGTTCTTTGGTTGTGAATACTTGCAGGAATTTTTGGAAAAGTAAATTAAAGCGGTTCTGTGCCGCTGTCCCAGACAGTTCTGTGGCGGTTGGCTGTTGACTGATGATTTGTTCTAGTTCAGGAATTACCTCAATAATTACTTGGGCGCTGTCGCCAAGTGCTGCTAAAATTTGGGTTTTCCAAGCCGCTAATTCAGCGTCGCTTTCACTCAGCAATTGCCCGATTAATTCTCGAAATGCTTGCACAAAAGCTGAGAAGGGAATATTGCGGTTAAATTGGTCGAATTTGCCTTTGATGAAGTAGCCGCGCTGGCGGACAATTGGTTTGTGGACTTCGTTGACAATGGCGGTTTTGCCAATCCCAGAAAAACCGGCGACTAACATTAACTCGCGCCTTCCCTGGTGTTCGGGAAGCGTTTCGGAACCAGAAATGCGATCGAACGCTGCTAATAATTCGGCGACTTCGGCTTCTCTCCCGTAGAGTTTTTCTGGGATGATGAACCGATCGCACACATCCCGACTTGCGATCGCAAAGCTTTCTATTTTACCACTTTCTTCTAATTGACGCAAACATAATTCTAAATCAAATTTCAGCCCCAACGCACTCTGATAGCGGTCTTCAGCATTCTTCGCCATCAATTTGCTGACAATCTCTGACAGTACCAGCGGGATTTGCGGATTGATTTCATGCAGCGATGGCGGTTCTTTGGCAATATGAGAGTGTACCAATTCCATCGGATCGATCGACTGAAACGGCAACTCTCCCGCCAGCAACTCGTAAAAAGTCACGCCCAGAGAGTAAAAATCAGTGCGGTAGTCAACGCCGCGATTCATCCTTCCGGTTTGTTCGGGAGACAAATAGCCGAGTGTGCCTTCGAGGACGTTGGGACTCATCAGGGTTTGAGTTTCCCTTGGTAGCAAAGATGCGATGCTAAAGTCAATCAGTTTGACTTGTTTGGTGTCGGGATTAATTAAAATATTGGCGGGTTTAATGTCTTTGTGAATGATGCGGTGGCGGTAAAGTATATCTAATGTATTGCTCAGGTCGATCGCTATTGGGAAAAACTCAACCAGAGATTGCACCGTTTTTCCTTTCCCCGTCCATTCCTTCAGAGAAATTCCCCCGAAATCTTCCACAATCAGGGCATAGCCGTTGCGGTAGGGTTCCAAGCTGTAGGTTTGGATGATTCCGGGCAAATTCAGGTTTTTGGCGATCGTGTATTGATTGCGAAAATGCAAGAGTTCGCTGAAGCTGGGATACTCATTTCGCAACACTTTGATGGCGACCGGTTTTTGGTCGCAGAGGCGAGTTCCGCGATAAACTAGGGTGCGAGTGCCTGAATAAATTCGAGCGACAATTTGATAGCCAGTTAATTCTATCATAACAATAATTATTTTGCTGCTAAAATATTTTGTATTACTATTATAATCTAGTACAAATCAGATTCTTCCTTCGTCTTAATACTTAAAAATATAACAAATTTCGCAGCCCGCGAACAGCTAACCGTTAACGGTTAACCGACTTCGGTTAACCGTTAACAGTTAAGCGAATTCAGTTAACGGAATTCATTCTCGCTTCCAAGGCATCTCGCGCTTGTTCTCGATCGTCAAAATGGACTTTTTCAGTGCCCAAAATTTGATAATCTTCGTGTCCTTTCCCTGCAATCAGCACGCCATCTCCGGGTTTAGCGTCCATAATAGCAGTGCGAATTGCAGCGGCTCGATCGCACATCACGACGGGCTTTACTGCGGCGGGAATTCCTGCTAAAATATCCTCCAAAATGCGATCGGGATTTTCCGTGCGCGGATTGTCGGAAGTAACAACAGTTAAATCGGCTAATTCTGCAACGATTTTACCCATAATCGGGCGCTTAGTGCGATCGCGATCGCCACCGCAGCCAAACACGCAAATCATCTGACCCGGAATAAACGGCCGCGACGCCTTCAACAAGTTCTCCAAACTGTCTGGAGTGTGCGCGTAATCCACAATGACGCTAATATCTTGGTCGGGACTAATTTGCACCCGTTCCATCCGTCCCGGAACTCCCGAAAACTGAGATAATTTCTCCACAATTGCGGACAAATCTAAACCCAATCCTAAAACAGCACCGACAGCAGCCAACATATTTGATAAATTGAACTGACCGACTAAAGGCAAAGAAAAAGCTGTTTCGCCCTTGGGAGTGTGCAGCATTCCCTTAACTCCATTGGGCTGATACTGCAAATCAAAAGCATACAAATCTGCCGTTTTTAGAACAGTGCTGTAACTCCAAACTCGGTCGGAATTTAAAGTTTCAACTATCCGCTGCCCGTAGGGGTCGTCAATATTAATTACAGCGCGATTTTTGAGGTAATCAGAACCGAACAAAAGGGCTTTTGCCTCAAAATAATCCTCCATATCGCGGTGATAATCGAGGTGGTCTTGAGTCAAGTTTGTAAAGACAGCAACTTCAAAAGAACAGCCCAAAACTCGCTGCTGTGCTAATGCGTGGGAACTGACTTCCATCACGCCATGTTTGCATCCGGCTGCTACAGCTTCTGCTAATTGCTTTTGCAGGTCAACTGCAAAAGGTGTGGTGTAAAGTGCAGTTTGTTGGAAACCGGGCCAGCGAGTGTAAAGCGTGCCGAAAATCGCCGTCGGCAACTGCATTTGATTAAGCAGAAATTCGATTAAATGAGTTGTTGTAGTTTTGCCGTTAGTCCCGGTAACGCCGACAAGTTTTAATTTGCTAGCTGGATTGTCGTAAAAAGCAGTTGCTATTTGACCGCAAACTTGAGCCATATCCGCTGCTGCGATGACGCAGGGAACCTCTTCTAGCCCCCCCTTAGCAAGGGGGGGTTGGGGGGGTGTTTTCTCGGCGGCTGGGGTGGAAATTATGGCGGCAATTGCACCAGAGGCGATCGCACTTTGCCAAAAATCTCCCCCATCAACCCGAGTTCCCGGCATTCCCAAAAACAAATCCCCCGCCTGACAAGCGTGGGAATTAGTCGATAAACCCTTGACTTCGGCATCGAGGGCGGGATGTTGTGCGTCAAAGGAAATGCCGGGAACTGCTGCTAATAATTCTCTCAATTTCATCTGAAAAACTCCTCGCTTGAATGTCTTGAATATGACTGGCGGAACACATTGTTTGAGCCATTATCTACAGGTTTTTGCTGTGCGCGGTGCAAACCATAGGTTTTTTTTATGCGCGGTGTAACATCTATCGACCTAGAGTAAGCTGCAAACCGAGTACCCGAGGTCAGGATTAAAACCTGAGTTTTTGGGTAAATCGTATTATTGTGACCGATCAATTTGCAAATATTTCTGTAACATTTGCTCCAATTGGGCGACACTACAGCGGGGAGAAGGACGGGGTAACAGTTCTTCAGGGGAGAATGCAGCCTCGCCAGCAGAATTTCTTGGCTGGGGCTGCACTTTAAACAAAACTGGAACTTCGTACTGATAAGCTTGAAACCAGTCATCGCGTTCGGTAATATCTCTGACTTCGAGTTGAAACTTGAGGCTTTCAATCTGTTCGAGTTTTTCTTGCAACCCTTCGCACAAGTGGCATCCAGGTTTACTGTACAAAATCAATCGCATCATAACAGTAAGATTAAACTAGATCTTAAATTCTCGAACGTGCGATCGCAAGTTGACGAACCCAACGCGAGTAAGACGCAACTCACGGGTTTATTGGTCGCAATGCGCGATCGAAGTTATCTTAGCATTGGCAGCGAACAGATTACCGCACTTGACTATCAAAACACTACAACCCCATCCCTCTCTTTCTTCTCTTCCTCTGTGCCCTCTGCGCCTCTGCGGTAAAAAAATAAATCTAGTTCACCAATGAAAGAGTTAAATTTATTCACACCACCTAATTGTAAACTCAACCTTGACTAATAAATCAATCTTGAGTATAGTATATAAATAGCCCTACACAAAGGAGGCAGTATGGACTGCACCGAATACGCAGAAGCAAAGCGAAAAGCAGCTAAAAAAATTAGCGCCGACATTCGAGAACGCTGGAACAATCGCATCGTGACGCGAGGATTGCACTTGATGGGAGAAGCGGGGGCAGTGCAGTATTTGGCGGATTACGGGCGCGGAATTGGTACGGCAAAAGTTATTGGTTTTGCACTGTGCGCGGAGTCGGAAGGATACCCGGAAATGGCTTTTGGCTTTTGGAAAAGAGCGTTTGAATTGGAAACCGGAGAAAAGCCGATCGCCCAAAATCCTCCCAACAACTCTAGCACCAATCTTGCTCCGGCTGCAAAATCAACTACCGCTGCCAAAATAGAGACTGTTAATAACCCCGTAGTTCCGGAATTGCCGCCGCACTTACAGCCGGGAAAAATTGTCACGATGCAGCCGGTGGACGCGCCGAGTGAACGTTCTTATTACATCGAAAATCCCGATTATTGGGGACAGCCAAAGCGGGACGGGAACCGAGTTGTGGTCATTGCGACGCCAGATAAAGTATACTACCAATCGCGATCGACTAACCTGCGACAGCAAGCATCAATTGAGATCGATCGCACATTAATCGACACAGCCGCTAAAATTGGCACCTTTGTTTTAGACGGCGAACTGTATTACAAAAGCTATACGGGCAGCGAACACCGCACGGGCGCGCAAGCTGCTACAGTTAATATAGAAAGCGGTTTCCCGACGACCCAGCCAACGGCAGTTTATGCGATTTTCAAATGTTTGTTTTCCCACGGCAAAGACTTGACTCCGTTGGCGGAATCGGAACGAATTACAGCCGGAGTTGCAGTTGGCGAAATGCTGGTAAGTTTATCTTCGGAATTTGAAATTGTACCGACATCTCGCACCGCAGCCGAAAAACTTTTACTGGCTAGTCAGCAGGAAGCTGAAAACAGAGAAGGAGAAGTTTGGATTTTACACAACTCCCCCTATGTCGGTGGCAAAGATATTAAGAAATATCCGATGGTGCGGACTAAATACTGTCAGGAATACGACTTATTTATTGTCGGGTTGACTGCGACTAAAGTTGCAGGGCGGCCGTTTAGTGCGATCGAGGTGGCGCAAGAAATCGCGGGCAAATTAGTGCCGATCGGAACAGTGGGAACGGGCTTTAGCAGCGCGGAAATGCAGGAAATTGCCCGATTGTACGAGGCTAACCCTCGCGGAGTCAAAATTAAAGTGCGATCGCAGGGTTTGACGGAAAGTGGCAAATTATGGCACGCACGATTTCTGGAGTTTTGTTAAATTTGTAGGGAAACGGCACTGCCGTGTCCTACCGAACTCTGCTAATTTCAACAGATATTATCACACGAAATCAGCGTCCGAAATGATAACTCACAAACAAAAAAACAATGATTAAAATTTTACACCTTTCAGACATTCACATGGGAAGCGGCTTTTCTCACGGCCGCATTAATCCAGCAACCGGTTTAAATACGCGGCTGGAAGACTTCGCAGCGACGCTGAGCAAATGTATGGATAGAGCAATTTCGGAACCCGTAGATTTAGTCATATTCGGCGGCGATGCTTTCCCAGATTCAACGCCGCCACCGTTTGTCAAAGAGGCTTTTGCGCGTCAATTCAGCCGCTTAGTTGACGCGCAAATTCCGACGGTTTTGCTAGTAGGAAATCACGACCAACATTCTCAGGGACAGGGCGGCGCGAGTTTGGGGATTTACCGGACTTTGGGAATACCTAAGTTTATTGTAGGCGATCGCCTGGAAACTCACCTCATACACACCCGTAATGGCGCTGTACAGGTGGTTACACTGCCTTGGTTGACGCGATCGACCTTAATGACGCGATCCGAGACTGAAAGCCTTTCTGTGAGCGATGTTAACCAATTATTAACCGAAAAACTGACGATCGCAATGGAAGGCGAAATCCGCCGCCTCAACCCCGAAATCCCCACTATACTTTTAGCACACTTAATGGCAGATAAAGCCAGCTTGGGCGCGGAACGTTTTTTAGCAGTTGGTAAAGGTTTTAACATACCCGTTTCCATGCTAACACGCCCTTGTTTCGACTACGTTGCCCTCGGCCACGTCCACAAACATCAAAATCTGAATTTATCCAACAATCCGCCCGTAATTTATCCGGGAAGCATCGAACGAGTTGACTTTAGCGAAGAGAAAGAAGACAAAGGTTTTGTGTTAGTTAATTTGGAACGGGGAAAAGCTGAGTGGGAATTTTGCGCGTTACCCGTGCGAGTGTTTCTGACGATTAAGGTAAAGGTGTCTGAATCGGAAAACCCGCAAGCTGACTTGGTTAAAGCCATTGGGAAGAAGCAAATCCAAGATGCTGTCGTGAGATTAGTTTACCAATTGCGATCGGAACAATTAGACTTAATAGATAACGCAGAATTGCACGCACTTCTGGGCGAAGCCCACAGCTACACAATCCAGCCGGAATTAGTCAGTCAGCTAGCGAGGCCGAGGTTGCCAGAATTGAATGCCAATAATAGTATAGAACCGTTAGACGCTTTGAAAACTTATTTAGCAAGTCGGGAAGATTTGAAAGATATTACTGAGAGTATGTTAGAAGCCGCGCAGGGTTTGTTGGGCATTGAAGAAGAAGTTTTGGTCGAATTTTAGGTAAGTTATATCAATTCTGATTTACCGGAATGATTTAACCGCAGAGAACGCAGAGAACACAGAGGAAGATCAGAGAGAGATGAATAATTCCGTTAGTGTCATGAATTATTCGCGGTGATGACAGGTCTGGCCCAAAGGCGTAAAACTAGGGAATTAGTTGATTGAAGGTGTCGAACCATGACGATTATCCATCGAGAACAACAAATCTTGCG
>Ga0105049_10002534_pt1 | contig 21694 bp, 20 predicted proteins | sample MAT06_FD_78087 | JGI IMG/M metagenome (GOLD analysis project Ga0105049, IMG submission 78087) | Freshwater microbial communities from Lake Fryxell liftoff mats and glacier meltwater in Antarctica - MAT-06 | ecosystem: Environmental > Aquatic > Freshwater > Ice > Liftoff microbial mat | place...
GAGGAGGAAGCGATGCGCGAGGTCGAGCGTGCGTCTTTGCACGCGGAGATCTCGCGTCGTCTAGCGGCGTCGCCGGCTATCCGAACGCTCGACTCCAAGCACGCCGCGAATCAGATGGATCGCCTGCGCGAGTTGCAGGCCGCCAAGCTCCCACTCGTGGTTGATGCCATCACTCAGAGGTGGAGCCGCGTCTGGCGCGAGAGGCTGGTCTCGACGACCGGCAACCGGCTGAGCAGCCTTGGGGCGCAGGTGAAGCAGCGACTAATGACACGCGGCAAGAACGCGATGCGGCTGCGACAGGTCATGGCGCTAGGGCGAGAGATCGAGGGCGGGGATCCGATCATGGACCTGCGCCCGATCTGGATGGCAAGCCCCGAGACGGTGGCGCAGGTCTTCCGGCGTGAGGCGGTCTTTGACACCGTTGTGTTCGATGAGGCAAGCCAGCTCCGGCTCGAGGATTCGCTGCCGGTGCTCACACGCGCGAAGCGCGTCGTTATCGCAGGCGACCCCAAGCAGCTGCCTCCGACGCGGTTCTTTGAGTCCGCGCTCTCGGAGTCAGAGTCCGAAGAAGTCGAGACCGATCAGGACCTCTTTGAGGTCAGCCAGCGCGAGATCGAGGATCTGCTGACGGCGGCCCTCTCGCTGGATATCCAGCAGAGCTATCTCGATGTTCACTATCGCAGCAAGAGCGCGAGCCTGATTGAGTTCAGCAACCGGCACTTCTACGCACGACGGTTGCAGCCAATCCCCACGCATCCGAGGAGCATCCTGACATTGCCGCCGCTTCGGTTGCGTCATGTCGGCGGGGTCTACGCGGACCGGACCAACGAGGCCGAAGCCGCGGCGACGGTCGAGCTTGTGAAGGAACTTCTCTCGCAGGCCAAGCCTCCCTCAATCGGGATTGGCTGCTTCAATGTGGCGCAGCGGGATCTGATCGTCGAGCGGCTGGACGAGGCCGCGGAGCAGGACTCCGGGTTTGCGAAGGTGCTGGCTGAGGCGCGTGAGCGGCGCGGCAAGGGCTCGTTTGATGGGCTATTTGTCAAGAACCTTGAGAACATCCAGGGCGACGAGCGCGACCACATCATCATCAGCACGACGTATGGGCCGGACGCGAAGGGGCGATTTTACAAGCGATTTGGGCCGCTGGCGATGCCGGGCGGGGGAAGAAGGCTCAACGTGCTCGTGACGCGAGCGCGTGAGGCTGTGCACCTGATGACATCGATCCCGCGTTCGGAGTACGTCGCGCTGCCAGAAGCGCCGCAGGGCACCACCCCCGGCGGTGGGTGGCTGCTCTTTGCGTATCTGAAGTACGCGGAATCTCTGGCGGAACCGGGCGCGGCTGTCGGTGATCGCGCAGCGTCGGGGCGCGGCGCGACCGATGCTGCGAGGCCCGCGTCGCTCGACGTCGGATCACCCGAAGAGCCCAGCTTGGTTGCCCAAGCGATCGCGGAGCATCTCGCGGCAACGCGTGCTGGTTCGACGAGTGTGCTCAACTGGGGCAACGAGGGCTTTCGTGTCGACCTCACGCACCTGCCCGCCGGTGCGGACGCTTCGGAGACCGTCGGGCTGCTGTGCGACGGCGCTCGCTATGCGCCAGCATTGGACGATCCGGTCGGGTGGGACGTGTTCAAGTGCGCGATCCTGGAAGGGCAGGGATGGACGTTGCGGCGCGTGTGGGCACCGGAGCTCTTCCGAGACCCGCGAGGATGCATCGATCAGATTCCGCGCAGCACCAAGTGAGGGTGCGGTGGCGGGGCAGTCTTTTACGGCGTGTTCGCTGGTCCCGGAGTTACTCGGGCAGCTTGGCCAGCTCCGCGTGCACGCGGTCCGCGAGTCGCTTGACGGTGTCCGCTCCGAAGTCAAAGACGAGTCCGGCCGAGGCGAAGAGTTCGGGGAGTGGCTTGCTGCCGCCGAGAGACAGGGCGCGGATGTAGCTCTCGACAGCGGTAGACTCGCCCTTCTCGATGCTCTGAAGCCACAGTTGGAGTGCGCCGAGCTGTGCGATGCCGTACTCGATGTAGTAGAACGGGTGGCTGAAGAGATGGAGCTGGCGCTGCCAGCCGTTGGTGCGATACTGCCCGATTCCTTCCCACGAAACGACACTGCCGAATCGCTCGTCGAGGCCGAGCCAGAATGTTGACCGCTCCGCGCGCGTGTGCGCCGGGTAGCCGTAGACGAAGTGCTGGAAGGCGTCGATGGTCGCGATCCAGGGGAGAAGCAGGACGCTGCGCTTGAGCTGCATGCGCATGGCGCGGCGGAAGTCTTCTTCGCCCGCGTAGAACCCGGCCTTGCCGTCCTTGGAGGGGCCCCAGTGACGCATCGTCAGGAGCTCCATCGACATGCTCGCGACCTCGGCGAACTCTATCGGGCTGTGGCGGTATTCGACCTGCGGCTCTTGCACGCAGAGCATGCTGTGGAAGGCGTGCCCGGCCTCGTGGACCATCGTCTCGACGTCCTTGTGCAGGCCCGCGGCGTTCATGAAGATGAAGGGGCGGCGTGAGCGGTCCTGCATGTATTGGTAGCCGCCCGGAGCCTTGCCCTTGCGGCTGTCGAGATCGAGGAGGACGCGGTCGATGTCGCTGGCCTGCGTCACGCGCTCCGACCCGTCGCCAAGCTGCGCGAACATGCCCGCGAGGCGGCCGTCCAGACGCTCGAACGCGACGCGGCTCTTGCGAACGAGATCGGCGCCGCCCTCGAAGGGGCGGAGCGGGCCGCGGCCCTTGACATCAACGGAGAGATCCCAGGGGCGCAGCGCATCGACTTTCAGGAGGCCCGCACGCTCGCGCTCCAGTGCGCGCATGAGCGGCACCACGCCCTGCTCGACACCATCGTGGAATCGGTGGCAAGCTTCGACGCCGTAGTCGAAACGATGCTTTTCCTTGTAGGCGTAGCCGACGTAGGTCGGGAAGCCCGCGTTCACGCCGACCTTCTGCCTCAGCGAGACCATCTCGTCGTAGATCGTGTTGATCGGCTCGACTTCGCGCAGGCGGCGTTCGGCCACGGCCCGCCATGCGCTCTCGCGCATAGCGCGGTCGGTGACTTCCTGGTACCGGGCCATCTGGGGCAGCGTCTTTTCCTGACCATCAAAGGGGATGGTCATCGCGCCGTTGATCTCGTCGTACTTCTGCCCGAGCTTGGCAAGCTCGGTCTGGAGGGGGATGTTCTGCTCGCGGAAGAGATCGACATCAGCACGCGATCCGCGGAGGAGAACGCCATAGCGGGCGGCGTCCAGGCCGTGTCGCTCGGCGAGCTCGACGAGGCGCTTGTCGAGCTCGAAGGAGAGGGGCTTGAGGCGCGGCTCGACCTGCTCGATGAAGGCGAGATAGGCCTGGCTCGCGGCCTTGTCGTCGGTGTTGCACGTCATCGCGACGTAGAGGCGCGCGCCGGACTCAGAGCACGCCGCGGCGAGCTCGCTGCGGTCCTCGAGCCACGCGACAAGCTCGGCGGCGCCCGCCACCGGGCGGGCGAGCAGGGCGCGGAAGAGTGCCTCCACGTTCTCGAACTTGGTCGCGTCGAGCGGATTTGGAACGAACGAACTGGAAGCAACCATCATCATCTCCTGCCTTGCGGCGATCGGGCAAGCGCCCGGGCACATGGCGGCTACAGATCGAGAGGGCGGAGGAACCGGGTGAGAGTACACCAGTAGAACTATTCTTGGCCAGCGTTAGGGTACGGAAGCCTGAAATCAGGCGGTGGATGCTCACCTCAACCGCCATGCGGGCTGAGCTCGGCGAATGCAGGGCCAGCAAGCACAGAAGCGAAGCGCCACGCATGCTTGATCATCCCGGTCCGGGGATGCGGAGAAGCCGGAAACACGGGACGGCCAACGCCGCTCCCACCACCGGAGCGAGCAGATAGACCCAAACCATTTCGACGTGCCCCGACACGACGGCAGGAGCGAGCGAACGGGCCGGGTTCATCGAGGCGCCACTGATTGGACCTGCGAAGAGAGCCTCAAGGCCCACGACACCTCCCACCGCGATGCCAGCCATGATGCCCTTCTCCTTGGGCCCCGATGAAACGGACAGGATCACGAGCATGAGCATGAAAGTCAGCACCACTTCAAGGACGAGCGATTGCCACACGGAGCCCGTGGGCAGTGTCGCCCCGAGCGTCTCATTCGCCGGAAACAGAACGCGAAGCAAGGCCGACGCAGTGAACGCCCCCACCAACTGGGCGGCGACGTACCCCGGCAACTCCCGCACCGGGAATCGGCGTGCAAGAACGAACGCGACCGACACGGCGGGGTTGAGGTGTGCGCCCGACACGTCTCCAAATGCATAGATCATCGCCATCACAACCAGCCCGAACGTGAGGGCGACACCGACGTGAGTTACCGTGCCGCCCGTCGACTGGTTGACGACGATCGCTCCCGTCCCCGCGAACACGAGGCAAAAAGTCCCCAGTGACTCCGCGAGAAGCTTGTTCATGGTGTGCGGTCCACTTCAGCAATCCACTCTTCGATTCGGACCGCCAACCGATCGCGAATCTCGCAGAACTTCTCGAGTCGCTCCTCTTGCGTCCCCTTGAACGCGGCGGAGTTATCAACTGGGGAATAGAGCGTGGGCGGGTTCGCGCCCTTCGGCTCCATACCCGCGATTGCAATCTCGAAGCGATTGCCGGAACGGTTGCGGCGGATCGCCTCGGCCCTCTGGCTGCTGGCTGAGTTCCTGGTGGAGCGGAAGAGGACCGGCGGCATGTCTGAGTTGTCGTTCATCGTGATTCTCGGGGTGCAGGGCGGGTCAAGGGGCGCTGCGTGACAGACCGGCGTACACGAGATGACCCAGTGCTTCAGCCCCGATGGGCTGCTCGGCCTGCCACGGAACCAGGTGCGTTCTTGCCGCCAGACCGCCGGTCACCTTGGCGATCACGTCCCGCTCGGACGAGGCCCGCACACGCAGCAACGGGTCGGTCGTGCCATTGGCGGAGAGAGCGTCGTTGATGACCCACGCGAACGGCTCAATCTTGGCCCGGCGCAGGTCATTCTGCAAGCGGCTGGCTTCGAGCACGGGAGTCGTTTCCGCCAGCGTGACGATCAGCACCTTGGTGTACTCGGGGTCCTGGAGTTTCATCAGGGGCGTGCTGACTCCGCGGGCGATGCCGTGGTTGATCGTTTCGGCGGGTTTGCCCACGGACATCTGTCGCATCATCTCGCGGTGATACGAACCCGTCGCGTCCATGAGCAGTAGCGTGTGTCCCGTTGGGGCGGTGTCGATCACGACGAACTGCCGCTTGGCCTCGTTGAGTGCGTGGGCGAAGGCGCGGAAGACAGCGACTTCTTCGGTGCATGGTGACCGAAGGTCCTCTTCAAGTAACGCCAAGCCCGCGGCGTCGAGGTCCTTGGCGGACTTGGCCAGCACGCCCTCGCGGTACGCCTTGGTCTCTGCGACTGGATCGATTCGATCAACGCGGAGGTTTGGCACGACGCCGTTGAGCGTCGCCGTGACGTGGGCCGCCGGATCGGTCGTGGTCAGGTGGACCTGATGCCCGCGATGCGCGAGTTCCACCGCGATGGCCGCGGCGATGGTGGTCTTGCCGACGCCACCCTTGCCCATCGTCATGATCGCCCCGTGCCCGGACTTCTCCAGCTCGTCGATGAGGTCCGACAGGCCGGGGAGGTCGGTCGCTTCGACCGCGACAGTCGATTCAGGCGGGAGCGGTTCGGTCGGCTTCAACAGCGACCGGATCGCCTTCAGGCCAACCATGTTCATGGGCTTGAGAGGAATGGTGAAGCGAGGGAGCGCGGCGAGCATGGGAGGCATCTGCGCGAGTGCCGCGAGCGCACGCCGCACCATCGCGTCGGCCATCTCGTCGCCGGATGATGCTGGCGTCAGGACGCCGTTGACGACCAGCCGCTGATTCTTCAGGCCAAGCGTTGCGAGTTCGGTGCTGCTCCGGTCGGCCTCTCGCAATGCACTAACGTCCGCGCGAGCAACCAGGATGAGCGTGGTCTTCAAGGGATCGCCCAGCGCCGCGACGCTTTGCTCGTAGCGTTCCTTCTGACTGTTCAGCCCTGAGAGCGGGCCAAGGCAGGAGGAGCCGTGCGTGTTGGAGCTGAGAAATCCTGTCCATGCTGCGGGCAGCGCCAGGAGTCGCAAGGTGTGGCCTGTCGGGGCGGTGTCAAAGATGATGTGGTCGAACCCGGCGGCGATCTCGCCATTGGTCAGCAGCGCCGTGAACTCGTCGAAGGCGGCGATCTCGACGGTGCACGAGCCCGACAACTGCTCCTCCATGTGCGCCACCGCGTCGGCGGGCAGGACGCCGCGGTAGGGACCGACCACACGATCCCGGTACGCTTTGGCCGCGGCCTCGGGATCGACATTGACGGCGGCAAGACCGGGCACGGCCGGGATCGGCGTGGGTGCATTGCTCAGACGGATGCCGAAGACGTCGTCGAGATTTGACGCGGGGTCGGTGCTGACGAGCAACACACGCAGGCCACGGTCGGCGAGCGTGACGGCCGCGGCGCACGCGATGGAGGTCTTGCCCACACCACCCTTGCCTGTGAAGAAGAGATAGCGCGTTGGGCTAGTGACAAAGTCCATCGGTGGCTCCTGGCCGTCGGAAGTCAGTTGGGTCATGCAACGGGTCGAGCGTCAGCAGCAGTCTTCGGGGCCACAGCCGCAGCCGCCAGAGCGGGCCATCGGCAGGGGCGCGCCGACGGGAACCAACCCGGCCTTTGCCGCGAGTTGATCACGGGACGGGTAGCCCCGCTGCGATACGACCTGATCGTCGACCATCACGATCGGGAGTGCCTTGGTGCTACCGGCATTGACGGCTTCCAGCACCGCGGCGTGTCGCACGAACATCTCGGGCTGCTGCGAGAGGTTGTATCGTTCAATCTTGAACCCCTGACCGGAAAACCACGCGAGGTCCGCAGCGAACTGGGCAAGTCGCGTGTCGACTTCGGGTCCGCACACGCCCGTTGAGCAGCACATCGGGGGATCGAACACCTTGATCGTGGTCATGGGTCACTCCTTGGAGCGGATGATGGAATCGGGGAGAGTCTGGATGAACGCTCGGATCTCGTCGCGCACGCGGCGGTAGTGCTGCATTGCTTCGTTGTCGTCCTTCGCACCCTTGGCGAGCCGTGGAGGGTCATCGAAGCCGACATGGACGATGCGGGCGCCGGGCATGATCGGGCAGGACTCGTGGGCCGAGTCGCACACCGTGACGACAACGTCGAACGCCACGCCGATCTTCTCGGGGCGCTTGGATGTGTGCTTCGAGATGTCCACGCCAGCCTCGTTCATCGCTCGCACCGCGAGCGGATTCAGGCCGTGAGGACTCGTGCCAGCGGAAAAGGCCTCGACCTGCTCGGACTTGAGCGCCAGTGCCCAGCCTTCGGCCATCTGGCTCCGGCACGAGTTGCCGGTGCACAGGAATAGAACGCGAAGCCTTCGGTCAGCGTTTGCCACAGCAACCTCCTCCGCACACGGCGGCCCCGCCCACGAGCTGGTCGGCGGGGCAGTTCTGCTCGATCGCGTCGGCCAGACCGCGGAGCGTGCTGCACAGATGCCCGTACCGGACGGCGTAGGAAACCGACCTTCCAGTCTTCGCGGACACAAGGATCCCGGCCCGCTCAAGCATCTGGAGGTGACGAGAAACAACGGAGAGATCCACCGAGCAGCACTCAGCCACCTCGGTTACCGAGCACGCCCGACCACACTTGATCAGGCACCCCAGCAGGCGGGCCCGCGTGGGGTCGCAGAGCGATTTAAACAGTTCGGGGTCCAAGAGATCGTCGATCGGGCCACCACGGGTGGACGCCTGTTTCGGGCTCATCGGCTTACGTCTGCGTAATTGCGTCATCATGCAAGTATTGGCACGCCTGGACTGAGCGTAAACGGCACTCTTCGAGGTTAAACCTCGAAAGATAAAACAAGGTACAAGCGCTTTGTGATCGAATCGGGGCAGGCGGAGGCGGAAAAGAAGGCGAGCCCACCTTGACTGATGGGCCCGCGAGAAACTTCTTTGGGTTTGACAGGGCTGTGAGGGCTGATGGATTAGAGCGTGCTTTCTTGCTTATCGCATGAGGTCGCGGAGGAGCTTCTCCTGCGCATCGAGCCAGTTCTTCCACTCCTCGGTTGCGCCCCAACGGAAGAGGATCGCGTTGGGGTTGTTCTTGACCATGCTCTTGATCTGCTCGAGCGCGGTCTTAGCCCTTCCGACAAAGCGGGCCCGCTCGGAGCGATCCTGCTGCTGGGACGCGATCTGTACCGAGGTCTGGAAGTTGGTCACGAAACGCTGGAAGTTCTGCTCGTCGGACTTGGTCTGCTGGCGGAAGTCCATCTGCATCTTCTCGGACCTTGAGACAGGCCAGGGGACGCCTGCGACGCGGCGGCCAACCCAGTGCAGCTCTTGGAAGCCCATGGCCTTCTGGAGTTCCTCGACGGTGTCGACCGTACCGGATGAAAACTTGACCCTGGCCGCGAGGATCGGGTTGAAGGTGAGGATCTCGTTGGGCCGGTTGACGACGATCTCGCCGCTGGTGGCGTCGGGATACCAACGCACCTCACCCTCGGGAGTCACGGTTGCGGAGAGGGGCTGCTGGATCTGCATCGCTCGCATGATGAGCGGGTTGTGCTGGCCTCGGGTTGAGATCTTCTCCATCTTGAAAAGCACCTGCTCGAGTTCGAACCCTTCCATGGGGCGATCCGCACCGCCTCTAAAGCCTGTGCAGGATCCATAGCTGCCCTGGGTCGTGAAGTAAATCTCTTCCATCGCATGGCCGGTCATTGCGGCGGCGGAGATGGCGTAGGAGATCCAGCCGACGGTCCTGAAGCGAGGCTTTAACTCGAACTCGATGAAGTCAGAGAGGCGCTGAATCTCGAGCAGCGCTCCGCCGCCGGAATGGATCCGTAGGACGAGGACGCCGGTCTTGTCCGTTCCGAGTTCCTTGTCGAGGGTGGGAAGCGCCTCGCGCAGGATCGAGGCGACCATGAACGTACCGACCATGTGGCCGTTTTCACGATCGCCGAGCGTGAGCACGAGCGCCCGCGGCACGCCAGGGGGATACTTGTCTTCTTCGGTTTCGGTGGCAATCGGTGCGGCCGTCAGCGCGGAGGCTGCGGTCGCGGGTGCCGAGCCGCCGCCAACATCGGCTGGGGTTGTGTTCGAGACGTTCTTCTCTACGCGAGAGATCTCAGAGGGTGAGAACATCTGCTCGGAGACGAGCCCTCCAACGGAGGTCTTGATCCAAACGGCGCCCGAGGCCTCGCGAACGATCGTGCCATCGACGGTGCGACCGTCCTTGAGCACGACACGGTCGATCGCCGCGGCAAAGCTGGCGAACCCAAGCAACGACGCTGCAACCACGACACCCGCAAACATCCGCGAATAGCGGCTTGACATGTGCTTCATTCTGAGAACTCCTCGTCTTGCGTGCCTCAACACTCGCTCGGAACATCTTTGCAAACTGGATCTACCGGCGATCGGCCAACTGGGCGGCGCGGATCTGATCCTGGATCAGCGTGAGCTGGGCCAGATCGGGAGTGCCCTCGCCGGTCATCGCGAAACCATTCTCGTTGAGCCACCGAGGCGCGATTCCCTCACCGAAGCGGGTCAGGACCTGCTTCATCTGCTCGATCCTGCTGATCTGGGAGCTCCGGGCGTTGCGACGTTCGGTCCACTCCCCCTCGACTTGGATGTCAGCGTAATCCTCGCGCAGGCGGCGAAGTTCAGACCTTGCACTCACGATGCCGCGAGACCAGTCCCGCATGATGTTGTCGGCACGAGACTTCACCAGGTTGCCGCTGGTGTAGCCGAGGTTCTGGAGAAGTTCATCCTGCGACGAGACCGTCCCCTTCGAGAGTCCCAACATCGTGGCGAGGTCGGCGTTGATGGTGAGTACATCATTGCCCTCACCACGGGACATCTGAACGATGTTGTCGGCGTTGGGACCCTCACCATCATCAGAGAGGAGGAGCTCGCTCGGATTGGCGGGGTAGCCGGTGACGAGGAGGGGCTTGCCGTTCTCGATCCGGAGTGTGTAGACGTCACGGACCATCGTGAGGGCGCGGGTGAGCTCTTCGGGCTGTGGAAAGCCGCTGTGGTTGACCCAGCCAACGGCCGTCTGGAGGCTTGCCGCAAGCCACTTCTCGAGCACGCGGCGGCTGCCGCCGACGGCGAGAATGTTGGTATCCATGCTACCGACCCCGCCAAGCTTCCCCTCGGGCGCGAAGTAGATCTCTTTCGAAACGAGCGGGATGAAGGCCGAGCCGCCCATTGCCTTCTTGACGAGCGTGACCATCCGGGGCGGCTGGAGGCCTGCCGCCTCCCAGTCACGTGGCATCTGCTGGATGAGGTGCGAGAGGATGGGCTCAACGTTGCGGATTTCGCGGGCGGTTGTCGCTTCTGCCTCAAGCTCCGCGTCCATGAACTGCTCGGCGTCAAAGACGGTGTTGTTGACGACAATGATGATCGTGTTGGCCTTCTGGTTCCGTGCGTCACGAAGCGCAGACCGGATCGGGCTGAGGGTGATGTCCTCGGCGAAGCGGCCTGTCAGTTCCATGACGTAGACGCGATCACCGACGATGCCTTCGGTGATTGCGGCGGCGTCGAGCTCGGAGATGGCGGAAGGAATCGCCGCGGGCGCATCGGCCGCTGCGGGAGCCGCGACGGCCGCGCCGCGCTTGACCTCGAGGATCTCGCTCTTCTGGTACTCGGTCTCGAAGGCGATGCCGTGGCTCTCGCCCTTGAACTTCATGGCGATTGGCGTCTCAGAAACGATGGTGCCCGTGAGGACGCGACCGTTCTTGAAGATCAGCGTTGCTTCTACGGGACCAGACGCGGCGGCCGCGACAGGTGCGGTCTTGGTGGATGGCGTTCCGGCCTGCGCGAAGGCCGTGCCAGACAAGGCCACGAGCGCCAGCGCGGCCAGACCCGCGAGACCCTTCAAAGCCGGAGTTGCCATGGTCTTGTTCCTCATGCGTTGCGTGTTCATCGATGGTCTCCGTGGTCTGCTTTTATCGTTGCGACTGCCTTGATTCGACCTTGTCTACTTGATCGGTCCAGATTGCTCAGGCCAGACTCAAACTGTTCGGGGAAGACTCAAACTTGGCTAGTCCACTCTGGCCGGACTCGTGCCAAAGCGAAAGGAACGTACCGGACATTCTGACCTGTCGACCGAATTCCTCGACCGACGAGAATCTCGGTGCGACCCTTCTGATCCGGAACGGTGCTGCGATCCTGAACTAACGCCTCAAAACTGTACTTCTTCTCTACTGGTCCTGAGGCACCCAAGATCCCGCTTCTTGAACTTAGAAGCCTCCCAGCCCCAGTCAAGCATGCCCGTACCCGTACCTCCCCGATCAGACGCCGATGGTTCGGGCGAGTTCCCGCCCTTGCCCAAGATTTTTGACCATTCCTTCCAATTGGGCGTCGTAGACCTGATCCAGGATTGCCTTGAACCGCGGACCGGGAGTCAGGCCCATGGCGATAAGGTCCTCACCGCTGACGAGCGGGGGCGGGTTCAGCCCAATTCCGTCGGCCCCCAAGCTCGCGACGTCGCGCTCGGCTGCTTCGACCTGAGCCGTCCAACGGCCACGGAAGGCATCGAGCGCCATCACGAACGCCGGGGACGAGGCAACCCGTTTGCGGGCCGCGACGGGGTGGCTCATCCAGCCGCCGCCGATCCAGCCGATGACCAGGGAACCCGACCGAAGCGCGGCCAGCATCTCGTCTCGCTCCTCGTTGCTCAGATCAAGCGAGTCTCGCCAAGAAGTGACGACGTTGGCGATGTCGCTTGCACCCCGTACCACAGCAAGATCCAAGGCCCAGGCCGCGAGCGCGGCTGGATATCGGACGCATGAAGGAAGCGAACTCAGACTGATCAGTTCCGCACTTACGGCGGGCGTCAGCGGGCCGAGGATCGGTACCTGCATCGCGAGTTCGCCGATCAGGCGTGCGCCCCGTGCGCGGCTTGGATGCAGCATCATGCGCCGTACCTCGTCGCCGATCCGCTCGCGGCTGACTCCACGAAGGTCGGAGGCATGGGCGCGGACCGCGGCGGCGGTGGCAGCTTCCACGCCAAAGCCGAGTTTCGCCGCAATCCGCGCCGCGCGTAGGGCACGGAGATGATCCTCGGCAAGTCGCTGCTCGGGATCACCAACGGCGCGAAGGACCTTCGCGTTGATGTCCGCGCGACCATTGACGTAGTCGATCACAAGGCCCTGGACGCCGGGCACGACCTCGCCGACGTTCCCATCACCGGTCGGATCGAGGAAGATTGCATTGGCCGTGAAGTCGCGACGGGCGGCGTCCTCCTGCGGGCTGCTGAAGCGGACGAAGTCGGGGCGGCGAGTGTCCGTGTACGGACCGTCGCTGCGGAAGGTCGCGACCTCGATGGTCTCGCCACCAAGCCGCACGATCACGACGCCGAAGCTCTTGCCGACTTCGCCCGCGCGCGGGAAGAGTGAGACGACGCGATCAGGGACGGCGTCGGTCGCGACGTCGTAGTCGCTGGGCTCGAGTCCGAGGATCTCATCACGCACGCAGCCGCCAGCGAAAAAGGCGATGTGCCCGGCGCTGCGCAGGGTGCGAACGATCTTCTCCGCCGCGGCTCGCGCCGGACCGTGGTTATGTCGCTTTGCTGGCCCTGTCATGCCCGATGCTAGAGCCTCACGGCGCTCGACGGAGCGAAATCATGCGGAGGTCTTGATCGCTGGCGTGACACGCGTCTGCCAAGCCTTCGCAACGCCCCGCCGCAGACGCTGCACCGCGTCGGGCGCCGCCGCGTAACCGGCGACGCAGCTGGCTCGAACGATCCGACTGCAAGCCTTTGCCCTGAACGCCGCGGCGTTCGCAGCGACCGCGACACTTGCCTTAGCGCGGCCCAGCGGCGTCTGCGTCCGCCGCAGCCGCTCGGCCTCCAATCGCTGCTCACGACGACGCACGAGCAAGATCGACCCCGTCGCGGTTCCGATCGTCGCGAGCATCCAGAGAAACAGTCCCGAAACACCCGGCACCACGCCCGCGCCCACGAGAGCTATTGACACGACCGAAAGTCCGGCACTCGCGGCGAGCGTTGCCACGAAGCCGGTTCGGAGTGCTCCCACCGGCCGAGGCTTTGGGCGCGGCGGCACCGGGCGTGAATCGACAACCTCGAACGCGCGGCCCTGGCCCGCGCCCCGAACCGAACCGGCGGGCGGCGTCCCTGGCGGGGCATCGCCTGTAGGAACCGCCGCCCGCCGTAATTTCTCGTTAACTGGTGCATTGACACGCTCACTGGCCCTGCTTGTGGGGCGCAACACAGCCTGGTCATCAAACGCCCACCAAAGCAGCCCGTAGCCCATCCACAGTGCGCGGACCGGCATCGTGGCCCCACGCCACAGCAACCACGGCGTCACGGTCAGGATGTTCATGGCAAGGCTCCAGCGGCGGCGCATGCGCGCCCGACCGTTGGTCGGAATCTGCCCACTTGGGTTTCGCGGCCAGTTCAGTCGCGCGGGCGGACCCGGATCGGCCGCGTGCCCATCTCAAAGCCCATGCCGCGCCCGAGCACGTGAATCGTGGCCCCTTCGATGTGAGCCGGGCCACGAAAATCCTCGTACGCGAGCACGCCCACGAATCGGACGCCTGTGCCGTCAAGAACAACAAGACTTGAGGCTGAGTCGGTCAAAACACGGATCTCGCCACGCTCGCCGACGCTCACGCGGCATCCATCATCGAGCCACCACACCAACACCGAGGGTTGGCTTGCGAGAGTGCGTTGTGCGCTGGCCAGCACCTCCCAGGTGTCATCTCCCGCGAAGGTGCGCCCGGAGATCAGGACTCCGGGCAGCTTGCCCTCGCCCGATATGAACGTGGGGCGGCCCTTTGGCGTTCTACCGCCATCGGGCGGCGCGACTGGTGCCTCACGCACGAAACGCAGAAGTCCGAGGCGCGACAGCGAAGCGTCGCCACCGTCGAGCGTCATTGCCTCGAAGGCGCTGTCCGCGATCGTGTCGTGATGCGGGTTGGGCTGGACCGTGGCGGGTCGCGTCAGCACCTCGCCGCTGGCGGCGTCGAATCGCGTGCCGGCGAGCAGCTGGGAATATCTGATTCCCGTCAGCGTCGGCGGCGTCGGCGAAGGGCCACGATCAACGATCGATGCGGGGCCGAGCCTCAGCAGCGTTGCGGAGTGGCGGCCGAAGACCTCCGCAACGCCATCGGGCCCGACGATCACGGCGGTTTCTGAGTCGACGCCAATGCCAAGCACTTCGAGCGATTCTTCTGAGTCAGGTGCTGCCGCGGGTTGCATCTCCGCGCGGCGATCACGAACTTCCGCAAGCATCACCGCGAGCCGTGCCACGCGCCCGCGCTCAGTGAAGTGCGTGTCGAAGAGGACGCCGGGAACAAGTCCAAGGAAGCCGTGCGTGAGGGTGAGCTCCTCGTGGCGGCCGTCGGCCAGCGCCTCGGTTGCAGAGAGCGAGCCCTTGTTGCTGTCGTAAGTCCACTCGCCAAGCACCGCGCAACCCGCGCTGGTACCGCCGACGACGCCACCTTTTTCAAACACGGCACGGATGGCCGCTTCGAGAGGGCCGCCGCGCCAGCGGAGCACGTACCGAGATTGATCGCCTCCACGAATGAAGATCGCGTGGGCAGCAGCGACCTTGGCGACGATCGCAGGGTCGTGCGGATCCACATCGTCGGGCGTGTCGAGGTTCTCGGCATCTGCGCCGGCGGCGATGAGTTCAGCGCGGCGTTCATCGACCTCATCCAATCGTGTGGCACCGAGGATGATCACGCGCGGCTTCTCGTTGCCCGCGGCCTTGCTCGCGAGCTCAACGATCCGCGACATCAGCGCGGCCCGATTCTTCGGAGTCGAGCCAAGCCCGCCACCCTCGGCAACGATCCAACCCCTGCCGCTTCGCGCGTGTCCAACTTGTCGAATATGTCGCATCGCGCCAGCCTAACGAGGCCGCGGTAGCGCCGCTTGATCGATCCCACGACGCGCGCTTAGGCCCCCCGGCCCATCGCGGCGTATGCGCCGACCGTTGATCCGGGCTCAAATGGCCCCCACTCGCGGTGTTCGCCGCCGACGCGAGCCACGACATCGAGGTACGCGCGGCGCGGCATCGATACTGCGCCGAACTGATCAAGGTGCGGGTTCTCGAGCTGTGCATCCAGGAGCACAAAGCCGCGCCGGCGCAGGTGATGAACGAGGTGGACGAGGCAGACCTTGCTCGCGTCCGTGCCACCAAGATCGGGACGAGAGAACATCGACTCGCCCGCGAAGACCGCGCCCATCGCCAGACCATACAAACCGCCCACCAGCCGACGCCCGCGAGGATCGGAAGAGTCTGTGATCCAGGCCTCGATGCTGTGCGCGTGGCCGTGCCGATGGAGCATGACAAACCAAGACACGATGTCGTCGTTGATCCACGTCTGCTCGCGCCCCTTGGCCGGACGCCCGCAGGCTCGCAACACATCCTCAAAGGCCTCATCGGTCGTGATGGTCATGGTGCCTCGGCGCACCGCGCCCCGGAGCGAGCGCGTAACGCGAAACTCTTCCGAGCCCAGCGGCACGATGGACCGCTCACGAGGCTGGACCCACTCCAGCACGCCCGTCTCCTCATCGAACATGGGGAACCAACCCTCGCCGTACAGGGACATCAAGCGCGCAACCACGTCGCGCTCTTGCTCGGGTGAGCGTGGTCCATCGGCGTTCCCCGGCCTGGGCGGCACCCTTGCCATCACCCCACTCCTCCTTACGCAACAGCGGGCGCGACGAGGTCCAAATCCAGCGTCTGCTCGATTGCTCGAGCCAGGCGCAGCATCGTGGCTTCATCGAACGCGCGTCCAACCAGTTGCACCCCCACCGGCAAACGCGACCGACCCTCACCCGCGAAGCCCGCGGGTACAGACACTGCGGGCAGGCCCGCGAGATTCACACCCACCGTGTACACATCCTCGAGATACATCGCGAGCGGATCGGCGGTCTTCTCTCCGATCGCAAATGCCGGGCTCGGTGCTGTTGGCATGAGGATCGCATCGCACCGTGCCCACGCGGCCTCGTAGTCACCGAGGATCAGCCGCCGGACCTTCTGTGCGCTCGCGTAGTACGCATCGTAGTAGCCGCTGCTCAGGACGTGTGTCCCGAGCATGATGCGGCGTTTGACCTCAGCGCCAAAGCCCTCCGCGCGGCTGCGTGAATAGAGCGTTTCGAGCGAGTCACTCGGCCCCAACGCGGCGCGGCGGCCGTACCGCACACCATCGAACCGCGCGAGGTTCGAGCTCGCCTCCGCCGCGGCGATAATGTAGTACGCCGCGATGCCAACGTCGGTGTGGGGCAGGTCAACCTCAACGACCTCAACACCACGCGACTTCAGGGCGGCGGCCGCGGCGTCCAGCGCGGTCACGACCGATGCGTGGTTTGCCTCGCTGAGAGCCTGACGTGGCATGCCGACACGCAGCCCAACGAGCGGAAGTTCGAGGCTTGCGAGAAGTTCAGGCGAGGGCCTGGCCGCGCTGGTGGCGTCGCGCGGGTCGATGCCGCAGATGACTTCGAGGCAAGCTGCGGCGTCGGCGACGCACGTTGCGATCGGGCCGATCTGATCCAGAGAGCTCGCGTATGCGACAAGTCCCCAGCGGCTCACGCGCCCGTACGTCGGCTTCACTCCGACGAGCCCACAGAAAGAAGCAGGCTGGCGGATGCTGCCCCCGGTGTCCGAGCCGAGCGCGAGGGGCGCGATCCCCGCCGCGACGCCCGCGGCCGAGCCACTCGACGATCCGCCCGGCACGCGTGCAGCATCCCACGGATTTCGAGTGACGCCAAAGGCCGAGTTCTCGCCCGAGGAGCCCATGCCAAACTCGTCCATGTTTGTCTTGGCGATTGGAACGACGCCCGCCGCAAGGAGCCACGCCATCGCCGTCGCGCTGAACGGGGAGCGATAAGTCTCGAGGAATCTGGAGCCGCACGTCGTGGCACCCCCAAACCCCAGGCCATCACCGAACGTCCGCAGGTCCGGTCCTGTTGCGATGTTGTCCTTGATCAGCACGGGGACGCCCGCGAGCGGGAGGCGCTCGCCCATTGCGACGCGTGCGTCGACATCCGCCGCGAGCCGCATCGTTGCTTCCGTCGAGACCGCGAGCGTTGCGTTGAGGCTCGCGCAGCGTGCTTGCGCTTCCAGCGCTGAGGCAGCGAACTGCGTCGCCGTGCGTTCACGGCGCGAGACCATCGCGGCAACCTCGATCCCGGACATCACTGGTCGGCGCGACATCAAGCGCTCCCCTCGCCGCCGCCACCGACGACCTTTGGCACGACGACGAACGGCCCATCCATCGCGGGGGCCATCGCTCGAACCTGCTCGGCCGTAAGCGTCTCGCCCGGTTCATCGCGATCAAGTCGATTGCCCGCCGCCGACGCGTGCGTCAGCGGCGAAACTCCCGCAAGGTCCAGCGAGCGGATTCGGTCGATGTAACCCAGGACGCTCGCGAGGCTTCCTCGGACGGCCTCGAGCTCCGCTTCGGAGATGTCGAGTCGCGCGAGCCGCGCGACGCGACGAACTTGCGATGGCGTGATCGGCCCCGACGCGGCGGCGGTGCCCTCGGCCTTTGTTGGTGTGGTTGGTGGGTTCACGGCGCGAGTGTATCGGCCTTGGGTGCGTCGGCGTCGGAGCTCTTGGGGGTTTCTGTCACGCTCGCGCTGCGGGTGAGCTTCTCGATGGCGCGGTTCGCAAGCAGCCCGATGAAGAGCGCAATCGCGATGGTCAGACCGATCCCGACCCACCACGCCCAGGTCGGAACAGCCTGCTCAAGGCTCTCCTTCGTCAGGTCCTTCACGCCCGCGCCGACGATGACCGCAAGGCTTGATCGCGGCAGCATCCCGACAAGCGTGCCCACGATGAAGCTGCTCCGCGGCACCTTCACCGATGCCATGAGAATGTTCATCAGTGCGAAGGGTGAGTTTGGGGGCAGCCTCAGCAGCGCGACCATCGCGGTGGTGCCGAACCAGCCGCGACGTCGGTCGAGGAGTGCATCACGCACCGCGCGCCACTTGGGCTTCTCATCGATGATCTTCTGCACGCGGTCGCCCGCGGCGCGGCTCGCGATGGTGTACCCGATGATCGCGCCGCCCGCAAAGCCGCAGAGGGCCGCGGGGATCCCGAGCGTGATCCCGAACGCAAAGCCGCCGAGTGCGCTCTGTGCGTACGTCGGGAGGAGCGCAAGTCCGGCGAGGAGGGCGAAGGCCACGATGTAGATGAGCACGCCGATGCCCGCGTGCGATTGGAGCCACGGTCCCGTGGTGCCCATCGTCATGAAGAGAACGATCGATCCGAGCGGCGGCAGCACGAGCGCACCCATCGCGAGCGGCCCCGCAAGGCCGAGCCGTTTCACCACCGGTCCCGCCGGCGCCACCACGAGGCCCGCCACGATCGGCGGGTACGCCTGCGGTGCGGGTGTCGAGGGGACCGACTCGTCAACAGACGACGTACTCATGCGCGAGCTTCCATTCCTTTGGCGATCCATCGCGCCGCGAACGCGGCATATTGCTCTGCGGTGTCGATCCCCGTGCCGCGGCACTCGGCCACCACACAGCGGATCGCGTGCCCATGCTCCAGCACCCGCAGTTGCTCCAGCATCTCCGATCGCTCGAGCGCGCTCGGCGCAAGCGTAACGTAAGTCGCAAGAAATCCGGCCCGATACACGTAGAGGCCCACATGCCTCAGGGGCGACGCCGGGGCTTCCGCGCCCACACGCACGTGCGGGATGAGCGAGCGAGAGAAGTACAGAGCGCGGCCATCCTGAGCGATCACCACCTTGACGATGTTGGGGTTGGCGGCGTCCTCGCCAGAGTGGAAGGGCGTCGCGATCGTGACGACCGGAACGCCCACGCTGCCAGCAGCGCCAGCCTCCAGCATCGCCGCGACCGCCGCGTCGATCACCGCGGGTTCCATCTCAGGCTCATCGCCCTGGACATTGACGACAACATCTTCCGGCTCAAGGCCAAGCTTCTGCGAGGCCTCGTGAAGCCGGCTTGTTCCGTTCGGATGGTCCGCTCGCGTCATAACGCACTCGCCGCCGAAGGCGCGGACCGCGTCCTCCACGCGCGAATCGTCGGTCGCGACCACCACTCGCTCGATGCTCCTCGCGCGCGCCGCGTTGTCAACGACGTGGCGGATCAGTGGCATCCCCGTGGCGCTCGCGAGCACCTTGGCCGGGAACCGCGTCGAGTTCAGACGCGCGGGGATGATGGCGATCACTCTCGCCACAGTCTCGCTACGCCCCTCTCGCGGCACGCAGCTCGCCAAGCGTCTTCTTGATCGCCTCGCGCCGCGGACGGATGTCGCGATACGTGATCTGCTGAACCGCAATCGACGAGGCCAGCTTGTCGGACTCCACCACCGCGTCAAGATCGCGATCCGACTCGCCCTTGGCCTGCAGCGCCACCATGAGCCAGTATCGCAGCTCAAGGTTGGTCTCGGGTATCACATCGCGCATCTCAAGAGCCTGCCGGAACGTCCCGATGGACTCATCCACCCACTGGATCTTGAGAAACGACTGCCCGAGCATGAGGAGCGCGGGAACACGGTTCTTCGGATCGGCCTGCGCTTCCTGCAGGCACGTGATCGACTCGTTGTACTCGCCCACCGCGAAGAACCTCTTCCCAAGCTCGAACTTGCGAGTCAGGTCGCTGGGATAGGCCTCGACGCGCAGCTTGAACTCTTCAAGCTCGAGCTTTGCCAGCTCGTCCTGCGCCTGCGCGACCATGCGCTGCCCGCTCTCTTCCTGCGGCGCGCCCTCGAGCATCTTCTTGAGCGACTGCACCTTCCGACGAGCCTGCCGGATGCGGATGTCGCCAGCCATCTCCCGGAAGCGGAACGCCTTCGAGTCCGAATGCGCTCTGAGATAGAGCACGTGCGCTCGCTCTTCGTCCTGCGGCCGCCCGCGCTCGAGGAGCAGCTTGCAGTACTTCTCGATGGTGGGCAGGTCGCCCGGACGCGATTCCAGCTCGGCCTTCGCCGCCAGCAGCAGGCGGTCGATTGTCTCGTCGGTCTTGGAGATGCGATCGGACTCTTCGAGTTGCTGCTGCTTCTGAGCGTCGCGGATGTTGTCGCGGAAGCCGCCGGACTGCCCGGTCTTGTCGTAGCCGCCGCGCGTCATGGTGGCCTGGGCCGCGAGCTCACGGATGAAGGCTTGGAGCTGGCCATCGGTCCGGTCCATGTTGAGCGCCGCCTCGGCCGCGTGGACCGCCCGGTCGTACGCGCCAAGCGTCGAGAAGCACTCGGCGATCTTGAGGAGTACGTCCTTTCGCGTCTTCTTATCGCGGATCGCCGCGGCCAGCACACGCGTGCCCACCCACGTCCCCGGCTCCGTCAGTCGCAGCTTCGCCGCGGCCTCCAGCACGCGGATGCCCAGCATCACTTCGGAGGGGCGGTGTCCCCACTCCAAAAGCGAGTACAGGTACCGGTCCACGTCACCCTTGCCCGAGACCGATCGGTACACTTCCTTGCCGACGGGCTTGTTTCCCGATTTCGTCAGCCAGCCATCCATCGAGCCAAAGAACCCTTCAAGCCCCGAGAGGCTCGACGGGTCCCATCGCAGGCCGTTGAGCCATGACTGCACCGCATACTCAAAGTTCTCCGTCTCGTGCACGGTCTTTGCATGAGTAAAGAACCGCAGCGCCTTCTCTGGCGAGAACCCACCATCGCCCGCCGGGGGCGCGCCTCCCGAAGTACCTGGCGGCGGTCCACCCGATCCGGGCGGTGTAGCGCCGGACTTGTTCGAATCGTCGTTCTTCTTGCCCCAGAACACCAGGTTCACCTGCCCTTGCTGAGGGGGTGCGGCCATCGCCGCGCCGCCCGGATTCAACTCTCTTCGCCGGGCCACTCCCGGCTCGCCGCCCCTTGACCCTTCGGACCGCCAGTGTACGAAGTCCAAGGCCCGGTCGCTGGAACAAACGACGCGTTCTGACCCAACGGTCCAGCCCAGCCCCATCAATACAGTTACCCGGACCGCAGTTGCCCCCACGCGGCTTCGCCTACGCAGATACGCTTGGCCGATGCCGGTCGATCCATCCAGACTCCAGGTTGTCCATTACCCGGACCCCATCCTCCGTCGCAAGGCGGCCACCATCGTCCTGAACGACGAGGTGCGGGCGGTCGCTCGCGCCATGATCACCCTCATGAAGGACGAGGAAGGCATCGGCCTCGCGGCACCGCAAGTCGGGCTCGCGTGGCGCCTCTTCGTCGCTCATCTGCCGCCCGGCGAGGGACGAAAGATCACGGACGATCCCTCAACCAGCCAGACCTCACCCATGGTCTACATCAACCCCGTGCTCTCGGCACCGGAAGGCCCCGTCGAGCCCTTTGAAGAAGGGTGCCTTTCTCTCCCCGACATTCGCGGCACGGTCTTTCGGCCGCCCATGATCACCATCACCGCCATCGACCTCGAGGGCACGAAGTTCACGCAGCGAGCCAGCGGCCTGCTCGCCCGGTGCTGGCAACACGAGATGGACCACCTCGATGGCGTCCTGATCATCGACAAGATGCCTCCGACATTCCGGATGCGGGCCAAGCCGATCCTAAAGGAACTCGAAGAAGAGTACGAGTCGCGAGGCCACGGCTTCATCTGAGCTCGACTCCGCCACTCAGATCTCGCAAGCCCCGCCGACCACCCATCGTGCAATCGCCTGAGCGTCCGCAAGGTCCGCATTCTCATCGCCATTAACGTCGCCATCCAGCCAGCCATCCTGCGCCGATTCGAGTCA
>Ga0105049_10002535_pt1 | contig 21685 bp, 21 predicted proteins | sample MAT06_FD_78087 | JGI IMG/M metagenome (GOLD analysis project Ga0105049, IMG submission 78087) | Freshwater microbial communities from Lake Fryxell liftoff mats and glacier meltwater in Antarctica - MAT-06 | ecosystem: Environmental > Aquatic > Freshwater > Ice > Liftoff microbial mat | place...
CGATACCGGAATCGTTAACAGTCTACTCGGTGCCAATAAATAAAAAGAGGCAACCCCGTGTGGGCTGCCTCTTTAGTCATTCATGCAATACACTTCAGAAAGCGTGCGGCTTAATGCTTGCCGGCAACTTCTAAGGTGCGGGCAATGATCTCATCTTGGATCGAGCGGGTACGCTTGCCCTTCTTGCGATTCTTCTTGTCACCCATGTCAAGCTTGACACCTTCTGCTTCCATAGCGCGCTTGAAGGCCATTTCCATGGGCGACAGCACTTCCATATCGGCAAAGTCGTCAACTTCTTCCTCTACCTCAGGCTCGGCTGGCGCAGCTGGCTGTTCGGCAACAGGGGTAGCCACGGGTTCTGGCTCGGGCTCTGGACGTAGCCCCTTCATGCTCAGGTCAACACGCTGGCGGCGGCGGCTGAGTTCAATGATGCGGGCTTCGATCACATCGCCAACCGTTACAACATCTTCAGGCCGGGCAATATAGCGTTCGCTCATCTCGCGGATATGCAGCAAGGCATCGCGCCCGACACCAATATCAATAAAGGCACCGTAAGGCAGAATGCGTGTGACTGTCCCCTGGACAAGCTCACCCTTCTCTAGGTCGCGAATTGTCTTTGTGCCTGGCTCGATCATGCTAAGGCTGATCCGATTGCGGTCGCGATCCAGCTTCTTGATCCAGACAGTAATCTCTTCGCCGTCCTTGAGGACATCCGTTACCTTGCCAATGCGCCGAACAGAGAGCTCGGAAATATGCACCAAGCCATCGCGCCCAACACCAATATCAACAAAGGCACCGAATTCAGTGACCCGTTTCACAAGACCGATCACTTGTTGACCAACAGCGAGCAGTTTTACAACACGGCCCTCTTCATCAGTCAGCCCTTCATCGCTCATCGATTCGGCGGCGGCGGCTGTTTCACTGCTGGTAGCGACATCCTCTGTAGAAGGTGTTGTGACAACTTCCTCGGCTGCAGGCGTCGATAGTACATTCTCTCCAGAGGGTGTTGTGGTATGTTCATCGGCTGTTGCTGCCTCACTGCTGGTAGCAACGTTCTCTGCGGAGGGTGTTGTGACAACTTCCTCGGCTGCAGGCGTCGATAGTACATTCTCTGCAGAGGGTGTTGTGGTATGTTCATCCTCTGTTGCGGCATCCATCCCTGCCACACCTAGTTGTGTCTCGTCACTCATTTTTGCCTCCCCGATACTTACAACGCCGCAAGTCGAACAGAGCTCGCCCTGTTCTTATGACCTAGTACGACGTTGTGCTCCTCTACCTTTTGAATATAAATAGCTGCTATTAAAATATTATACCTGTTGCCACGGGATATGCCAAAGATTTATCTGGCTTGTGAACATTGTAACATATTAAATTTCCGAGCCTTTTTCGGCGTATATTCGGCGTATATCCAGCGTATATTCAGGGCTTTGCAGTGCTATTATCAACCCGCTTGATCAGCAAATTGCCGCCAGTTTTGCGCGTTTTGGCGATAGTAACAACACCTGGCTCGGCGCGGCAGGGCATTCTTGCAAAGAAAGATGAAATTGTTGAACAACCGGATCTGCCGTATAATTTGGCGAGAAAGTGCGTCAATGTCACTATAGTTGCTGCATAGGCATAGAAAGATAAATCAATTCGTGAAGATTACGACCCAATCTCCAGAAATTCAGAAAAAAGTAACCACGCTGCTTGAGCTTCTCGGCGAAGTCAATGATCTACAATCAGCGGCAGCTTTGCTGAATTGGGATCAGGCTACCTATATGCCCTCCGGTGGCGGCGCAGCCCGAGGCCGACAACTGGCGACGCTGGAACGTTTGGCGCACGAAAAATTTACGGATGTTGCGATTGGCCAACTGCTCGATCAATTAGAGAGCTATCGGCAAACCTTGGCCCCAGAAACGGATGAGGCGGCCCTTCTGCGCGAAACCAGACGCCGGTATGAGCTTGCGACACGCGTGCCACCCAGTTTTACGGAAAAAATGACCAATCATGTTGCCGATGCCTACGAAGTCTGGGCCAAGGCGCGCCCGGCCGATGATTTTGCCGTTGTCGTTCCGTACCTGGAAAAGACGTTGGATCTCAGTCGCCAACTCGCCGATTACTTTCCGGGCTATCAGCATATTGCCGATCCTCTGATCGATAGAAATGACTACGGCATGAATGTGGCAACACTGCGTCCGCTCTTTAGCGACCTACGCACGCGCTTACAGCCATTAGTCAAAGCGATTAGCGAGCAGCCACAAGTTGATGATAGTTGCCTGGCCCAACATTTTCCCGAACAACAACAGTTGGATTTTGGCGTAGGCGTGATTCAGCAATTTGGCTATGATTTTACGCGTGGTCGCCAAGATAAGACCTATCATCCGTTTATGACCAAGTTTTCGCTGGGCGATGTGCGCATTACCACACGTATACGCGAGGATCATCTGGGCGAGTGTCTGTTCAGCACCATGCACGAAACGGGCCACGCGCTCTACGAACAAGGCATCGATGCTAGTTTTGAACGCACCCCGCTCGCCGAGGGCACCTCTTCTGGGGTGCACGAAAGTCAATCGCGCCTGTGGGAAAACCAAGTAGGCCGCAGCTTGGATTTTTGGCATCACTACTATCCCCAGCTACAGGCGACTTTCCCGGCCCAACTAGGCACGGTGGGGTTGGAAACGTTCTATCGTGCCATCAACAAAGTACAGCCTTCTTTGATTCGCACCGATGCCGATGAACTGACCTACAATCTGCATGTTGCGATTCGCTTTGAATTAGAATTGGCTCTGCTCGAAGGCAAGCTGGCAGTCAAGGAATTGCCCGACGCCTGGGACGAACTCTATGCAACCAGTTTGGGCGTCACGGCCCCCAGCCCGCGCGATGGTGTGCTGCAAGATGTCCATTGGTTTGCGGGGACGATTGGTGGTGCGTTCCAAGGCTATAGTTTGGGCAATATTTTGGCCGCCCAATTCTATGCGCAAGCGATCCAAGCCCATCCCGCGATCCCCACTGAGATTGCAGAGGGTCAATTTGCCACCCTATACGATTGGCTGCGTGAAAATATTTATCAGCATGGTGCCAAATTTACGACCGCCGAACTAGTCCAGCGCGTCACGGGTGAATCGCTTTCGCTTACCCCCTATTTTGACTATTTGCGGGGGAAATTTGGGGCAATTTATCAGATCGCGCTCTAACCACCCTACGCCATCATGCGTAGAATCTGGTGCAGCGCCCGCCCAATAGGCATAGAATATTGTTTTTGGCCTTTTGCCACTTGACAGTGACCCAATCGTATGATAGCCTTCCAAAGGCTATGGAATCTATCGTACATTGCAGCTAGCGCACGACAGGGTGGCAACCGCAATCGACCGATAGCCGCAAATAGTTTGTAGCGTTATTCAATTCGTACAGTACAGCAACAGTACAGCAACAGTACAGCAACAGTACAGCAGCAGTACCGTTATTCAGTCCTATTCGGACCGATCCGTAAAGGAGGCACAATGGTAAGCGATAGAATTTGGTTCGCACTCTTTAGCGAAACGGGAGTTACCGACCAGGGGAATGGTGCGTCTGCTGACCATTAGTTGCCGTATGTAATCGATACAGCAGCCGCAGCGCATTCGGTTTGATGCCTGCGGCTTTTTTTTGCCTTGCGCATGATGGCTTTTGTCGATCATGGCTGCGCAACCAAAGACGTAGGCATTGGAATGTTTTCCAACCGCCTATGTCTTTTTTATTGGAATTTTATGGTGACAGGGATTGATCCAAAAAGCACGATGCTGTTCCTTGGTACAGGAGTTTCCTGTCCGATGGCGGCAAGACCGCGCTCGGCACGCATGGTATATTCAGAGCATGGCGCGCAATTTATCGGGTACTCATCCATTTTTACAAGCAGGAATATTCATCACACGAAAGGTATTTTTCCATGGTAGGCAGCGCGATTGAACTTACCCAACCAAATTTTGATCTAAAGAGCGTCGTGACCGAGAAAAGCAAGTTGCGCCGGATCTGGCGCTTGATGACAGGCTATCATCGTCACTATATTGGTGCAACCCTCAGCCTGGGGCTGTCGGCTTTTGCCAACACAGGCACCTATCTGTTGATTCGCTATTTTATTGACGATTATCTGGGGGGCAACGGCCAAGCGGTAGGCTTGTGGCTGATCTTGTTGGGTTTTTTGAGCCTGGCAGGGGCGCAAGCGTTCTTCACCTTCCAGAGCCGCAAGTTGGCTGCGCAGACAGCCGAAGGCATTACCAGGCGTTTGCGCGACTATCTCTATGATCACATTCAGCGTCTGTCGTTTACCTATCACGACAAGATGCAGACCGGCGATCTGTTACAGCGCGCCACCTCGGATGTCGATGCCATTCGCCGCTTCTTTGCCGATCAGGCAATTGAGAGTGGACGTGTGGTGATGCTCTTTGTGGTGAACTTTGCCGCCATCTTCTTCCTGAATTGGAAGTTGGCGCTGATCTCGGTGATTGTGATTCCGCCCGTGCTGGTCGTCTCATACTTTTTCTTTCAGTTGGTCGAAAAGCGCTACGAAGCCTATCAAACGCAGGAAGCGTTGCTATCGACGACCGTACAGGAAAATCTAAGCGGGGTACGGGTAGTCAAGGCGTTTGCGCGCCAGGAATATGAAAGCGAAAAGTTTGATAAGATCAACTGGGGCAAATATATGCTGGGGAAAAAGCTCCTGATTACCCACGCCACCTTCTGGCCGATAACAGACCTGATCTGCGGGGCGCAAATGATTGGCGGCTTTGCCTTTGCCGGCCTCATGGCGATCCGCGGCGAAATCACGCTTGGCGATTATCTGGCCTATGCGGGGCTGGTCATCTGGATCATCTGGCCCATGCGGAACCTGGGGCGCTTGATTGTGCAGATGTCAACTGGTCTTGTTTCGCTGGGACGGGTTGGCGATGTGATCAAGGCCGAGCGGGAACCGCATAGCAGCGACGATTATCAGCCCACCCAGCCCTTGCGCGGCGAGTTGATCTTTAGCCATGTCAACTTTCACTACGAGGGGACGGATGAGTTGGTGCTGAAAGATATTTCGTTTCACTGCAAGCCTGGCCAGCGCATTGCCTTGCTGGGCCCCACCGGTTCGGGCAAGAGTTCGTTGGTCAACTTGTTGCCGCGCTTCTACGACTACAGCGAAGGGCGCATCTTGCTGGATGATGTAGAGCTGAATCACTATGCGCGCACCTATTTGCGCCAGCAGATTGGCATTGTCGAACAGGAACCGTTTCTCTTCTCGCGTACCATCCGCGACAATATCACCTATGGCGTGGGGCGTGTGGTAACGCAGGCCGAAGTGGAAGAGGCCGCACGGGCAGCAGCCGTGCACGATGTTATTCTGAGCAAGTTTCCGGCGGGCTATGACACGCTGATCGGTGAGCGTGGCATCACGCTTTCGGGTGGGCAGAAGCAACGCATTGCCATTGCGCGTACGCTGCTCAAGGACCCGCGTATTCTGATTATGGATGATTCCACGTCGGCAGTGGATACCGAGACCGAGGCGCTGATCCGTCAAGCACTGCAAAACCTGATGGGCGGCCGCACGACCTTTATCATTGCCCACCGCATTCAGACCGTCATGGACGCCGATCTGATCTTGGTTTTCCACCAAGGCAGCATTGTCCAGCGTGGCACCCATCAGCAGTTGGTGGCGCAAGATGGCTTCTACCGGCGCATCTATGAAGCGCAGACGCGCATGGAGCAGGAACTTGAGGCCCAGTTGAATGCTATCAACAATTAGTACGCTGTCAAATAAGCTTTGACATTTTTAACCCCGCCCTAGCCCTCTCCTGAGAAGGGAGGGAACTATTGGCTGTGATATTAGCGCCTCCCCCAAGTTGGGGGAGGGTGGGTGGGGGTGCCTGAATTGTTACCATTAATCTAGCAAAGCGCTGGCATGCCCAGCGCTTTATCCGCATAATAGATTCACCTGTAACACAGACTCTTAGGAGTACGAACTCATGTCTGACATGATCGAATTTGAAGAAGAAGAATTCACAACGCAATTTACCGGTGGCACGATTTTGCGCATTCTGAAGCAGCTACGCCCCTACTGGAAGTGGGTATTGCTCTTTCTGACTGCGGTGAGTATTGTTTCCTTCTTGGAATCCTACTTCACCTATTTGAGCAAAGGAATTATCGACGAAGGGATCATTGCACGCGATGTAGACGCGCTGTGGCGGCTGCTAACAATCTATGGCAGCTTGGTTGTGCTGCAAGCGATCAGCGTCTTTACCTTTATCTATGTCGCTGGGTTACTTGGTGAACGGGTGCGCTATGATCTGCGGCGCGTCATGTTCAATCATTTACAGCGACTGTCCCTGTCCTATTACAATCGCACACCGATTGGTTGGGTGATGTCGCGCATTACGTCGGACACAGATCGGCTGGCCGAGTTGGTCACCTGGGGCTTGTTGGATGTGACGTGGGGCATTCTGAATATTACGGCAGCAGTCTACTTTATGTCACTGATCAACTGGCGGTTGGCGCTCATCGTCTTTGCGCTCATCCCGGTGATCGTGGTGATTGCAGTGCAGTTCAAGAAACGTATCATCGGCGAATATCGCAATGTGCGCAAGATCAACTCGAAGCTTACCGGATCGTACAATGAAAACATTACCGGTGTGCGCGTGATCAAGGCGTTGAACCGTGAAGATCGCAACTTGCAGGAATTCAGCCAATTGACCGGTCAGATGTATCAGGCCAGTTACCGCGCGGTCTGGCTATCGAGCCTTTTCTTGCCAGTTGTACAGATGATCAGCTCGTTGGGCGTCATCATCATTGTCTGGTATAGCGGCAGTGTCGGGATTACAGAGGGTGCAAGTGGCAGCATGAGCATTGGGGGGATTCAGGCGTTTATCTCCTATATCGTCTTTATGCTCTGGCCGGTGCAAGAGATGGCGCGTGTCTATGCCGAAATGCAACAGGCAATTGCCTCGGGCGAGCGCATTTTCTCGCTGATCGATGCCGAACCAGAGATTAGCGACCGCCCCAACGCAATGGAGATCGATACACTGCGCGGTGATATTGTCTTTGATCGAGTGAACTTTACCTATGCCAACAATGAACCGGTCTTGAGCGATTTCAACCTGCATGTCAAACAAGGCGAAACCATTGCGCTGGTCGGGCCAACCGGTGGCGGCAAGTCTACCATCGTTAATCTGCTGTGCCGCTTCTTTGAACCCAAAGATGGCACGGTCTTTATCAATGGTCATGACTATACGCAATTAACGCAACACACCGTCCAATCGCGCATTGGCATGGTCTTGCAGACGCCGCACCTCTTTTCCGGCACGATCCGCGAGAATATTCGCTATGGCCGGCTCGATGCCAGCGATGCCGAGATCGAGGAAGCAGCGCGTATGGTCGGTGCCCATGAATTTATCATGGCGCTGGAGAAGAGCTATGCCGAAGAAGTTGGCGAAGGCGGCGTGTTGTTATCCGTAGGTCAAAAACAACTGTTGAGTTTGGCGCGTGCCATCTTGGCCAAGCCCGATATCTTTATCATGGACGAGGCCACCAGTTCGATTGACACCTTGACCGAAGGCTTGATTCAGCGGGGTATGGACAAGTTGATGCAAGGGCGCACCAGCTTTGTCATCGCTCATCGCCTCTCGACCATTCGCAACGCAGATCGCATCTTGGTGATTGAAAATGGACGGATTGCCGAAATGGGCAACCATCACGAGCTGCTACGCCAACAGGGTCACTACTACCGGCTCTATACGCAACAGTTTCGCCAAGAGGTGGTGGAGCAGTTTGATGTGTGGACAGAAGATGGTGGCAAAAATATCGTCGCGCTGAACTAAGCGGCGATGATAACGAAACCTTGAGGAATTTAATTGTAGTAAAGACTTTAGTCTTTATAGAATTCAGGGCAAGACTAAAGTCTTTACTACCGTTCAAACCTTACTTTATACAGCACTTACTTAAAGCGACGGGACAGTTCCGCCTCAATCTCCGACCAGTCGAGGTTGCGCTCGGCCAGCAGCACCATGCAGTGATAGATCAGATCCGACATTTCGTAAATAATGCGGTCATCACCTTCGCCTTTGGCGGCAATAATTACTTCGACCGCCTCTTCCCCAATTTTCTTGCAGATTTCATTTTCGCCAGTGGCAAAAAGCTTTGCCGTATAAGAACCGGGCAGTGGATTCTCTTTCCGGCTTTGGATCGTTTCAAAGAGTGATTGCAGTACAGTTGACATAAATAATCGATCTAGTTGGTTCGTTGGTTAATAATTGCAGGCGTTGACTCAGCGGATAGCGTACGAAAAAAGCAGCTAACTGCGCCCGTATGACAAGCTGGACCAGCCGCAGCCACGCGCATGAGCAAGGTGTCGCCGTCACAGTCCACGCTAATCTCGACCACTGTCTGCGTGTTGCCGCTGGTTGCGCCTTTGTGCCAAAATTCGCGTCGGCTGCGGCTCCAAAAGACGGTTTCGCCCAGGTCTAGCGTGCGTTGCAGACTTTCCGCATTCATCCACGCCATCATCAATACTTGACCCGTTTGCGCGTCTTGGACAATCGCAGGCACCAGCCCATCCGCATCATATTTGATCGCGGTAAATAACTCTTGGGTGGTCATTAGATCAGCTCCAGGGGCATACGAATCGATACCCCGGCCTGGATCAGCGATTCTTTTACTTCGAGAATGCTCAATTCTTTAAAGTGAAAAAGGCTGGCTGCTAATGCTGCCGCCGCGCCGCCTTCGGTCAAGGCAGCCGCAAAATCTTCGGCACGCCCGGCACCACCACTGGCAATCACCGGAATATTCACGGCGCTGCTTACGGCGCGGGTGAGGGCAACGTCGTAGCCCTCTTTGGTGCCGTCACCATCCATCGAAGTTAACAAAAGCTCGCCAGCACCGCGCCGTTCGGCTTCCTTGGCCCAGGCCACAACATCCAGCCGGGTGTTGATGCGACCACCGCTGACATAGACATCCCAGCCCGCGCCCCGCTCCACCAGATCCTGACCTTGGCGACGGCGTGCGTCAATGGCCACCACAATACATTGGCTACCAAAGCGCTTGGCACTTTCGGTAATCAAAGCGGGATCGCGCACAGCAGCACTGTTGATGCTCACTTTGTCGGCCCCAGCCAACAAAAGCGCGCGCATATCCTCCACAGAGCGAATCCCACCGCCAACAGTAAAGGGAATAAAGACCGTGTCGGCCACCCGCCGCACCACATCGATCATAATATTGCGTGCTTCGTGGGTGGCCGTAATATCCAGAAAGACCAGTTCGTCGGCCCCTTCTTGATCATAAACTTGGGCCTGCGCCACAGGATCACCAGCATCGACCAGATCGACAAAGTTCACACCTTTGACAACGCGGCCATCTTTAACATCCAAACAAGGAATAATGCGCTTGGCTAACATAGATTAGATTTCTAGGTTTAAATAGGCGACAGCTGCATCCAAAGCCGGCAGTTGTTCTGGCGACGTTTCGGTCAACAGTTCCCAGCATTCATAGGCACTCAACCAGCGTGCTTCGCAGTGATCTTCGTGCCCAAGCTGTACTTCTTGCGAACCAACCTCGGCCAGATAATAGACAATCGTCCGCGCAATCTCATAGTTGCGAATGGATGCCGTATACTGTAACACAGTTCGGCACTCTTCGTGGAATTTCAAGATCGGTAGACCGGTTTCTTCGGCAAATTCACGGCGAGCGCAGTGCTGGTCATCCTCGTGATCTTGAATGCCACCGCGCGGAAATTGCCATTGTTCAAAAAAGAGATTGAAGAGCAAGAGAAATTCAACACGCCCCTCATGGAGGCGATAGGGAATAACCCCGGCGCTCCGGCGGCGTAATGGTTGGTGGCCCATGTCAATTGCGTCGCGCAGCTTTAGCTCTTCGGTATAGAGCGCCTGACTAATCACCACACCGTCGATATTGTAATGCTCATAGGCCTTGAGCCGTTCAATATCATGTAGGCCAGCGACGCCGCCATTGGCAATTACATAGAGGTCGGTAATATCGCCCAGGCGCGCACTCGCTTCGATATTGACACCATTCACGCCACCATTACAATCAATATCGCTGTAAAGCACCCGCTTGATACCAATCGCATGCATCCGGTAGCCCAGATCAATGGCATCCACCTGCGAGACTGACTTCCAGCTATGGGTGGCAACTTTGCCCTCACAAGCATCAATGCTGACCACAATGCGGTCAGCACCCCACTGTTCCAGCGCCAGGGAGACCAGTTCGGGATTCTCCAGCGCAATTGTCCCCAATACAACCCGCTGCGCGCCTAACCCAAGTACCAGTTGAATATCATCCAGTGTGCGCAAACCGCCACCAAATTGAATCGGCACCGCAACAGCCTGACAAATGGCCCGCAGTTTTTGTAAATTCACCGGCAGTTGGCGCAACAGATCGGCTTCTGGCGACGCTGGTTTATCCGTGCCAGGACGCTTAATCCAAATGCTGGGTGGACGATGCAACGCACTTAGTTGGGCTTGGGTTGCGCCGACCACGCCATCCAGATTGACCACGTATAACCATTCTGCGCCTTCTGCTACCCAATGACGTGCCATCGCTACCGGATCTTCGCTGAACACGATCTCAGCGTTGGGATTATCCGGATGCAGGCGAGTACAGCGCCCCTGACGTAGCTCAATGGCGGGATAAATAATCATAGATAAGGCACTTCCTCAATCCGGTGTAGCTATTCAGAAAAAATTTGTTCCATCCTCGCCGGATGCCGTACAAAAATTTGCTGGGAAACGATAGGTGACGACTTACCACGCGCGATCACACGAATCATAACTTTGGTGAGCGCTGGCAAAGGTAGCATGAGCATGCTCTAGTCACTTTATCACAAGATTCACTTCAATAAACGTAACATCCCATCCGCGTTGAAAAGGATCAACCAATTTATCCCGAACAAGCAGCAGACGCAGTTGTCCCATCTATCAAGTTTTATAGGCAGAGAATTGAATAGAGAGAGGGGCGCGTACTACCCGGCGCGCGCAATCTGGCCGGCGATTGGTTGAAAGTCCTGGAGTAATTGCGCGGCAAGGGGATCAACAAGCGCGACGGCAGCAAAGCTGAGTTGCTGCCAATCGCGAAAACGCACATGGGTTTGGCCGAGCAAATGGGCGCGGTAGAGACTGAGGGTAAGGCCATGACCGACGAGGGCAAGCGTATCACCCGCAAATTGATGACACAGATCCGCCACGGCAATCTGCACGCGCCATAAGGCCATGGCCGCGGGTTCCCATTCGCCTGCGGCTTGCGTGGGCTCGACAAAAACACGCTCGACTTGCGTTGCATAGTCCGCTACCCAGCTTAGTCGCTGCAATTCGTCAAAGCACGCATCAACCTGCACAGGTAGATTGTGCTGCGCCAGCACCGCGTCGACTGTGAGCCGGGTCTTGCGCTGGTTGGAGCTGGGTATGCGCATGCGTAATCAGAAAAAGGCGCATAGTGTCAGACAGCGACCTGTGCCAACGGAGCGGGCATAGTGGCGACCATACGCATAAAATTGGCAAGAATGCGCAACCCCACGGTATGGCTCTTTTCGGGATGAGGCTGAATGCCCCAGGCATTTTTATAACGCACAATGCTTGGATAATTGATGCCATAGTCGGTCAGTGCCAGGACCGCCGCTGGATCGGCAGCATCGCAGTAATAGCTATGGGCAAAATACGCGTATGCGCCGTCGGGCACACCGTCGAGCAAGGCGTCACTGCGTTGCTGGTGCAATCGATTCCAACCAATTTGGGGGACACGCAAGGTGTGGCCGGCATGGGTCGGATCAGCGACGCCCTCGGCAAAACGGCGCACGCGGCCAGGGATGATGTGCAACCCTTCGTGTTCGCCCATCTCTTCGCTGCCATCAAAGAGCAATTGCATACCCACACAGATACCCAGCAGCGGCATCCCCGTCTGCACAAAATCCAGCAACGGCTGTTCAAAGCCCTGGCGCCGTAGATTATCCACACTGTCGCCAAACGCCCCCTGCCCCGGCAACACCACGGCGCGCCATTGGGTCAAGTCGGTGGGCGCATCCACAATATCGACCGGAATCTGCAAAGGCTGTGCGACGGTTTCAAACGCTTTATAGACGCTGCGCAGATTGCCAACGCCATAGTCGATAATCGCGATCATATCCACCTTCTCTTTCCAGTTACTTCAGAGAAAATCTGTGACAAAAGCGTGGGGAAAAGGTCAGTCTTTTTTGCCAGTATCCCCCTGAAGGGCAAAATTGCGCACGATAGCCGGAGGGAAAGTGTTGCGCGCAATCACAGTTGTCAATTCACGGATCTGATATTCCGCGTGTTCAGCCTCGACCGGCGCTACGTCACCCCTGGTAACAGCAGCCTCAAACTGCTCCTCGTACAATACCGTCACGCGGCCATCGGGCGTCATCCAGAGTGCGAGATAGAGCGATAACGCCTGTAGGTCATTATTATGCCGCTTCACGGGCATACAAATGGGCAGATGATAGCCAATGGGTTGCTGCTCAGCATCGAAATATTTATCCAGCACAAGCGCTTCTTCCAATAGCCAGAACCGTAGCCAACTGTAGCCAGGATTGGCAATTACCCGTTCACCAAGCAGGCGCGTAGGCGTAGTTGCATCCCACGTCACGCGTTCTACCAACAAGTTGCTTAACCATTCGGCACGATAATCAATTCGGTGAGGTGTGCCCTGCCATTCGCCATTGACGAGATTACGTAATAGATCCATTGAGATAGATTCAATAACCGGTTTCAATACTTTTTGACAATCGCGCGATAGGCCCCTGGTTCGCGATATTGGATCAGTTGACGCTCTTCGCGTACCGTGCGCACGCGGTCCAGATCAATGGTTGCCACGGCATAGCCTTCAATGGCTTCATCAAGCGCCGTATAGAGTTCGCCCGAGGGGCCAACCAACATGCTGTCACCAGCAAAGCGACTGGTGGGCTCTTCGCCAACGCGGTTGGTAGCGGCGACATAAATGGCATTTTCGCAGGCCCGGCTGATAATGTGGGCGCGCCACGAATCGGCATATTGTTCTTCCCAATTGGCGCTGACCACCAGCATTTCTGTGCCTTCCAAGGTCAGGCTGCGTGCCGTTTCGGGGAAGGCCAGATCGCTGCCAATGCTCAGCCCAAAGCGTCCCCATTCAGCTTCCACATTGATAAAACGAAAGCCACTGCGATACACTTGGCGCTCTTCGCCCAGCAGATGCACCTTACGGTAGTCGCCGGCAACATCGCCTTCGGGACCCAAACAGACCAGGCCATTATACAGAATGCTCTCTACTTTTTCTTTGATCACCAGGCCAAAGACCACATGGGTTTGAAAATCATTGGCGCGCTTGGCCAGATAATTGGTGGCATGGCCGGGCACCCGTTCGGCTAAATCTGTGGCGCGCAAGCCCAATTCAGAGCCGGTGTAGCTCAATTCGGGGAAAATAATCAGATCGGTATTTTGTTCACTACAGATCCGCTCGACAAAATCGCCCATCTTGCGCAGATTCGCCTCAGGATCGGCCAATACTGGTGCCATCTGGACAAGCGCAACCGTAACCTCACGTGGCATAGATAACTCCTGATCATAGGTAGGCAAACGGACAGTCAGGTGTATGCACGGCATTCCTTACACACCTGTTCGCCGATCACTTATTCAAAAAGATGCATCGGAAAGATCATATAGCCTGCTAGTATAGCACAGTTCCAGCGAATCGCTATGTAATCAGTGCGTTATTGCACAAAAAATTGCCCACCCTACCCCTAGCCATTAACCGTTGACAATTGCCCATTGATTAGACTCTTGCACCATTTTAGGCTACAATAATCCTAAATCGAAAGTTTACCCAGGAGCGTGGCGCATCTGTGCCAGGTGTGAGTTATGGTCAATGCCACCGCAGCAACGCCCGGAAGCAAGGGGCTGTAGACACGTTGGCTGATGAGCAAAGGAGCGTTATGCAAAAAATTACCAGTTGGTTTCGCCAAGCATGGGTTGTGTTGGTCGTCGCCGGGATTATCATTACCCTCGATCAATTGACCAAGGAATGGATACGGATGAACGTTCCCAAATATGGTTCGATGATTCCAATTCCCGCGCTCGGCGAGTATTTTGTTTTTGAACATGTTGACAACTATGGTGCAGCCTTTGGCATTTTGCAAAACCAGAGTCTGCTCTTTACAGTCATCGCCATCGTCGTTGCCATTGCGATTTTGGTCTATGTACGCTATCTGCCCATCGAAAATCACTTTGTGCGTGTGCTGCTCGGTCTGCAATTAGGTGGTGCCATGGGCAATTTGATCGACCGTTTGGCACAGGGCTATGTCACCGACTTTGTCAAGATGGGCGTGCCTGGGGTCTATTACTGGCCCAATTATAATATTGCCGACAGTAGCATTGTGGTCGGCGTGATTGCGCTAGGCGTCTACATTATGGTCGATGATGTGCGCAAGCAACGCCAAGAGCAAGTCAACGAACAATTGTAATAAACACATTACGCCGCTAAAAACAAGTGCCGTTTCTATACGTGCGGACGAGGGACCAAAGGAAGTTATGCAAAAAATTACCACTTGGTTGCGCCAAGCATGGATCGTGTTGGTTGTCGCCGGAATCGTCATTATCCTCGATCAATTGACCAAGGAATGGGTCCGCTTGAACATTCCCATGTACGACTCGATGATTCCGATTCCCGCGCTGGGCGAGTACTTTATCTTTCAACATGTGATCAACTATGGCGCGGCCTTTGGCATTTTACAAAACCAGAGCATGCTCTTTACGGTGATTGCCGTCGTCGTTGCCGTTGCGATTCTGGTCTATGCCCGCTATTTGCCCATCGAGAACCATTTTGTACGCCTATTGCTAGGGTTGCAATTGGGTGGCGCGCTGGGCAATTTGATCGACCGCCTGACGCAGGGCTATGTCACCGATTTTGTGAAGACGGGCATTCCAGGCATTTATTATATTCCCAATTATAATATTGCCGATAGCAGCATTGTGGTTGGGACCATTGCGCTGGCGATCTACATTATGGTTGATGATGTTCGCAAACAACGGCAACAGCACGCTAACGCGACGCTTTAATGGGATCACACGACGATTCTGTACCCCTCCCACCATCCATGCTTGCCTTCACCGTAACAGACGCAGCGGCTGGACAACGCGTAGATCGCTGGCTGGTAGACGTGCTCCCCGATCGCAGTCGCAGCGAAATCCAGCGTTGGATCAAGCAGGGTGACGTGCTGATCGACCAAGTCAGTGCCAAAGCCAGTCAGCGTTTGGAAAGTGGCCAACAGGTCACCATTGCCATTCCGCTGCCCAACATAACACCCACGGTCGAGCCGCAAAATCTTCTCTTGCCAATTCTCTTTGAAGATGCGGATCTGCTGATCATCGACAAGCCCGCGGGCATGGTCGTGCATCCCGCACCCGGGCACGATCATGGTACGCTGGTCAACGCGGTATTACATCACTGTCCAGAGATTGAAGGCGTAGGCGGTGAGCGTCGCCCCGGTATTGTGCACCGGCTGGACAAAGAAACCTCGGGCTTGTTGGTGGTTGCCAAAAATGATCGCGCCCATCGTCATCTGCAGGCCCAATTCAAGAATCGTACAGTCTACAAAGAATATCTGACACTGCTCGATGGCCGCATCGAACCGGCCCAAGGACGCATCATCGCGCCAATTGGCCGCCATCCCGTCGAGCGCAAGCGGCAGGCCGTGCTCCCCGCCGATCCGCGCACAGGTGAATCACAGGGGCGTGAAGCGATTACCGATTACCGCGTGCAAGCCTATTATAGCTACACCGCACGCGGCAGCACAGCCGTTGCCCATTTTTCCTTTGTCAATGTCGTACTCCACACCGGACGCACCCACCAGATTCGCGTACACTTTGCCTGGCGCAAAAATCCGGTAGTCGGGGACACGCTGTACGGTTATCGCAAACAGCGCTTGCCGATTGAACGGCAGTTTTTGCATGCCCATCGATTGCGCCTACAGTTACCCAGCAGCGGCGAAGTGCGCGAGTTTGTCGCTCCGCTGCCCGCCGATCTCCAGGCCGTGCTCGCCAGCCTAGACGCCTGACGGCACATGTTCGCTCACCCAGCTATCAAACTCGGCCAGTAAGCTTGTCTTCAGAGCACTAGGCGCACCCGATGCCACAAAAGCATTGCGTGCAACGCGTGCCAGGTCGGCGCGTGCATAGCCAAATTCGTTAGCCAGCACCGCATATTCTTGGCAGAGTGAGGTGTTGAACAGGGGCGGATCATCGCTATTGACGGTCACCAACAAGCCCAACCGATCGAGCTGTGGAAAAGGATGCTCGGCCAGCGAAGGATAGACATGCAAACAGATGTTACTTGTGGGATTGAGTTCCAGCGGAATCTGCCGTTCTTTGAGCAGATCCAGCAGCGCTTCGTCTTCGATGGCGCGCACGCCGTGACCAATCCGGTCGGCACCCAGCGCCTGAACCGAACCCCAGATGCTGGCTGGTCCCACAGTTTCGCCGGCATGGGGCACAGAGAGCAACCCAGCGGATTTGGCGGTGCGAAAAAGAGGCGCAAATGGTTCGGGCGGCGCACCCACTTCGTAGCCGCCCAGGCCAAAGCCAATCACCCCTTTATCTTGCCCGGCCAGCGCATAGGCCAATGTGCGTTCGGCGGGATAGGGCACATAGCGTTCACCCGTGCGCCAACCCATGCGCCGCAACGCGCCATCGACCGCACGGCCAGCCGTCCGTACGCGTGTGGACTTGTGCCAGGTCTGAAAACTGGTATTGCGCGGAATATCAAAAACCCAGCGCATTTCGACGCCGAAATCTCGCTTGGCTTGGGCGCGTCCCGCTTCTAATCCCTCGAACAAACCCGCTATCGTCAACCCTTTTTCTTGTAGATCGGTGTGGGTAAAGGGTGTAAAGGTGAGTTCCCGGTAGCGAATATTTTGCGCCGCCATATCCGCGCCACAGGCATGGACAATCAGGGCAAAGTCTTCGGGCGTGCGCAACAGATCCGAGATCGTCCAATAGATCTGGATAAAGTGGGGAAAATCGGTAAAGGTAAACCAGCGCCGCAACGCCGCAATATCGGTGCTGGGCAGGCGGTTTTCGCGGCCATGGCGCTTGGCCAATTCCAGTAAAGTTTCGGGTTGGATCGCCCCTTCCAGATGGATGTGAATTTCAGCTTTGGGCATTGCCCGTATAAAATCAAGGATAGGTAGAGTTGGCGTTTGATCAGCCATGATTTCTTCCTCTGGTCATTTGTGAAATAATAGTTGATTCTAGTCGAAGCTATGTCGATTCAACAAACGCAGATCCCTTCAACCCAACCAGTGCCACTGCGCCGCAGTAGTGGTTGGCTGCACCTACGCCGCAACCTTTTTTGTCTATCCATGCTACTGATCAGTGGTTGCCTAAGTGGTGCCAGCGCCCTATCGGCCAGCGAAGTGCGCACACGCGGCATGGCAATGATTGTAGCCGGCTGGAACTTTGATTTACTGAGTTGGGAAGTCAACGCGCTTACAGAAAAATTGCGGGCGCTGCTCAACCAACCGGCCCATGGCCTCCCCTATGCCGAAGCGGTGGGGCTGGTGCAGGATTATCTAGCGCGGGCCCAACAAATCCGCACGCTGGAAAATGAGATCAGCAGCAGCTTTAGCGAGAATCAACGTCAATCCACCCCAGAAGTGCGCGAGTTGCAAGCACAAGTGACCGCATTGCGCGCCAGCCAACAGCACAATCGCCCCACAGTCGAGCAGATCCTCGAAGGCCAGATCACCTATGAACTCCGACGGGAAGGGCTGCAATGGGCCAACATGGCGTTTCCGCCCGTCCAATTCACCTTTGTGGAGCCGCCGCGCAAATTGGTGATCAGCCCGCGCACGCACATTACAACGATCTATACCCAAATGCTGGCCGCCGAGATGAGCATCGATCAGATCGAACAGAGCGAAGCCGCCTACCAGGAACGCGATCATGTCAGCGCCTATATTACCAACATCGGTGGTCTGGGGGCATTTCCTACCATGGTCATCGATCAGGCCAGTCTGGCCTGGGTGCTCAGCACTGTAGCCCACGAGTGGACGCATAACTATCTCACGCTTTTTCCACTGGGGATTAACTATCTCACCTCCCCAGACTTGATGACGATCAATGAAACCGTGGCCGATATTGTGGGCAACGAAATTGGTGACCGCGCCCTGCATACTTTTTATCCCGGCGAAGTCCCGCCGCCCGTTGCACCGCCCACAGTGACCACACCAACTGACCCCGACGCGCCACCCCCTTTTGTCTTTGCGGAAGAGATGCGCGCAACGCGCATCCAGGTGGACAATCTATTAGCGCTGGGCAAGGTCGAGGAAGCAGAACGCTATATGGAAGCGCGCCGTCTGGTCTTTGTCGATCACGGCTATCGTTTACGCGTACTCAACCAAGCCTATTTCGCCTTTCACGGCAGCTATGGCACTAGCCCCGCCAGCACCAGCCCCCTCGGGCCCAAACTGACCCAGTTGCGCAGAGCGATGCCCGATTTACCCACTTTTCTGCAAGCGGTGCGCGGCATTACTTCGGTTGCGGAATTGGACGCGATCCTGATCGAATGGCAAGCGAATCCGCAATAATCAATAATCAACGGCTAATGGTCAATGACATAGGGCAAATGACAAAAAACCGATGAACTTCTCCTTCACTACCCAACCAGCAACCTTTCTGGAACGCCCCAACCGCTATCGTATTGTTGCCCAACTACGCGAAAACGATCAGATCATCAATGCCCATTGCCCCGATCCAGGACGGCTGCGCGAGCTGTTGATACCAGGGGTGACAGTCCATGTCAGCCAAGCCAGCCACCTGGCACGCAAAACAGCCTATGATTTGCGCTTTGTCGAACACCCCGAGCATGGTCAACTGGTTAGCTTGGATACACGCCAACCCAACCAAATTTTTCAGGAAGGCTTAGAAACGGGCTTCTTCGCCCCCTTCCGCGGCTACCAGACCATACAGCGCGAAGTAACGCTGCCCTATCTCCCCGAGGCGACGGGTGTCCACAGCCGTATCGACTATCGACTCACCGATGCCGCCGGTCACCCCTGCTGGATCGAGGTTAAATCGGCCAGCTTGGTCGAGGATCGCTGTGCGCTCTTTCCTGATGCGCCCACCGAACGCGGGCGACGCCATGTATTGGAACTCACCGAACTGACCCAGCGCGGCGTCCGCACGGCCATTGTCTTTATTGTGCAGCGGCCCGATGCCGATCGTTTGCGGCCCAAATGGGATAGCGATCCGGCCTTTGCGCATGCCTTGGTCGCCGCCCACGCGGCTGGTGTGGAAATCTATGCCTATACCTGCATCCTCACCTTGCAGGCCGTCACGCTCAAGCAGGCGATTCCGGTTGACTTGAAGCCCAACCCTTGAGCATTTCTTATGAAACGCCAATGCGCAAACCCTTTACAAACGCGTACGTCTGTGCTATACTAGAATTGTTAATCAAGGGGATGTCCGGTTTCGACGGGGCAGGCAGTTCTTTGGTTGCAGGTCGTAGAGCGTCGGACTACGTTAAAATAGGCGCAAACACTATAAATGCCAAAACAGGCAAATCATTCAACTTCGGTTTCGCTAGCGCCCCTATGGCGGTTGCAGCCTAATTTCGGTTGAATTGATCCTCTAACCAGGATCACGGCCCGCGCTAGTGCCGCTCTCAGGCTAGACGGTTGCCGACATATACTGTTGAGTTGCGGGGGCTAGACGTCGATAAGGCCCTCTAAGACACATCGACTAGCCGAGCATCGGAATCCTGTCGCACGGAGTCCGCCCGGCGAAACACCAAATGCGCGACTAAACCTGTAGATGCTACTGGACAAATGTTTCGGACGCGGGTTCAATTCCCGCCATCTCCACACTGCAAAAACGGCTCGGATCAATCCGAGCCGTTTTTATTCCAAGACAATATGCGCTAGAATATCCTTGCAATCGTAGCAGATGGTCAAAACTATCTTTAGCAACGAGGAACGAAGGCTAATGCAAGTTACCCTACCCGAAGACTTATCCGTACGGCTACAGCAGCTTTCTATCCAACGGCGGCAATCCATTGAACAAATTGTCGCCGATCAGTTGCGCATGACGCTCGATGATCAGTTGACACAATTGCCTTTGGCAGAACAGATAGAGCTTCAAGCCTTACATTATCTGTCGGATGATGCTGTACGCGTCATTGCGGCTGAACAGATGCCCAAATCCTTTCGACAGCGCATGACGCAACTCATGAAACGCAATAGTCAAGCGACAATGACGCTGGAGGAACGCGAGGAACTAACTGCGCTCGTTGAAAGGGGTGATCAACTCATGTTACGTAAAGCGGAAGCAATTAATTTACTCCGTCAACGCGGGTACGTAGTATCCATCCAAGACTTTGCCCCTGCCCATGCCTGAGCGCTCTTGGCAAGCAACAAAGCAATACATTCATGCACGAGCACAAGGCTGCTGCGAATATTGCCGTACTTGTGAGGCAAATATCGGTCAGACCATGCATGTTGAACACATTGAGCCTAAAGGCACGAATGACTTGGATAATCTGTGCTTATCGTGCCCCAATTGCAATTTGAGCAAAGCTGTTGCCATCACAGCCCTCGATCCATTGACAGGCATGCAAGTAGCGCTCTACAATCCACGCCATCAGCAATGGTCCGAACACTTTGTATGGGCAGAAAATTATACCCAAATCCAAGGACTTACAGCTGAGGGCCGTGCTACCGTAGATCGTCTCAAAATGAATCGCCTGCGTATCGTCTTAGCCCGGAAGAGATGGGTGCAAATTGGTTTCCATCCACCGAAAGATTAACGCAAAATCTGAATAGTTTTGGGAGGACCCCGATCCATGCTCGATCCTGCAAGCCCAGCAGCATCCACAACCATTACGACAGCCGGTGGCGCAGTTGTACCTGGCACTGTCAATACCCAGGGTGGCAACTTCATTGGGCGCGACCAGATCAACAACAACTTTCTGCCCCACCCCGACCGCGCGCTTTATGTCAATGTACCGCCACTGCCGTCCTACCTCTATGGCCGCGCGGAAATTATCCAGACGTTAGTGGCCCGGTTGACCGCGGGCGCTAGTACCGCGCTCTGTGCCGAGGGCTTGCCCGGCGTCGGCAAGACGACGTTGGCCGTGGTATTGGCGCATCACAAGACAGTCCTTGCCCATTTCAGCGACGGCGTGCTCTGGGCCGGGTTGGGGCCGCAAGCCAACGTGGCGGCGATCCAGGCGCAATGGGCGACGGCTCTGGGCATTGACTTGGCCGACATAGCCGATCCGCACGCCCGCCGCCAACGGCTCGACAACGCCATCGGCCAGCGCAAGCTGTTATTGGTGATTGATGATGCGTGGGAGATTGAGGCGGCCAAATTGTTGCGCAGCGCCGGCCCGCAGGTGGCACACTTGCTGACCACGCGTGATCGCAGCCTAGCGCGCACCTTTGCCGGTGCTACTCACGCCGTGAGCGTATCGGTGCTCGATGCCGCGGCCGGCTATGCGCTGTTACAAGCCCTGGCCCCCGACGCGTGTGCCGCTGATCCCGACACTGCCCAAAGCTTGGTGACAGCCGTGGGTGGCTTGCCGCTGGCGATTGAACTGTTGGGTGGCTATCTGGCCGCGCCCGAACGCAGCCTCTTTGCCGACTTGAGCCAGCAAGCCTTTGCCGAGCTGGCCGATCCACGGCAGCGCTTACAATTGGCGA
>Ga0105049_10002536_pt1 | contig 21683 bp, 14 predicted proteins | sample MAT06_FD_78087 | JGI IMG/M metagenome (GOLD analysis project Ga0105049, IMG submission 78087) | Freshwater microbial communities from Lake Fryxell liftoff mats and glacier meltwater in Antarctica - MAT-06 | ecosystem: Environmental > Aquatic > Freshwater > Ice > Liftoff microbial mat | place...
CTCAAAAGGATGCCTATCCGTTATTGGGCGATCGCTATCTCTTGGGGCGTAGTTCGCGCTCTTGCGACATTGTGGTGCGCAACCCCGTTGTTAGCCAGGTTCACCTGTCGCTGTCACGGGATGGCCAAAAACCCGGTTCCCCATTCGTTTTGCGCGATGAAGATTCCACCAACGGCATCTACCGGGGTAAGCGCCGCCTCCGCAAACTGCCCCTGCGCCACGGGGATGTGTTGACCCTCGGCCCCCCAGACCTAGTGGATGCGGTGCAGCTCGTATACGACGACCCGCCCCCGTGGTACGTGCGAACGGCTCGCTATGGGCTTTATGGCTTCACGGGCATTGCTGCGGTGACGGCGTTGTGGGTGGGCACCCAATGGACGCGCTTCTCGGTGCGCCCGTTGCCCCAATCGGTGCAAGGCCCCGTGATTGTCTATGCCCGCGATGATGCGACGATTCTCAACCCCCAACGCAACCGAGCGCACCTAGAGTTAGATCGGCTTTCTGATTTTTCGAGCGATCTGCCCAACGCGGTCATTGCCTCCGAAGATAGCCGTTATTACTGGCATCTGGGAGTAGACCCCCTAGGAATTCTACGGGCGCTGCTCACCAACATTCGCGGGGGTGGTCTAATCGAAGGAGGTAGCACCCTCAGCCAACAACTGGCACGCAACCTCTTCCGAGACTACGTGGGCACCGATGATTCTGCCGGGCGCAAACTGCGGGAAGCGGTGGTGGCACTCAAGCTCGAAACCCACTACAGCAAAGACTTTTTGATGCTGACCTACCTCAATCGGGTGTATTTGGGGTATGGCAACTACGGGTTTGAGGATGCCGCTCGATTTTACTTTGGTAAATCAGCCACAGATTTGACCCTTTCAGAAGCCGCAACCCTGGTCGGAATTTTACCCGCTCCCAATACTTTCAACCCCATTCAGGATTACAACACCGCCGTAGAATTGCGCGATCGCATTCTCAACCGCATGGTCACCCTAGGGATGGTGAGCAGCGAAGACGCTGCGCGGGCACGGCGATCGCGCATCGACATCAACCCCGAAGCCATCGAAGAACTCCAGAGCAACATTGCCCCCTACTTCTACAGCCAGGTCTTTGCCGAACTCGAAGATCTCCTAGGCAGTCGCCTCTCGCGAGAAGGTAACTTTGTGGTTGAAAGTACCCTGAACCCCAGCTTCCAAAGTGTGGCCGAAACCACCCTCCGCTCCACCGTCGAAACCACTGGAGCCTCCGATGGCTTTTCCCAAGGCGCTCTCGTCACCCTCAATTCTGAAACGGGGGAAGTGTTGGCCTTGGTGGGCGGTGTCGATTTTTTATCCAGCCAGTTTAACCGAGTGAGTCAGGCGCTACGGCAACCGGGTTCCACCTTCAAGGTGTTTGAATATGCTGCTGCCCTCGAAGCTGGCATTTCCCCTTACACGGAATTTTCCTGTGAAGGCTTGAGTTGGGAGGGGCAATCCTTCCGAGGCTGCGAGCGCACCGGGGGCGGCAGTGCCAATATGTTTACTGGGCTGGCGCTTTCCGAAAACGTCATTGCCCTGCGGGTTGCCCAAGAAGCAGGGTTACAGCAAGTTAGCCAAGTGGCTCGTCGCCTGGGCATTACCACCGATCTCCAACTCGTGCCGGGGCTAGCCCTAGGCCAAAGTGAAGTGACACTGCTCGACCTCACCGGAGCCTATGCCGTATTTGACAATAACGGCGTGTTGCAGCGCCCCCACACGATTCGGCGCATTTTTGACAGCAGCGACTGCACCAACCCTGACGACTACAGCACCTGCCGCGTTATCTATGATGTCACCCAGCAACAGGCATTTGCCGGCCAACCTGTGATTGCTGCCGATATTGCCGATACGATGACCGATATGCTGCGGGGGGTCGTGCAAGGGGGCACGGGGCGGGCCGCAGCCATTGGCATGGGCGAAGCCGGTAAAACCGGAACCAACAATGACAACCGCGACCTCTGGTTTGTGGGCTATGTCCCTAGCCGCAACATCACCACAGGCATTTGGTTTGGTAACGACGATAACACCCCAACTGGGGGCAGTAGCGGCGATGCAGCGGCATTGTGGGGCACCTACATGGGGCGTATTCTCCAGTAGTACCTCATTGCGATAGGGCTAACCCGCGATTGAGGCATTTACCATCCTTAATAAAGCCTGTGATCTCACAGGAAACTCATCTTCTTGTCATACTTTGAGCAGTAGCATGTCTTGAGTGTGTAAACGAAGGAGTTTCATCATGGCCCCTATCAGAGTGGCAATTAATGGATTTGGCCGCATTGGTCGCCTAGTTCTGCGCTCTAGCTTTCAGAACCCCAACATTGAATTTGTGGGGATCAATGACTTGGTGCCCCCCGAAAATCTGGCCTATCTGCTGAAGTATGACACCACCCATAAGCGCTATAACGGCACCGTCGAAGCGAAGGCAGACGGCATTGTAGTGGATGGGGTGTTTGTGCCCTGTTATGCGATGCGAAACCCCGAAGAATTACCCTGGGGCAAGTTGAATGTAGACTATGTGGTGGAATCGACGGGGTTGTTTACGACCCATGAAGGAGCCTCGAAGCATATTACCGCCGGAGCTAAGCGGGTTGTGATTTCGGCACCCACGAAGGATCCTGATCAAGTGCGGACAATGGTGATGGGGGTGAATGAGGATGAGTACAACCCGGCGACGGATACGGTAGTTTCTAATGCGAGTTGTACGACCAACTGTCTGGCCCCCATTGCGAAGGTGATTCACGAAAACTTTGGCTTCGCAGAAGGGCTGATGACCACCGTGCATTCTACTACGGCGACCCAACCCACCGTCGATGGCCCCAGCAAAAAGGACTTCCGGGGCGGTCGCGCCGCTTCCCAGAACATCATTCCGTCTTCGACCGGGGCCGCGAAGGCTGTGACTCTAGTGATGCCTGCCCTCAAGGGAAAACTCACGGGCATGGCCTTCCGAGTGCCCACCTTAGATGTCTCTGCCGTTGACCTCACCTTCAAAACGGAGAAGGCGACCTCCTATGCTGAAATCTGCGCGGCGATGAAAAGCGCATCCGAAACCAGCCTGAAGGGGGTGCTGGGGTATACCGATGAAGATGTAGTGTCATCGGACTTTATCACCGATAGCCATTCCAGCATTTTTGATGCCGGAGCAGGAATTGAACTCAACGCCAATTTCTTTAAGGTGGTGTCTTGGTATGACAATGAATGGGGCTATTCGTGCCGTGTGGCGGATCTCATGATTGAGATGGCGAAGAAAGACGGCATCTTGAGCTAATACGCTGTTCCCGTTATTTTGGGCAGTGAGGCGATCGCCCCTCAGACTTATGAGGGGCGATCGCCCTTTTAAACCCGCTATCAATTGCCCTAAAATTAAGACCATCCTCGGCATCTTGAAGCCCAGAAAATTAAGGACGCGACACCTCGGAATACAGGAGATAATGAAAAGATCCCGTTGACTGGATAAACAGGCTGTTTGATAGGCTGTTTGATAGTCTGTTTGATGAAGATGGATGCATAGTCTGAGCTATGAATTAAGCGCTTCACATCTCCGCTTTCTATTGTTCAAAACAGAGCATTTCGCGCATGTTCAAAAAAAGCGTTTTGCTCAGATTAAACTCTTGAACTCAATTCTTGAACTCAATTCTTAAACTCAATCTTTAATGCCCTATGCGGTTAGGAAAAATTGTTAAGTCTAATTCTCACTGCGATTATGTTGTGCAGGTAGATGATACCTATGACACCAAAGAGGCTCCGAAGCCAGATGATTTTGGCTTTGGCACGTTCGTCAAGTTGATTGATCCTAACGGGCGCTTGTGGGCGGTCGGTTTAATCTACAATTCACAGTTGTTTAACCCAGCCTTCCCCACCAATGGCCCCCGGCTATCGAGCGAACCCGACCCGATCTTTACCCCCGACCTCATCCGCGAAACCCTGACCTTGCTGGGGGTCGTGCTGGTGGGCTGGATGCAGGAGGGCGATCGCCCCTGTGGAGTACATGGTATTCCCAAGGTGGTGGTGCCCATCAATACGCCTGTTTGCGCGATGACCCCAGATGAAGTGCATCGCTTCCATTGTTGTGAAGATGGCCGCCCCCAGTTTGCCTATGTGAGCCACCTGTTGCGGAGTGGCGGTCTCTTTGCGGCCTCCCTGGCTCAGCAAGTGGTGAAAGAATTGGTCGAAAGTGGCCTGTTTTCGGGCGCCGATCGACGGGCACTCGAAATTTTGTTTCGAGAAATGGCCTGGAAGAATAGCCTGGGGGCGATCCGCTAACCGTTGGGTAATGCCATCTTGAGGAGGGTTTCGCCCAATGACTCGGGTAGCAGCAAGGGTTTAGGGATGGCTGGTTTTACGGAGTTGCCACAGAGTTGTCACAGAAATGCTATAGCCTGAAGCATCCGGCTCAATAGGCAAGCTATTTAATGCAAGCTGTTTAAGTTGCAAGCTATTCCAACGTTTTCGGGGCGTTGCCAAAAAAAAATCCGACGAGCACCGAAAGGCACTGCCGGAGAGTTGTGTGTTCCCTGTTGATGACTCGGCTAGAGTTGAGTCTTTTTAAGTATGTCGGTGAGTGGTCAGACCCAACAGGATCTAGATCATCTAATCTGGTGATCCTGATCACTGCGAGATTGGCGATCGCCCTTGATCTAACAAACTTATTTGTATCCCAGGATGGGGGATAACCTGAAAACGGGGGATAGCGAAAGGTCTTAGGCCACTCTTTTGAGATCAGCCTAAACGCCACAGGCTTGGAGATGGGTTAAAAAAATTCGTCCGCCCCGCGAAATACCGGTGTATAAGCTGCCAAAGCAGGGTAAAAAGCCCCGAGGCACTCGATTAGATAGGGATTCGACCGGGCATTGTTGGACACATCCCCATAATTCATCGCGCGATCGCCAATGGGAATGGCTGGCCTCGCCGATCACCCGCTGCCCCACCCGGCTCTCTTGTCGCAAAACCCAGCCCACCTGTTCACAAAACTGGCTCCAGGCTGCGATGGGGAAGAGGGGGCATGGGGCGATCGCCCCCCAGACCTGGCATTGGGCTGCAAACCCCAAATGTCCTTGGCTGTAATGGTGCCAGAGGTGACTGATGGTGCGGAGATCGCGGCTCGGAAATTGTGCAAGCTCTGATAGCGAGAGGTAGCTGTTGGGTTCATGGCGCATGGCTTGCAGCATCAAGCGACAGGTTTCGGCGTCGGCCTTGTCCCATTGGGCGATCGCCAAATAGTCGCGTAGGGGCGTGTAATCAACGCCCACAGCGGAGGGCATATCATCGACGGAGGCTAGATCAGGAAGCGGGAATGAGGGACTGGGAAGGGCGATCGCGCCTCCTGCGGTTCCAGGGTTTGCGGTTCCAGTCTCTGCGATTTCAGGAACAGAGAGGCGCGATAGATCTGCCAACACCTCTGCCGCCGAGGCATAACGCTGTTTTAGGGGGCGCGCAATGAGTTGATCCAAAATCTTGCCTAGCCCTGCATCGATGGGGGCGGGCAAAAAATCGCGCCACACCCAGCCATCTTCCCCAAAGGAATACAACTCAAAGGGGTCAACCCCCGTTAGCCCATGCACACAGGTCACCCCTAGACTGTAGAGATCACTGGCAAATACTGCCCGCCCGCCCAACTGCTCTGGGGCGACAAACCCAGCGCTGCCAATGACCGTGCCTGTCCGCGCTAACGCCGTGGCCGTCGCCACCTTCGCCGCCCCAAAATCCACCAACACCCAATCGGGCGGCGCAGTCTCGGAGGCATTGGGGGATGGGGAAGTGGGCGATCGCCGAATCATATTTTCGGGCTTTAGATCACGATGAATCACCTGGTGTTGATGGATAAACTCCAACACGGGCAACGTGGCGGCTAGTAAGGTTTGCACCGCCATCGGACTCAGGTTTCCCTCCGTCGCCAGAAGCGTACCTAGGGTTTCTCCAGCAATGTACTCCTGAATCAGATACTGCTGTGCCCCCGCTTCAAAGTGGGCAATTAACTGAGGAATTTGAGGATGCATCCCGAGGTCACCCAGGCGCAAGGCTTCCTGCAAAAACAGTTCAGACGCTTTGGTATGAGTAGACCGATCAGGGCTAGCCGGGAAAAACTGCTTGATGACGCACAGTGCCAAGCCAGGTGGAGAGGCCGCAATGGTTCTAGACTTAGCAACCATTCCAAGATCTATTCCAGCCGATCTTCCAAGATCTTTACCAGCCGTTCTGACTGCATCTCTGCCCGCATCGATGGCTAAAAAGGTGCGCCCAAAGCCCCCTTGCCCCAACAACCGCTGCACCTGATATCGCCCCCGCAGCACCAACTCTGCCCCACAAGAGTGACAGAAGCGATGGGTTTCTGGGTTTTGGGGCGCGCCACAGAGAGGGTTGAGGCAATAGCTCATAACAAGGCAGCACGAGGACGTAACGGGTAAGTTTAAGGATCCGCGATCGATGGGCTATTTGCTGCTTAGTATTCCCATAAACCCTTCTCCCTGAATCTCACGGTGTAGCCCTATTTCCGCGAACCAACAAGCGGGATGGCAAGGGTTGCGTCTGGGGTAATCATTTCTGGTATGGTACGGTTCCGATTAATCTCAACCGTGGCAGAGGTTTATAGCCATAGTCACGTTGGTTAGGACATCAAGAAACCCTTAAAACATTCAAACGTTCAAACGAACTTTTCAGAAACATATTGCAAAAATCGGCGTTGCTGAGTCAAAGTATGAACTGCTGACTGAAACCCCTGAACGCTCATCCAGAATTTCGCAAAATCATACCGCTATTCAGCAACGCCTTATTTTTGGCTTTACGTCTGGCATCGGCATCATTATTATCTTGCTGCAACTGCCACCGCTATTGGGATTTCTGGGTCTGGTGCGGTTATGGATACCCTTCAAAACCTCCCTGCATTTCTGAGCCAGCCCAACTGGGTCGCGCTGGGGTTAGGCTTTTTGACCTTGCGGATTGCGTCAGATGTTAAACGTTAAACGCTAGTGGCAGTGGATGAGTGCGCCCTTTTCTAAATCATGGGCTTCCCTAATTTCCGACCTCTGCGGAACTAGTACCGTAGGCTTACGACCAATGTAGGCTTACGACCGACGGATATTGAGGCAACACCAATCACCCCGCCGCCAGAGGATCGCCACGAACCAGCCATTCTCTTCGAGGGTGTCAGCGACAGGCTTGACCTGATCGAGCAAAATGCCGCTGAGTACGCCCCAGGTTTTGGGTTTGGCGATCGCCTTCATCGCGGGGATCAAGTCCACAATCGTCTCAGCTAAGATGTTGCAGAGAATGCCATCCACCGGCCCAGGCAGCAGCTCGATCAAGGTATCTAGGCTGCCTTCAGCGGCAATCAGATGGTCTTCTGGGATGCCGTTGAGATTGCGACTGGTGCGGGTGGTTTCGACGGCGAGGGGGTCAATATCTACAGCGTAGACATGGGTGGCTCCGAGCAAGATCGCCCCGACCGAGAGAATGCCAGAGCCACAGCCAATGTCTGCAATGATCACATCCTGGGAAGAATCTTGATCAATATCTTCGAGGCGCATCTCTAGGGCTTCTAGGCAGAGTTGGGTGGTGGGGTGGGTGCCTGTGCCGAAGGCCACCCCTGGGTCGAGCTGCAAGACGATGCGATCGCCCGAATCTGGTACTGGCATCCAGGCCGGGTTGATCAAAAAGCGATCGCCCACTTCCTGGGGTGACCAATACTTCTTCCAGCTACTCGACCAGTCTTCTTCATCGATCAACTGCCACTGCATTTCGGGCACTAGCATCCCGGCACAGAGGGCATCTTGCTTGAGCAATAACGCCAAGGCTGATAGATCGAGCAGCTTCGCCTGTTGCTGGGGCAAATAGGCTCGCAACAACATCGAATGCCCTGTGATTTCGCTAGACGTGCCCCGACAGCCAAAGTCTGTTAATCGCCAAAAGATCAAGTCTTCGGCGTCGGGGTCGCCCAAGATCTGCAATTCCCACCAACTACTTGTTGCCACAATGCCTCCACCCATACCGGAATAAGAGAGTGATGCGATGGATGCCCCGACCGATGCGCCCTTGGGCACTCGTTCTAGCGTTACACCGACAGCGCGACGGTGTAAGCATCTCGGATACCCGCTAATTGCATGATTTCATTGAGCACGCCCTCGGGCAGCGGATCGTCTAGGCTCAACACCATTACGGCATCGCCCCGCACAATCTTGCGCCCAACCTGCATACTGGCAATGTTGACATTAAAATTGCCCAGCAGCGACCCAATGTGACCAATAATACCCGGCATATCGCGGTGTAGGGTAAACAACATATAGCGACTGGGGGGCACGTTGATGGGGAAGTCGTTGATATTGGTAATGCGAATTTCATTGTCGCCTAGCAAGGCTCCGGTGACGGTGTGTTCACCGAGGGGGCCGCGCCCAGAAACACGAATAGAGCCAGCATAGTCACGCACGCTAGCATCGCGCACTTCTGTAATGCGGATGCCCCGCTCCTTGGCTTCGATGCTGGCGTTAACGTAGTTGACCCGCTCTTGCAGTGCGGTGGAGAGCAAGCCTTTAAGGGCTGCTACTACCACAGGTTGGCTTTCGTTGTTCGCCAACTCCCCTTGCAAGCGGATGTTGAAGGTCTCGACCCGTCCGCCGGTCAGTTGGCTGAGCAGGTTGCCCAGGGTTTCGGCAAGCTGCATATAAGGACGCAGCTTTTCGAGCACCTCGGGGCGCAGACCGGGGATGTTGACCGCAGAGCGAGCCGGTAAGCCCAGCAAGACATCGCGAATTTGTTCCGCCACATCCACGGCCACGTTCACCTGAGCCTCTTCTGTGGATGCGCCTAGGTGGGGCGTCAAGATCAGTTCGCGCCCTACTTCTAGCAGGGGAGACTCACCCAGGGGTTCATTTTCAAATACATCTAGGGCAGCTCCAGCAATTCTGCCTTCCTTGAGGGCAGTGGCGATCGCCGCTTCGTCGATGATGCCGCCACGAGCGCAGTTGATGATGCGCGCCGTGGGCTTCATCTTGGCGATCGTCGTTTCGTTAATGAGGTGATAGGTTTCTTTGGTTTTGGGCAAATGCAGCGTGATGTAGTCTGATTCGCTCATCAGCAAATCGAGTTCAACTAAATGCACCCCCAGTTGCTCGGCTCGTTCACTAGAAAGATAGGGGTCATAGGCTAACACCCGCATTTCCATGGCCCGCGCCACCGAGGCCACATGGGAACCAATTTTGCCCAAGCCCACAACACCTAAGGTTTTCTTGTAAACTTCAACGCCCAAAAATTTGCTGCGTTCCCACTTGCCAGCCTTCACAGATTGGTTGGCTTCGGGGATGTAGCGAGAAAGGGAGAGCATCATGGCGATCGCATGTTCAGCCGCCGCGATGGTGTTGCCCTCAGGCGAGTTCACCACTAAGATGCCAGCCCGAGTAGCGGAGGGGACATCCACATTATCGACCCCAACCCCAGCCCGACCAATGATTTTGAGCTGCTTCCCGGCCTCAATCATTGCGGCGGTTACGCGGGTGCCAGAGCGAATCATCAACGCATCGTATTCAGGGATGACCTGAATCAGTTCTTCGGGGGTGAGGTCAAGTTTGACATCAACCTGCGCCACCTGAGAAAGAATGTCGATGCCAATCTGGTCAATTTTGTCGGAAACGAGAACCTTTGTCATGGTGGAATAACTTCAACAGTGAGGACTTAGTAACAAGCAGACAATAACCAGACGGGCAGGGTCAGACGGGCAGAATCTACTAGACGGGCAGGATCTCGACGGGCAGGATCTCGATAAGCAACATTCACGGGCGATCGGGGTAACGCAGAGAGCGCCACTGCCAAGCAGATCGAGCCACTCGCGAACTATCCGGCTTCCACCCCCCAAGTTTTGGTATCAGAAAGTTTTGGTATCAGAACCTAGCATCAGAGTGAAGATTACATCCCAAGCAGACCACTAAAGGGCTAGAGCCAAAAAGGGGGCGATCGCCCGATGGCACCCACTCTCAACCCGGTTCCTTACAGATCCCCGTTGACCCGTTGCTCAATGACACCGAAAACCTAAAACAGGGCTTACAACCCCAGCCCTACTTTCCAGCCCTATTCACCAGCCCTATTTAATAAGCTTCTGAACAAGCTTCTACAGAAGGTAATTCTACTGCAAAGGGGGAGCCGACTCTGGAGAAACCCGAAAGTTTTTAGGGATAGCCGCCCAACACCTTCGGCTTACCGCACTGTTTTATTTATGTCAAAAATCTGTTACACTTGTTTACAAGTTGATACAAATCCTTCAAGATTTTTAAGGGAGGCCGTTATGGCTTTACTAATTTCGCTTTTCGTCATCGGTTGGGTTGCGGCTGCTGTCATTGGCACCCAAGTCTATTTCCGGGGCGAGCAGTCAAAGCCTATCCACGAGCGTAACTGGCGTTCCGCTGCATTTGAGCGCCTAGCTACCTCTTTCACTGGCACAGACGTAGACTACGCAACTCGCGTCCCAGCCTTCCAAGTGGTTGACGCCTACTCTAGCCGTAACCTACGCGGACGCTAGAGTTCTCCGCTGAGCAACGTTAGGTTGAACGTCGCTCAGTTCTTGATTTCAACGCCAGATTTCAACGAGATATCGTGTGAATCCTCCTAGCCGATCCTTTTTGGGTCGGTTTTTTATTGTCTGTTTTCTGAGGAAACCTCTGCAGCCAAGGGTTTCTGGGTTTCGGCTCTGGCTTGCTCCAAAAGGTCATGGATGGAACGTACAGCAAAACCCTAGCGTTACGGCTCACCCATGCTGATACGGTAATTTTTTTAGATATGCCGCGCTGGTTGTGTGTGGCGTGTGGTTAAACGGGTTTTGATCCATGCGGGCAGAACGCGCCCTGACATGGCGGCAGATTGCCCAGAGCGGCTCTCTTGGGAGTTTGTGGGGTATGTGTGCAATTTTCATCGGCAGAAACGGCCTAGGCTGGTGCAGCGGCTCACCGTAGAGGCAGCGCAGAAGCAGGTCATTGTGCTGCGATCGCCCCATCAAGTCCAATCCTTTTTGCACACACTGGCCGCTAATCCCAAAGCCTCTGATCTGGACGGATAGCCACTCCCAGCCCAGGCTTCCTAAAACCGCTGTCTATAATGGTTCAAGCATCGAATGGTTCAAGCATCGAATGGTTTAAGCATCGGTGAAGTTCAGACGTTACGACTTTTAATGCGATATCTAACGGCAATATCCAACCGCGATATCCAATGGCAATATCCAATGGCAATATCCAACCGCGATATCTAGTTTTTGCCATCCATCGCACTGAACACCCTCACGTTTTGGCATCATGACAAGTTTTTTTGCGAAAACAGCTTTTTTGACGAAACCAGCGGCCCGTCCAGGCTATTTGATTGGGCAATTTCTGCTGCTGCTGGTCTTAGTGGGTTGCACGACTCCGAGCATTGGGGAGCTAGAGCCAGAGGTGCAGTCGGGGGCTGAAGAAACAGCGGCAACCCCAGAATTAGGAGAGGCGGAGGCGGAGGGGGCGATCGCCCAAGCCATTGATCCCGCTGACCTAGAACCCGTCACCTTGGTCGAGAACCTAGAGCATCCTTGGGGGATGGTGTGGCTACCCGATGGCTCGATGCTTGTCACAGAACGTCCTGGTCGGCTCCGCATCATTCGTGAAGGTGAGCTTGACCCTAACCCAGTTGCGGGTGTGACTGAGGTGTTGGCCATGGGGCAAGGGGGCTTGCTAGATATTTCGTTGCATCCCCAGTTTGCCGAAAACCGCTGGGTATATTTCACCTATGCCTATGGCTCTGCCGATGCCAACCAAACCCGCGTTGCCCGCGCCCAGTTTGATGGCACCGCACTCAGCAACTGGACGGTGTTATTTGAGGTTGATCGGATCAAAGAAGACGGGCAACACTTTGGCTCGCGTCTAGGGTGGTTGCCTGACAATACATTGCTGGTTTCTATTGGCGATGGCGGCAACCCTCCGGTGTCGTTGGATGGAGGGTTGATTCGCAACCAAGCCCAAAATTTAGAGACGCGCCTGGGCAAAGTCGTGCGCCTCAATGATGATGGTTCTATTCCCGCAGACAACCCTTTTGTGAACCAGGCTGGGGCTGATCCGGCGGTGTGGAGCTACGGCCATCGCAACATTCAAGGGTTGGCGATTGGCCCGGCGACCAACCAAGTATGGACGACGGAGCATGGGGCACGGGGTGGCGATGAACTCAACCAGATGCAAGCGGGCGCAAACTATGGCTGGCCGTTGGTAACTTTTAGCCGCGAATACTTTGGCCCCCCCATTTCGAATGAGCAATCGCGCCCTGGAATGGTCGATCCGCTTCAGGTTTGGACGCCAGCGATCGCCCCTTCGGGGTTGATGGTGTATCGGGGCGATCGCATTCCACAATGGCAGGGTAATCTCTTTGCTGGGGCGCTCGTATCCCGCGACATCCGCCGCATTGAGGTTGATGCGGAGGGTAGGGTGCTGGGCGAAGAGGCGATCGCCATCGGCCAGCGGGTTCGCGATGTCCGCCAAGGCCCCGATGGTCTTATCTATGTGCTCACCGATGCCCCTAACGGCCAACTCCTCCGCCTGCAACCGGCGGATGGTTGATGGTTAGGCTTTGGCTGAAAGCATTTTTTGCCGTGGGTTTAGCAGGAGCGGAGGGGGCGATCGCCCTACCCACGAGCAGCGTTGTGCCGCATTAGGATGACGATCGAAACGCCTGAAGCGATAAAGAATAATCCTAAAATCAGGGGCACAAAGGTACTGATGTTTGCCCCTGGCTTGAGGACGGCACTCGTGGGATCAGCGGGGTTGTAGTAGACCTCCACAGACTGGCCAATCCGGTAGTTTTTGGCGGCGGCGGCGGTCGCTTCACTCCGCTCTGGGTATCTCTTACTGGCAGTCGAGCCGTCCCCTAGAGAGTAGCGATCGCCACGATAGGGGTTACTGTTTACCTCGTAACTGTAGGTAACGGTGTAGGCATAGGTGTAGGTGGGAGAACTGGAAGTGCTGGTGCGATCGCGGGTGACGGTTACCGCTTGCACTTTGCCCTGTGCCGTAGGCCACTGCTGGCTGGCCGTGGCAGTTTTGAGGAAGCTCAGCCCAAACAGCATTAAAGCACCCCCAGAAACTATCAGAAATCCTAAGAAACCTAGGCCTAGGCGATACTGAAAGGGTGTAATCGGTGGCTGCTCCATCAGAGATCCTCGCACATTGAACAATTAGCCTTTTTACGATTGAACGTTTATTAAACGTTAGGTAAACCGTGAGATACAAAGAACCTACCCTCTTCCTTACCCATCCAAAAGGTTAGGCTAAAGATAGGGCAAAGCGCAGTGAGTTGCCAAGGCAACTGCACACCCAATCGCTAGTCAATCATCCAACCCATTGTGCTAGTAGAACACCCGTATTTGCAACGCTGAACGACTCCTCAACTGCAACCCCCGCAAAAATCTTGGGCACAACCAGTATGCTCACAGCATGGTTTTAACGCTGGGGTGTGGCCAGCCCCCACTTGTTGATTGAGGTCAGTGGCGATCGCCTCTACAAGCACGCCCTTTGGGGCAGATGAACGCCAGTTTTAGCGGCAATTCTCATGTCATCAGGAGCACGAGACATCTCTCTCTAAGATGACGCTTGGCTTGGGATACCCTAGTCGGCTTTATGTTTGGGGTTTTGGGTGGGGTGGTTTTGGCGTTGGCGGCGGGGGCTGGGTTCATGGGGGATGCGGCCAAAGGTTTCGGTAAAGCCTAAGAGGCGATCGCGCATATCATCAGTCAGCCAATGTTCTTGATAGCGCCAGCCCCAGTTGCCTTCTGCGGTGCCGGGGTAGTTCATCCGGGTATCGCTACCAAAGCCCAGCACATCTTGCAACGGAAAGACCGCTTGGTTTGCCACAGAGGCCATCGCCAGCCGAATCATATCCCAGTGGATGCCGTCGGCGGTGGTGCAGCCGATGTAGCGCATCAACGCCTCGCGCTCTTGGTCGGGCATGGACTGAAACCAGCCTTGGGTGGTGTCGTTATCGTGGGTGCCTGTGTAGACGATGAAGTTGCGATCGTGGTTAAACGGCAAAAATGGGTTGCTGGCTCCCCCCCCAAAGGCAAAGTGCAGAACTTTCATGCCAGGGAAGTGAAAGTTATCGCGGAGGTCGGTGACATCTTGGGTAATCACACCGAGGTCTTCGGCAATGATGGGTAATTTCCCTAAGCGCTCAGCCAGCACCTTAAAAAAGCGCTCTCCGGGGCCTTCTATCCATTCGCCATTGATGGCGGTGTCTTCTCCGTGGGGCACGCTCCAGTAGGCGCAAAAGCCCCGGAAGTGGTCGATCCGCACGATGTCTACGACCTCTAAGGCTGCTTGGAAGCGCTCGATCCACCAATCAAAATTTGTTTTTTCTAGTTGCTCCCAATGGTAAATGGGGTTGCCCCAGAGTTGCCCTGTGGCGCTGAAGTAGTCGGGGGGAACCCCAGCCATCTGCGCCGGTTCTTGGGTTTCGGGGTCGAGGTAAAACAGGTGCGGAAACGCCCAAACATCGACGCTATCGTGAGCCACGTAGATGGGAATATCTCCGATAATTTGGATGCCTGCATCGTTGGCGTAGTGTTTTAACGCTCCCCATTGGCGATGAAATTCAAACTGAAAGAATTTTTGGTAGAAAATTTCGTCTTTGAGGACGGTGCGCCAGTGGTCGAGGGCGGCGGGTTCACGTCGGGCGATCGCCCCTTCCCACTGATGCCAGCCCTTGCCATCAAACACCCCTTTCAAGGCCATAAAAAGGGCATAGTCATTCAGCCAAAAGGCGTGGCTCGCACAAAATACGTCGTACCCTTGGCGCTGCTCGATGGTTGCGGCAGCTCGAAACTGCTGGGCGGATTTTTGTAATAGGGGCAATTTGTAGTGTGCCACTTGGTCATAATCTACCCAATCAGCCGGGAAATCTGGCACTGCATTGAGGTCGTCTGCCGTCAGCCAGCCTTGCTCTTGCAAGAGGTCAGGGCTAATCAGCAGCGGGTTGCCCGCCATGGCGCTATAGCACATGTAGGGAGAATTCCCATGGCCGGTTGGCCCCAGGGGCAGCAATTGCCACAAGTGTTGCCCACTTTCGTATAAAAAATCTACAAATCTGTGGGCAGGAGCGCCCAGGTCACCGATGCCAAAACGTCCGGCAAGGGAAGTGGGGTGTAGCAGAATGCCACTGGCACGGGGAAAGGGCATAAGACCTCAACGGGTAACGACGGTAGACAGTCACGGCCATTCTCTCTCATAATTCCCTTGCTTGACGGATAAAGGCGGTGGAGTTTAAGGAATGTGTGCTGAGGCCAGAGCATGAGGGAGCCTAGCGACTTTTGTGGCCGCTGGAATATGTGAGATTAGGGGGAGATGCGATCGCCCCCTTCGTGTTACGATCTGCATCAATTATTAAATCTGTGTTGGAGAGGTAGGTTCATTGATGGAAGCGGCACTTCTGTTGGCAAAGCTGCCCGAAGCTTATGCAATTTTTGATCCCCTGGTTGATGTATTGCCCATCATCCCTTTGTTTTTCTTCCTGCTCGCCTTTGTTTGGCAAGCCGCCGTCGGTTTCCGCTAAGACGCGATCGCCGCTCCGGTGCGGGGTTCTCGCAGCAAAAGCGGCTTAGTTCCATAAAATTTGCAAATTTCCTTCGCCAAAGCCCAGTTGTAGCGTTTTGGCAACTGATTTAGGGGTCTAACTCCAAAATTAGGGAATCGGTTGATCAGAAACCACCATAAATTCTGAAGCGGCACTCCAATTGGGGTGCCGCTTTTGCTGAGAGGGTTCTGCGAGTCCTGGTTGGGTCTGGAGGTAGTTCAGGGTATGCCGCTAGGAATGGGACGGTTCAGCGCTGCTGGGTACGTCACAGCGCCCTTACGCGGGTGGCTTGGGCATGGGGATGGAGGCTTGGAAGGCTGGGCGGGCGGCGAGGGTGTGGAGGTAGGTGGCGATCGCCCCATAGTCTTCAAACCCAATTTTTAGCATCAGCGGCATATAGGCGAGCAGAGATCCTACGGCCACATCGGCCACACTAAACTCATCGTTGACCAAAAAGAAGCGTTGTGACTCTGGAACCTCTGGGCGATCGCCCAGTAAATAGGTGTTGAGCATCCCCAAGAGGCGCGGCATTTCGCGGTCGCGGTAAGCCTCGACAAAGATGCCAGGGCCGAGGGTCGCGTTGGCAAACATCACCCACTGCGCCAGGGTGGCTCGGTGTTCTAGGGTCATGGGGGCCCCATATTTATCAGCTAGATAGAGTAAGATTGCGCCCGACTCCCAAAGAGTAAAGTCGTCGAGGGCGATCGCAGGCACCTTGCCCACCGGGTTAATGGCCAAAAAAGCGGGTTGCCGATGTTCCTCCGCTTTCATATCGAGGCGCACAAATTCATAGGGCACCCCAATTTCTTCGAGATACCATTTCACAATCGAAGCCCGACTGCGATCGCCCCCATACAATTTCAGCATGAGCGTTTCTATCCTCGGTGTTCAGACCCAATGGTTAGCATGACTCAACACTCCGTAGAACCCCCCACAGTAGAATCCTCCCCAGAGAATTCCCGAACTAGGAACTCAGCAAAACTCGATTTCTGGTAGCTCTCTGGCAACTCTCGGCGGCGTCTATGCGGTCAGATGACTCTACAGGCTCAATTATTCTATGCGCTCAGATTGTCCAAACCCAGGTCAGCCGCTATTGGCGCAGACTAGCGGCTGAACCCATTCGTATTAAAGCACTTGATGGGTGTAAGCGTGTTGCTTAACATCATCTTCCGTTTTGACCAGGCGCTCAGAATTAAGCACGCGCTTCCGTTCTGTGGAGTAGTTGAAATCTTGGCGTACTGTGTCAGCCGGAACGATGGTTTGGGCTGCGGGGCGAACTTTGTAGGTGCGGGATGCGGCGATCGCCCGTGTCCCAAATTCATCACAAAATTGAGCTGACTCTGGAAACTGAGCGGGGCGCTTGGGTTGGCTACCATCCCAAACTTCACCGAGAACCGTAGCATAGGCCCATTCGTAGGACGTGGGGATACCACGGACTAGCGCCTCTAAGGCCGCAGAAGGAATGGGTTCGAGGATTTGTACCGGATGCACCTCGCCATCATCTCGGAGGAAACAGGTAGCTAGCCCCACCACCACGTAATCATCAGCAGCCACATCGGGAGTATTGGGATAAGCCAAAGTTTCGGTCATAGCAAAGTTATCCACATGATCGGTTCAAAATCTGGGCGCATGGCTGAGGGAGATGGGCATCACCCCTAGGGGCAATGTGCAGAATTCTGCCAAATACATCAGCCAAACACATCAGCCAAACACATCAGCGCTGCTTCAGCATTGTAGCGCCCTGCTCCATACCCTCTGTTTTTGTGTGAAGGAAGCCTTACTTAGATGAAGAAGTGGTAAGGATGACATCATTGTCTACTTTTTTATGGAGGATCTCAGAAATTACACGGAGTCCTGTTGTAGAGGTCTAGGATAGCCGCAACGCAAAGCCTTTGGCCTCTAACCGATGTGCATTTTGATGCAGACACCCACGAGAAAATGCTGATCGTTTCCGTAGTTTCAACCTGATGCTTTTTTTCTATTTGCGACACAGTAGCAAAGGAAGAAGTCAGGTTCAATGAATCAGTTTCTTCAACTTGGGGTGCGTTGGGCTTTTGAGTCGAGATGAATGTTTAGCGGATGACATTCGGCTCAGATCGAAAAACTAACGGTGAGGATGTCCATGAATACACGCTCTTTCGCAAGCCATAACAATTCCCCCTATTTACTGCGGTCTTCTGACCAACGTAAAGTTGCCCTGGGTCACATCGGTGGAGGATATCGCCGTTGGCAGACCAAGCGCAAGGAAACAGAACCAAGCACTTCCCTCGAAACAAACCCTGAGCTTGAGTTTGAAGACACGGAGATCGTGCTGCGCCAGCGAGCGCTTTCCCAGGCGCGCTGTGGCAATTTTCAGAGGGCGATCGCCCTCTTCGATGCCTTGCTCAAAAAGAACCCTTACAGCGCTAGAGATTATAACAACCGGGGGTTGGTTCAGTTTCAGTACGGGAACTTAGACGCCGCCCTTGCAGACTATGACCAAGCATTGCTCATCAACCCTTACCTAGATGGGGCTTACAACAACCGCGCCAACTACTACGCCGCCGTCGGCCTTTTCCTCGAAGCTGTGTTGGACTATGATGCAGCCCTCGACCTCAACCCTGACAACATCCGCGCTTGGATCAACCAAGGCATCACCTTCCGTGACTTGCAGATGCATGATCGGGCGATCGAAAGCTTTGATATTGCCCTGAGCTTGGGGCAGCTACAAAGCCACATCTACGCTGAGCGAGGACGCACCTACTTCCTGCGGGGAGATTGGAACTGCGCCATGGCTGATTTCCAGCGGGCCAATGTGGCTCTCGAAGACCCAGATGCGATCGCCTCCGGCAGTGCCCTACGCTTGCGCCACCAAGTCGATACTTGGCTGGATGAATTGCTCAGCCCTCTCGCCCTTGACTCCTAAACCCATCTTCCGTAAATCTACTTACTGTAGATAGATTCTGATCTATTACACCCCGTAGATCTACGACCTGTTGATTATTGATTCTGCTGGTTATTTACGCTGTCAACGAGCTTACCCGTGTAAGCGGCATATTTCTAAGTGTGTTCCCCTAAATAAGACCCTACTGAGACTGTGAGAACCAGTAATTTTCCTTAAGAGGTGCCTGATCGGCCAGCCATTTATGCCTTTGGTAGGCTTCTGGAAATCTATCCTCTCCTACTCTACCCACTCAAACCCCCTCTGCTTCGGTGGCAAGACCGCATCAGAGGGGGTTTTTGATCAGGGGCATAGGAAGAAGGGCGATCGCCCTTCCTGCCCATTAGCTCTCAATCTTTAACTGTAGCCAGTCTGGTTAAGACATTTTCCAAATGAACGTTCCAACGTTCCAACGTTTTCTTGATGTCCTAACCAGCATGACTAGGCTATATCTCAGAGAATCCAGTCTCAGAGAATCCAGTCTCAGAGACTTTAGCGCCTAGCCCTGACCCAGAAGGTCTGGCAGAGCGATCGGCTTGGGTGCATCAATGCCAAGGACGCAACAGATTAATCTGTTGATTAATCTGTTGATTAATCAATGGAGATAGCTTGGGGGCCGCCATTGCTGCCGCCGTTGTGGCCATTGGGATAACTAGACGCTGTGGATGGGAATTCTCCACTCTGTTGGTTGAGCCAAGATTTAACTGGGTCATCGGCTAGGTTGAGCCGCAACAATCCTGAAAAAAAGCCACCCAAAAACGAAGTCGGATGCTGGGTCAGTTCTCTCATCATGGGGCTTAACTCGTCTAAAAACACGCCGTTTTTCCTCACGTTTGCAACAAAGGGTCTTGTCGATCCTAACGCGAACCGGGGAAGGGCGATCGCCCTTCCCTCCGTCTCCCCCCTCAAAAAAAAGGCTGAGGATCTGGTGAGATCCTCGGCGCTTGTTCTATCTCCCTAAAAACTCAGGAAGAACCTCAGCGTGCCTTTGCCCTGTGCAACGTTGCTCCGCGTTACTTTTGCTCAGGGAACATGCACTTATCGCTGTCGCATCCGGCAGGGCCTGCCTCAAACAGATCCCCCGAGTCGTAGCGCGATAGAGCCGCGTAAAAATCGGTGGTTTGCTGCCGCTGCTTGACCCCGGTTTCCAACTGATCAAAGGTGGCTTTGTCGATTTTCTCGAAGGGAAGGCGAGGGAAGGGGGCGTTGAAGCGGGCTAAGAGTGCCGCGCTGATATAGCCTTCGTCGTGGGCGATCGCCCCATAAATCGCATCGGCTAGCGGCTCGATCTCCTCTTCGTAGAGTTCGATGGTGGCACTGGTGTTGTGGGCCGTGTAGTGCTTTTGCACCTGCATGTAGAAATCAAACTGAGCCAGATCCGAGAACTTTTCAATCTCGATGGTGTCGGCTCCAGGCACATTGGCCCAGGGCACCTCCACCGGGATTTCGACCAGCCACTCTGTGCAGCGCAGATCAAACGGGTCATTGAGGAGGTTGCCGGCCTCATCTTTGTCAGACTGGGAGGGCACAATACTGTAGCCGTAGTCCATACAGGCCAAGGCAACAGGGTCATTTTTGCGGAAGGTGATGCGCCGGATAAAGCGCTGGGCTTTGGGCGGATGCCAACCGGGGCTAGCGTTGGTGAGCAAAGACTTGGTGCCCGCAGGTTGTACGGTGGTGCAGCGGTTAGGGCGGTGCAGGTGATGGCGATCGCAATAATCCCATACCGTCTGATGCACAATCTCCTTCCAACGGCTGAGGTAGGCTTGCTCTTGCGCCTTAAACTCCAAGCCCTTCATGGTGTTGGGGCGACCTTCTTCCCACCAGCGCAGCCACTCGACCCCAAAGGCATTCACAAAAAAGTCAAACAGCCCCGTAAAAGACACCCCCACAATGGGGTCTTCCTCGCGGGATTTTTGGTACCGTGGCTCTGCAAACTGGTTGTTGAGCAATGCCGCAACAGACAACGCCCCTGCTCTAAAAGCGTCTTCTTGGGCTTGCAGATCATGGGGATCAATCTGGTTAAGATGCACCTCTGCCAAGTTGCAGTGGAAGTTTTCGCCCAAAATTTCACCGCAAGGGTTAAGCCCATAACGGTCTTCTCCTTGGGCGCGGCGTTGGGCTTCTCCTGCCCATTGGATGGCTCCTTCCCCAGAGTAATACTGCTTCCGCACGGCCTCTACACATTCGTCGCGGGTGGGCTTGCGATGGAAGACGCGGGTATGGTTGGCCATGCGCAGCACATCCCGCTCAGGATCAATGCGCCAGTTGCCGCTGCCGTCTTGCTGCCAGAGGTTTTCCTTGGCCATGGCGGCAAGGGTGTCTTCGCTGTCAAATTGGCGCATCCCAGCGCTGTTGTGAGTCAGGTAGCCATCGCAGTAGAAGCAGTGAGCCTCTTCCACCTCAATGTCGTAGGTTTGAATCGAGTTATAGCTACCAATGCCCTTGACCGTCACCGGCACATCAAGGTTGACATCGGACTCTGCCATATATCGCTCATAGTTGGCATCGACCTGGCGGGAGCCTTGGCAGCCCATAGCCCGCATTTCGCTATAGGTGTAGACCTCGCGCATGAGGGTGCTAGGAACCGTAAAGCCATGCATTTTCAGCCCTTGACGCAGCGATCCCTTAACCGAGTGGGAGGCAATTAGGCTGTTGTACTGCCCTTTCAACGCTGGAATGGTGATGTTGTATTTAACCTGCCAGGTATCGATCTGGGGACGAACAAGGGTCAACCGTCCGGCAATCCCCAGGCTCGACAGCACGGCTGACACTTGGCGGGCAAACGCTGGATATACCGTGGTCAGTAGATGAGGCGGACGATTATTGACCGCCCCATCACTATCCACTAGCCCTGCCAAATAAGCGGCTCGCACCTCTATAGACCCCTGCAAAATGAAGGCAGGAACCGTCAGCGGCTGGTTGGGCTGCTTGATGTAGCGATGAAAATATTCTGCCAGCCGCATTGAAGAACAGACCGACTTGGTCGTATTTTCTCCGGCTACGGTGCCGTGGGTAGCGGTGAGACCAAACTGAGCTAGGGCACGGTCAAGCTTTTGCTGCAGGCGAGCGGTGATTTCAGTGTCCGTGCCGTTCATGGCCCATTCCACTCGGCCATAGGGCTGATCGTGTTTGTTGCGGCCTAGAGCCACGTAGCCATCTCCGTGGGTGTAGCCAATCAGCCAAGCAATGTCTGC
>Ga0105049_10002537_pt1 | contig 21676 bp, 14 predicted proteins | sample MAT06_FD_78087 | JGI IMG/M metagenome (GOLD analysis project Ga0105049, IMG submission 78087) | Freshwater microbial communities from Lake Fryxell liftoff mats and glacier meltwater in Antarctica - MAT-06 | ecosystem: Environmental > Aquatic > Freshwater > Ice > Liftoff microbial mat | place...
CCCCCCGCGAGCAGCAGGTTCTCTGGCAGCAGGCCCTGGGCAATGCTGCTCCGGCCAGCCCCCCGCACCTGGCCAGCCAGTTTAGGCTCACCCCGGTGGCCATTCAGCAGATCGCCCAAGAGGTCTTGCGTACGGGCGCTGACCTTACCCCAGCGCAGCTGCATCGCCGCCTGTGGGATAGTTGCCTGGTGGCCAGCCGCCCCCAGCTTGACCGGCTGGCCCAGCCCATCGACCCCAAGGCCACCTGGCATGACCTGGTGCTGCCCCCCGACGACATTGCTCTACTGCGACAGATTGCCGACCAGGTGAGGCTGCGCAACACCGTCTACGAGACCTGGGGATTTAGCCGCAAAATGAACCGGGGCATGGGTATTAGTGCTCTGTTTGCGGGCGAGAGCGGCACCGGCAAAACTATGGCGGCGGAGGTGATCGCTAACGAGCTGCGGCTCAACCTCTACCGCATTGACCTGTCATCGGTGGTGAGCAAGTACATTGGTGAAACCGAGAAGAACCTGCGGCAGCTGTTTGACGCTGCCGAAGATGGCGGGGCAATTTTGTTCTTTGATGAGGCCGATGCCCTGTTTGGCAAGCGTAGCGAGGTCAAAGACAGCCACGATCGCTACGCCAATATCGAAATCAACTACCTGCTCCAGCGCATGGAGGTTTATAGCGGCCTGGCCATTCTGGCCACCAATATGAAAAGCAGCCTAGACCCGGCCTTTGTGCGGCGGCTACGGTTCATTGTGCCGTTTCCGTTTCCGGGGGTGAATGAGCGCCAGCAGATGTGGCAGAAGGTCTTCCCGTCTTTGAAGCTCACTCGCGATCTCGATTTTCAGCGCCTGGCCCAGCTCAACCTGACCGGCGGCAGCATTCACAACGTCGCTCTCAATGCGGCGTTTTTGGCGGCCCGGCAGCGGCAGCCGATCACCATGCCCCTGGTGCTGCAAGCGGCCCGAGCTGAGTTTCGCAAGCTGAATAAACCCGTCGATGAAGCTGAATTTCGCTGGCAGCCCGCCCAGTTGCCCCCGGTGGCTGCGCCTGAGTCTCTGACTCCGCCGACCCCGCCGACTCCTACCCCGCCGCCCCAAATTCCCCAGCGGCGCAGACGTTAGCCCCAAGGTGCCCCATGAATATCAATCTCCACATTGAGCAGCTAATTTTAGACGGCATTGACCTGCCGCCCCACCAGCGCGCTGCCCTAACGGCGGCGGTGCAGGGGGAGCTGACGCGGTTAATTGCTGTGGGGGGCATTAGCCCCAGTTTGCAGCAGGGGGGGGCGTTGGCCCAGGTGGCGGGCGATCGCCTGAGACTCTCCCCTGGACAATCGCCAGAGGTAATGGGTCAGCAAATTGCGCGATCGGTCTATGGAGGCATTCGCGATGAGTCGTGAGGCGGTGACTCAAACCCAGGCACCTACGTCGCACCCGCTGACGAGTGGGGGGATTTTGCAGCGGCAGTGTGTGGGGTGTGGGCAGCATGCGATCGCTGCTGGAGAGTGTGAGAGCTGCACCAAGAAAAAACGAGTTCTGCAACGCAAGCTAGCCATCGGTTCAAGCCATGACCCGCTGGAACGAGAAGCTGACCGGGTCGCCGCTCAGGTGATGGCTGCCCCTACCTATCCAACGGTGGACATTGCTCCCCCCCGCATTCAGCGCTACTCAGGGCCAATGGCTCAGGGAATTGATACTGCCCCCGCCAGCGTAGATCGGGTCTTGGCTAGCCCTGGCAGACCCCTCGACCCCGCCCTACAGCAGGATATGGGCGAGCGGTTTGGCTACGACTTTTCGCAGGTGCGTGTGCATACTGGGGCAGAGGCGGCGCGATCGGCCCAGGAGGTGAATGCTAATGCATATACAGTGGGGCAAAACATTGCATTTAACGCCGGTCGGTTTAGGCCATCAACACCTGAGGGAAAGCGGCTATTGGCTCATGAACTAGCTCATGTGGTGCAGCAGTCAGGGTCACAGGGGGTTCCCTCAAGTCAAAGCATTAGAACAACTAGGTTGTCTCCTATTTCATATTCAAATGAAGGCGTTGTGTTACGTCGCCAGAGCCTACGTGAACGTGCCGCCCATCTCGTTGAGCGAGTAGAAAGAGCAATCGATCCTAGGACTAGACAATTTATTTCCGATTTAGTAGCTTCTGTTCGGGAGTCACCTCAACACGTTGGGGAATTTATTACTGGTGACTTATGGGAGAGTATTCGGCAACACTGGCCTTCCATTCTAGGCGTAACTCTTGGACTGCTTGCTATAGAAGGAGTAATAGGTGCATTGGGAGTTACTCCAACTGGGGTAACTCAAATTATTGCAGCAATATTGGAGGTTATCGTACTTGCTGTTCTGGGTTATTTCGCTGCAGTAGAGCTTGTAGGTGTTGCAGAAGAGGGTATACGTTGGTGGACAGCAGCGCGTGAGGCAAATGGGGATACTCAAAAAATTTCGGAAGCCTCCCGTGCCTTTGTTAGAATGGTCTGGCACATAATAATGGCAGTATTGGTGCTCGCTGGTGTACGTGCTCGAGTTCGTGGAGGTGCAGTTAGTCGTGTACGTGCACCATTTCAGGAACCACCTCCACCTAGCCCTCGACTAAGAAGTATTCAAGGTGGTGATCCGAACCCAGTACGAATTGAGGGCGGAAGGGTTGTTTCTACACCGCGTTCAGCGCCAAGGGCAGGGAGTAGTGGTCCTGTAGCAACTGCGGGAGAGTCTGCTGCTCGTGCACTTGCACCAGACCCTATTCCCGATGTACTTGTACCAGCGAGGCCAGTGCCAGAATTGGTACCGCCAATTGCTCCTGGTACAGGGAGTGCAAGTGGTTCGATTAGTCTAGGTGTTCAGCCGATACCTGCCGCTGCCACTGGCGTTAGTAGAGCTACTAGATCAAGACCCGAGATACCGCCCAACCTATCCCCTGAAGAACAAGCATTTCGGAGACGTTGTATCGAAATGCACGACATCTACCATGCTACACAGACATCTCTTGGGTTACGTTCCAGCCAAATTGCTAACCTATCAGATAACTTCAGGAACAGTCGCGGCACAGCGCAGCAAATTCTAGATCTGTGCTCGCTTGTTGATGAGCAAATCCGCATTGCCCAGCGTTTGCATCGACAGCGCTTGAATTACGTGGATGAGGGGTGTGATCGTGTTGACTGGTTTGGCCGGGGTACTACAGAGGCTCAACGCAGGCAAGCGCACATAGATGAGCTAGCACACGTACACCAACAGCTAAGAAACCTTTACAGGCTACGCAGAGATCTAAACTGTTTATGATTGATACGGACACAATGATTGTGGCTGTCCGCGACAGTTGGGCTCACATCCCACCCCCACCTGTAGAAGATCTGCGTTATGTGGCATGGGGATGGGGCGCAGAATCTGAGCAGGCTTTTGCGGGTATTGCACCCGTAGATGTTGATATCTCGTCGCTAGGATTTTTATCGTGCACGCCATTGCTGGATTTGCCGCCTTCTGCCGCCGCTGCTTATCTAGGCACATATCTTTTGTCGCTATTGGATGGACTGAAGTTTCAGGAAAGCTGCGGCATATTTTACGACATACTCACTCGCGCTCATATAATTCACTGTCTCAATGATCCGGCTTTCTGGCAGACAGTTATCTGCCAATACCTGCCTACGAAGTGCCGGCAAGTGTTGGTGGATTTATCTTCCTACCTTGCTTCACATCAAGAGTTGCTTGCCTTATCGCAAGAAGAAATTGCCTTAATTCAAGCCCTAGCAGTAAGGAGTTTGTCCTCATAAGTGCGCAATTTCACAATCTTCACAATTCGCTAATACACTCGTTTCAATAGTCCGAACACCTTTCCTGGGGAACGCTCAAAGCCTTGATTTATCGTTGGCTAGACTGCTGCTAAAGAGGGCTTAAACCCGCGCTCTACCGTTACTCATCAAAATCTGTCCGGAGCGTTGCCGTTTGTTAGCTTACTGTCCTGTTAAACAGGAAAGGTTAATTCATGTCACAACGATCGCCCTACAAAACCCAACTTGAACCCTCATTTACCCCTGTTCAGTCAGGTCTACTTCAGCGTAGGTATAGTGCCTATGGGCAACGTCCAATCGCTGCTTCGCCCCAGACTTCCCTACAGCGCTACGCCACCGCCTCAGCCCAGCCTGCAGCGGTGCCCCCCCTGGTGCATGGGGTGCTGCGATCGCCGGGGCAGCCCCTCAATCCAGCCCTACGATCGCAGCTAGAACCCCAATTTGGCCAAGACTTTAGCGGTGTACGAGTTCATACCGATGCTGCCGCCGCCGCGTCCGCTAAGGCCATGCAGGCTCAGGCTTACACGGTGGGGTCGCACATTGTGTTTGGGGCAGGGTACGCCCCGACCTCGCCTCGGCAACCTCTGCTGGCCCATGAGCTGACCCATGTTGTGCAGCAGCGGGGCCATAGGCCCCACCCCACCTTAGAAATTGGCTCCCAGGGCGATCGCGCCGAGCAAGAAGCTGACCAGATGGCGGCGGAGGCGATCGGTCGCGGCGGTCAGGCACCATCGAGGTTCACTGTCGCCGCCGCCCTGCAACGGAAAGAGGCATCTCCAGTGGCCGATGTGCCGTTCCCGCCCGCCCAAAGCTTCGATGACCTCTATGGCGAATATCAACGCCATCGTTTCCTGGGTCAGGAGGCCGAGGCGGCGGCGCTCATCCCCGACTTAATTGCCCACATGGGTATGGAAGAGGCGCGGCATCATGCAGTAGCGATCGCCTTTTGGCTAATGGATCGCGGCGACTGGGCCCAGGCCCAGGCTGTACTAAGCGAGCTTGAGAATGCCTGGTGGATTCAGTTTGTGACGACGGGTATTCCCGTCACCATTGCCAACATTCCCGCAACGCCGAGTCAGCTGTATGAGCGAGCCCGCACCGAGGCGATCGCCGGCCGCCACACCCCCGCCATTCACCTGCTGGGCATGGCCTATCTCTTCACCCAGTTCATTCTGCACGATGCCTCTCAGCAGCGCACCGGCCAACTCGAGCGCACCGATGCCCAAATTCAAGCCATGGGGCCGGGAGCCAGGGACGAGGCGGCCAGCGTAACGATGATGACTCGCGTCATGGCCTACAGCGAGCTAGGGAGTATTTACGACCTCCTGCGCAACATTTTGGGGATGTATCCTCGGCTAGAACGGGAGGCGATCGTCGCTGGAGATAGCGATCGCGCCCGGCAATATTCTGGGCTGGGCCTGGTTGCCCGCATGGAGCTACAGGAGCGCTACACCCTGAGGGGCACGACCGCCCTAACCATGGAAAGTGCTGCCACCACCACTAACCTCGGGGCCGCGGGGTATACCATCTACGGCCGCGATCTGGTCACCACCGAAACGGTGACCCCACTGCCGGGCACCCGCACACCGGCAGAGTTGGGCACCCTACCAACCTACAGCGCCACAATGGAGGCTCTCACCGACTCCATCGCCGGGCAGGAGGAATTTCTCACCGAACTCTTTGTCTATCCCGAGATTCAACGGGAGTTTCGCGGTGGGTTGCCGGATATGAACACCCTAGGCGATCGCCTGCGGGTATGGCGCACCATGCTGCGCGTCTACCAGCGGGACAACCTGTTCCCCCTCAGCGCACTCACGCATTTGATCCAAGACTACATGCAGCGCTTCACCTTCCATTCTGAATACAACATCCGCGACTTTGGGGTCAGCTACCTCAGCAGCGATTTCCCGGTAGACCTAGCTGGCCGCGCCGCTCGAGACTGCGGGGTATATGCTTTAATGACCGCCTACGAGGTGTACCGAACAGCGCGGGACGCTTCCCCTCGTCTCGATCTGGGCTTCCGGCTTTACGCCATGCCCGAGCACGTCATCCTGGTCATTTCCGATCGTGCCGAGGATGAATTTTATGTGGTGAACAACAATCGCGTTATCGGCCCCCGAACCGGAGCCGCTTCCGAGGAGACCGTCTTAGCTGAGGTCGGTAGCGCATACGGCCAGGTGTTTGGGCGGCAGTTTGGGGTAGCGCCTGGGGTAGCCGTTAACCTGGGGTCTACCGCCCTGGGGGATGCCGCCTTTCGCCGCCAGATTTGGCAGCGGTATCAGGTGGGCACAGCCACGGGGCTAGCCCTAGAACGTCCACCGAGGGTCGCGCCCGACCAGCCCGTGACCGTTGAAGAGGCTACCCAGCACACCTATCAGCGCTACTACGAAGACCTGAGACACTTTGATGCCGGGACTCGCACTCTGGCGCAGCGGTTAGGCGACCTGAGCCAGGCCACCCTGAGTCTGGGGAATGAGGCCGCGCGCGATCGCCTCAGCCATGACCTACCCAATGTGATCGCCCTAGGTAGAGCCCTCACCCTAATTTTTATGGAGCGCGGGCCGCAGGCCGACATCTTAGTCGATGAAACCAGGGCACGGCGACTGCTGGGGCGGGGGTTTGCCCGCCAGGTGCCCGATATTGTGGGCAGGCAGAGTATCTATCTGTTTACCGAAGCGCAAGGACACCCCCTGGCTCACCTCGCCATGGCGCTCCTCCGCTTCGAGGCGCTGGGTGGTACCCTGTCGCCCGAGGCCCAGCAGCTGATCCACGATCTGCGTCAAATTTCTGCGTTAAATACCGACATCGATCGCTACGATCGCGCTGGTCGTCCAGCTACTTTTTAAGGGTTCGGGCTGGGTAATCAAAGCCTTCTCAGGGGTAGTGGCTTAACGCCTACGGTTGCTAACCCAGAGAAGCCAACGCTTTTTGTGGATATTTCCTGATTTATCTGAATTATTCTTAACAACGCCTTGTCTTAGCAGGTTAAAAGCTGTTATTGTCTCTGCGTATAGGCATAGCTTTAGTTTTGCCACTGTAAGTCGCTATGCAGCGTAGCTGTTCCCTGTTTCTGATCACAAGCCATTGGCAGACCTGAGTTTTACTGTTTAGCTGCTGCCTTTAGATCGCATCTGTTGATTCCTGGTAGAAATCGTCCGAGACCCCCGACGGTATTTTCAAGAGGGCAGGCTCCTATGACTACGTTTCCAGGTTCGCCCCGGCTCTTGCGCGGCGGCATTGTGCTATTTGACTTAGCCCGCGAGACTGTACAGCGCATCATTGTCATGCAGTACAACCCGGCGACCCTCAACCGTACCCTGCAAGTGCAGGGGGCTGGGGGTGAGGGGGGCGATCGCCTCGAAGCCCTGCGTCTCAAGGGCCCACCGGTAGAAACCTACCAGCTCGAAGCCGAGATCGACGCCGCCGATCAGATGGAGTTTCCCACCCAGGACAGCAACCGTTCCACCGTGGAGTTTGGCATTTTGCCCCAGCTAGCGGCCCTAGAAACCATCGTCTACCCCAGCAGCAGCAGCGTGCGCATCAACAACCAGCTAGCAGAGTCCGGCAATCTAGAAATCATCCCCATGGAAACGCCGCTGGTTTTATTTGTATGGAGCAAAAACCGAGTGCTGCCCGTGCGCATCACCGACTTCAGCATCAACGAAGAAGCCTATGACCCCAACCTCAACCCCCTGCGGGCCAAGGTTAGCCTTAGCCTGCGAGTGCTGAGCAGCAACGACTTCACCTACAACCACTTTGGCAGTGGTCTGTTTAGAAGCTACCACCAGCAAAAAGAGCAGCTCTCTCGTCGCGCATCCTCGGGCCAGATTGATACCCTGGGCATTGGGGGGCGGCTATGAACCCTCAGATTCAGGCGATCCCCGGAATTATGCCGCTCAAGCCGGTGGTATTCCCGATCACCAGCCGCTACTACAGCATCGATACCGCCGAGCTTACCCTGCCTGGCGGCGACAAGATTGCCTATCTAAAGCGGCGCTTTATGCCCCAGCCCGAACGGTTTGAGCTGCTGCGCTACCACACCGTGACTGAAGGCGATCGCCTCGACAACGTCACAGATCTCTATCTTGACGACCCCGAGCAGTTCTGGCGGTTGGCCGACGCCAACCGAGCCATGCACCCCGATGACCTAACGGCTAAAGTGGGCACCCAGCTGCGCATTACCGCCCCAGAAGGTTTGCCGGGGGTACGCAATGCTTAAGGGCATTAACCTCACCCTGATGATTGGGCCAGCGGTGCCGATTCCGGCCCCTAAAGCAGTGATGGAATCGGTGGAGAGCATTGAGGTCAGTAGCCAGGGCACCAAAACCGGCTTTCAAATTACCTTTAATGTCAGCCGCGCCTCTTCTCTACTGACGACCCTGCTGCCGGCGGGCTACTTCGACCCGATTGTGACGCGGGTGATTATTGTGGTCACCCTGCGAGGTCGGCCCCACGTGCTGTCAGATGGCGTAGTCACCCGCCAAGAAATGGCCCCCAGCAGTGAGCCAGGGAAGGCGAAGCTGACCATTACAGGCGAAGATCTTAGCGTGCTGATGGACGTGGTAGAAATCACCCGCTCGTTTCCAAATATGCCTGAAATTGCCCAGGTCTATACCATCCTGGCTCCTTACTCTGCTTTTCGCATTGCCCCGGTTGCCATTCCACCCGTGATTTTTTCGGTGTCGCCAATGACCGAATCAATCCCCAACCAGACGGGCACCGACTTGAAGTACCTGCAACAGATGGCCAGCCGCAACGGCTACGTTTTTTTTGTGGAGCCCGACCCCTTTGTGCCGGGGGTCAACATCGCCTACTTTGGGCCAGACGTACGTCTGCCCAATCCCCAAAAGGCGCTCAGCATTAACTGGGATGCCGACACCAATATTGATTCCCTCAGCTTTTCCCTCAATGGTCTAAAGAAAGGCATTGCGGTGGTCAGCATTTTTGACCCCATTACAAAAAAGGTGCCTTTATCGATCCCCTTCCCCACCATTAACCCCATTCGCCCGCCCCTGGGTGCACGGCTGACTCCACCCGCTAAGGTGAGCTATAGCCGCGAGTCGGCCACCCTGCCCCCCACTGAGGTAGCCAAGCGAATCTTGGGTGCCTTGGCCCAGTCAACGGATGCGGTGACCTCCAACGGGTCGCTGGATGTGCTGCGCTACGGGCAAATCTTGCGATCGCGCCAGCTTGTCGGCGTGCGTGGGGCCAGCCTTGCCTACGACGGCTACTACTACGTCAACAGCGTCACCCACAGCCTTAAACCCGGCGAGTACAAGCAGAATTTTTCCCTATCTCGCGACGGCCTGATTTCCCAAACTCCGAGGGTACTGGTATGACCGCTTTTGACTCTGTCGCCGCCACTCGACGGTTCGACGGTATCTACGCCGCGACTGTCTTGAGCAACACAGACCCCGAGCAGCGAGGTCGCCTGCTATTGAGCATTCCTGACGTGCTAGCCTTTATGCCCTCCACCTGGGCACAGCCCTGCCTTCCCCTCAGTGGCCCCACTGGCCCCGCTATGGGGACGTATTTCGTCCCCCTCCCTGGCACAGGAGTATGGGTGCAGTTTGAGCATGGGGATGTCAACCGACCCGTATGGATAGGCTGTCGCATTGGGTCTGCTGCCGATGTGCCCCCTATGGCCCTGGCCGCGCCCCCAGCACTTCCTCCCCTACTGTTGCAGTCGATCACCCAAGACAAGCTGATCATCAGCAATGTGCCTGGCGAAGGCATTACCCTAGAGACCTCACGCGGGCCAGCAGGGCCATCGATTAAGATGACCGCTCTCGGCGGCATTATCATTTCAGACGGTGAAGGAGGCATAATCACTATGTCTAAGGGGGTTGTCACAATCAACGGAGGGGCGCTCGTGATTAAGTGACACAGCAAATCAAATTTCTCCTTAGCCAGAGGAACCCAAAATGCCAGAGCCGCTCGTCCACGCCAATGCCGTTATTCAATGCTTTCACTTAGCCAGAGGAACCCCAAATGCCAGGGCCGCTCGTCCACGCCAATGCCGTTATTCAATGCTTTCACGGGGCACCTGTACAGGTGCCTCCGCCTACCCCGCCACGGGTGTTTGTGAATGCCGTGCAGGCGGTGTTCAGTGTTACCCAAATGCACGCCGTGGTGGGCTGTCCCTTTCAGATACCGACCCCAGGAGTGCCAAAACCCCAGCCCTGCGTCAAGGTCTTGATAGAGCCCGCCAAGCGGGTCTTTGTCAACGGCGCTCCGGCGCTCATTTTGACTCCTGCTGCCATTTGCCAGAGCGCTGAGCAGATTCCCCAGGGGGCACCCAATGCTAGCCCCACCCAAATCCGCGTGATTGCAACCTGATTGCGACCTGAAGCTGCTACCGAGATCATATAGGCTAACCCTATGCACCTCGACTACCCATTACACTTTGACCATCGCCACCGAACGGCTACCACCGACTGGCCCGACCACGTGCGCGACATGGTTGAGCAGCTGATTTTTACCAGCCCTGGGGAGCGGGTCAACCGTCCCACCTTTGGCAGCGGCATTCAGCAGATGATCTTTGCCCCCAATAGCCCCGAGCTGGCAGCGACCCTGCAATACACCCTGCAAGGGGCGCTCCAGCAGTGGCTAGGAGATGTGCTGGAAGTGCAGGAGCTAGTGGTCACCAGCGAAGATGCCACCCTTCAGGTGGAGTTGAGATATCTATTGATTAGCGATGGCAGCGAGCAAACCCACACCTTTGAGCTGGGAGGCAGGCCATGACTGACATCTCCTGCCAGGACATTCAGCGGCGCGACCTGGTGCGTCAGAGGCAGCGCAACGGCCTTGATTATGTAGAGGTGGGCGATCGCCAGACTCAGCTGCGGGTCTATTTTCTCGGCCCCGTGCCCACCAATCTCGTACCTCTCAACCTGCGCATTACTGGCGGCCAGGTGATTCACAATATTCGAGTCATAGCTCTGGATCTAGTGCTTCAGGACGACCCCACCCTCGACAGCTACCTGACGGTCACGGTAGACCAGTCCGGCGATTTTTCGCCCTATACCCTGATCGTGGTGGCCCTGGATTCCCAGGATCGCCCCACCGACACGCCCCACCCCAACTTTGACCCGCGCTACAACGCCCTCACCTTTAGCTTTAAGGTCGACTGCCCCAGCGATCTGGACTGCAAAACCGATACCGCCTGTCTGCCGGAGGTGTTGCCCGATGCGATCGCCTCCCCCGGCATCAACTACCTGGCCAAAGACTACGCCAGCTTTCGGCAGCTGATCTTAGACCGGCTGGCGCTGCGGGTGCCCCACTGGCGCGATCGCCACGTGCCCGACCTGGGCATTACCCTGGTAGAGCTGCTGGCCTACGTGGGCGACTACCTCAGCTACTACCAGGATGCCGTCGCCACCGAGGCATACCTGGAAACCGCCCGCCAGCGTATTTCAGTGCGCCGCCACGCCCGCCTGGTTGACTACACCATGCACGAGGGCTGTAACGCCCGCACCTGGGTACAGATCAGGCTAGAGGGTAGCGATCGCTTCGACCTAGATCTCACGTCGACTTACTTCGTTACGGCCATTGCCAACAGTCCTCTAGATACCGCAATGCTCGTCGCCGAAGATCTGGTAAATCTGCCATTTAGCTCCTACGAGGTATTTGAGCCGATCGAAAAGGGTACCTATAGTCTTTACCAGGCCCATAACCAGATTGAGGTATATACCTGGGGCGATCGTCAGTGCTGCCTACCCCGAGGAGCCACCCAGGCCACCCTGATCGATGGCTGGCAGCCAGTCGAAGCCGCGCCCCCCATACCTGAAGACGACGGCTGCAACGACGAGCCCGAAGATCCTGGGCCACCCTGGGAGCGAGCTCAACGCCAGCTCAATCTGCAAGCGGGAGACATGCTGCTGCTAGAAGAAATCCTGGGGCCACGCACGGGCTACCCCGCCGATGCTGACCCTCGACACCGCCACCTGGTCTACCTGACGCGGGTAACAACAAAAGTAGATACCCTTCGCAGGCTGAGAGATCTGGAGGGATTCAATGGGCCTGCGGATATGGCCCATTGGCCCATTCCCCTGGTCGAGATTGAGTGGGCAGCAGCAGATGCCCTACCCACATCTTTCTGCATTTCGTCGCTGGGGCCAAATTGCGAACTGCTGACCCCGGTTAGCGTGTTTCGCGGCAATGGAGTGCTGGTCGACCATGGCCGCACTCAGCGCGATGAAAACCTGGGCACAGTGGGCCTACGCACCCCTGACCTGCACTGCATGGCCGAGGGGCAGCCCGCCCCGGTAACCCTAGAACCCGCTCCCTTTCAACCCAGTCTGGCCAGTGGCCCTCTAACCTTTAGCCAGCCCATAACTACCGGAGCTAACTCTGGGGCCAACGCCCTGCTCCAGCAAGATCCTCGCCAGGCACTGCCGCAAATTACCCGTCTAGAAAGTCAGTCCTCGCCCGCAGCCACCCCCCCTGACCCAGAAGAAGACGGCCAGCGATCGCCCATAGTAGAGACCGTGGGCCAGAACGTAGGCACCTGGAGCCCGGTATTTGATCTGCTGGCCAGCGGCCCCAGCGATCGCCACTTTGTTGCCGAACTCGACGACCAGGGCCAGGCCCACCTGCGTTTTGGCGACGGTACCCAGCGCCAGCGCCCCGCCCCAGACACCACCTTTGTGGCCGACTATCGGGTGGGCAATGGCCCAGCGGGCAATGTGGGAGCCGAGACCCTGGCCCATATCGTGCTGCACGATCGCCTTGACGGCGCTATCCTCACCCCCCGCAACCCCATCCCAGCGGTGGGAGGCACCGCGCCCGAACCCCTGAATGATGTACGACTGTTTGCCCCCACAGCCTCGCGCCACAGCCTACAGCGGGCCATTACCGCCCAAGACTACGCCGACATTGTTCTGCGAGACTTTGCCGCCTCGGTAAAGCGGGCCGCCGCCCTGTTGCAGTGGAATGGCAGCTGGTACGAGATACTAGTAGCGGTAGATGCCCGAGGTACTGGCGACCCCACCGCAGACTTACTCGACGCCATCGCAGCTCACCTGTACCGCTTTCGCCGCATTGGGCACGACCTGCGTGTCAAGGGGGCAATCGCCGTGCCCCTCCGCCTTGAAATGACCATTTGTGTCAGCTCTCACTACACCCAAGGCGCGGTCAAGGCGGCGGTGCTAGATCGGTTGAGCGATCGCCCCCTAGCCAATGGCGAACTGGGCTTTTTTCACCCCGATCGCCTCACCTTTGGTAAGGAAATGGCTCTTAGCCCTCTGGTGGCCGCAGTACAGGCCATCGAAGGGGTTGAGGCCGTGCAGGTGACTCGGTTTACCCGCCTCTACGACGACAGCCCCGAGGCGTTGAGCAGTGGCCTCCTACCCCTGGGGCCGCTGGAAATCGCCCGTCTGGATAACAACCCCAGCCAGCCTGAAAATGGCCTACTCATTCTGAGCATGGGAGGTGGACGATGACCTACGACTGCGACTGCTGCGAGGGCATTTCGCCCCTGACTCCGCGGGCGATCGTCAACCGCCCTGGCCTGGGTGCCCTGACCTACCGGGTGGGCACCCACCATAGTTTTTTGCAGACTATGCTGGCCCGGCTCTCAAGCCAGCAGTTCTCGGCCCTGGCCAACCTCAAAACCCGCGAGACCGACGACTTTGCGATCGCCCTGCTCGACAGCTGGGCCACCGTCGCCGACGTGCTCACCTTCTACCAAGAGCGCATCGCCAACGAGGGCTACCTGCGCACCGCCACCGAACGGCGATCGGTGCTGGAACTGGCTCGCCTGGTGGACTACCAGCTTCGCCCCGGTGTCTCGGCCAGCGTCTACCTGGCCTTCAGCCTAGAGAAAGATTTTAACGACGACAAGGTTTTTATCCCCGCTGGCACCCAGGCCCAGAGCATCCCCGGCCCCGACGAACTGCCCCAAACCTTCGAAACCGAAAAGGACGAACCCGCCCGCACCGTCTGGAACTACCTTCAGCCCCGGCTGACCCGACCTCAGTTTATTGATCAAACCAATGCCCCCGCAGTGCCGATCATCTACGCCGAGGGCATTTTGACCGATCTCAAAGCCAACGATCGCCTCATCTTTGTCTTCAATAATGACTCTCCCACTGTCCGCAGCGTCCGAGCGGTCGAAACCCAGCCCACCGACCAGCGCACCAAAATCACCCTGCTCGAAACCACCCCACCGGTTCGTCAACCTTTGGCCACAGAGAGCCCAGACGACCTCCCCAAGTCGCTCGCGTCCATTCGCACCATTAGCCAAAAGCAACTTGAAGCACTGAGCAAGCCCCCCACCCTTCCCCCAATCAACGCCCTGCGCCTGACCCGCAGCGAAGCCCAGGCATTTAACCCGGCCACAGATCTTGCCCCCAACTTGCTGACCAAGCTCCAGCCCACCATCAAAGACTCGTTTTATGCCGCCTGGGAAAATACTCCGGTTACGGCCCCAGCCACTCTCAGCAGCGCTGAAGTGTTGAAGGTCAAAGCCGCACCCTTTGGCCATACCGCCGCTCCCAAGACTATCTACGATAGCGAGGGACGGCCTGTTGGTACTGAAGAATGGGGGCTAGAGCCGGTGAAGTTTGGCGTTGAAATCTTCCTGAGGGAAGAGCAATCGCTATCCATACGAGTGTTTATGGTAGACCGGGGTAGGTTATTTAACGGCAGAGCAACGGCTGATCAAGAGACCGGAGAAATACCCCTCATAACGCTTGGCAACGACGTTCGAGTGAGGGTGGTAGTGCCGACCCCAGTCATTACGGCAGCCATTGCCGCTACGGCCGCTGATCCGATTAGATTTGACTTCGAAGACAGCACAGGCCAGCTCCTAAAGCGATTTCGCATTCTGTCGCCAGGAACGGCAGATGTAACTGACGATGTCATTCTCTTGAGAGCCTTTGTCAGGCGGGCGGCTCCGCTGGCCATGGCGGTGGCCGAAACATCGTTTAGCGTTCAAGTCGATAGCGATACGCCTCAGTCTATTCGCTTTGGTCAGCAATTTAGCTATACCGTTGAAACCCGCCAGGTATTTGTGGATTTTGGCCGGGCCCGTCTCTTAATGCAAGATGCTGGAGAAGGCGCTGTGCAACCGGCCCGGCGCAACATGCTGGCGCTCGATACCCAGTACGACAAAATCTTACCCGGCAGTTGGGTGGTTCTAGAGCAGCCTCGCCGTGACGCCAGACCGTTCCGCATCGTCGAGGTACAAACCGTTTCGTTAAACCGCTATGGTCTCACTGGCAAAGTGACCCAGCTGGTGCTGTCGGCTAATTGGCTAACACAAAACGATATCTACCTATCTGACATTCAAGATGTCACTGTCTACGCCCAGAGCGAACCGTTGACCCTGGCCGAAGAGGTGATTGACCCAGTTGCCGAGCCCGTTCAGGGCGATGAGATTGAGCTGGGCGAGCTCTACGACGGGCTACAAGCAGGGCGCTGGCTGATAGTCACTGGCGAACGCACCGATATTCCCAACGCCACAAGGGTGTGGGGCACAGAACTGACCATGCTTGCGGCAGTGCGCCAGGGGGTAGGAGTAGTGTCTGGGGCAAGAGAGGTGCCTACCGTTAGCCCAGAGCGCCCCAATACCAGCACTGTAAAGGATCCCCCTCCTACAGCTATCCCTGGAGATAAAACCCACAGCTTTTTGCAGCTTGAAAAGCCCCTAGAGTATGCCTACAAGCGCGACACCGTCACCGTCTACGGCAACGTGGTCAAGGGTACTCACGGCGAAACCCGCCAAGAAGTGCTGGGCAGCGGCGACAGTGGCCAGAGCTTTCAACAATTTACCCTGCGCCAGCCGCCGCTGACCTTTGTGTCAGCCCCCACTCCGTCGGGGGTAGACAGCACCCTGGAGGTGCTGGTCAACCAGGTGCAGTGGCACGAGGTCGAGAGCCTGGGGCGGCTGGAGCAGAGCGATCGCGCTTTCATTACCCGCAACGACAACGACGGCAATACCCAGATCACCTTTGGCGATGGCTATCGGGGGCTGAGGCTGCCCACGGGCATTGAGAATGTGCGGGCCAAATACCGCAGCGGCATTGGCAAAGGAGGCAACGTCAAAGCTGAGCAAATTAGCCTACTGGCCAGTCGCCCCCTGGGGGTCAAAAACGTGATCAACCCCCTGGCTGCTACAGGCGGGGCCGACCCCGAAAGCCGCGACCAGGCCCGTCGCAACGCTCCTCTGGCGGTGATGGCATTAGATCGGCTGGTGTCGGTGCAGGACTATGAAGACTTTACCCGCACCTTTGCGGGCATTGGCAAGGCCAGCGTAGCCCAATTGTCTGACGGTCGTCGCCAGGTCATTCACCTGACAATCGCAGGGGAAGCGGACATCCCCATTGCACCCACCTCCGATCTGTACCGCAACTTACTGCTGGCCCTGCGCACCTACGGCAGTCCCAACCGCTGGGTGCAGGTAGCCGTGCGTGACTTGATGCTGCTGTTAATCGCTGTCAAAGTCCGTATTTTGCCCGACTACCGCTGGGAGTTTGTCGCCCCTGCCATTCGCACTGCCCTACTGGATACATTTAGCTTTGAACGGCGCGCCCTAGGCCAGGCAGTACGCAGCAGCGAGGTGATTGCCGCTATTCACCGGGTACCGGGGGTCGACTATGTCGATTTAGATGTGCTGGAGAGCATTGCCGAGTCGGAGGTGATAGGTGCGCCAGAGCCCGATCCGCCCCCTGAGGAGAATCCAACGTCCAGAAGCGATCTAGGACGGGCCAAGCCCTCGTGGCTGGATAAGTTGAAGGCGATCGCCAATCCCACAGTACCTGGCCCAAAACCCGTCGTTCCCGTCAATCTGGCGCAGATTGACCCAGACTCTGGCACCCTTCTACCGGCCCAGCTCGCCATCCTCAGCCCCGATATCCGCGATACGCTCAAAATCGAGGAGCTAGCCCCATGAGTAACCCCGATCGCCTATATCAGCTCCTGCCCAGCATTTACCGCCAGCGCGACCTAGCCCAAGGGTCGCCCCTGCGCGAACTGCTCCAGGTCATTGCCGAACAGGTGGATGTGGTCGAGGCTGACATCGACCAGCTCTACGAAAACTGGTTCATTGAAACCTGCCAAGACTGGGTAGCCCCCTACATTGCCGACCTGATCGGCTATCGGGTCGCCGCAGAGGCCGGGCCTCCGGGCGACAGCGCTACCGTCCAGGGGCTGGCCCTCAACCGGGTGCTGTTTCCCCGCCGCGAAGTTGCCAACACTGTGCGCTATCGGCGGCGTAAAGGCACCCTGGCTCTACTGGAGCTGTTGGCCAACGATGTCGCCCAGTGGCCCGCCCGAGCGGTAGAGTTCTACACCCTGCTGGGGTGGACTCAACCCCTCAACCACCTCAACCCCAGCCGGGGGCGCACCGTAGACTTACGCCAGCCCAATGCCCTGGCTCAGCTCAATGGCCCCTTCGACATGCTGGCTCACAGTGTAGAGGTCGCCAACCTCCAGGCCCGCCGTGACCCGGGGCGGTACAACCTGCCCAATGTGGGGGTGTTTATCTGGCGGCTCAAGCCCTACTCTGTTACCCAAACCCCGGCCTACTGCCTCGAAGAAGCTGGCCCCCATTGCTATACGTTTAGCGTGCTGGGCAACGACACCCCGCTGTTTACCCGCCCCGAGCCCGAGACTGACCCCACCCACACTGCCGAGCCGCTAAATCTGCCGGTGCCGATCAGCCGCTTTGCGTTTACGGTCCCTCGGCCAGATTCACGTACGCGAGAGCAAGCTTCGACCCTCTACTATGGCCGCGATCGCTCTCTCGCCATCTGGGCCGATGGTTGGGTCAAGCCCGTCGCTGGGAAGCCTGTAGTTGCCAGGGATCCCATTCCCTCGACCCAGATCATCCCCGCCGATCTCAGCCACTGGCAGTACCGACCACCCCCCAACTACGTTGCCGTAGACCCCGAGCGAGGGCGGATTGTCTTTCCCCCCAATCAGCTGCCGAAGCAGGGGGTCAGGGTCTACTACCACTATGGGTTTAGCGATGATGTCGGCGGCGGTGAGTATGCCCGCACCCTAGAGCAAAGCGCTGGGGCCACCGTTTACCCGGTCGGACAGGGTTACCCCTACAGCACGATCAATCAAGCCCTCGCCCAGATTCAGGAAGGCTCTGCCAACGCCATAATTGAAATCATGGACAGTCGGGTCTATACCGAGCCTTTCAACCGTATTCAGCTCAGGCCCAACCAAAGTTTACAGATTCGCGCCGCCAGCGGAGCTCGCCCGGTGATTCGGTTGCTAGATTACCAGGCTGACTTCCCTGATTCGTTCAACGTAGCAGGCGAAGTAGGCAGCACCCTCACCCTAGATGGCCTGCTGTTAATGGGGCGGGGGGTGCGGCTGAGCGGTGACCTGGCCCACATTGTGGTGCGCCACTGTACCCTGGTGCCAGGGTGGGCTCCAGACTCGCACTGTGAGCCCCGCCGTCCCACCGAGCCGAGCCTAGAGTTGTTCAATGTGACGGGCGACGTGCTGATTGACCACAGCATTGTCGGCTCCATTCAGGTCAACCGCGATGAGGTGCAAACCGACCCGATCAACCTTACCCTGGCCGACAGCATTCTCGATGCCACCAGCCCCAAACTAGAGGCCATTGGCGCACCGGGCTGCCCCGTAGCCCACGTCAGCTTGCGGGTGTATCGCAGTACGGTAATTGGCTACAGCCAGGTGCACGCCATGCCCCTGGCCGAAAACAGCATTTTTATGGGCAAGGTTACCGTGGCCCGGCGACAAACAGGCTGCGTGCGATTTTGCTATGTGCCACCGGGTTCTAAAACGCCCCGCCGCTACCGCTGCCAGCCCGACCTGGTGGAGGCCGCTGCCCCGGCCGAGGCCAAAGACCGAGAGCGCCAGTGGGTGCGGCCCAGGTTCAACAGCCAGCGCTATGGCCAGCACGCCTATTGCCAACTGGCCCACCTCTGTGCCGACGAAATTAAGCAGGGGGCCGACGATGGCTCAGAAATGGGGGTTTTTCACAACCTGTTTGAGCCCCAGCGCCAGGCCATATTACAAGCCCGACTGGACGAATTTACCCCCGCCGATATGACCGCCGGACTCATCTACGCTACCTAGGAGATACTCATGCAAGGGGAATTTAGAGGCGATTTTACCCGCGACAGTGCTAGCCAAAAACACTTTCTGCGGGTGTTCATGCAGCAGGGCCGCGTGCAGCTCGATGCCGACTGGAATGAGCAGGCAGATATTCTGTTCAATTACCTGCGCAGGCTGGGGCAAGACCTGATCGGCTACCATGGCGGGCGCGGTGATGGGTTTCAGATTAGCCTCATTGATGATGAGAAGGATGATTTTGCGATCGCCCCCGGTCGCTACTACGTCGAAGGGTTGCCGTGTGAGCAGGCTGGCACTGGTACCCTCAATGACAACAAAAACCCCATACCCTGGACTTACCGAAATCAACCCTATCGAACCGCAGCGGCAGCCCCTTCCCTGCCCGACCTTCAGGGTTCTAATCAAGATGGGCCACTTCTGGTGTACCTCGATGTGTGGGAGCGGCATATCAGCTTGATTGAAGACTTCGATGCCAATCGCCCTGGCATTGGCGAAGTAGCACTAGAGGGGGTTGATACAGCTACGCGATCGCAGCTGCTTTGGCAGGTCAAGGTCGCTCCTGCCATGCCTATTGAGGAGGAGGATGATGGGGAGAATCAAAACCTACTTTATGACGCTGATATTGACGAGGCGCTTAAGGGTGTAGAAGACGCTACCGAAAGCTTACGCATCCGACTCAAATTGTTGGATCGTGATAGCTTCAGAGCCTATCTCCAAGCATCTGGTGTAGATCTAAAGCCCGGTATCGGTACCCTCAAAGCACGAACCAAGCCCACTGCTGGCGACACCGACCCCTGCCGCATCGCCCCCAAAGCCCGCTACCGGGGGCCAGAAAATCGCCTTTACCGGGTTGAAATCATCGGCTTGGGCGACAATAATCAGCTCCAGTTTGTCTGGTCGCGCCACAATAGCTCCGTGACGTTCCCCATTCTCAAAGCCACCTTTGGTGACGTCACCGCCACGATTGCCTTAGAACATCTGGGCCGCGATGCCCGCTACAGCATCACTGAAGGCGACTGGGTCGAACTGGTCAACGATGACTGGGTCATGAACGGGCGCGATCGCCCCTTCATGCAGGTTTCCTCCATCGACCCCTACGAGCGCAGTGTCGTTCTTAGGGGAAACCTTTCTCATTCCTTCATCTCAACCGCAGATCAGCACCCCTACCTCCGCCGCTGGGATAGCACTGGCATCCAATGGGTGAGCCGTCCTGCGGCTAACGATGGCTGGCTAGCTCTGGAAGATGGCATCGAAATTTTGTTTGATCATCTCGATTCCTATGATAAAGCAGAGTCCATCTACCAGGTGGGAGACTACTGGCTGATTCCGGCCCGCACCGCTACCGGCAACATCGAGTGGCCCAAGGCGGGCTCTGCGCCCCTGCCCCTGCCCCCCCACGGCATTACCCACTACTACGCCCCCCTGGCGATTATTTCAAACACGGATACTCTAGCTAGCGACTGTCGCCGCCAGCTTATCCCGTTCTGGAGTTAGGAGTCGTAATGAAATAACTTTTACAAGCAGTTTGCCAAAGCTTGAATCTATAGTGCTTTTACGTCAAAAATCGTAAAAGTTATTTCATGACAAACCCTTAGCAGAATTTTGAGTCTTGTTTTTGCGCCTGCTTATAGCATTGAATATCTTTGCTCCGCCCCCTCTCAGGAATTTCTCCCCTAGCTAAATCGCTAAGCTGCTGGAATAGCTGCTTTTCAGCAGCTTCCGCACGATTGGACAAGATATCCTAGAAAACTGCACGATCGGACAAAAATTGCTAGAAACCAGACAGATCAGGGCTTTGGCACTCAACGAAGGATCAGGGCTTTCAGCGATCGCTTTGGACAAAATATGCCTTACTTGTCGGACAAATTATTCTCGAAGTCACACGTTGCTGTGACAGTTGAGGATCGAACTGATTTAGTCCAATCAAATTGTGCTCGATAAGTTCCAGCCCCTTTGAGAAAAACCACAGCCTTGTCTTTTCTGAGAATCCGTCTCTCTCCACGCTTTAATTAAGGTTTTATCTGGTTGCGGAATATACAAACTATCGTGGGGAATGGGCAATGGCTGATGCCGAATGTCTAAATGGGGTAGAAGACAGCAAGATCAGCAAGAGCAAGGAGCAGTGATTGGGTTCTCTTAGGCACAGTAAGGTGCACAAGTTACCAGTTCAAAGTGCCCAATAGCCGATTGGATTGATTTGGGTAAAAACAACACGTGCTAAAGTGTCCTGCAAAAGCTCCTAAATAGTTCCTGATTGAAAATCCCTCAAACATAACCCGGCTCAAATTAGGCATTGAGCCGGGATACGTGCAAAAGTTTATCATGTGGGTACTAAAACTCGGCTGAGTAAAGCTTTCAGCGTTGGCTCAAAACATAGCTATTTTTGTCGGATAGCTGCCGGACAAGCAGAAGGGCGACGGTAGAATGCGGGTTTCAGGCGACGAATGAAGCAGAAATTAGGTCGTGTACTAGTCATTTTGCATTAGTACAAAGGCCAAAAGTAGCCCAAACCTTTACTAGACGGGGCTTTCAGTGATCACGACTAGAAGTGAAAAGGCTGAATCGCCTATCTAGGCTACGTTTCAAGCAATATGATTAAAAATCGCACGTATCTCGGCTCAACCCCCTGTACGGCTACTCGTTTAACCCCAGATTCAGCCAAGCAGCATCACTTGCATGAGTCTGCATCTTGCAGCCGACTTTGCAGCTCAAACAACAACAGCTCCCAATCAGCCTGAGTCAGAGCCGCTTCCGGTCGCTCAAACAACTCCAGCACAAAGCGGCTGCGCTGCTCCAGCGTCCAACCCATTTGCTGCACACGCTGGTCGATCGCCCCTC
>Ga0105049_10002538_pt1 | contig 21675 bp, 19 predicted proteins | sample MAT06_FD_78087 | JGI IMG/M metagenome (GOLD analysis project Ga0105049, IMG submission 78087) | Freshwater microbial communities from Lake Fryxell liftoff mats and glacier meltwater in Antarctica - MAT-06 | ecosystem: Environmental > Aquatic > Freshwater > Ice > Liftoff microbial mat | place...
ATGCATTTGGCGATGTGAAGACGACATGGTTAGATCCCAACCTAATTGTTGGCAGACTGCGCGCGGATTTAGGGTTCGCGCAATCCCGCCTAGCTGCCCACTTGGTCATCACTCATCAACATGTTGCTCAATCGGTGCACAGATGAGCGAATAGGTGGGCCAGTTGTGTCCCGAAGCTTGGCTTGCGCGCGAAGCGATGAGGGTCTGTAGTGGCGCACGCAACAAGGGGCTGTGGACCATGATGACGCGCTGGATGCATTCCATCTGCCTAACGCTCACGCTGCTTGCGGCACCACTCGACGCCCAAGCGCAGCAGCGTCCGCTGGTCTGGGGCGACACTCTGCCCGCCACACTTGACCCCCACGCGATCTTCGATGTTCCGAGCCAGTTTACGCTGCTGAACGTCTATGACGGGCTGTACCGTTATCAGGGCAACCCGCCCCGCCTGGAGCCCTGGCTGGCGGAGTCGCACAGCGTCTCGGCCGATGGGCTTACCTGGGACTTCACCCTGCGCGCGGGCGCGAAATTCCATGACGGAAGCGAGATCACCGCCGAGGATGTGGCTTATTCCTTCCGCCGCCTTCTCACCATGCGGCGCGCGCCCTCCGCGGCCTTCACACCGGTGCTCACGCCCGAGCGCGTGACGGTGACAGGCCCGCGCATGGTTCGCTTCGTGCTGAGCGAGCCTTACGCACCATTCCTGGCGGCCATGCCACTGGTGGCCATCGTCAATCCGCGTGTCATTGCGCCGCATGTGGTCAATAATGACTGGGGGGCTGCCTGGCTTGCGGCGAACAGCGCCGGTTCGGGCGCATACCGCATCAATCCGGCCACCTACCAGGCGCGTGTTGCGCTCGACATGGAACGCTTCCCGGACTTCTTCCAGGGCTGGTCAGGCAATGCGCGTCCCATCGATTCCGTGCGCGTGCGGCCTGTGCTGGAGACTTCGACCCGCGTTCTGGCGCTGATGCGCGGCGAGATCGACGCGACTGATTCCTACCTGCCGACGGATCAGGTGGAACGGGTGGAACGCAACCCACGCACCCGGGTGGCGCGCGATGAAAGCATGCGCGTCTTCATCATCCGCATGAACAACCGGCGCGCGCCCTTCGACAATCGCGACGCGCGTCTCTGCTTCGCGCATGCCTTCAACTATGAGGGCTTCAACAACGTCATCCTGCGCGGCTTCGTGGTCCGCAATGCCGGGCCGAACCCAAACAACCTCTGGGGCAATCCCGAGGGCCTCGCACCTTATACCTTCGACCTCGCCAAGGCGCGCGAACATTGCGACCGTGCGCGCGCGGCAGGTGCCGATCTCTCGCGCCCCATCGAGATCCATGTCCAGAACGAACTGGAACAGACGGTGCAGGCGGCGCAGATGTTCCAGGCCGATCTGCGGCGCGTGGGGCTGAACCTGCGCATCGTGCCCAACACCTGGCCGGGCATCACCGGCGCGACGGGACGTGCGGAGACCACGCCCGACATGTGGATCCACTGGGTTTCCACCTATTTTGTCGATCCCGAGAACTGGGTCGGCCAGATGTATGACAGCCAGTTCCATGGCACCTGGAAGGCCTCCTCCTGGTATTCCAACCCCGAGGTGGACCGCCTCCTGCGCGCCGCACGAACAAATCTCGTGCAGGCGGAGCGCCAGCTCCTTTATGCCGAGGCCACGCGCCTCGTCGTCGCTGATAGCCCCGACATCTGGGTCTACAACACGGTCAACCTGCGCGGGCTTTCGCGCCGTGTCTCCGGCTACAGCTTCTCGCCAGTGGGTTCGGGCGGCGAAATCCGGTTGATGTCGCTGGAGAACTGAGGGCGCGGCATGGCGCTCTACATCCTGCGCCGGATCGCGCTGGCCCTGCCGGCGTTGTTCGGCCTGATCCTCGTGACGTTCATCCTCTCGCGCGTTGTGCCCGGCGATCCAGCGGCCACACTCGCGGGGGATGCGGCGACCCCAGCGCAGATCGCCGATATCCGGGCGCGCTACGGGCTGGACAAGCCGCTGCTGGAGCAGGCCTTCGTGCATGTGCGGCAGGTGCTTTCCGGGGACCTCGGCAATTCGGTGTTCTCGGGCAGGCCTGTCTCGGAGGAGATCCTCCAGCGCCTGCCCGCCACGCTGGAACTTACCTTCGTGGCGCTGTTCTTCGCGACGATCATCGGCGTTGTCCTGGGGCTGATCGCCGCACTGGATCACAATGGGCCGATTGACCATCTGGTGCGTATCGTCTCCGTGGGCGGGCTCGCCGTCGCCTCCTTCTGGCTGGCCATCATGCTGCAGCTGCAATTCTCGATGGAGTGGGACATCCTGCCCTTGCGTGGACGCATGGATGTGGCCCTCGGCCTGCCCCCGCGCATTACTGGTTTCCTGCTGATCGATAGCCTGGCGGCCGGGCGCTTTGACATGTTCGTCGACGCGCTGCGCCATCTCGTGCTGCCGGCCGTGACCCTCGCTTTGCCTGGCCTCGCCACCATCGCCCGCTTCACCCGCAGCGGCGTGCTGGAGGCGTTGCAGAAGGACTACGTCCTTTACGCCCGCGCCGCCGGCTATGGGCGCGTGCGGCTCGCGGCCATCTATGTGCTGCGCAACGCCGTCACGGTGACGGTAACGCAGGTGGGGCTGCTCTTTGGCGCGCTCATCTCGGGGGCTGTCGCCATCGAGGCGGTGTTCGACTGGCCGGGCCTGGGGACCTATGCCGTGCAGGCCATCCTCTCGGCCGACTACAAGGCCCTGCTGGCCGTCACCCTGGTGGTGGGTGTCGTCTATGCGGTGGTGAATGTGCTGGTGGATGTGGCGCAGGCGCTGATTGACCCGCGCGTCGCCGAGCAGATCAGTTGAGCGCGCTTCGGCAACTCCTACGGGATCCAGTGGCGGCGATTGGCCTGTTCATCGTGCTTTTCGCGCTGGTGGTGGCGATCTTCGCACCCTGGATCGCTCCCTTCCCGGATGATGCCTTCGAGAGCCACATCATGCAGCGGCTGCGCCCGCCATCGGCCGAGTTTCCCTTCGGCACGGACAACCTCGGCCGGGATCTCCTCTCCCGCGTCATCCTCGGCACACGCAGCGCGATCCTGGTCGCCGTTTCCGTGGTGCTGGCGGCCATGCTGATCGGCGTTCCCATCGGGCTGGCGGCCGGCTGGCGCGATGGCTGGATGTCCGAAGGGCTGATGCGGGTGACGGATGTGTTCCTCGCCGTGCCGCAGCTCATTCTGGCCCTGGCCCTGGGCCAGTTGCTGGCGCCGGGGATCGGCACGGCGATGGTGGCGCTGGCGCTGACCTATTGGCCCTTCTTCGCGCGCACCGTCTTTGCAGAGACGCGGCGATTGCGCGGTTCCCTCTTTGTCGATGCGCTGGCGGGCATTGGCGCGCATCCCATCCGCATCCTGCTGCTGCATGTGCTGCCCAATGCCGCACCCGCGGTGCTGGTGCGCGCCACGATCGGGATGGGCTTCACCATCCTGACCGCGGCGATTCTGGGCTTCCTCGGCGTGGGCGCTGCACCGCCCACGCCCGATTGGGGGCTGGCCGTGGCGGAAGCGCGGCAACATCTGCCCGAGGCCTGGTGGTTCGCGACCTTCCCCGGCCTTGCCATCATGCTGTTGGTCCTGGGCTTCAACCTTCTGGGCGATGGGCTGCGTGATGCAGCGGACCCCCGCCTTCGGCGAAGCCGCGAATGAGCGCACCCCTTCTTGAGATCTCCCGCCTCGCGGTGGAACTGGGCGGACGGGGGTCCGTCGCGCAGATTCTGGATGATGTCTCGATCAGCGTGCCGGCAGGTTCCATCACCGGCGTGGTGGGAGAGAGCGGCTGCGGCAAATCCACGCTGCTGCGCGCCATCCTGGGCATCCTGCCGCGCCAGGCGCGTACGCCGCGCGGGCGAATCCTCTTTGAAGGCCGCGACATCCTGCCCGACCGCGCCGCCCAGGCACGTGGGCGGATCGGCTTTGTGCCCCAGGACCCGTATCTTTCGCTCAATCCCGTGTTCCGCGCTGGCGATCAGATCCTGGAGATCATGCGCCGCCACGCCCCGGGCACGCGCACGCAGCACAAGGCGCGGCTGATTGAGCTGTTGCGCGCCGTGCAACTGCCCGAGCCCGAGGCGGCGCTGGGCAAATACCCGCACCAGTTCTCCGGCGGGCAGCGCCAGCGACTGCTGATCGCGGCGGCACTCAGCTGTGAGCCAAGCCTCATCGTAGCGGACGAGCCAACGACCGCCCTCGATGTGACGACCCAGCGGGAAATCCTTGGGTTGCTGCGGGAACTGACCCGCGCGCGCGGGCTTTCCATGCTGTTTGTCACGCATGATTTCGGTGTGCTGGCGAGCCTGTGCGATCAGGTGGCCGTGCTCTACGCCGGGCGCGTCGCCGAGACGGGCCCGACGCGCCAGGTTCTCGACGCGCCAGCGCACCCCTACACGCGCATGCTGCTCGCCTGCCATCCTGACCGTGCGGTGGAGCTGGCCGGCATTCCAGGCACAGTGCCACCCGCGACCGCGCAGCCCTCAGGCTGCCGCTTCCATCCGCGCTGCCCGGTCTCGCGCCCTTCCTGTGCCGAGGCCCCGCCGCCCATGCTGCCACTGCCGGGCGGCCGTGCGGTCGCCTGCCCGTATCACGCCGAGCATTTGGAATCCGCCCTTGGCTGAACTTTTGGGCGCCACCGCACTGGTCACGGATCTGGGCCGCCGAGCGGGCTTCCTGCGGCGCGCATCCGTGTTGAGGGCAGTGGATGGCGTGGACCTCTCCATTGCCGAGGGCGAGGCCTATGGCGTGGTGGGCGAGAGCGGCTGCGGCAAGACCACGCTCGCGCGCACCTTGCTTGGCCTGCAGCGCGAGGCGGGGGGCGAAATTCGACTGGCGGGGCAGCGCGTGGATGGTCTCGCACCCGCACAGGCAAGGCGGGCTCGGGCTTCCATCCAGTATGTGCATCAGGATCCCGGCGCCGCGCTGGACCCCTGGTGGCGCGTGGGTGCCACCCTGGCCGAAGGACTTGCCATCCATGGCGTGACCAGCCCGGCCGAACGCGCCGCGCGCATCGCCGAGATCCTGGCGGCCGTGGGCCTGGATGACGCGATGGGGCAGCGCTATCCGCATGAACTCTCCGGCGGGCAGCAGCGGCGCATCGGCCTTGCGCGCATCCTGCTGCTGCGACCGCGCCTGGTGATCCTGGACGAACCCACCGCGGGGCTGGATCTGTCCGTACAGGCCTCGGTGCTGCGCCTTCTGCGCGACCTGCGGGAGCGCTTCGGCCTGACCTACCTTTTCATCTCGCATGACCTGACCGTGGTGCGGCGCGTCTGTGACCGCGTGGGGGTGATGTATCTTGGCCGCATCGTCGAGGAAGCGCCGGCGGAGGAATTGTTCACCGTCCCGCGCCACCCCTACACGCGCGCCCTGCTGTCGGCCGCGCCGCATCTGGACGGCCGTGCGGCGGGGCCTTCCCTGCCGGGCGAGCCGCCCTCTCTGCGCCGCATCCCCGCCGGATGCCGCTTCCATCCGCGCTGCGAGATCGCGACCGCCGAATGCTCCCAGCGCGAGCCCGTCACCGGGCATTTCGGCCCCGCGCATCACGTGTCCTGCCACCACGCGAAAGACGCCGCATGAAGCACTGCGATCCCGTCAGCCTGGAGATCATCCGCGGTGCGGCGCGCGCTGGCCAAGCCGAGATGGAGGCGCTCCTTGAACGTACCGCCATGTCCGCCTTCATCCGCGAGAAGAAGGATTTCTACACCGCCCTTTTCGATGCCGATGGCGCGATGGTGGTCGGCAGTGATCTTCCCATCTTTGGCAACATCGTAGGCCCAGTCGCTGCGAAGTTTCCACTGGAGACCATGCGGCCGGGCGATCTCTATTGGTACAATGACTGCTATGGCAGCCGCGGTGCCGTCTCGCATTCCAATGACCAGGTGTTCCTCGCTCCCGCTTTCCTGGACGGCCAGCGCGTGGGCTTCGTCATGGGATGGGCGCATTTCTCGGATATTGGCGGCTTGCGCCCCGGCTCAATGAGCCCCGATGCGACGGATCATTTCCAGGAAGGCATCATCATTCCGCCCGTCCGCCTCGTGCGCGATGGCGAGACGAATGAAGCACTGCTGGAGGTGTTCTGGCGCAACAGCCGCTTTCCCACGCAGTCGCGCGGCGACACGCGCGCCCTGATGGCCGCGGTGCGCCTGGGCGAGAAGCGCCTGGAAGAGATCGCGCAGCGCTTCGGCGCGGATGTGCTGGCCGATGCCTTCGCGCAATTGCTGGCCCGCACCGAGAGCATCGTGCGGCGCAAGCTGCGCGCTACCTTTCCCGTCGGCATCACGCGCTTCACCGATGCGATCGATTCTGACGGCCAGGGGGGCGGCCCGTTCCATCTTCGCCTCGCGCTGGAGCGCACGGCGGATGATCGCTTCATCCTCGATACAACGACCACAGATGATCAAGCCAAGGGGCCAGTAAATTTCCTGATGCATCCAGATGTGCCGGGGATGGCGCTCGGCCTTTACTTCCTTCAGGGCGAGGCGGGCCAGGTACTCAATGCCGGCGGCCCGCGCGCGCTGGCTGAGGTGCGGCTGCGCGAGGGCTCCCTGCTCGCGCCGCGCGCGCCCGCGCCGCTGGGCCTGCGCGGTGTCACGATGATGCGGCTTCTGGCGGCCTTGCATGGGCTGGTGGCAACGGCCAGCGCGGGCCAGGCCCCGGCCGCGCATTCGGCCTATGTGGTCGTGGCGCTGCGCGGCAGCCATAAGGGCAAGCCATTCCTGATGAGCGATGGTGTGGGTGTGGGCTATGGTGCCCGGCCTTTCGCCGATGGGACGGACGCCGTGTATTTCGTCGCGCAGGAGAATTACCCCGTCGAGTTCATGGAACTCTCCTACCCCGTGCGGCTGCTGAGCTACGCGCTGCATCGCGACAGCGGCGGGCCGGGGCGCTATCGCGGTGGCTGCGGCGTGGTGCGCGAGTATGAGGTGCTGACCGACCAGGCCGTGCTGGCCGTGCGGCTCGACACCGTGATCAATCCGCCCTGGGGCGTGGCGGGCGGTATGTCCGCTGGCACAGGCTCGGCCATCGTCAATCCGGGCACGGCTTCGCAGTGTGTCCTGCCCTCGCTCTCCGACGGCACGGTGCTGCATCGCGGCGATATTCTGAGGCTATGCACAGGGGGTGGCGGCGGCTTCGGCCATCCGCATGATCGCCCGGCGGAGGATGTTCTCGCGGATGTGCGCGGCGGCTTTGTCAGCCCCGAGGCGGCGGCACGCGACTATGGCGTTGCCATCCTAAGCGGGGTGCTCGATGAGGCAGCAACGGCGGCGCTGCGCGCCAACCGCCCCGTTGCATTGGGTTTTCATCGCGGAGGCTATGCCGATGTCCTCGGTTGAACGCACGCTGCTGGTGGCTGTTGATGTGGGTGGCACCTTCACCGACATCGCCCTGCAGGACAGTGCGACCGGCGAGGCCTGGACCGCCAAGACACCCTCCACACCACATGATCCGTCCGAGGCCTTCCTGACGGGCGTTCTGCTGGCACTGGAGGGCGCAGGGCGCGACGCCGCACAGGTGGGGCGCGTGCTGCACGGCACGACGGTCGCCACCAATCTCATCCTCGAAGGCCGCACGGCGCGCACCGCGCTCGTCACCACTGCGGGCTTCCGCCATGTGCTGGAGATCGGCCGCGCGGACCTGCCCCGGCGCGACAATCTCTGGGCCTGGATCAAGCCCCGCCGGCCTGTGCCGCCGGAACATGTCCTCGAGGTGGCTGGGCGCATCGCCGCCGATGGCACGGAGCTGACGCCGCTGGACGAGGCGGCCCTTCATGGGCTTGCCAAGGAGATCCGCGCGATGGGGGCGGAGGCGGTCGCCATCTGCTTCCTGCATGCCTTCGCCAATCCCACGCATGAGCGGCGCGCGCTGGCGCTGTTGCGCGCGGCCCTGCCCGACCTCGCCGTCACCGCCTCCACCGAGGTGCTGCCGGTGGTGCGGGAGTATGAGCGCAGCATGGCCGCGGTGCTGAACGCGGCGGTGATGCCGGCCATCTCCACCTATCTGGCGCGACTGGAGGCGCGGCTGGTGGAGGCGGGGATTACCGCGCCGCTGCTGCTGATGAAATCCAATGGCGGCGTTGCTGGTTCCCCCGCCATTCGCCGCGCCCCCGCACAGACGGCGCTTTCGGGCCCTGCTGCGGGGGTGGTGGGTGCGCGGGCGGCTTGCGCGGCGGCGGGCGTGGCCAATCTCATCACCGTGGATATTGGCGGGACCAGCGCCGATATCTGCCTGATCTCCGAGGGGCGGATCGGCCTGACGCAGTCTGGCCGCGTTGGTCCTTGGCCCTTGCCCTTGCCCATGCTGGACATGGTGACCATTGGTGCGGGGGGCGGTTCCATCGCGCGGATTGGCTCCGGCGGGGCGCTGACGGTCGGGCCGCAAAGTGCCGGGGCGTCGCCGGGCCCGGCCTGCTACGGGCGCGGCGGGGTTGAGCCGACGGTGACCGATGCGCATCTCCATCTGGGGCATCTGCCGCCGGCACTGCTGGATGGGCGCATGAGGCTCGACCCCGCTCTCGCCGAGGCGGCCTTGCGCCGGGTGGCCGAACCGCTCGGTCTTTCACCGACAGACGCGGCGCGTGGGATTCTCGCCATTGCCGACAACAACATGGTGGGCGCCATTCGCGTCATCTCGGTCGAGCGTGGGCATGATCCGCGTGGCTTTGTGCTGGTGCCCTTTGGCGGGGCGGGTCCGCTGCATGGCGTATCGCTCGCGCGGCTTCTGGGAATCAACACGGTGCTGGTGCCGCCCGCGCCCGGGGTGCTCTGCGCCCAGGGGCTGACGGCGGCGGATCTGCGTGCCGAATTCACCCGCAGCATTGCACGGCCGCTGGAAGCCGCATCACCGGCCGAGTTGGAGCAGGGTTTCGCGGCGCTGGAGGCCGAGGCCGAGGCCTGGTTCGCGGATGAGGCGGTAGCCATGGCGGATCGCCGTACAGCGCGTGTGGCCCTCATGCGCTACGCCGAGCAGGGCTTCGAACTGCCCATCGCCTGGCAGAAGCTGAGTGAACTCGGGGCGGCCTTCACCACCGCGCATCTGGCGCTTTATGGGTTTGACCTGCCCGGGATCGACATTGAGATCGTCACGCTGCGGGTGACGGCAACCGGCGCTCTCCACGGTGCGGCGCAAGCCTCCCCGGTTGCGGGCGAGGCGGGAGCGGCGCGCCTGGGCGCCCAGCGCATCCGCCTGCCGGGCGGGGACGTCCAAGCCCCAATCTTCGACCGCGCGCAGCTGGGCGCGGGCGCGCGTTTTGTCGGGCCGGCCATCGTCAGTCAGCTCGACGCCACGACGCTGATCCCGCCAGGCTGGGAGGCAGAGATTGAGGCGTCGGGGGCGATGATCCTGCGCGCCACGGAGGGGCAGCCGAACGGTTGAGAAGTGCCGAGTGTCGTCACCGCCAGTACGAAGAAGAGGAAAGCAAGATGGACCATCCACTCCGCATCGGAATCTGGGCGCTGGTGCACGGCAATCGCGCCGCGCTGAACGATCCCGAGGAGCCTTATGATGCCTCCTGGCGGCGCAACTGTGACCTGGTGCTGGAGGCTGAATCGCTGGGGTATGATTGCGTGCTTGTGGCGCAGCACACGATGAACCCGCACCGTGAGGACCTTGGCCAACTTGAAGCCTGGACCGCCTCCGCTGCGCTGGCGGCGCGGACAAAGCGGATCGAAATCATCGCGGCCATCAAACCGATGCTCTACCACCCCGTGGTTCTGGCCAAGATGGCCATGCAGATCGATGAGGTCAGCGGCGGCCGCTTCGCCATCAACCTGGTGAATGCGTGGAACCGCAAGGAGATCGAGGATGCCGGGCTGATCTTCCGCGAACATGACGAACGCTATGCCTATGGCGCCGAATGGCTTTGCGTTGTCGAGCGACTGATGCGTGGCGAGCGCGTCGATCACCAGGGAACCTACTTCCAGGTGAAGGACTACATGCTGCGTCCGGCTGGAAATGGCCGGTCGCGCCCGACAATTTATGTCGGCGGAGAATCGCCGCCGGCCCGCGATCTGGTGGCTGCCCAGGCCGATGTCTGGTTCATCAATGGCCAGCCGCTGGAGAATGTCGAGGCGCTCATTGCCGATGTGCGCAACCGCCCCCGCAGCGGGCCTGCGGTGCGCTTTGGCTTGTCCACCTTCATCGTCGCACGTGAGACCGAAGCGGAAGCGCAGGAGGCCTATGAACGCCTGCTCGCCCTGGCAAAACAGGATGCCGCCATCAAGGCCTATGTAAAGGCCAACACCGATCCGGCTGTCGCCATGCGCAAGACCCAGGCGCGCTTCGAAAGCGTCGGCACCAACGGTGGCACGGCCGGAGGCACGGTCGGCAGCTATGACCAAGTTGCGGCGCGCATTGCCCAGTTCCACGCCGCCGGCATCGAAACGCTGCTGACTCAGTTTCAGCCCTTCGAGCCGGAAATGCGCCGCTTCGCCCAGCATGTGATGCCGCGGCTGAAACACCTCCGGGCCGGGCTGCCTGCACTGCAAGGCAGCCTGGCATGACCACCTCGAACGCTTCGGGAGATGCCTGCATGGAGCCCACGCGACGCAACCTGATTGGGGCGGCCCTGGCCGGACCGATGATCGGCATCGGCATCGGCATCGCCAAGGCTCAGGGCACTTGGCCGGATCGTCCCATTCGACTTGTGGTGCCTTTTCCGCCTGGCGGCACCTCCGACCTGCTGGGACGATTGATGGCCGAACGCCTGACCACTCAGCTTGGCCAGAACGTCGTGGTGGAGAACCGCGCCGGCGCTGGCGGGCTGGTGGCAGCCGAGCATGTCTCGAAGCAGCCGGGAGACGGTTACACGTTGCTGCTCGGCACGCAGCCGACGCAGGTCTTCAGCAAGTATCTCTACGCCAACCCGCCTTACAATCCGGACCGCGACTTCACGCCGCTCACCACTGTGGCCGCCGTCGCTTACGTGCTCGTCGTAACACCGAGCCTGCCGGTTCGCGACGTGACTGAGTTGATCGCCTATGCGAAGGCCCGTCCGGGGCAGTTGAACTACGGGTCCTCCGGCACTGGGGGCGGCATGCATCTGGCGACCCATCTTTTCGCGGAGCGCGCCGGCGGTAACATGGTCCATGTGCCCTACCGCGGCGCAGCGGCCGCAGTGACAGCCCTGGTCCAGGGCGAGATCCAGCTCATGGTGGATTTGATTCCGAACAGTTTGGCGCTGGTGCGCTCGGGGCAGTTGCGGGCGCTGGCGGTGGGCCTGCCGGAGCCGACGCCGATGATGCCCGGCGTGCCCACCTTCCGCAGCTTCGGCATCACCGAATTCGACGTCCCCTCCTGGTTCATCCTTGTGGCGGCAGGCCAAGTGCCGCCGGCGATTGCGACAAGGCTGCGCCAGGCCAGCGATGCGGCCGTCCGCGATCCCTCCTTCGCCGCCCGGCTTGAGACGGTCCTGGCGCGCCCGATGCCGATCTCTGGACAGCCGCTGGTCGATTTCCTCGCCGAGGAGAGCAGGCGTTGGGAGCAGGTCATTCGCAGCGCACGCATCCGCCTGGATTGACGGTCTGACGGGCGATGGCGGGCTGGATTTACTGCCTATCAGCCTTGCGGCTCTGCCCGCTCCAGCCGCAACAGCGCAATACTGACCACCAGCGCCGCCATCGCCAGTTGGGCTGCGATGCTGAGAAACGCGAAGACCCAGCTGCCACTCAGCGCGATCAGGCCGGCCAAGACGGAGGGGCCGACGAGGTATCCCAGGAAGATCACCAGGGTGCAGCCCGCCGTCGCCTCGCCCACCTTCTCGCGCGGGACCAGGCTCGCCACCTCGGACATGATGATGCCGTTCCAGCTCGCCGCCAGTGCGCCGGTGGCGGCCGCCATCAGCGTCACCGCCCGCGGCCCCGCCCCCAGCGCGCCGGTGACGAAGATCGCCATGCACAGCGAAGCAGCGAAGGCCTGGATCACCACATTGCGCGTGGGCTGGCCGGTGCGGTCAGCCAGCCAGCCGAGTGCCAGGCGCGCCACCACGCCGGCCGCCTGCATCGCGGCGAAGACGCCGCCCGCCTCGACCAGCCCGAAACCACGATCGGTGACCAGCCAAGTGACAGTGAAGGCAAAGAGGCAGCCCTGGGTCGTGGAAAGCGCGGTTGCCAGCAGCACCAAAGGCGGCAAACGCGGATTGAGGCGCAGCGCCGCCAGCGGGCCGGCCAGCATGAACCACAACCCGCGTCGTGGCATGGCCGGACGCGGTGCGCCGGGCCGGTCCAGCGCCGCGCGTTGCGGCTGAATGGCCAACATGGTCGCTACAGCAAGCAGCCCGCCCAGCAGCAGCGCCGCCCGCCATCCCAGCCAGCCCGCCACCGGGGCGCAGAGCAGCCCCGCGAACATGCCCCCCAATGGGGCGCCCGCCTGCTTGACCGAGAAGATCAGCGTGCGGTGTTCGCGCGGCGCCGTCTCGGCCAGGATCTGGCTGCCGGCGGGGGCTGCGGGGGCATAGCCGATGCCGATCAGCAGGGCGGCCAGGCTCAGCGCCCAGAACTCGCCGCCGGCGCCGACCAGCGTGGCCAGGCCCAGCGTCAGCGCGCCGAGCTGCAATGTCCGCACCGGTCCGAAGCGCGCCAGAACGCCACCACCGGCGAGCAGGAACAGCACGCTGCCCAACGCGGTGATCGAGGCGAGATGGCCGATACTCTCCGGCCGCAACCCGCTCTCGGCCGTCATAAGAGGGCCAATGGCAGGCAGGGTCTGCACCAGGAAGGACGCTACCGTCTGGGCCAGGAGCGTGACCCAAAGCGCGCCGATCCAGGTAGGTTGCGCCACCCGGTCAGTCCGGGCGGATGTTGGAGGCTCGGATCACCTCGGTAAAGCGGGCAGTGTCGCGGGCTATGGTGACGGCGTAGGCGGCCGGGCCGCCGCCGGCGGGGACATAGCCGAGATCGTTGAGGCGAGTCCGCAGGTCCTCGCGCAGGACGGCGGCGGTGAAGGCATCAGACAGGGCCGTGATGACGGGGCCGGGCGTTCCGGCGCGCGTCAGCACGCCCCAATGGGTGTACATGTCCACGCCGCGCACGCCAGATTCGACGAAGGTGGGAATCTCGGGAAACGCGGCGGCCCGCGCATCTCCGGTCACGGCCAGCGCGCGCACACGGCCGGAGAGGATATGCGGCCGCGAGGCGCTGAGGCCGTTGAAGCCCAGCGGCACGTGGCCCGCGATGATGTCGTTCATCGCCGGGCCCGTGCCGCGATAGGGCAGATGGGTGATCTCAATGCCCGCCGCGATCTTGAACATCTCGCCGCCCAGATGGGTGGGCGCACCATTTCCGCCCGAGGCATAGGCGAGCGTGCCGGGCCTGGCGCGTGCCAGGGCAATCAGCTCGGCCAGATTGGCCGCCGGCACCGATGGATGCGCGAGCAGCACGATGGGCGCATGTGCCAACAGGGCGAGCGGGGCGAAATCGCGCACCGGGTCATAGGGAAGCGTGGGGAAAAGACCGGTGTTGATGCAGAAGGTGCTGTCAATGGCCAGCAGTGTCAGGCCGTCGGGCTCGGCGCGCGCGGCCATTTCGGTACCCACGATGCCGCCAGCGCCGGGGCGGTTCTCGATCACCAGCGAATGACCCAGCGTGCGGGCCACATGCGGGTCGAGGATGCGGATGAGATTATCTGTGCCGCCGCCTGCGCCGAAAGGGATGATCACGCGGATGGGGCGCGCGGTCTGCGCGAGCGCGGGCGTCGCTAGCGCCGCCGCCGCCAGGAGGGTGCGGCGCGGCGTCATGGCGCGGGCCTGCCAAAGCGGCGCGATAGGAAGGCGAGGATATCGGACACGCAGCGCTCGGGCATCATGTCGGCGATGTTGTGCGGCATGCCGGCATAGCTGTGCATCTCCACATCGGGGATGAGGTCGCGGAAGGCATCATAGCTGTGCGCGCCGCCCACCGTCTCCTCGCCGGGCAGGATCACCAGGCTGGGGCAGCGGATACGCGGCAGGTCCGCGCTCCATTCCTGCGTGGCCATGTAGCCGATGAAGCGCGTGACCCATGGGGTGTCATTCTCCTCGGTCTGGTCGAGGAACCATTCGACCTGTTCCTTTGGTGTGGATTCCAAGTGGAAGCGCATATGGATGGTGTCAGCCAGGAAGGGACGCAAGCCTTCGGCCGCGATGCGCGGCAGCCACTTCGCCGCATCGGGGCTGAGGCCGGGGGTGGAGCCCACGATGGCCAGGCTGGTGGTGCGTTCGGGATGGTCGATCGCCATGCGCTGTGCGACGTAGCCGCCGGCGGAGTTCGCGACCATATGCGCGGACTTGTCACCCAGATGATCCATAAGATCGGTCACATCAGCCACGCAGCGGGCGAGCGTGAAGGGCAGCGCGGGGTCGGGCACGGGGGTGCGGCCATGGCCGCGCAGATCCATCCGAACCACGCGGAAATGCCGTGCCAGGCCGGGCATCCAGCCGTGGAAGCGGCCGGAATGGCCCATGGCCGAATGCATCAGGTAGAGCGGCGGACCGGGGTCCCAGGGGTCGGAAAAATCATCCACGTAATAGGCGATGGTGGCGCCGTCGCTGGCAGTGAGGAAATGCGGATTCTGCAACCCATGCAGGGCGCGTCCGGTCTTGTTCATGTCATTGGCTTTCAATGCCGGCGCGCCGGACGATCTCTTCGAAGCGCGTGCGGTCGCTGGCGATGAGGCGGGTGAAGTCGGCAGCACCCAGGCGCCCCGGCACGATGCCCTGGGAGGCGAAGCGGGCGGCGAAGGCGGGGCTGCGGATGATCGGCAGCGCCGCCTGCTCGATGCGCGCGATGATGGCGGGTGGCGTGGCGGCGGGCGCGACCAGCCCCCACCAGGCATCCATCTCGAAGCCCGGATAGCCGCTCTCGGCCACAGTGGGCACCTGCGCCAGCATAGGCGAGCGCTCGGCGCCCGAGATGGCCAGCGCCCGCAACTGCCCGCCCTGAACATGGGCCATGGTGGGGGCGAGGGAGATGAAGCTCGCCTCGATGCGGCCCGCCAGGAGATCAGGTAGGATATCCGCATCGCCGCGATAAGGCACGTGGTTCAGCTCGATGCCGGCCATCGAGAAGAACAGCGCGCTGGTAAGATGTGGGCCGGCGCCAATCCCCGAGGAGGCGTAGCCCATTCGCCCCGGCCGGGTGCGCGCCAGGGCCACGAATTCGGCCAGGGTGCTCGCCGCCACCGAGGGATGCACGATCAACAGATAAGGCCCGCGTGCGGCCAGCGCGATGGGTGCGAAATCTCGCACCGGATCATAGGGCAGGTTGCGCCGCAGGGCGGTGGCGAGCACCTGCGCGGAGGACATCATGTAGAGCGTATGGCCATCGGCTGGGGCGCGGGCAGCGGCCTCGGCCCCAATGGCCCCGGCGGCCCCGGTGCGGTTCTCCACAACGATGTTCTGGCCCAGAGCCTCACCCAGAGGCTGCGCCACGGCCCGGGCCACCAGGTCATTCGCGCCACCGGCGGGGTAGCCCACGATCATCCGCAAAGGTCGATCGGGGAAGGATTGCGCGAAAGCGGGCGTGGCCAGTGTGGCCAGTGAGGCAAGGGCAGCAGCGCGGCGCGTCAGCATGGGTCGCTCCTCAATAGGCGGATCGCCCGCCATCGGCGGGGATGGTGGCGCCAGTGATCATGCGCGAGGCGTCGGAAGCAAGAAAAAGCACAGTCTGCGCGATATGCTCGGGTTCACCGACCCAGAACGGGTATTCGCGCAGCCGGGCGGCGGGGGATTGTGGATCGTCACTCTTCGCAAAATCTTCGCGCGTTCCCCAGCGCTTGATCACGCGCTCGGTCTGCACCCGGCCCGACGCAATGGCGTTCACTCGGATGCCGTCCTTCGCATAATGGCCGGCGAGCGCGCGGGTGAGCGAGATGATCGCACCCTTCGCCGCCGAATAGACATGGAAGGGGCTGGCGCCGCGCAGCGCCGCACCCGAGGACATGTTGATGATCGCCCCATGCCCTTGCGCCTGCATCTGCGGAATGGCGTGGCGGCAGCAAAGGAAGGTGCCGCGCAGATCCACATTGATGCCGCGTTCGAAAACCTCCAGCGCCACCTCGGTGACGGGGCCATCGCCCTCCGGCGTGCCGCCGGCGGCGTTGAAGAGGATGTCGAGACGGCCGAATGCCTGGACCGCGGCGGCGATGGCAGCGGAGACCTGCGCGTCCTGCGTCAGGTCCATATGCAGTGCTATGGCACGGCCACCTGCGGCGGCGACGGCGGCGGCAGCGCCTTCCGCGACGGTGTGATCGATATCGGCGATGGCCACAGCAGCACCGGCGGCCGCGAGGCAGAGGGCGGTTGCCGTGCCGATGCCGCCACCGCCGCCGGCCAGGAAGGCGACCTGGCCGGAAAGGCTGCTCACGCTGGCGCTGCCCGGGCGCGGAATTCCTTCTGCACCTGGTCGAGGGTGCAGAATTCCGCGCCCATTGCCGTCAGCGCGTCGATCAGCTTCTCCAGCATCAGCATGCGGTGGCCGCGGCCCACGACATAGGGGTGGAAGGTATAGACGAGCATCCCCCATTCCTCCGTGCGGCGCATGTATTCGAAATCGGCGACGAAGTTCTCCAGGACGGCGTTGGCGTTCGCCAAGCCTGGCATCAGGTGCTCCTTGGTGCGGAAAAATTCGAAATGCGGGTGGTCGTCCAGCGACCAGGAAATGGGGATTTCGACGAGGTCGGTCACCGGGCCGAACTGCATCGGCGCATCCACCGCCACCTTGTCACCCATCCGGGCGAAATAGGGATGATGGTCATGGCCCATCATCGAGCTGTCGTAGCGGATGCCGTGTTCCAACATCAGTCCGATGGTGCGGTCGCTGATGTCCCAGGCGGGGGAGCGGTAGCCGGGCGGCAAGGCGCCGGTCAGGCGCTTGATGCTCTCCACGGCGCGGGCGAATTCCTCCGCCTCCTGCGCCGGCGGCAGCAGGGCGGGCTGGACATGGCTCCAGCCGTGATGGCCGATCTCATGGCCTTCGCCGACGATGCGGGCGCAGGCTTCGGGATAGGTCTCGATGACGATGCCAGGGACATACCAGCTGGATTTGATGCCGCGCGATTTCAGCAGATCCAGAATTCGCCCAGCACCGATCACACCGAATTCCCCGCGCGAAATGGGCGTGGGCGTCAGCAGCCCGCGCGAGGCGAAGCCGGACCAGGTGTCGAAATCAAAGGAGAGGCAGGCGATGTGGCGGGGCATTATGTATCGGAACTCCGTCGCAGGGCGGCTGGCGAGCATCCCCGAGCGTGTTAGCTTGGCAAGAGCATGACCGACCGTCTGCCCACCCGCAAGCTGCGCCGGCTAACCGCCAGCCGCCTCCATCGCCGCCAGCAGCGCCGCATTTTCCGGCGCGCCGATGCCGTGGCTGGTGGCGCGGCGGATGATCTCGCCATTGATCTCTCGGATCTCCGTGCGGCGGTGATGCGAAAGATCCTGCGCCATGCCGCTGGTGACCGCCGGATCGAGCTTTTGCGCGTAGCGGGCGATGCCGGCATCGAGAACCGCGCGGTCGCCGTCCTGCCAGAGAACGCTTGGCATGCCGCAGATGGGCCCGAATTCCACGCCCTCGGCACGGCCCACGGCGATGGTCTCCAGCGCGATGTTCAGGGCGCGGGCACGCATCGTGGCGTCCTCGAAGACCGGGCGCAGGCGGCCGCCATGCAGGGCCACCAGGCCGGAGGTCATGGCGTTGAAGACCATCTTGGTCCAGCGCGCGGAACGCATGTCGGGCACGACCGCCGTCGTGTCGATGCGGCCGAGCAGCGCGGCTTGCTCCGCCAACCCCGCCGCTGGGCCGCCCATCAAAAAACTGGCGGCGCCGCCATCGAAGCGGCAGCGGTGGCGGCGGATCACGCCGGGCTCCACCAGCGTGGCGAAGAGGCCGGTGGCTATGCAACTGGTGATGCGCTCGGCGCCCAACTCTTCAGCCAGACTGATGTCGGCCAACGCGTTGAGCGTGACCAGATAGGGCACCTGGAAGCACGCCTCCAGCCCAGCCACCATCGCGGCCGCATCGGGCAGCTTGGTGCAGAGAATGATCAGACGCGGCGTGGTACCGATCTCCTCCGGCCGCGCGATCACGGGCACGGCGGCGGTGAAGCCGTCATCGGGTTCCTCCACGCGCAGGCCTTGCGCGGCTATGGCTTCGCGGTTCGGCGTCCAGGGTTCCAGCGCCACCACATCCTCCCCGCACCGGTGCAGATGGGCCGCAATATAGCCACCCACGGCGCCCGCGCCTGCGACCAGGATGGGGTTGCGCATCGGGGTGGCCTCCTGTGATCGCCATGCCACCACGGCAGGCGCGGGATTGGGTGCGGACGCTGCCGCGCCGGCATTTTTGCGTGCTCTACACGCCCTTCCTGCCGGATCGCAGCCTGGACGAGGCGGGGTTGCGGCACAATACGCGGATGACCCTGGCGCGGCCCGGCCTGGCCGCGCCCGGTGCCGCCGAACTCACCGCAGCCGGGCTGCTTCCTGTTTCCGAAAGTGGATCATCATGACCAAGCCACGCCTGCTGCTCATCCACGCCTTCAGCCTGCCCGAGACGGCGCGCTACCATGTGCGCCCCTTCAGCGGCGAAAAGCGCCAGATGCTCATGAATTTTTCCCAGATCGAACACCTTCTGGGCGATGTGGAGTGGGACCTGCACCCCGGCGCCCCCGCCACACATGGCGACTGGCCAGTGGAGAAGCGCGAGGAATTTCTGTCGGTAGGCCTCAACCGCCTGCCCCTCGTGCGCGCGGCCTGCGAGAGCGGAAAATATGATGCGATCGTGCTGCTCGGAGGCGGCGATCCGGGCTTCTTCGAGGCCACCGAGATCGCTTGCCGGCACAACATCCCTGTCACCTCGAACGCGCATGCGCAGATGCATATCGCGGGGATGCTGGGCAGCCGGTTCTCGATCATCGACATTTCCGAGGCGCACAACATGCGCATGGCTGATCTGGTGGTGCAGTATCGGATGCGGGAGCGCTGCGCCTCCATCCGCAACATCGATTTCCCGCTGCCCCGCCCGCCCTATGACCAGCCGCATTCCGTGCAGGCGGAGAAGGAGAGGCATGGGCGCGGCGAGCCCTCTGCCATGCTGGAAGCGGCCGTCGAAGCAGCCCTGGCCAGCATCGAACAGGATGGCGCGGAAGTGCTGATCATCGGTTGTTCGGCGGCCTTCTGGCTGTGTGAACCGCTGGCCGCCCGGCTGCACGCGCTGGGCTGGGAGGTGCCGGTGCTGGAGGGCTATCGCTGCGCCATCGAGATGGCGAAGCTGATGGTCAATCTGCGCCTGACCGCCAGCGCCTTGGCCTTCCCCGCGGACAACGCGCTTCGCAAGCGTGCTCGGAAATTCGCCTGAGCCGCTATTGGTTCAGGTTCACCCGCCGGCCGATATCCACCCACAGCGCGATGGTTTCGCGCGTCTGCCGGTCATGCTCGGCCGGCGTCGTGTTGAGCGGCTGATAGCCCATGGTCGCCAGGCGCTCGCTGAGCGTGGGTTCCTCCATTGCCGCCTTGAAGGCGTCGCGCAGCGCCTCGCGCAGCGGCAGCGGCGTGCCCGCCGGTGCATGCACGCCCCAAAGGCTGGCCACGTCCACGCCCGGCAGGCCAGCGGCGGCGAAGGTGGGGATGGCGGCATCCACGCCTTCGGTCGTCTTGGCGATGGCGCGCACCGTGCCCGCGCGGATGAGTTGGCCGGAGGCTGCGAAGCCGCCAAAATTCATCGACACCTCGCCAGAGAGCAGCGCGGTCAGTGCCGGCGCGGAGGAGCGATAGGGCACATGGATCAGGTCAATCCCCGCTCGCAGCGCGAAGAGGACACCGGCGAAATGCGTCGATGAGCCGATGCCGCCGGAGGCGAAACTCAGCCGGCCGGGATTGGCGCGCGCTTGGGCGATAAGTTCGGCCAGGTTGGTCACCGGCAGGCTCGGCGCGGTGATCAGCACGACCGGCGCCTGGGCCAGCATGGAGATGGGTGCGAAATCAGCCAGCGTGTCGAAGGGCAGGCGCGGGATGATCGCAGGGTTGAAATAGAAGGCGTTGTCGCAGCACAGGATGGTCTGCCCATCGGGTGCCGCACGGGAGACCAGTTCGGCACCGATGATGGCGGTGGCGTCAGGCCTGTTCTCCACCACCACGGTCTGGCCCATCCGCGCTGCCACGCCGGGCGCCAGAAGGCGAATGAGGATGTCCGTGCCGCCGCCGGGCGCGCGCGGCACGATCAGGCGCAGGGTGCGGTTTTGCGCCAATGCTGGTGTGGCAAGAGTCAGGGCAAGTGCGGTGCGGCGGGCGATCATTCGGCGGGGATCCCTTCGAGAAAGCTGGCGAGTTCGCCAGCGCAGCGCATCGGCACGGCGTCGGTGATGTTGTGCGGCATGTCGGGGAAGATGACGTAGCGGTGGTCGGGCACAGCCTTCAGCACGGCGTAATTCTCATCCGAATGCACCGGATCGTTGCTCGGCACCACGAAGAGGCTTTTCGCCTTGATCGTCGGCAGCAGGGCGGTGAAGTCGGTGGCCGCCATCATCTTCACGAAGCGGGCGAGGTAGGTGGGGTCGTTGCGCGCGCTGTCCTCGATGAACCATTCGATGAAGCCAGGCTCGACCTGATCGAGATGGAAGCGCTGGCGGATGGTGCGGCGGAGGAAGCCGGCCATGCCCTCGGCGATCAACCCCTGCGTCCAGTCGTTGTAGTCATTGTGGGTGGTGGAAGCGGCAAGGCCGGGGATGGCTGCGAATGCAGCCAGGCTCGCCAGGCGTTCGGGATGCTGCGCGGCCATATGCAAGGCGATGACGCCACCGGCCGAGGAGCCCACGAGATGCACGCGCTCCAGCCCCAGATGGTTCAGCATCTCCACCAGATCCTGCGTAAGGCGATGGATGTCGAGCGTGGAACCGGGCGGCGGGATGTGCGAATTACCGTGGCCGCGCATGTCCCAGCGCACCACCCGCCAGCCGCCGAGCAGGGACGGCAGCCAGTTGTGGAAGCGATTCATCGAGCCCATCGCCGCGTGCAGCATTACCACGGTCGGCCGCTCGCGCCAGGGGGGCGAGAAATCATCGACGGCGTAGCGGATGCGCATGCCATCCGATGTTGTGAAGGATTCACGGCGTGGCTCACCTGTCATGGCAGGTTATTCCTCGGGGCGCGGTGGGCGCGGTGATAATTAGTCGGATGGTACGGCTGGCGCTGTCAACTGCGCCGCACTTAAGGACAGATCCGTCCAAGCAAAAATTTCTGATTGATTCGAGGCGAACACGAACCGGGTGGCCTTGGGTGCGGCAGGTCTCGGCCACGATCCCGACAGTTGGAAGGTGATGTCTCTGGTCATGCACTTGCTGGGCGAGACCCCCTCGGGATCACGAATCCCCTCATTTTTTCTATCGCCTCGCTAGCCTCGATTCGCGCCAGTTTCGTAGAGGTTTCGGCTCAATCAGGGCTGGAGCATCGGCGTGGGCAAAGCGGATCGACAAGGCGGTCGTCTGGGCGAAGTGCGTTCCTTCATCGCCGAGTTGTATGGGCCTGATCTGCACGCCAAGCGGATCGACGCCCTGGCCGGCGCCACGCTTGGCGTGATGGCGGCGGCATCGCTCGCGGTGGCGATCATCGGCCAGGCCCTGGCCCAGGCACGCGGCCTCGTGACCAAGCACGCGGTCAAGCAGGTGGACCGGCTGCTCAGCAACCAGGGCATCGAC
>Ga0105049_10002539_pt1 | contig 21674 bp, 15 predicted proteins | sample MAT06_FD_78087 | JGI IMG/M metagenome (GOLD analysis project Ga0105049, IMG submission 78087) | Freshwater microbial communities from Lake Fryxell liftoff mats and glacier meltwater in Antarctica - MAT-06 | ecosystem: Environmental > Aquatic > Freshwater > Ice > Liftoff microbial mat | place...
CGCATCGTTGATGTTGTGCATGCACGATCAGGGAACAGCGCAAATCAGCAGATCAAAGGACTCGCAGATTTTAATGGCGAGCTGATCCGTTTCGACGACAAAAGCTGTTGTTGCTTGCGCGCAACTAAAGTGTTGAGCCGAGAGAATAGTTGAGCGCGCTCAAATGAATGAGTCTCGAACGAAGCACTGTGCAATGCAACGCGTTACACAAAGGCTGCATTCTGGAGCGTCTTTTGCAGTGGAAAGGGTTGTGTGTCTGCATCGTCGTGAAAGTTCCGAACCTACCCGTTCGCTTTCAGCGTCAGCAGCTGCCTAACGACCCTTCACGGGGTAGGAGATTTAAGTATCATGTTGAATCGTTTTCGCATCACCGCCGCCGCGGCGGCTCTGGCCTGTCTGTCCGGGACCGCCAGCGCGCAGGCCGTGATTACCAATGGCACGCTCCGGATGGGGATCAACCAGTTTGGCGATCTCAACACCGGGAGTGTCGCGCAAGTAACTGGCACGCGTACAGTTGGTCTGCGGTTGATCACCCCGGCCGGCGATTACGAGTCCACGGCCGACGGTTGCACCTGTGAAGGCTGGGGTGTCGGTGTCCGGACTGCAGGCGTGGTTGGGGCGTGGGGTGGATCGAATTCTAGCGTTGGTGGCGTGACGAACCTGACCTCGGTCAGTTTCACGAGCACCGCCTCCACCGCTACCTCGACGGTTCGCCTGACGGCGGGCGCGGCCTTGACGGTCCAGCATTTGTATCGCCCGAGTTCCATTCCGAACATGTATGAGGTGCAGGTCACCATCACCAACACCGGCGCCACCTCGATCGGCGATGTCGTTTACCGCCGCGTCATGGACTGGGATATTTCGCCGACGCAGTTCAACGAGAACGTCCGCATCTCCGGCTGGGGTGCCACGAATCTCATCGGTTCCGGGAGCAATGGGTTTCTCTCGGCACGGCCACTTGACGTTGCCGGTGGTTGCATCATCGGCGGCGCCTGCAACGCCAACTTCGAAACGACCGTCGGCGCTGACCGCGGCTCGTTCTTCGACTTCAGCTTCGGCGCGCTGGGCGCGGGTGAGTCGAAGGTGTTCCAGACGTTCTATGGTGCCGCGCCGACGTACTCTGCGCTGCTCACTGCGCTGGGCGCCGTTGGCGCCGAGGTGTACACGGCCGCGTGGTGCGCTGGCGGTGCGCCAGGCGCGACACCCACCAGCTGCAATGGCAAGAACGGCCCCGCGGTGTTCGGTTATGGCTTCAGGGGTGTCGGTGGCGCCCCGCCGCCAGAGCTGCCGCCGGCTCCCGGCGTGGTGCCGGAGCCGTCCACCTACGCCCTGATGGGCACGGGTCTGATGGGCCTGGCGATGTACTCACGCCGCCGCCGCACCAACGCCTGATTGCACGATCGCTCGACCGGTACGAACGTTCGCGCGACACCGGAGAGCTGTCTCCGGTGTCGCGTGTTCGTTTCCGTCCCCCTGTCCTAACGCTGTCATCACCCTGCGACTTGCGTTGCTGGCATGTGCGACCATGACCAGCGCACAGGTCGGCTAGCTGCGGGTACGATCGGCCGCTGTCACGCCGCAGGTGAGAGGTGTACAGCCGACGCAAATGCGCGGGCCGACGCTGGAGGCTGCTCAAGGGGCCTTGATACCAGGGGGATCCGTGGGACACCACACGTCAAGAGTGCCGCGTATTTCCCGGCCGTCGACACCAAGCATGCTCGATCACCATGGAACGCAATTCCCCGGATCAACAGGCTGGGGAATTTTTGTCGCGAGAAAGTCCGTTGCGGCGAACTGAGCAGATTGTAGCTCGAGCGCAACCGAGCTGTAGTATATAAGCAACAGGGGTCGCGCATTCGGGGAGGGCGTAGCGGCTCAACACGTTGTCTAGTAATGAGTTGCGATTCTCCAGAGTTTTGGAGCAACCCTTGCAATGGTTGAGCTCGTGTTACTGCGTGGCCTTGGAGTCGCCGAACCTTCCCGTTCGGTCCCAGCCTCGACAGCCGCCCAAGCACCCTTCACTGGGTAGGAGATGTCATCGATATGTTGAACCGTTTTCGCTTTACCGCCACCGCAGCGGCTCTGGCCTGTCTGGCTGGGACCGCCAGCGCGCAGGCCGTGATCACCAATGGCACGATCCGGATGGGAATCAACCAGTTTGGCGATCTCAATACGGGCAGCGCTCCGCAAGTCACGCCAGGAGGCACTACAGTGGTCGGCTTGCGTTTGATCACCGCAGCCGGCGACTACGAGTCCACGGCCGACGGTTGCACCTGTGAAGGCTGGGGAGTCGGTGTCCGGACTGCAGGCGTGGTTGGGGCGTGGGGTGGATCGAATTCTAGCGTTGGTGGCGTGACGAACCTGACCTCGATCAGTTTCACGAGCACCGCCTCCACCGCGTCCTCGACCGTCTCTCTGACTTCAGGCGCTGACCTGACGGTCACGCATGTGTATCGGCCCAGTTCGGTTCCGAATATGTATGAAGTTGAGGTCACGATTACGAACACGGGTTTGATCGCGATCGGCGACGTCGTCTACCGTCGGGTCATGGACTGGGATATCGCTCCGTCGCAATTCAACGAGAACGTCCGCATTTCCGGCTGGGGTGCCTCGAATCTCATCGGCTCGGGGAGCAACGGGTTTCTAAGTGCCGAGCCACTTGATGTTGCCGATGGTTGCATCATCGGCGGGACGTGCAACGCCAACTTCGAAACGACCATCGGCGCTGACCGGGGCTCGTTCTTCGACTTCAGCTTCGGCGCGCTGGGCGCTGGTGAGTCGAAGGTGTTCCAGACGTTCTACGGTGCCGCGCCAGATCTTAATGCGCTCCTCACTGCTTTGGGTGCCGTTGGCGCCGAGGTGTACACGGCCGCGTGGTGTGCTGGCGGCGGTTCGTGCCTTGGCACGGACGGACCTGCGGTGTTCGGTTATGGCTTCAAGGGTGTCGGTGGCGCCCCGCCGCCTGAGCTGCCCGGCGTGGTGCCGGAGCCGTCCACCTACGCCCTGATGGCCACGGGTCTGCTCGGCCTGGCCACGTTCGCCCGTCGCCGCCGCACCAACGCCTGATTGCACGAACGCTCGACCTGTACGAACATTCGCGCGACACCGGAGAGCTGTCTCCGGTGTCGCGTGTTCTTTTCCGCCCCTTTGCCCCCACGTTTCCATGACCCTGCGACTCGCTTTGCTGGTCTGTGTCACCATCACCAGCGCTCACGTTTCGGAACTGCGGGCGCAAACGGCCAGAGTCACTCCGCCGGTCAAAGCGGCGCAGCGGACGCCTGGGCCCGGTCCAGCGCTGCCCCCTGCGCCATTCGAACAACCGGCTGTCGGCACCGTCTACCGCTATGAAAGCTTCACGAATCGCATCATCGGCGGCGATGGCATCGTCACCCGCTACCGCGATGAGGCCAATCGCGCCGGCTCCCGCTTCGGCGTCTTCTTCAACGACAATCCGAACGAACCGCTCGGCTACGCGCCCGACAGCGTCGCGGCGCTCTTCCCGTTGAGCGTCGGGAAGACCTCGCAGTTCACCGTCACGCGCGGCGACCTGCAGTGGACGTTCAGCGCACGGGTGGTGGACACCGAGCGTATCACCACACCGGCGGGAACGTTTGATACCTGGGTGGTCGAGACGATCGAAACGCCCAGGCGCACCCGCAGCCCCGCCCTCGCCAAGACGCGCATCAGCACCTTCTGGTACGCACCGTCCCTCCGCACTGTGGCGCGGCTGATGACCATCACGACGACCCCCCGCGGCGAGAAGACGGTGCGCAAGGTCCAGCTGCTCGGCGTTGATCGGCCCGCGGTACAGCGGTAAGCCACGGAGACTCGGTACAAATCAGTCACCACGTATAGCTCGGTGAAGCGGCTCCGCGTCGCAACAGCCGCACCTCGGCTTGGGCTGCCCGGTGTCGTGTTCGTGCTGTTCTTCACCGTCTCGGGGGGCGCATTCACGCTCGAGACGCTCGTCGTTGACGTCGGTCCGGTGGTCGCCCTTGCGGCGCTCGTCGCGATTCCGCTCTTCTGGGCCGTTCCCGAGGCGCTGCTGGTCGGCGAACTCGCCAGCATGCTCCCGGTCGAAGGCGGGTACTATCGATGGGTGCAGCGCGCCTTCGGCGATCGATGGGGATTCGTCAACGCCTGGTGTACGTGGCTCTACTCGCTGGTGGAGATGTCGCTCTATCCGGCAATCGTCGTGCAGTACCTCGGCGCCTTTGTGCCAGGGATTGGCCGCGAATGGACCGTACTCGTGACACTGCTCGTGATCTGGATTCCCACCGTGCTGAACCTGCGTGGGGCGGTGCCGGTCGGAGGGGTTTCGGTGGTGGTCGGTGCGCTGGTGCTTGGCTGCTTCGGACTGCTCGCCCTCGCCGCGATCCCGCGCATGTCGCACGCGCCATGGGTCACGCTCGGCGCCACCGAACCACTGCGCTTGTCGTCACTCGGCGCCGGACTGAGTCTCGCGCTCTGGAACTGGATCGGCTGGGATAACGCCAGCACGGTGTGCGGTGAGATCGAAGACGCCGGCCGCACCTATCCCAGGGCGCTCGCGATCGCCGTTCCTTTGGTAGCTTGCGGATACTTTGTTCCGCTGCTGGCGGCGCTCTCGGCCAGCGACTGGCGCACCTGGCGGGAAGGAGGATGGCCGGATATCGCCCGGGAGGTCGCGGGGCCGCTTGGCCCGGCACTGTCGGCAGCGTTGATCGTACTCGCGATCCTGAGCGCCACTGCCATGTTCAACTCCCTGTTGCTCGCCTACTCACGCATTCCGCTCAGCGTAGCCCAGGACCGCCTGCTCCCACAATGGCTGGCGGCGGTGGACAGCCGCGGTGTTCCCGTTCGGTCGATTCTGCTCTCGTCCATTCTCTACTCGGCGATCGCGCTCGTGCCCTTTGGTGAGCTCATCGCGGCCGATGTGCTGCTCTATGCGTTCGCGCTGGCGCTGGAATTTGCCGCGCTGATTCACCTCCGACGCAGCGAACCCGCATTGCGCGGTGCGTTTCGACTCCCGCTCGAACGGCATGGATTGATCGCGCTTGCCAGCTGTCCGATGCTGGTGCTGCTGTGCGTGATCGGTCTCGAGTTCAGCGCCGGTGAGTTCGGCGGGCGGGCGCTTCTGATCGCTGCCGCCGCCGCCGCACTTGGGCCGATCGTGTTCAGCCGGTTGGACGCTCGTCGTCGACGCGCAACGACTCCGTGATGGCTGCGCTGGCGACGGGAGTCGGGTTGCCGCTGTACTTCTCAGTGACACCGCCGGAGACGATGAACGTCATCAGCTCCGCGCTGCCCGCCTGAACGAGCGTCACATGCTGTGCCGGCACGAGCAGCAGCTGTCCGGTAAACGCGTAGCTGTGTGGGAGATACACCGCCACATGGTCGGTCAGCCCGAACATCTCGACATCCTTCCGCGTCATGAAGCCGAGCGCCTTTGCTTCGCTGCTCGGGTAGAGCGTGACCAGGACGGCCGTATCGAAGCGCTTCTTGTCTCCCACGAACGCTTCGAAGAAATCTTTTGCGGTACCGTACAACAGCCGCACGAACGGCAGCTTTTCCAGCAGCCGATCGAGCAGATCCACCAGCCCGTCGGCGAGCACGTTCGATCCAAGGGCGCCGACCAGCGTGATGAGGCCGATGGTGATCGCGAACCCAACCCCGGGGATGTTGACGGGGATCCAGCTGTCGATGGCCGTGACGATCGAATAGCAGACGTAGACCGTGAGCGCCAACGGCGCCATGATCACCAGCCCACGCAGGAAGTATCCAGCCAGACGACGCATGACAGCGGAGTGAAAGGGGTCGCCACGGCGGGCGCCTGAACGGAGTGAAGATACCGACACGGTGAAGCGGCGGCCGGGGGCTGGCCGATTCACAACGCCAGCCAGCACTCCCTCGTAGTTTGGGTCTGTTCCGCTCCAGCTCCGCCCGCTCCCTCGACTCTGCCGCCGATGATGCACCGAAGCACCGCTCTGCTCACCCTGTCGTTGCTGGCGGCCGCGCCCGCGATGGCGCAGATGCGCCGCGCCATTACGCAGGACGACTACGACCGCTGGCGCACCGCGCAGTCGCCGGTTCTGGCGCAGACTGGTGCCTGGGCCGCCTGGACCGAAGTGCCGCAGGTTGGCGATGCCGATCTCCTGGTTCGCGACACGAAAGGCGCGAGGCAGGTTCGAGTGCCGCGCGGCTTCATCGGCAGGCCGATCGTGAATCTGGCGGCGAGCACCGATTCACCGTTCGTCGCCCCACCACCGCAGTTCACGCACGATGGCTCGGCGCTGGTCGCCATCGGCTATGCATCGATGGCGGAGTTCGAGCGCGCGCGGAAGGCCAGGCCGCGCCCGTTGCCGGCGCCCCGCAGTTCGCTGATTCTGGTGCCGCTCACCGGAGCGAGTGCGTTGCAGCCGCTGGTGATACCGCGTGTGCGCAGCGTTCGCGTGCCGCGCGACGCCGGTCGCGTGATCGTCTACCTCATGGACGCCGATTCGGCGGCGCCACGTCAGCCCACAGATACGGCCGCCCGTCGCCCCACGACTGATTCGACCGCGCGTCGCGCCCGGCCGCGCGAGTATGGCGCGCCGCTCGTGATCCGCAACGTGGAGTCGGGCGCCGAAGAAAGCGTGGCTGACGTGTCCAGCTACGCCATCGACCCCACTGGCACCTACGTCGCGTACACTGTCACTTCGCGCACCGCCACCAGGGACGGCGCGTTCCTGCGCACGATTGCGTCCGGTGCCGATCTCGCGCTGCTGCAGGGTACCGGGAACTACAAGGCGATCACCTTTGATCGCGACGGGAAGCAGGTGGCGTTTGTCTCCGACAAGGACGAGTTCACCGCCGATAAGCCGCGGTTCGCGGCCTACCACGCCACGGTCGGGAAGGGGAGCGCGGCAAAGCGCGTCGTGGCAGCGGATGCATTCGCGCCAAGGGCCACCGTTTCCGATCGTCAGCTGAGCTTCACGCGCGATGGCAGTACGCTGGTGCTCGGAGCTGCGCCGGTGCTCGCCGACACCATCCCAGCCGACTCGCTGGCCGATCGCGCTCAGGTGGATCTCTGGCACTATCAGGAAACGCGTCTGCAGCCGCAGCAGAAGCTGGAGGCGTCGCGCGATCGCAATCGTACCTGGCTGGCCGTGCATCGCATGGCGACCGGCAACACGCGCCTGATCGGAAGCGATACTCTCAGTCGCGTGACGCTCAGCGATGACGGCGCGGTGGCCCTGGTGCAGAGCGATCAGCGGTACGCGCTGTCCCGGTTGTGGGGAGATGACGGCGCCGACATCGCGGTCGTCGATGTCGCAACCGGTGTCGTCCGCCGCGTGGCGGAGAAGGTGGAGTTTGGCGCACAGCTCTCAGCGGGTGGGCGTTACGTCGCCTGGTTCGACAAGGGTCGCTGGTTCAGTCACGACATCAAGGCGCAGAAGACGGCCGACATCACCGGCGCGCTGCGCGGCGCACGGTTCGAGCAGGAGACCTGGGATACGCCCTCGACCCCTGCGTCGTGGGGCATCGCAGGCTGGAGCACGGATGACAAGGCGGTGCTGATCTACTCGCGATTCGATGTCTGGGAGCTCGACCCACAGGGAGTGCGCGCCGCGCGGATGATGACCGATTCGATCGGTACACGCGCGAACACCGTCCTTCGCGTCGTCGATCTGGACCCGGAGGATCGCTTCATCGATCCGTCACGGCCGGTGATGCTGTCGGCGTTCAACGAGGTCACGAAGCAGAGCGGGTTCATGCGCGATCGGCTCGGTGTGACGGCAGCAGCCGAATCGCTGCTGATGGAGGATGCCTCTTGGCGGATCATCGCCAAGGCACGGCGAAGCGACGAGCTGTTGCTCGCGCGGAGCACCTATCGTGAGTTCCCCGACCTTCGTGTTGGAACAGCCGTTGTCGGTACGACGCGCCTCTCCGATGTGAATCCGCAGCAGAAGGACGTGTCATGGGGCACCAATGAACTGGTCCAGTGGCAGTCGATGGATGGGCGCACACTGCAGGGGATTCTGTTCAAGCCCGAAGGGTTCGATCCGTCGCAGAAGTATCCGATGGTGACGTACTTCTACGAGTCACTCAGCGACGGGCTGCACTCGTACGCCGCACCGGGCGGCAGGAACACGGTCAATCCAACGGTCTACACGTCGCTGGGCTACCTCGTGTTCTTCCCCGATATCGCCTACGAGGACGGGTATCCGGGGCAAAGCGCGCTGAAGTCGATCGTCCCTGGCATCCAGTCGCTGATCGCGCGCGGATTCGTGGATCCGAAGCGCATCGGTACGGCAGGACAGAGCTGGGGTGGCTACCAGACGGCGTTCATGATCACCCAGACGAACCTCTTCGCCGCTGCATTTGCCGGTGCGCCGGTGGCCAACATGACCAGCGCCTACGGTGGAATTCGCTGGGAGAGTGGCGTTGCACGCGCCTTCCAGTACGAGAAGGGGCAGAGCCGAATCGGCGGGTCGATGTGGAAGTATCCGATGCGGTTCATCGAGAACAGCCCGCTCTTCAACACCGACCGCATTCAGACGCCAGTGCTGATCATGTCCAACGACGCCGACGGCGCGGTGCCGTGGTATCAGGGCATCGAATGGTTTGTGGCGCTGCGCCGGTTCGGGAAGGAAGCGTATCTGCTCAATTACAACAACGACGGCCACAATCCCCGAAAGCGTGCCAATCAGAAGGACGTCGATCGGCGCATGCAGGAGTTCTTCGGGCATCACCTGAAGGGGGAACCGATGCCCGCGTGGATGCGCAGCGGTGTACCGTTTCTTGAGAAGGGACGTGACCAGATTGGAGCGTCCGCATCAGCGGCTGCGAGCGGGCGCTGATCAGGCTCGCTCCGTCAAAACATCGATGACACTACTTCGATGACACTATATCGATGACACTACGTCGACGACATGATGATCAGTGCTGCCGCGTCGCCGTCATTGCGGTGCGGCGGCGCTGGTGGCGGTGGTAGTTCGCCGAACAGCGCCCGCTGGTCCAGACGCTGTTGCAATGCCAGCAGCATCTTGTCGAGCTCCAGGTGTGCCTTGCGCATCGCGCGCCGCAGAACGGCGCGGTACCCGTACAGCGCGCCGACACCCGCCAGCCCTGCCACCGCGACCGCTGGCAGCGATGCGAGGGCCAGCGTACCGATGATCTTGGCGCCGATCGGTAACGCGGCAGCGAGCACGCCAGCCGCCGTTCCAATCGCCGTCCAGGTCATCCCCTTCACCTGCTTGCGGTAGCCCGCACGCAGGTCGCCCGTCACCACCACCTCGCACTCCGGCGCGCTGGCAGTGCCACGCAGCTTGAGGGACACGTTGAACATCGAGACTTCGAGCTGCGAGCAGAGATACACAAGCGCCCCGTTCGTGCCGAAGCCGCTGCCGCCAACCCGGCCATCGGACATGACCTGATATAGGTTCGGCACATCGAACCGTAGTATCCCGCCGTCCAGCGGGTGTCCGTTCACCACGTCGCGCACGGTCAGATGGTACGGAGTCATCGTGAACACCTGGCCGATGAGTTGCAGGACGGCCTTCGGTGACGCCCGAATCGTGCGCGACGCGCTGATACTGCGATCGCTGGTGCCGAGGAGCGACGTCAGGCGTCGCTCGTCCCTGTCGCTCAGCGCCGATAACGCGGTCGTGCCCACCTGCTCGACCGCAGAATGTTCGGCGAGCGCGATCGCAACGAATTGTCGCGAAATCCCCGCTTCAACCGCAGCCGCTTCCACATCCCGCACGCGATACGTATCAACCGGTGCCCCTCCCGTTGACCCATCGTTCGTCGGAGCGGAGAGTTGCACGCTTCGTTCCATTCGGCGTGCCGCCTCGGCCTGCAGCTGCGCCGCGCGCTGCCACACCGCCATCGCATCGCGCTCGGAGAGTGCGTCACTCCCGGTTGCGCCAACCGCGCTTCGCTCGGCAGTGATCACGTCGTCCAGCGCCTTGCCCAGCGCATCGGCCAGCGCCTCCGCACTCTCCCACCGGCCCCCAGGTTCCTTTGCGAGACACCGGTCGATCACGGCCGCGATCGGCGACGGGATTTGCGGAGCAACGCTTCGTAGCGGTGGTGCCGCCTTCGTCACATGGGCGATCAGCACGGCGTTCGCGGACCCATCGAACGGCAGTGCGTTGCTCAGCGCGTGGAAACCCACAACGCCAAGCGAGTACACGTCACTCCGGGCATCCAGCTCACCGTCGGTGGCCTGCTCGGGACTCATGTAGTGCACTGTGCCCAGCACACTGCCATCGGCGGTGAGTCGCGCATCGGCCGAGCGCAGGTCCCGCGCGATTCCGAAGTCGGTGACCATCGCGCGACCGCTCTCGCGATCGAGCATGATGTTGTCCGGCTTGACATCGCGATGAATCACGCCGCGCGCATGCGCGTACGCCAACGCCCAGGCGGTTTCGCGCAGGATGCGCACCACATCCGCAACGGGGAGTGCGCCGCGCTCGCGCATCCGATCGCCGAGCGACTCCCCTTCAATGAACCCCATGCTGAACCACACCTGTCCGTTCGCCTCATCAGCGCGATGCACGGGGACGATGTTGGGGTGGCTGAGCTTTGCGGCGGTCCGCGCCTCGCGCAGGAATCGGTCGCGGGTGGCGTCGCTGGCGGCACTCGTGAGCAGCACCTTGATCGCGACCAGCCGATCGAGCATCCGGTCGCGCGCGAGCCAGACCGAACCCATGCCCCCTTCGCCAAGCGGGCGCACGATGTCGAACGCCGCGCGTACGGCGTCCGGGATCCGCGAGTCCAGCGAAGGGAGGGGAGGGGGCAGTGAAGTCATCCGATTGCGATATGGGCAAGACGAACGATGGTGGTGGAGAGTTTCGAGCCACGACCACCGCGACGGAAATGTGACACCGTCGGCTCATTCCTGCAGCGTTCGCTGTCCCCGTCCCATCCGATGATACTATTCCCACGTATGCCTGAAGAGCATTCCGACTGTCGTGCTGGTACTCAGCTGACGCCGCGTACACGGTGATCTCTCGACATCTCGTCCTCGCCGGCGCCGGCCACGCCCAGCTCGATCTGCTCAGCGCACTCAGCGCCGGTGTGCCATCGGGCTGGAAGGTGAGCGTCGTGACGCCGCAGCCGGCCTTCCACTACAGCGGTATGCTGCCGGCGGTGATCGCGGGGAATGTGTCACCGGCGGCGGCCGACATCCTGGTGGCGGCGATCGCACGCGCGGCGGGCGTGGAGGTGCACATTGCTCCCGTGGTGGCCCTCGACGCGCATGCCAGAAAGCTCACGTTGGGTGGTGGCACAACGCTCACCTATGACCTTCTTTCACTCGACGTCGGGAGTGTGCCCGCCGGTCTCGACGCGGTGCCGGGAGCCCGGGCGCACGCCTTCGTCATGAAACCTTTCGCGTCGGCGCTGCAGCTGATGGCGCATCTGGACGCCGTGTGCTCGAAATCCGACGCGCCGCCACCGGTGCCGGTCGTCGTGGTTGGCGCCGGCGCGGCGGGCGTCGAGATCGCGCTGGCGCTGAACGTTCGCATCGCACGCGCGCATCGGACGTCACAGATCACTCTGGTGGATCCGGAGGCACGCGACGGTGCGCCGCTCCCGGGCTTCGCGCCGCGCGTGCGCCGCCTGGCGCAGCGGGTGTTGCAACGAAACGGCATACGCATACTGGGCGGCGCGGTGACGAGCGTCGCGGCGGACCGCGTAGGCGTGAGTGTTCGGCGTGAATCGGTGGAGCTGCCAACCGTGGCAACCGTGTGGGTGTCCGGCGCCGCGTCGCACCCATGGCTCGCGGAGAGCGGTCTGTCGTGCGACGAACGTGGTTATCCGTATGCGAGCGCGCTGCTGTCGCTGAAGAGCGACGACTCCGTATTCGGTGGCGGCGACTGCATCACGCTCAGCAGCGCTCCGACCACACCCAAGGCCGGCGTCTTCGCAGTACGCATGGCGCCGGTGCTGGCCGACAACGTGCTGCGCGTCATGCGCGGCGAGCAGCCTGCCGCTGAGTTCATTCCACAGCGGAACTTTCTGGCGCTGCTGAGCACTGGCACCGGGAGCGCGATCCTGCGCTGGAACGCCGTCACATTCGAGTCACGAGCCGCCCAGTGGCTCAAGGACCGGATCGACTCGGCGTACCTCAACCGGCATCGCGCGCTGCCGACGTCTGGCGAGAGCATACCCCCACCCGTTGGATTGCCATAGAATTCCACCCATGACTACCCTGCCACTTTTGCCGGAAGCCGCCTTGAGCGCTGCCGTGCCATGGACCATCGATGACGCCCGGGCCCTCTACAACGTGGAAGGGTGGGGCTCAGGTTACTTCGACATCAACGCCAAGGGCCACGTGGTCGTGCGCCCCGATCGTGATCACCCCGATCGTGAGGTCGATCTGTTCGAGCTGGCGCAGGATCTCGAAGCGCAGGGCGTGGCGATGCCGGTGCTCCTGCGATTCTCCGATCTGCTCCGCTCACGCGTGCATCAGCTCAGCGAGGAGTTCGAGGCCGCGATCAAGGAGTACGGCTACACGGGCAAGTACACGACCGTGTTCCCGATCAAGGTGAATCAGCAGCGGCACGTGGTCGAGGAGATTCACGAGTTCGGCCAGCCGTACGGCGTCGGTCTCGAGTGCGGCTCGAAGCCCGAATTGCAGGCGGTGATCGCGCTCACCGACAAGACCGATCATCTGATCGTCTGCAACGGCTACAAGGACCACGAGTTCATGCGACTGGCGCTCATCAGCCAGAAGCTGGGTCACCGCGTGTTCATCGTGCTCGAACAGCTGTCAGAGCTGGATGTGCTTCTCGAAGTCGCCGACGAACTCGGCGTCGTCCCAACCGCCGGCGTGCGCATCAAACTTGCTTCTGCCGGATTCGGCCGATGGGCGCAGAGTGGCGGCGAGAAGAGCAAGTTCGGCCTCAATGCGGCCCAGCTCGTGAAGCTGATCGACCGCCTGAAGGCCATGGGTCGCCTCGATATCCTGAAGCTGATTCACTTCCACCTTGGAAGTCAGATTCCTGACATCCGGTACATCAAGGCGGGATTGCAGGAGGTGGCACGTTTCTACACAGAGCTGCGACGGATGGGTGTGGATGTCACCTACGTCGATGTGGGCGGTGGCCTCGGCGTGGATTACGATGGTACCAACTCGACGGCCGAAGCGAGCGTCAACTACACGCCGCAGGAGTACGCGAACGACGTTGTGTACACGATCGCCGAGGCGTGCCGCGAGCACGACCTGCCAATGCCGAACATCATCAGCGAAAGCGGACGTGCACTCACTGCGCATCACGCCATGTTGCTGGTGAAGGTCATCGACGTCGACACCAACACTGTCCCGAACCTGCCGTCGCTGACCGATGACGATCACGCGCTGCTGCACGAGATGCTCGAGGACTGGGGCACCGTCCACTCGGGCGAGGTACTCAAGCCGCGCAAGGTCCGCGAGATTGCGCATGACGCGAGCTTCGACAAGGAGCGCGCGCGGCAGTACTTCAACGCCGACGCCCTCGATCTGCGCTCGCTGGCGATCGCCGAGCAGCTGCATCTTGGCATCATGAACGGTTTGCAGCGACTGGTCCGCGACGATGTCGATGAATTCGAGGACATCGTGCCGGAAGTCGAGGCAGCCCTCACCGATCGCTACTTCTGCAACTTCTCGCTCTTCCAGTCGCTCCCCGATCACTGGGCGATCGACCAGCTCTTCCCGGTCATGCCCGTGCATCGGCTGGACGAACGACCGGATCGCATGGGCACGCTGCAGGATGTGACCTGCGATTCCGACGGGAAGATCGACCGGTTCGTCGGAGACCGGAACGGTCGCCCGAGCCTCGAGCTGCATGTGCCAAAGGAAGACGACGACTACGTACTCGGCATTTTCCTGACCGGCGCCTATCAGGAGATCCTCGGCGATCTGCACAACCTCTTCGGCGACACCAACGCGGTGCATGTCAAGCTGGCCGAAGATGGACGCTACATCGTCAGTGACATCGTCCACGGTGACACGGTCACCGAGGTGTTGAACTACGTGCAGTTTCACGCGCCCACATTGCTTGCGACCTTCCGTCGTAAAGTGCAGAACGCGAGCGATATCACGCGTATTGAGGCGAATGCGTTCATCGCCGATTATGTCGCCGGGTTGGAAGGGTACACCTATCTCGAGGGTGAGGCGGCGCGATGAGCGATCCTGTTTCCGGAGACGGTCGCACGCCGCCGGTTCTGCCCGCGACGACGGGGGTGGATGATGCTCACGCTGGCGAGTCAGCGGTGCTCACCAAGACTGCGGCATGGGAAGATGTCCTCGATATCTTCTACGCCCCGCGCGCGGTGTTTGAACGGCGTCGTGACGGGAAGTACCTCGTACCGGTAATCGTTCTCTGCCTGACCACAGCGGTCGTGTTCTTCCTGTCGCGGCAGCTGAACGATGTGTTGCAGGATGTGGAGTTCGCTCGTGTGATCAGGCAGAACGGGATGACGGCTGAACAGGCGGCTGCCGGTCGTGCGATGACGAAGAAGGTCGGCGAGCTTGGCATCTATCTCGTCCCGATCTTCGTGGCCATCGGCGTATGGGTAACGGGAACGCTGATCCAGATTCTGGGCCGCGCGATGGGTGCAAAGCTCAACTTTGCACAGGGGTGCACCATCGCAGCGTTGTCATCACTGCCCGAGTTGCTCGGCAAGGTGCTGGTCGGTACGCAGGCGGTCTTCCTCGACACGGCGAGCGTGGCTCACCGACACTCCTTCAGTATTTCCGTCGCGCGTTTTCTCCCCGGCGATGTCAGCAACTGGTTGTTGAAGTTCGCGGCCATGATCGATCCGTTCGTCCTGTGGGGGGCGTGCCTCCTCGGGTTGGGCGCTTACGTGATCGGAGGTATGGAGAAGGAGAAGGCAGCGGTGCTGGCGATCATTCTCACGCTTCTCACGACGGTCATTGCCCGGTAGTCGGCAGGTGGACAAGGAGCGCTTCCACGCTGTGTGACGCTCCCAGACAAAAATCCCCCGCCGGCAGTTCGCCAGGCGGGGGATTTTTTCACGCGAGGCCGCGCTCAGCCCTTCTGAGCCGCGGCGTAGCGCTCGTTGATTTTCGCCCAGTTGATGGTGTTGAACCAGGCATCCAGATAGTCGGGACGACGATTCTGATATTTCAGGTAGTACGCGTGCTCCCAGACGTCGATGCCGAGAATGATGTCCTGTGGGCGACGGCCGTCCATCATCGGATTGTCCTGGTTCGGCGTCGTCGTCACCGCCAGCGTTCCACCATCGTGCATCAGCCACGCCCAGCCACTGCCAAAGCGGCCAACACCCTGCGCCTTGAGCTGATCGCGGAGCGCGGCATAGTCGCCAAACACCGAGGTGATGAGTGCGCCGATCTCGCCCGTCGGCTCGCCGCCGGCATTCGGTGCCATGATTTCAAAGAACAGGGAGTGGTTCCAGTGACCGCCGCCGTTGTTTCGCACCGCATTGCGGACCGCATCGGGAACGCGCGACAGATCGGAGAGAATCCCCTCGAGCGAATGCTCCGCAAGCTCGGGGGCCTTGTCGCACGCGGCATTCAGGTTGGTGACATACGCCTGATGATGCTTGCCATGATGGATACCCATCGTCGTGGCATCGATATGTGGCTCCAGCGCGTCAAGCGCATACGGAAGCGTGGGCAACGAATAGGCCATCGGTTTCTCCAGGGAGTCGTGCAACAGGATGCAGAAGTTGATCTGAAAGCTACTGCATCACACCAAGTTGCTGCGTCACAACTCGTGCAGCGAACTCGGCCAGCTTCACGCGCGGACCTTGGCCTTCTGGCGCTCGCGCATGAAACTGATCACTCCAGGCATCACTGACAGCAGGATGACGGCGAGGATGACTTTCTCGACATGCTGCGCAACTCCCGGAATCGTCTTGCCGAGTCCGTAACCGATCAGCAACATGCTCCAGATCCAGAGGATGCTGCCCGAAACGCTGAAGGCCACGAATCGGGCATATGGCATCGCACCAACGCCCGCCAGCACCGGCGCGAACGTGCGCACGATCGGCACGAAGCGAGCGATCATCACCGTCTTGCCACCGTGCGTCTGATAGAAGTCGTTGGCCTTCTTCAGGTACTTGCGCTTGAAGATCAGCCCGTCTTCGCGAGTGAAGAGCTTGGGGCCGGTGAATCGTCCGATCTGATAGCCGACGCTGTCGCCAACGATCGCCGACGCGACCAGCAGAAAGCCGAGCGACCAGACGTTGATACCGAACTCCGGCCGTGTGGCGCCGAGGAGCCCCGCTGTGACGAGGAGCGAATCGCCGGGGAGGAAGAGGCCCACCAGCAGCCCCGTTTCGCAGAATATGATGAGCATCATGCCAACCGTCCCGGCCCAGCGCACCAGCTCCGGAAGGTCGCGCAGTTTGTGGAACAGGTCCTGTAGGATTTCCATGGCGGCGAAAGTAGGAACGAGCGCGTCACACTCGGGGAGACACTTTTGGCCGTGGCGCGCGAGAAAGGCGACCAGACCCAACCTGCGGCGACGACCGCGGTGGAAAAGTCGTCACGGTGCCCTGTCGGCACAACGGTTCCACTGACTATCGTGACCGCTCCATCACATTCCGACTGATTCCCCCGGGTCCCCGCGCATGACCTCGTCCCACAAGCCGCACACGGTCGTTGTGGTGTCGCACACCCATTGGGATCGCGAGTGGTATCAGCCGCTCGGCGTCATGCGACACCGGTTGGCCGCGCTCATCGACGAGCTGCTGGAGGAGCCGGACGGGCTGCCCTTCGTGCTGGACGGTCAGGCGATCGTCCTCGACGACTATCGGCTGCTGCGACCCGAGCGCGCACAGCGCCTCTCAGCGGCGTTGTCCACCGGGCAGCTCGAGGCGGGGCCCTGGTACGTCCTGGCTGACACGCTGATGCCCAGCGGCGAGGCGCTCGTGCGGAACCTCCTTGAAGGCACACGCACCGTTCGTGAAGCGGGGGGGACGCCGCCGGCGGTGCTGTACTCTCCCGACGCGTTCGGCCACAGCGCCGCGGGACCAGTCCTCGCGGATGGATTCGATCTCGGGGTGGCGATCGTCTGGCGCGGGTACGGTGGCCCCGCACACCCCGTCTCGACGGTCGCGCGGTGGAGCCACGACAGCGGTGCCAGCGTGGTCCTGTACCATTTACCGCCAGATGGATACGAAATCGGCGCCTCACTGCCGGTTGACGCCGCGCTCGCCGAGGCTCGGTGGCGCGCAATGCACGACCCGGCGCTTGGTACGAACCCGCTCCGCGTCGCCCTCGTGCTCAACGGCGCCGATCATCACGCGCGCCAGTCGCATCGTGCGGCTGCCGTTGCCGCCCTCATGACCGCCGCCGCCCCCCATCTCGTCGAGCCCGATTCGCTGGGCGGTTTTGCGGCGCGGCTGACCGAGGCCGCAATCGGGGTTCCCCTGCCTTCCATCGCTGGTGAACTGCGCGACTCGGCGGGCTGGACCTGGTCGCTGCAGGGAACGTTTGCAACACGCGCTTACCAGAAACGCCGGAACGCCGGCGTCGAACGACTGCTCGTGCGCGACGCGGAGCCGTGGGTTGCGCTGGCGTGGTTCATGCGCGCAACAACCAACGACACACTGCGCACAGCATGGAAGACGCTGCTGTCTGCGCACCCGCACGACACGCTCTGTGGTTGCAGTATCGACGCCGTCGCGCGCGCCGCCGACGTCAGGTGGGACGAGGCCGAGTCCAGCGGCGAGGCCGTGCGCGACGATGCGCTGCGTGCCCTGACGGACTGCGATGCCAGCACGCAGCGCGAGCTGGAACAGCTCTGGAGCCCGACGATCGTCCTGCGCAACCCGGCGGCGCGTGCGCGCGGCGGTGCCGTGACGCTCGATCTCATCGACGTGATCGTCGCCGATCCGGTGGGGCCGAAAAGCGCTGGGCAGATCGAGGTTGCTGCGGCTGACGACGCGCAGCGGCCATCGGCGTGGACGGGCGCGGATCGTCTGCAGGTGCTGCGGACCGTAGTCGCAGTCGATCGTGTGGAATCGCCACGTCACTACCCGCGTAACGCGCTCGTGCGTCGCACACAGGCGATCGCATGGATTGAGCCGATTCCCGGTTACAGCGTGCAGCCAGCGCGCCTCAGTGAGCTGGCGTCGGTGGTGCACGCCGTTCCCGATGCGCTCCGCGTCGCAGCGTCGGAGACGACGATGGAGAGCGACACATGGCGCGTGAGTACGTCGGCACACGGCGTCGTCGCACGGCATGTGGCGGCGGGCGTCTCGCTGCACCCATTGGGCTGGATCGAAAGTGTAACCGATGTGGGCGACACCTACACCCCCGCGCTGCGTGGGCCGGTGACGCGCGCGCACTGGAGCGCGCCGACGCTGGCCGCAGCCGGGCCGTTGCGTGCGACATGGCAGCATCTGTCGTCGCTGCAGCGGACGTCCGCATCAGCTCTGCCGGCCACGCAAATCGGCACGAATTCCGCTGTGCTCGGCGACGAGGCACACGATGTGACTGTCACTGTGAATGCCACGCTCTCGCTGACCGCCGGCGCGGATCGGCTGGACATTATGCTGCGTGGCCAGAACACCGCCGCTGATCATCGGCTCCGCTGGGTAATGCGACTGCCTGCCGGCGTTCGTACTGATACTCACTGGGCCGATGCGGCCTTCGGCGCCGTCGCCCGCACGCAGCCTGCGATCTCCGATTCGCAGCCCTGGTCAGCGGAGGCGGCACTGCCCACCGCGCCGCTGCACCGCTGGTTGCATCTGCAGGGCGATGGATTCGGGATCGGAATCGTCAGCGACGGACTGGCGGAGTACGAACTGTTGCCCGACGGTCACCTCGCGATCACGCTGGTGCGCGCCGTCGGAGAGCTGTCGCGCCGCGACCTGCCGGAGCGGCCCGGACACGCTGGCTGGCCGGCACCGACGCCCGGCGCTCAGTGCCTCGGCGACTTCGAGGCGCGGTTCTCGATCGTCGTCCTCGCGGCCGATGTCGACGTTGCGCGCGATGCGCTCGCCGCAGTGGCCGACGATGTGTTGTGCCCCATCCGTGCCGACACGTGGCGCGGTGTCGCGACCCCGCTCAGCGCCTTCGATGGGCTCACACTGCACGGCGACGGGTTGGTCTTCAGCGCCGCAAAGCGCAGCGAGGACGGGGCGTGGCTCGTGCTGCGCTGCGTCAACCAGCGGGCCAATGTCGCAGACGGTCACTGGACGCTTCCCGGGCCCGCGTATGAAGTGCGCATCTCGCGGCTCGACGAAGCGCCGGGCGATTCGCTGCCGCTGAACGGAAGTCAGGTCAGGTTCACTGCGCCACCCTTTGCGGTCGTCACACTGCTGGTACGGTAGCGCGATCGGGTTCGTGTGACATCGCGCGACGCTTCCGGCAATGCGCAACATCGCCAGCCGTTACGCGACGGCGACATCCGGCGTTCGGAGCAGCTTCGCAACCGATCCGAGTCGCACCAGAAACCCGGCCGCCGACGCGATCTGCAGGAGCAGCGCCGCAACCGTCAGGCCGGGAACGAGGATCAACAACCGACTGATTCCGTAGCTGATTGCGAAACCGCGCGCGACGCCGCGGGGCGGCTCGAGCTGATGCGCCGACGTCGCAGCGGTCGCGGCGTCCCAGACGTGTCGCAACACGCCAAAGCTTGCGAGCGCTCCAGCCCCTGGTATTGCGAGCACCCAGAGGCCGAGTGGGTTGCACATTCGCTGCGGCCCCGGGATCGCCATCGCCATTCGTCGCAACGCCAGACAAAAACAGATCTGCGCCGCGATATACGCCATCGTCAGTATCAGGGCGCCGCCGTCAAACGACGGGTGCCACGGCAGCAGTGACAGCAGGAAGTGTTGGGCGCTCGAGAGCATTCCACAACGCTACCACGCGGGACCGCGCTTCCGTCATCCCCGCGCTTCAGTCACCCCGGCGCCCGGGCCGCCACCCGTTCCTGAAGCCAGTCACCGATCAGCGTGGCCGAGGTCACCGTGAGCACCACCGCCAGCCCCGGCGCCAACGCGATCCACGGCGCCGTCACCAGGTACTCGCGCCCGCCGGCAATCATGTTCCCCCAACTCGGTGCAGGTGGCTGCACCCCCAACCCCAAAAAGCTGAGACCACTTTCGAGCAGGATGGCGTTCCCGACGCCGAGCGTGGTTGCGACCAACGCCGGTGCAATCGCGTTCGGCAGGACGTGCCGAACGAGTGTCCGGCGCGACGACGCACCGAGCACCTGCGCCGCTCCGACGAAGTCGCGACTGACGAGGCCGAGCACCTCCGCGCGCACCAGTCGGGCCACGCCCATCCACCCCGTGAGCCCGAGCACGGTGATGATCGTCGGAACTCCCGGGGCCCAGAGCGCTGCACACGCCAGCAGGAGCACCAGCCGCGGCACCGACTGCAGCGTGTCCGCGGCGGCCAGGATGCCCGTGTCCAGCCACCCCCGTCGCCAGCCGGCCAGCGCACCGAGAACTGCGCCGACCGCACCGCTCAGCACGGCGCCCGCGATTCCGACGGTCAGCGACAGTCGGCCCGCCAGCAGCACCCGTCCGAACACATCGCGCCCGAAGGCATCGGTGCCAAGCAGGTGCCACGCGCTCGAGCGATCAGCCGACAGCGGGGCGCTGAATCGCTGCGACAATACATCGCCGATTGCCGTCGGGTCACGTGTGAGCAGCGCCGGCCCGACCGCACACGCGATGACCAACAGCGTGAGAATCGTCGCCGCCACCATGACCCGCGTCGGTGCGAGCTGTGTCACGTCGCCGCTCTTCGCGGGTCCAGCATCGGCAGCAGCAGATCGGTGAGCAGGTTCGTCACGATCACCGCCGTGGCGTACATCAGCGTGACGCCAAGAATCACCGGATGATCGCGCTGCGCCACGGCGGTCAGCAGCAACTTCCCCATTCCGGGCCACGCGAACACCCCTTCCACGAACACCGATCCTGCCACGATACCCGGCACAGACAGCGCGATCAGCGCGACGACTGATGGCCACGCCACTCGCACTACATGGCGCGACCACGCCCGCTTCGCCGTCAACCCCTTTGCCAACCCGGTGCGTCGCACATCGCCACGCGCCGATTCCACGATCGCCGATCGCGCGAACCTCGCCACACCGGCCGCTCCGGTCAGCGCGAGCACCAGCACCGGCAGCACCGCGTGTCGCAGTACATCAAATGGTGCCGCCGACGCCTCGAGCACGCCGGGGTCGCGCATCGCGAAGGCGGGGAGTCGCCACGCACTCGGCACACCGAGCGACGCGGCGCCGACGGTGACGGCCGCCACGCATGCGAGCGACAGCCAGAAGGTCGGCGCCGAATACACGGTCGTGCTGAGCACCGTGATCGCCGTGTCTGCACCGCTGCCTGCACGTCTGGCCTGCGCACCTCCGAGCGGCACGCCGATCAGCACCGTCAGCACCAACGACGCCATGCCAAGCCCCATCGAGACGGGGAACGCCTCCGCAATGCTCTCAGACACAGCCCGGCCGGTGACGAGACTGGTTCCCAGATCGCCAGTGGCGATATTTCCCAACCATCGCAGGTACTGCTGCGCCAGCGGGGCGTTCAGCCCAAGCTCGGCGCGCAGCCGACTGAGTGTCGCCGCATCTGCCTCCGGAGGCAGCAGCAGCAACGCCGCATCACCCGGAGCCGTGTGCACCAACGCGAACGTCAGTGTGCAGACCAGCCAGAGCAGAACGATTGCGGTGCCGAGTCGGCGAAGCAGAGGGGCCACGCCGGAA
>Ga0105049_10002542_pt1 | contig 21668 bp, 32 predicted proteins | sample MAT06_FD_78087 | JGI IMG/M metagenome (GOLD analysis project Ga0105049, IMG submission 78087) | Freshwater microbial communities from Lake Fryxell liftoff mats and glacier meltwater in Antarctica - MAT-06 | ecosystem: Environmental > Aquatic > Freshwater > Ice > Liftoff microbial mat | place...
CCCAAATCGAGAGTATTTCAATGCAATGCGATCGCGTTCTGGGATGGGAATTATTTCACCGTGCTGAATGTTGAGCTTGCACTCCCATAAAAAGTAGAGGGCATCAAAAGCAAACTGGAAATTGTCTGCATTTGGTGCTGCATTTAATGGTGTTGCAGCTTCTATGATTAATTTCTCAAAATCTTCTGCTGTCCGCCTATCTGCTGTTGCATTCTTCAAAAATGTTTCTTTGATTGCGATGTAGTCAAATGTCATGTCAATAATCCTCTGTGCCTATAATTTTCTCTTGATCGTCAACTCAACTTCAACCCCTACCGCTTCGGCAATCCGGCAGAGAGATCCCAAGGTACAGCTACCTTCCTCAAAGCTACGGATAATTTGCTTCCGTCGATTGACAGGCAGAACTTTCTCGCCCGTCTCTTGGCTCTCGATATAACAGTAATTACTGACTAATCCAGCCTGCCATCTGCTCCCCCATTTTTCTTTTGCTTCTAGGGCGATCGCGACCAAAATCGCCCGTGATCTATCCTCTGCGCTCATGGTTTTGCCTCTACTTCTAAGGCTAGAATACCTCATTATTAAAATTTGCCCTAACTTGTAACCGCTGAATAAATAATGTAGAAGCTGCTGCCCTCCATGTATGTTCCTGAGCCTGGGGCAAGGCTGCTCTTAGCTCCTCAAAGATTGAGATCCATTCCTTGACATCGGCATTTAACGCAGGTTTTGCAGGGTGAGCTACTGGTGTATTCATTGCTTGAACGCCAGGGGCAACGTGTCCGTTACCGTTACCGTTGCCGTTGGTGGGGGGGCTAACGCGATCGGCGGCTCCAACGATATCGTATTGCGTGTAACTGTTTCCATTGCTGCTAGTTGCTGGCTTTGCGGTCATTGTTACCTGCTGCCCTAGTGCCAGAGATAGCAGTGATGAATCATTGGGCTTTCGCCATAGTTCTATATCTTGCCTGCCATCATTAACGGTGGCTTTTAGCTTCTCCCCCCATTGGGTTCGCAAGAGCGTGGCGGGTTGCTTTACGATCGCTGTGATCAGGGTGATCATGGGTTTCCTCTTGAATGCCGGGGCGCTAATCCGGCTGTGCGCGGGGTCTGCGTTAGTCTTCGACGTATTCAACACTTCCAACGTAGTTCCCGTTTATATCCCTCAACATCGTGGGAAAGTCGCTAATTTCTATCCTTTCGGATAACTCTTTAAGGATGCGTCTAAGGATGCGTGGGGCTTCGTCTTCGTCGTCAAATGCTGCGTTATCTGTGTCGATCGTGATAATAATCTTCGACATGATTAGCCTTGCTCTTGTGAATACCGGGGCGCTACTCCCGGCTGTGCGCTTGCTGGCTTAATTGATGATGCAAGCGACGGCATATATGCGCCCGTGCTTTGCTTCTGTTTTGTTTAGCCTTGCTGCTGCCCATGCCGCCTGTGCTTCAAAGTCGAAGATCCACGCATCAGGACGGATGCGATCGCTTGATGTCAGTACGTGATTTGCAAGATCTCTCTTAGAGAAAATCCAGTTATTAGCAACTTCAAATTTCACGGTTTTCTCCTTATTTCTCATCAAAATCCCCCTCCGCCGTTGAACCAGTCGGGCGCGTCAAATCCTCCGCTTCTGAACGATTCAGACAGCCATCTAATCTCTAGGCGTTCGCCTGCCTCTATCCGCCGTCTCATCTCTGCGAAATATCCATCTAGATAAGCTGGATCTTTTTTCTCAGGTGAATCGCTGTAGTATGCGTCCATCGTTCCGTCTTGCGTGTGCGCCTGCTCTAGTGCCTGCTGTAGCCCCTTCTCGATCAATTCACCGGGCTGGTCGATTTCTAGATAGTCCATAATCTGTATATCTCCTTTCTTGTTTTGGGGACGAATGCCCCAGAGCCGCTAACTGCTCTGGGGCACTTTGCTATTTGATTGAATTGAATGAAACAAATCGAGGGCGTAAGCCCGGAATGTGAACCCAGTAGCAGTGGGCAAACTTGCGCCACTCGATCACGTAGCAGGTGATCTTGATGCCGAATAAATCGCGAAACTTTGCAGCAGTGGCGTAATACTCGGCTGTGATCGGGTTTGCCCGTAAATGCTGAAAGTAAAAACCTTGATCGAGAGAAGCCATGTGTAAAACCAACTCATTAAGGTAATTATACCCTATTTGGCGGGTTAATTGGGGCAAATTTACCTTAATTTATCCTAACTTTACACACAAAAAAGCCCCCAACTTTGGAGGCTGTGGGGTGGCGTAGCCGCCCCCCCTAGAGCCAAGGCAAGCAAGCAGCCACACCCAAAGAACCAGCAGCAACCGGGCGGGGTAAGGAAAGCAACGCCCAACGCACACGCCTAGGGCACTGCACCAAAACCCCGTAGAAACCGCCACAGAGAGAGGAACACTGAGCCGCCATAAGCGAACAACCAAGCGACTTAAGCGCCGCGCCAATAGTGCCGCCAGTGGCAGGAACAACCAAAACCACACAGCTAGACCAGCGCGAGGAAGCAGGGGCACAAAAACAACCAGCAGGAAGAGCAGATAGCATGACTAAAAACCAGTAACATAAGGTAATTATACCGTAAGCTGAGCGCAAAAGAAACCGCCAAAACACCCTTGACTTTTCTGCTCGAATACCTGCTCCTGCTCCTCTCTTCTCTCTCTTCTTCTCTCTCTTCTCCTTGTGCGAGTGAGCGCCCCAAGTGTAGGCACTGCCCGGTATTCCGGGCTACACTGCCCACTCAGGCGCGAATGTAGCACCACACGAAAGCGCGTCATCGCGAAATAGAAAGCGCATCATGCGGGTAAATCACAACTTGCTTTACGTATCCCAGCCTTTGCTTCCACGCAAAAAAAAGGGCAGGGAGCCGAAGCCCCCCACCGAAGCCACTAGACCGCCGCCGCAACCCCAGCAGACACCGACCGCAACGCCGCCGCCGCAGACCGAGGAGCCGAGAACAGCACCAGACCGAACGAACCAGCCCCAACCCCACAGCCCGACGACGAAGCCACAACCAAGCCCAACGCAGACAGCCGAGCAGCAGCACGATGCTCAGCGCCCAACGGACAACGCAAGGACCACAGACCCGGACAACCAAACGCCCGACCCAACGACCACGAACCAGACACCGACGAACAAGACAAACCAGCCATGACAAACACCAAAACAGAACAGGCTCTTTCTGTAACGACCTACCCCCGGCGACACCCAGACGGGCAAATCCCAGCACCGGGAAGCGGGACAAGTGTGCGCCACAACCGGGGGGGATAGAGCGCACCGAGCCAGACTGCGATCGCCTGTGTCGGTGGTTTTATAGCGAGGGAGCTAGACCAGATCTACCAGCACACTCACGCTGTACGGGTTATCCTGGTTCTGCCTGTGTGGTGTACCCCAGCGATCGCATATCGCGTCAGCGGCTCATGCTCTTGCTTAAGCTGCCTACAATACCTCCCCACTCGGGGGATACATCCAAGCCTTTTCCATGAAAGCCGCGTGGGGGTGGGGAGCGGCACTTTACCCCAGGCTGAGTATCAACACGGCGCGGGAATCGCATTATCTTTATCGGGTTCCACCTCCGACCCTACCGCTTGGTGCCCCATCCCTTCCGGCTTGGGCTTGATCAGGCAAGCTAACTACTGGCAAAACCAGCAGCATTAGCAGTAAAATTTTAAACATAGTGACTCAATTGGTTTACATTCAACCCCCAGCCTTCCCGCCGGGGGTTCTATTTTCTCAAACAAGCCTTGCCGGGTGAATCATCGTAATTACGGAATTATTCAGGGAATACTAAACTTTTGGAGACAATATGTCTAAGCGCCCTGACTTGAAACCTGGTGATGTTCATGTTGTGGTTAACGATTGGGAGTCTCGCTGGATTGGCGAAGCAAAATGTTATTCCGCTAAAGGCTTGCTGCTGTGGACTATTCCAGCATTATGTAAAGGTGTGAGTGGTTCTAGGTGGCAAGCGCGAAACGGTGATACTCCACCGGGGCTATACCTAGCTGGAGAGTTGTTTGTTACTCAGCAATCTGAGGGGATTAAAATTTGGAATGCTTATGGAAAGCACTGTATCGACATGGTTGAGCAAGAAAATCAAGAGCGTCAACATGATCGCGGCGGTATTTGCTGGCATGGGGGCGGATCGGGTGCGCCTAACCCGATGGCAGATAAGCAACCGCTGCTTGTTACGCTGGGCTGTGTGCGATCGCATAATGGCGACTTGGAAACAATTGTGGTGCCATTGCTCGAAAAGCTGATTAAAAGCGGATCAAAGATGTGGATGACCGTTAACCAAATGTGAATCTAAAATGTCACCTATCTTTATCAAAGAATTTCTCACCTTTGTCGCCTTCTCCATCCCGATCTTGGTGCTAATTTGGAAAATCTTTGCTGTCAGGGAAAAGGTCTATGACCAGCTTCAGGCTTTAGAACATCAATATCAGGTTCTACAAACTCGGCTAATCTATTTGGAAGATAAGCTTGATTTGACAACGAATGGACTGCGTGAAGTGATTGAACATAAGTCTACTCGCTTCATTAGCACGGGCGATCGTAGCGTTGGCAGGATTGAAGATATGGAAGAATTTCTAGCTAAAACTACTCAATTCAATCGCCGGGGGGGTCATTAATGCCAAGAAGAGGAATCCGAAAACAAAGTTCGCCTTTTAATGCCGGATTATCTGGTACTGGTACTTTACCTCGCCCTAAGATTATTCCCCCTCCCCCCCCTCCAAAAGATCCGGTGGGTGATCAAATTCGCGACTATAGACGTGTCCAGCAGGTCGATGCTGATCTTCGCAAGCAGCGAGATAACAACAGTAACCGTAATGCGATCGCACGGGATAAGGCGGCGATCACGGGTCGCAGTGCTGCCCAAAGCTCCTTACAAAGACAGAAAGATTCTGCTGCACATTCAAGGCAACAAAGTAAGTCAAGCAAGCCTGATACATCACTCCAGCGATCGCGTGAAACCAATGCATCTAGGGAACGTATTGCTACCCTTAATGCTCGATCGCGTGAAAAGGTGGCAGGGTCTAAAAGCAGTGGCTCATCTGGTGCTAGCTCATCTGGCGCTACTCGCGGTGACGGTGGGGCGGCGGCGGCGGCTCGTATTGTTGCGGCTCGGATCGGCTCGGATTCTAAGGCGCGATCAGATGCATCTAGGGAACGCTCTGCTACTGCTAATGCTAATGCTAAGGTCAGTGCTGCGGGCTTGGCTGCTCTTGCTAAGGCTTCAAGCGGTCGTCAAGCTTCCGATACTAGGCGGGCTGGAACTGATCAGGCTAACCCGCAGGCTAACTCTCAGGCTGACGCACAGCAGAAACGCATTGAACTGTCTAATCCATTTGGTTCTCCCCGTACAATGTCTGGCGGTTCCGCTCGTATGGTGCTTCAAGAAGCGGGGCGATCGACTGGCTTCACTACAGGTACAACAGGCGGCGGCGCTGGTACATCAAACCTCAGAACAGGTACCAGCACTAGCACTAGCACTAGCACCCGTATCACTGATCACAGCAATCCACAGGATAACCCGGCGCTGGCGATCGCACGAGAGAACAACACTGCTAGCGCTGCTCGTCAAGCTGCCAAAATTGCTGGTGACGATCGTGCCCGACAACTGGAACGCGATCGCCCACAGATTGCAACCAATGCAGAAGAAGACTTAAGGAAGAAAGCAAGAAAGGCGGCGCTGTCTGTCTTTAACTCGGCGCGTCCTGGTATGAACCCTACTGCTGGGTAGATGGTGCAGACCGACTAACCCAATCCCTCAAGCGATCGCATATATCATTACTCGTGTGTCCGTCCCACTCTGGAGCGTATTCAATCTCAGGGGCGGGGCATAAATTCCACATAGAATTGGGCAGATGATATGTAATAACCCCTGGGCATAAATCACACCCTGCAATAAAATAGTCTTCGTAACTCGACCCGTCATAGTGCAGGCGGCTCTTATATGCGCTTGAACTGTGCTGGATAAGCAAGGCAAAGAACAACAAATGGCGATGCTTGTACAGCTCATCAAATGTGTGGTATCCATCAGAAACCTGACCAGTCTCGCGGGTTATCACCCTCAGTTGTCGCGTTCCATCCATTGTGTTATGAGGATTAAGCGCGACAGAATATTCTTGAAAATCAGGGATTAAAACTTCCATAGTGCCTCAATGTAGTTTGTCTACCCAGACTACCCCACTGCCGCATGATTGTTGGATGGCATAATGAAACTGCGATCGTAATAATCGCAACAGACACCGAACAGGGCAACGTTCTACCAGCGATGCCTTTTTTTTTGTTTTGTGCCTGGGCGTGTGTATACACCATCGAAATGCCTCGCGCCTGCCCCAACCCAAATCACCCCCAGAATTCTGGTGATCGGGGTTGGTGGCTGGGAACCATAGAATAGATTGTTGGTATGCCTGCCAATAACCCACCCATAATCTGAGCCAAAGTGCCTAGAACTCCTCAAACAAATGCAGATAAAGCGATCGCCAAGCTATCTGCCGAACAGCGAGACTATCTGCGATCGCTCTGCATCCAACATGCCAACGCAACCGACATTCATCGCTGGCTTTTGCAGCATGCGCCTGCCCTGAGCTACGATAGCGTTCTGACTTGGTACAACCGAGAATATCCGGCTGGGATTGAAGCTGTTACCGTAAATGCCCTGATTGCTGAGGCGAACGGGATTAACTGTGTGGATGCCCATGCTGCTAGCTTGGCAATTGTGGTCAAGATGACCAGCAATATTGCCAACAATATTATTAACGTCCGCGATTTGTCGCCGTCGCTGCTGAGTAACTTGGTAGACCTACTGCGTGAACAGCGTCAGAGTGCCCAAGCGCTGCACAATACGCAACGATTGCAAGACCGCAAAGCCCTAATCCTAAGCGGCGGCTATCGCTTGGCAGAGCTATTGCTTAACCTCAGCCGAGATACAGAATCTTATGACGTGATTAAGGCTGTGCTGGATGGCGCGATCGCAAAACTGGAAAGTGAGGTGTAAAGTGACCAAATCAATCAAACTGACGGACGTTGCCCGTTTCTACATAGCCAAACCGCATCAAGTCGCGGCGCTTGCTTACCTTCAGACTCAGATTCCGGCTGAAGCGCTAAACCGTTTCGCTGAACTGTGGCGTAATGACCCGGCTCCGATCATTTCTATGCACCAAGCAACTGCAATCTTTGGGCGATCGCCTACATCACTTCAACTTTTTGACCTCAATGCTTGCCTTGAGCGGTTCGAGATAAATACTACTTTGAGGATGCGACACTTTCTTGCTCAGGTCGGGCATGAATCGGGGGGGTTGCGACATACCAAAGAAATTGATCCTGGTTGGTATATCCGAAAAAAGTTTAAGCTGCCTATGGTGGTAGATGTAGACGGTAAATATATGTATCGTGGGGCTGGGTGGCTCCAAATGTCTATGCCAGAGAATTATTTAGCTTTTGCTAATTACATGGGCGATCCTAAAATCTATGATTTAGGGTGTCCATACGTAGCTGAAACCTATCCCGGTACAGCATCAGGATTTTGGTGGATGATTAATGGCATGAATGCAAGATGCGATCGCGGTGATAGTGTGGAGCAAATCTCTCGCATGGTCAATCTCGGTGGTGGGGCGGGTGAGATCAATGGATTGAGCGATCGCATTGCCTACTATGCCAGGGCATCTGCTGTCTTGGGTTAATTAATGCCCGTTCTAGCAGACTATACTCGAAGCCGATATAGAACTCGTCAACCCCGAACAGCGCGGCAACAGATCACCTTGCAAGCGGTTGCCGCGCGGGATGACCTTGGTATTTTCGGTGAATATGTCGCTGGCAAAATTCCGGCAGATCATCACAAAGAATGGTTGCCGCTGCTGTGTGGCGATGATGAAAAAGTATCTATCCTGTCGCCTCGCGGGAGCGCTAAGAGTACCTGGCTAGCGCTAGATGCAGCTTGGGAGATTGGTAGAGCGCCTGATATTCAGATCATCTACGTCGGCTATAGCGAAAGCGTTGCACTAAAACAGAGTCGCTTAGTGAAGCGGTTGCTTGAGTCCAAACGGTACCAAGAAGTATTCCCGCATATTCGCCCTGGCTCCCGCTGGAGTGACACAGATTGGGAGATTGATAAGTCACGAGCCGGGGTGACTAGCCTAGATAGCGACTATACCTTTTATGGGGTGGGTGCCCTGGGCAGTATCACCAGCCGCCGATCTGACCTGATTTTATTTGATGACTTAATTAAATCCAGCGCGGCGATCGCAAACCCAGAAATCCGCGAAAAGCTGATCATCAACATTGACGAGGTGATCATGCCCACTTTGATTCCGGGTGGCAGAGTCAGGAACATTGGAACACGATTCCGGCGTGATGACCTACACGCTACTAAGTTTACGGTTGACCAGGGCTGGAAGTTAATCGAACAAAGTGCGATCGTGGAAGGTCGGAGCTACTGGCCGGATCGCTTTAGCCTAGAATTCCTAGAGAATTTGCAGCAGCAGAACCCGATCACCTTTGCTTACCAATTCCAAAACGTCATCCCGCCCAATGATGATGAGGCGATCATTAAAGCAGAGTGGATCAAATATGGGGTGGTGCCCACTGCCTTTGATGAGCTACTAATGGGCGTGGATCTTGCTGCCAGTGAGAAGGAGAAAGGTGATTACACAGCAATGGTATTAATCGGGCGGGTCGGTAACCTCTATTATGTGGTGGAGGCTTTGCGCTATCGCATGGCTGGCAACCTGGAAAAAATCCGCCGTATCTGCGAGTTAAGAAAACAATATGGACAGTTTAAAATGGTAGTTGAGCGGGTTGCTTATCAAGCTAGTTTTGCTGGGGATTGGCGCGATGAAATGAAACGACGGCGGTTAAGCTGGCATTGCGGTGAGTACATCCCAAAAGGTGACAAAGACCAGCGGTTAGAGGGGATTAGCGGCATTTTTGCTAATGGCTTGGTCATCTTGAATCGCGATCGCCCTATGACTTCCTTAGTGTCGGAACTTTTAAGAACGGACTTAGAGCATGATGATCTCGCTGATGCCTGCGTGATTGGATTGGCTAGTTTGTTGAAGAAAGGCAAGCGATCGCCAAGTTTCGCTTAGGATTAAACAAGCCTTTTCGTCTTGCCATGCCTGCCGAATCTCAAGAGTCACAAATACGTATCAACCACTATCAGCAGATGGTGACGTTTGTCCGTGGCACTGGGGTAGAATTCATCCCGGCGCTGGACGAAAATGGTGTGAGGGCTACGTTCTTATCAAAGCTGATATCGGGTAACCGGTTAGAGCTAACGATTCCGCAAATGATCAGCCATATGATCGGCAAAGGGCGGCTATTGCTGGAGCTATACCCCAATGGCTATAGTCATCGGGTGCCTTACCGGATTCGTCACTACACGCCTGATTGCTACCGAATCGAACAGGATCAGTATGGTGATATATCAGCGGTGAAATACTGCTATTCCTACAAAGCAGTCGAGCCGGGTAGTCCGCCTAAGCTTAAGTGGGTGTGCCAGCGCGTGACATCTGCCTTAATTGAATCAGCGATATCAGACAATAAGCCAGACTTGGATCAGGAGATCCCGGCTGGAGTGCCCCCCGTTGAAAATCCCCTGGGCTACTTGCCCTATGTTGAGGTGTTGAACCCTCCTCCTGCTGGCGGCAATTTGGGAGAAAGTGACTTTGAGCAGATTCAATCTCATTTAGATATCCATGAGCAAGTCACGAGCGGCATTGTGGAGAAAATTCTAGAGTTTTGCTATAACCCGCTGATTACAAACAAAAGTGCTGAGTCGGTTTATAGCGGCATGTATGACACTCCAACGAATGACCGTAACTCGGTTGCTCATGCTAGTGGCTTCAGTTCCGCTGCTGCCCCTCCGATCAGAAAACATCGCAAGCTAAAGAAAGTGTTCGGCGATTTTGAAAATGACGATCGCCTGGAGCAACTGCAAATCAATCCGGTGCCAACGGATCATCAAAAGTTTTCTGATCAGTATGAGCAACAGCTAAGAGAGGCGCTAGGCGGTATCCTTGAGCGAGGCATCGAAACGGCTACAGAATCGCGGGTTGTCTATGGCAAGGTGATTGCTACGGCAAAGCTGAAGCAGGCAGCACTATTTAAATATGGGCTATGTGAACTGTTTGCTATGGCGTTGCTGGCTGAAGAGGCGCTGTTCATTGCCACTGGGGGAAAGCAAGGTCTACCATTGCTGGGCGATCGCAGTGTGAACTATCGGATCGGTGCAGTATTTATGCCTACGGCTCAAGATACCTTACAGCGATCGATTGTTGGACGTAATTTAACTGAGGTTGGCGTAAATTCAAAAGAAACAATGAAATGGATCTTCCCCGACAAAACAGAATCGGAAATCGACATGATGGTCGGCAGTGGTGGTATACCTATTCGCTACCTGACTCAAGTTATACAGATGTTTGCACAGGCAAACCAAACTTTGATCAATCCAGTCAACGGTTTACCCTACGTGGATGCCAACACTGGCGGCACGATCGCCGAAGCTTTCATACCCTTTATCCTTAACGCTTTATCTTATGGACGTGAATTTACCTCAATCCCCAACGAATCTGCCGGAAACTCCGGGCGGTTTGAACCCGCTGCCGTCGCCGCTGCCGTCAACCGTGCCCGACGCGGGAACCCCGAATTGGTATCAAGAAACGATCAACAACCTACTAGGGCGGATCAGCCAGTCGAACCCGCAGTCATCCCTGAACCCGGATCAACCTCCCGTTCCGGTGGGTTCTTCGACCTCAGCCGCTCCCCCATCCTCAACCTCTTCGAGCGCGGATCAGGTAGACGCAGATCTTGACGCGAATGGGTTTCCGCAAAATGATCAATATTTGTCAGATCAGGGGCTGAGTTTATCAGGGCTTAACCGTGAACTGCTCACTACACAAGATGAATACAACCAGTTTTTAGCGGCAATTATCAACCCAGAAACGCGATCGCAAACTTTAGCGGCATTCGATAAACAGCTAGCCGAGCAGCGTCCCCAGTTTCCCCCTGCGCCTGGGCAGCCTGTACCCACTAAGCTAGACCATCAAGACGCGCTAAACCGACTTGCAGCCGGGTTTAACCCTCCTGATGGCTCCATGCTGGCTGCTGCAAATGAGATCCCTTCTGACGTGCTAGCCGCTGGCATTTTGCAGAATCTTGCTCAATATCTTCCACTTCAGTATTAACTAAATGCCACAAACAACCGGATATGAACCAGAGGTTTTACTTTCTAGCTTGCTGCAAACTCGCACGGGCTTTTACCAAATGCGTCGGGCGCTGGAGGTGCAGCCAATCTGGGACCCTAACGTAACGCTTGGTCAATATGCCCAGCTTAAGCGGTTCCCTACTTTGGGCGATCGCGGGTTGTCCAAACAGCAAAGAACCCGTGAAGAGGATCAAATTATTGGCACAAATCGGACAGTTTCAGTCGATCCTAGAGTTAGGCAGGTGAAAGTTAAGGAATTTACTGGGCCCTCAACAGTAGATGGTTTGGCAGCGTGCCTGCACATCACTGAAGCGAGTATGCGTTTCGCGGTTAACGCCCTTTGGCAGAGGTCTAGGAGGAATGATTCTGTTGGTGGTTTAACGGAATTCCATCAGTCGATCGGCTCTATGCTGCTATCGGATGACTATGCCAGATTGGATGATCGCATCCTAGCTATGGAAGTCATGCGCTGCATCTTTAAATATAATCCTGGCGCCAAAACTGATGCAAACGTACTCAATACTGACAAAATTACGGTAGCTGACTTGCGTCGGATCAATGAACAACTATCTCGGATGAATACGGGATTCTTCCCAAATGGCAAACGCCGGATTGTGGCAGATGAACGCTGGATGCGGCATTTACGAGAAGATCCTGAGTTTCAACAGTTTGCGATCGCCATCATTCAGGGCGGTAACCCCCAGTCTCTGTCTCCGGTGGTTAGCCCTCCTATTACTGGTGGGATGAGGTCAACTGGACTTGGACCGGTTGCTGATTCGCCGCCTCCAGTGGTGTACATCTATGAAAACTTTGAGATATTCGTTACTAACACGCTACCGACTAAATTGATCACTACAACGAACGGTGTTCAACGCGCCTATTTAGCCTTGGCTTTTGGACCTGGTACGGTCGGTCAGGTGGTTGCAGATCGCGGTCCCAACGTGCGTAATTATGAAGGTCGTGACTATCAGCGGCATGAGTTTTTCATCTGGCAAATGTTTGGTGAATACGAATATATGCTTGACGATGATCAATTTTCAGGCACTTCGATTGAAATGCGTACATTTGCAAACTAAGGGGGGACTATGCCACAGAACCTAGGTAATGTCATTTATGGCAACAACGTCGCAATGGTGCAAGCTGACCCGGGCTGGATTACAGTCATCTGGCATGGCGTTGCTCTTATCGGAAGACCCGCGAAAGAGTGGGCAATTCTAGATAGTACCAATCAACCTTTGCAGGTGAGTGCAGGGAAACGAATTCGCGATCTTGCCTTTACGGTGCATAACCCGTGCGTTGGTACCCCTGGCGATCGCCTGAAAGTTGCGGCTAGCTTTGCCGATACTCAACCCTACGTCTGTCAATCCTTGCAGGTTGGTACTAATGGATTCTTACAAGATCAAGGAGTGCAGCAGATATCTAATGAAACCCTAATTGCCAACTTCAGCCCTAAGCTGTTTTTGCATGCTGGCAATATTGATCCTGGGACTCGGACACTGGAAGGAACTAACCAATCGCCCGTAGGTGCGACGGTTGCGCCGCCAAATTCCCCCCAAATTCGCCCAGTGCGGGTCGATGTGCGGGTTGTATTTCAAATGCTTGTGGGTGCCCCTACGGTGGATGATGGCATTTTGCTATCGCGTGAACAGGAACGTGAATTAAATATTATTTATCGGAGTGATTTGCTATGAATCGATCGCCAATTATTTTGACCCCTGATTATTTTGGTGATTTCTCGGTCGATGTTCCCTTAGATCAGTTGTTCTATAAGGGTGAAAAGATTGAAGCAGATGTTTTGCTGAATAACTCTGGTATGGTGCTTTGCTATCAGCCAAAAGGTGATGTTGCTGGGTTGCCTGACTTTATCGAACCGCACGAAATCAGCTTTAATAAATTCCCACCTGCACCAAAAGCAAGTAGCAAACGGATACCGCTAGATAAAGATGGAGTGGTCATTTAATGCCGATGCTGCTCTTTGCCGATGAAGAACGGGCTAAAAACCATCTGGGCTATACCAGTCGGGCGGTCCCGTTTGGCGATGAGGTGATTCTCAGGGTGGCATTGAATGATAACAGTCGCACGGTGCAATGGATTGCCTGGGCGGTGAAGCTGCTTGACCGATGCGATCGCACATTCGACGAAACCGAAACCGATGCACAAGATAGCGGTATTTCATCTCGGCGGGTACTCACGGGCGATCGCAATTATAGCGATATTGAATACCGTGCCCCATCCCAAAAGGAACGCGATCAGGCTTACATCGCTGAGACAGATCGCCTGGGGCGTTTCCTGGGGGCAACGAACTACAACAACCCCGACAATCATCAATATTTGAACGTGAGCGCGATGCGGCAATGAATAAACCTCGCACTCCTCGCAAACCTGGCACTGCAAACCAGGTTAAATCTTTTAATCCTCGCAAATCTGGAACTCAGGTTAGTTACTCACAACAGCAAACAGACCGCTATCGCTCCCTTGCTTCGCGATTAGAAAAGGCGCGATCGCTGGTGGGCAAAATCCAAGAAATACCGGGCGTTGGCACTCGGATGCTGTACCGCTTTCCAAGTACTCGTAGTCCTGAAGGCGGCTGGATCGTGATTGTGGATGAATCCGCCCCGCCCCGCCCGGTGCCTATCCTCCTTGATCCTCCGGGTGATCCGCCTACGGGCGGCGGCGGCGGTGGTTTGCCTACAACATCCACAGTGTTTGCGGTTGACCTGGGCGGTGTGCTGCCCTTGCCTGCCCAAATCTTGAGTGCGCAGGGGAACCCTGCCTATAGTGGACCTGTTTCTTTCCCCTACCTGCTGCCGTGGCTCAGCAACACAGTTTTTGCCCCTGGCGTAACCCTATCGGATACCGTAACGGCGATCAATGCTGTGCGGTTGATTGCGCCATTCACTCCAGCGGGGCAACCGATTTTAACGGCGGGGTACTGGGTGAGTAATGGCAAAATCTATAATTTTGTGGGTGGCTCAAGCGCGATCGTGCTGCTATTCCGCTATGTGCCTGAGCCGGGCGGCGTGATGCCAAATGCTTATCAATTCAATCCAGCATTACGGGAATTTAGATGGAACCATATCCCAGGAACTTGGAGTATTACTGGACTTCCGCCAAATGTAACCGCTTATCCGGTGGGTTTTGTCCCCGGCAGTCCCCCTCCGGTGACGCTGCCCCCTGATCCAGCAGATCCACCCCCTCAAGATCCACCATTGCCGATTGACCCTGATCGCGCCCATTATTCTTGTAATTGCCCTGATTACACTCGCACTGAGCTACAAGATAGGGACTCAGAATATCCCTCTCGTTGGCGCGATCGCGTCTGGACAGATAGCAAAGCTGGCGCTCCGGTGGATGATGACGGTAATGCCTATTGCGGGCATGTTTTAGCCAGTATGATAAAGCGCGGCGATCCTCTACCCTCTATAGGAACTTAACGATGTTTGAATTCAATGGTGGCACTTATCCAGGGGTCTGGGTGTATGACGGATCGGGCGCTCAGGTGATCGGTGTCAGGCTCTATCTGACTCCTGGCGTACTATCTGATCCCTATCCTTTGTCTCAAGTTAGGTTGGCTGGCTCCACCGTTGGCGGCATTGTTAATAGCAATATCGCCCCGGTGACCCCTCCTCCCGGTACGGTTTGGTATAACAGCGGCAATCAAATTCAAGTCGGTATCCCCGTAGGAAACTTTGGCTACTGGAACGGTACCGCGTGGATCTTAGTGGGTACTACATCTCCATCTTCTAATCAGATTGCCTCTAACACCGCTCCCCCCAGTCCGGTAACGGGTGCGGTTTGGCAGAATACTAGCGGCGCTGCTGCTGCTGGAGTTCCTCCGGGGAACTTTGCTTTTTGGAATGGAACAGGTTGGACTGTGCTTGGTGCTGCTACACCGCAAACAGGTACAGGGGGCGCTGCGGCGGCGGGTGTGATCAGCCTGAATAACCTGCAAGGGGCTATCAGTCTGGTGCAAGGCTCTGGGATGAATATCACCCAATCGGGTAATAGCTTGACCTTAACTGCAACAGGCGCGGCGGCTGGAGTTCCTGGGGTAACCTCGCTCAACGGTGCTACTGGGGGGGTGCAAATCCAAGGGGCTGGCGGTAATACCATCACTACAGCGGCAGGCATTGTCACGATTACAGCCGCGCCCCCCGCTAGCTCTGGGGTGGCTAGCTTTGCTTCTCGCACTGGGGCGGTGGTGCCTGCCTCGTCTGACTATCCCCCTGGCTTTATTGGCGCTGCGACCCCTGCTGCTATAGATAACGCGATCGCAAGCCATCTCGGCGCTTTTGATCCTCACGCTCAATATACCCGTGAAGTAGAAGTATTTGGCGCTGACTTCTTGGCTGCGAATGCTCCGCCTACGGGGGCTACGGCGGGTCAGATTTGGCGTAATACCAGTGGTGCTGCTGTTGCTGGCGTGGCGGCGGGTAACTTTGGCATCCTTACACCTGGTGCAACTTGGTTTGATGCTGGATCTCGCGCTCCCTTCCTGGTCAACAATGGCAGTACGCCAATTTCTACGTTATCACCGGGTGCTAACAATACGTTCCTGCAAACGATTAGTGGCACTGTTCAATGGGCTACTTCGGTGCCCGGTTCAATCAACGCTAAAGGCTTTTTGTCCGGTCTGGTGGCTGTGCGTAACGCGATCACCCCGCTAGCTCAGATTGACTTCGGCTTAGGCGTTGCCTGGGTGACAACGATGATAGAAAATGTCGCTGCCTTTACGAAGCGGCTGGATGCGATCTGGGCGGCGGGTAGTGGTAGTGGCGGCTTATTTAGTGGCGCTAGGGCTGCAAACACCTGGTATCACTGCTTTATCATGCAGAATAACACTACTGGGGTGGTTGACTTTGGGTTTGATACCTCAATCAGTGGGGCGAGTTGCCCTGCTGGCTGGACTCCGAGATTGATCTGGAGCATCCGTACCGATGTTAGTAGCAACATTATTCCTTTCGTGCAGGTGGGGGATATTTGCACATGGCTATCGCCACCAGTTGATCTTAATAACGTTGCAAATATCCCAAGCGCCAACGGTCAACTTTTCGCAATGTCTACACCCCTAGGGCTTTCTTGCCTCGCCCAATTCTCCGTATACGCTAACGGATCCTCTCAGATTTACTACCTCAGCAGTCCTTTAAGTGATGATTTAGTCGTGGGTCTGACCGGCTTAGGGCGGTATCATCTCCAGTCGGTCATACAACCCGGAGTAGTAATTCAGATTTTGACAAATACCGCATCTCAAATCCGCATTCGTGCATTTAGCGTTACAGCCGATATTGTCTCGGTTTCGACTGCTTTCTACATTCACCCTAGAGGACGTTAATCATGTTCGCTCAACGCATCGATGGCGAGATTACTGGATTGTTTGCTAACCTCCAGTCTGGATTTGCCGAGGAATGGCTAGAAGACGATGCACCAGAAGTTGTAGCGTATAACACGCCTCCACTAAAACCTAAATGGGCAGAGCTATATGATGCCTTAAAATCAAGCCCAGTCTACGCAAAACTCTTTGTAGCCTCAAGAGAGCCTGAAGCTAATACCAACGCTGCTTTACAAAATACGGTGAGGGTGGGCACGGCTTTGACATTGATCATGAGTGCGATCTCGAATAAAGACCTTGAAACCTTAGAGTTTGCGATTGACACTGCGCGCCTTGATTTAATAGCGATCGATGGTGACCTAACTACCGCTGAGCTTGAGTGGATCAATGATCAGCTAGAAGCAAACGATTTTGCCCTGCGTCTAGAGTGACTGGCGCTGCTACTCTAAAATCCGTGGTAGCTGTACCTTTGTGGAGTACAGCACTTGTCCAGTCTGTTCGATTGCGATGTCCTCTGCCATATCCAATAATTTATCCCGCAATGCGATCGCGTTTGGGAATTTTCCTACGCACAATCCATGCGCGATCATGCAAATTTCCCTGATTGCTTCTTGCTCCCATTTCGTCTTTAGGGGCGTTGGTACTGCGTAATCAACCTCCTCTTCTTCTTCTAAGGGTCCTAGCCAGTGAACCTGTGGTAATTCAATCATCTTCGCTTCCTCTAAGGGTTTTAGCCAGTAGTCTCTCTGCAATATTGGCAGCATGTTAGAAGCCGATTCCCCCCTCTATCCCTAGGCATCTGCCCGTGAATTCAATCTCGAACCGTGACTTGCGGAATGCTCGTTCTAGCATCGCTTTGCCGCGCTCGGCTTCGGCTCTGCTGTTGTACTCGCCCGATAAGTAACGACTATCGGCATATCGCCATAGCTGCCACTGTTTACCGCTATCGGGATGTTTCTTGATAAAACGGTTGTATTCCATTAGCTAAACCTCTTCTTTCAACGCTTTGGCAAACGCAAGATGATGCTTGAAAAGGTCGGCGATCGCGGCTTTTAGGGCTGCTTTATTAAAGCTGTTTGCCCAGAAAACCGTAAATATCACCTCGATTGCTTCCTCGGCTAATTCTTTGGCGACTTGATCAGTCATTGGTTCCGCTCCACATGATGCTTAGCTTGCCCAGTACTTTCGTTTTGATATGATTGGCGTGATTTTCAGCTTCAAAACGCGATTGATAGGTGCCGATTTTTGTCCAGCCAGGGCTATCTTCAGCCCGGTACATCACCATCCAGGGTTTGAGTTCAGTTTGGGTGTATATCATTTTGGTAATAAATGCGATCGCTTCCTACAACAAAAGCGATCGCGGAGTGTAGATATAATATCGATGGCATATACCAGCAATACTATACGCAATATACCAGGACATAAGGCAAAATAGATATAGGTTTGCTGCAATATTCCAACATTTGGTACTTTTAAATATGTTGATCACCCCATCCGATACCCGAATAGGTTCTGCCGAGTTTGGGGATTATCATTACGATCGCTTTTTGGTTTGGGCATTCGTTGATAGGCAAAGCAAAGCCGCGCTGCTGCGTAACCTGGCGGTGGCTCGAACTGATGCGAACAAGGACTTAATTGATGACAAACTCCAGTACTACTGCGATCTGTACAACCTGGGACAGGCTGAGCTACTGGAGCGGATTAGGCAGGCTGACTTGAAAGGTATTAGCATTCCGCAACTGCATAAGCTGCTATCTCCCCAACAGAACCCAACAGAAGAGGAAGTATGAAAAAGGTAAACAAAATTGAGGCATGTTTGGAAGGTGATGTGATTCAGATCAGAATCACTGTGAATAGCAATGCAAAGGCAAACCAGATTTTTGATTTGCTGGAAACCTTTGGCATTGAGCTTGTTCGGGCAGATCTTAATCGGGAATGGGAGAAGGAAGTATGAAAAAGCTAAAGGACTACGTGATTGAGATCAAAATCACTGCACCACCAGGGGCAAATGCGGCTAAGATTGTCGATTTGCTGGCAGCTTTCGGCGCGATCGTTCAATCTGGCGACGTGGCTAAGTTTGACAGGCTGCGCGAGTTTCTGCGGGTGCTGGAGAATGAATAACCTGGCTTTTGCTCCTGGCGATCGCGTCAGGTTCATCGGTGGTAAACACTCTGGCTCTACCGGGGTGGTGTTTGGCAAAAATGGGGAAAGGATTAAGGTAAGAAGTGATCAGCACGGCACGATCAAAGCTTTCGATCCGCTGCTCTTAGAATTTCTCCCTGGCATCCTGCCCGTAGCAGAACAACAGACGATCATTGATGGCTTCACGGGCGATCCTGAATGGATGACCTCACCCCCTCAAGAGGACTTCAACCCCTCAAGATCTGTGGACGAAACCCCTGCTAGTGCTGAGTCTCCCACTCTGATGACCTCAACCCCTCATTCTGAGGACTTGAACCCCTCAGAAGAAATGACCTCAACCCCTCACGATCTAGGGGCTGAACCCCTCACCTTACAAGCCCTGCGCGATCGCGTCGCGGCAACGGCTCTGACTGACTGCTGGCTAGAGTCGGCGGGGGGCGATCGCGTTAGGGTGCAGTACTACAAGAAAACTGGGAAGCCTGCCCAGTACATTGATGCTAAGGAAGCTGTGGAGATGCGATCGCGGATTGAGGCGGGTCGGGCGCTGAAGCATTGCGATGCTCTGCTGCGCTATCTGGCTCTTGAATAGAGTCATCTTCAGCGGGTATCGTGCCCGTCCCCTCGCACCAGTAGCAGCTTAATTCATCGCCTCTCCCTGTTCCGTTGCAGTCTGGGCATGGTTGCATTTTCATGATGTGTATTCCTTAAAAAGGATCCATGCATCCCAATACCTGCGATCGCATCCTTTTTTTTCAAAGCATCTCGCGCAGATAGAAAAGTTTATATTTAGTCCGGGAGAAACGATGTTCTCAAGACTCCCTAGGCTGCAATCGTTTTCCGAGACCCATTTGCGGCAATGATCACAGCGAAATTTTTCAGCTTTGCTCATGTCACCCCTTCTGTTGTCAGGCAGAAGCCCCAATCTTTGCGGAGTATCAGTAGCTCCTCAAGCTGGTCGTGCCAACCATCGAACCAAAGCTGTTGCAATTTGCCAAGGGCAAACGGGCGATCGCCGCTTATTAACGCTATATCAACCGACTGTTCAATCTGGCTAAGGCTAACTGGCTCAACTGGGAAGCCATAGGGTTCGTCTGTCTTAGGTTGCTGTTGCGTTGCCCTTGCCTTAATTGCCCCATTTGCGGTAAAACCGCCTTTTAAAGCTGCGTTGACAAAGCCTTGTGGGTTTCGTACCGTTCCCTTCGTTTGCTGTTCGCGTAGGGCTGAAATTGCGTTTTCTACAAGTCGGGCGGCGGCGGCGGCGGAACGGTTGCCAATCAACGCAGCAATTGTTTCCTGGATCGTTTTGTTTGGATTTATTCCTGATTCTTCCAAAATTCTGCAAAGTCTTTTTAATTCCATCGCTTGTTCTTCTTTGTTAAAGCTTTTGCTCACAATCAATTGTTCTTGTTCTTTTAAACTCTGTTGTATGGTACTTTTTGGCAAATCGGCTGTATCCCTTTCTGGTTCTACGTTGCAGGTTTCCTTTATATAAGGAATAGTCTCACCCATGAGACTTTTTTTCTCACCCATGAGACTTTTACTCTCACCCATGAGACTTTTACTCTCACCCATGAGACTTTTCTTGCATGGATGAGACGCTTTTGAGCCGCGTAAATTCCGCACCTGGATTTGATTAATCTGAATATCAAACAGCCCATGCTCAGCGAACTTGGCGATCGCTCGGTAGAAGGTTGCCTTGCTGATGTTGCATTCAGCCAGAATGCTCAGTAGGTCGGGCAATTCGGTGTATTCATCTCCAAATGGCTCGAATGTCGCTAGGTAGCTCCACAGTCGCCACTCTGCGGCGTGTAAGCCTATCTCTCGTAGCTCTCTAGCCATTTCTGCCGTGAGGGGGTAAAATTTGCTGATGCGATATGATTGTGTATCTCTCATAGATTGAGCCGTGCCTCTAGCACGGCTTTAATTTTTGCCCTGCGTGGTGTTAGCCGTGGGAGTTGCTATTTAAGATTTCGTCTATCCATCCGACCGTTATTTTGACCATCTCGGAACTTTCATTTGTATTACCTGGGCTTATACCCAGAAACCACCTCTGTATTGGGCATACGGAATTTTGGAAGGCAAAGAACCTTGTCTTGCTTTGACCGTTGACTTTTCCTGCGATTAAGGCAGATCGAAGCGTCTTTAGTTCCTGAAGCTGGGGCGCTGTCCTCTTGAAAAAATCTTCTTTGATCTGAATTAGGTTTGCTAATCTGATATCTGATCCTTTGAGATATGAACCCCTGAGATATGCATTTTCTAGATCTGCGTAATTTAGATCTGCTCCTCTAAGGTCCGTGTAACTGAGATCTGCCCCACTGAGATTCGCTCCCCTGAGATCTACACCCCTGAGATCCGCGCCTCCTAGATCTGCACATTTCAGGCTGGCGTAACTGAGATCTCCACCCCTGAGATCTACACCCCTGAGATATGCGTAATCTAGGTGGGCACCCCTGAGATTTGCACCTTTTTGGTTTGCATTTCCTAGATCTGCCCCATTGAGATGGGCACTTTTTATATCTGCACCCCTGAGATCTGTACCTCTCAGGTTTGCATTTTCTAGATAGCCGTAACTTAGATTTGCACCCTTGAGATTTACATTTCTTAAATCTGGACCCGTCAAACCTTCATCATTGATGTTCATTGCGCTGTAATGCCTATGTCACAATCTTGATAATTTGTGCAAATGAAACCCCTCCTAGATTTGCTTCTAGGGGGAGTATTTTTATCAATCAGAAACGCTCTTTCTTGCTCTAGGCGGTACATTGCAGGGCTGAAGAGGCGTTGTTCATTGCCACTGCGGGAACTCTTTATCTTGCTCTAGGCGGTACAACGCATTGCAGGCATCCTCAATCAAGCCGATTCCTTTTTTGGAGCTAAAGGCTGATTTATCCCCATTGAACTTTTCTCCCAAAACATGAAATACCATGAAGTTCGCGAATTCGACAATTGCTTGCATTTCTTCGGCGCGATCGCTGATTACCCATCTCCCCTTAGCAGATC
>Ga0105049_10002544_pt1 | contig 21656 bp, 14 predicted proteins | sample MAT06_FD_78087 | JGI IMG/M metagenome (GOLD analysis project Ga0105049, IMG submission 78087) | Freshwater microbial communities from Lake Fryxell liftoff mats and glacier meltwater in Antarctica - MAT-06 | ecosystem: Environmental > Aquatic > Freshwater > Ice > Liftoff microbial mat | place...
CAAAAGCGTGCAATCACACCCGTAGCGTTGTCACCCAAACGGTGAACGACCAGAACGCGGTAATCTTCAAACATATCAAGTGCCTATTGGTCAAGTTAAGCGGTCAACTGAGGATTCTAGGTTCAAAGCTTTCGTCACGCTAGTTGGGGCGCTGAGCACAAGTGGCACAGTTAGACGCAAGCCTGATCGACAGAGTGTGATTCAGGCCCCTTCCAGCCGCAAAAAGCGTGCAAAAACAATTACAATGGAAAAGGTCTGCGGTTTGGGCAGCACCTACAAACAAACATGGAGCGTGAACGCTGCAGGGGCCACTATTTAGTGGTGCTTGAGGCTAAACGGCGCCCACTGGAAACCCCTGGGATGCATCCGCTGGAGTCTTACTTCGCCGCAGGTTTAGACCGCTGGCCAGTGCGGACAGTGGGCCTGAATGACAGTATGCGCTTGACCAAATGAACTTTGATTAATGACTCCACTTGTTTCCTACGCTCAGAATTTTGAAGACGTCTTGCTTTGGCGTGCGCTTAAGCATGTTGAAGATGGCTTCTATATCGATCTAGGCGCTGAACATCCGGTCGTTGATTCGGTTAGCGAGGTCTTCCGCCAACGCGGCTGGAAAGGGATTCATGTGGAACCCTCGCCGCATTTTGCGCAGCTATTGAGAGAGCACAGGCCCGGCGATACCGTGATCGAAGCAGCTGTCAGCGATGCGCCCGGCCTCATTACTTTTTTCGAGATTCCTGACACCGGAATTTCGACTTGTGATCCAGCAATAGCGCAACAGCATCGCGAGCGTGGCTTCCAGACTCGCGAGCTCGCGGTTCCCTCAATTCGCCTTTCCTCCATTTTCCAAAATTGTGGCAAGCGCGATATCCACTGGCTAAAGATAGATGTTGAAGGATTTGAATCGAGCGTTTTGAGCAGTTGGGGTAGAGCGAAGGCGCGTCCTTGGATAGTCGTGATTGAAAGCACACTTCCGCTATCGCAAACAGAGTCATTTGATCAATGGGAGCCGAAGTTACTTAGTAGAGGCTATGAACAGGTCTTCTTCGACGGTTTGAATCGTTACTATGTGTCCAAGGAAAAGGCAGAGTTGAAATTGGCTTTCTCTGCCCCGGCAAATGTCTTTGATAGCTTTAGTATTAACGGAACTGCCAGTAATTTTCTTCACTATCATTTGAAGAATCTGCACCAGGCAGAATTGGAACAATTCGACGCAAAGGCAAAGCAAGATGCGAACGAAATTGGTCAGTTGCATGCGCAGAAGAATCTGCTTGTCGCTGAATTGGCAGCGATAAGTGAAAAGATCCAGCGAGTTGCGCAAGAGAATACGCATTTGCATACCGAAAAGAATAGCCTCGTGTCTGAGCTTGAAGACTCGCGCTCCAAGGGCCGAGCTGCTGACGATGCGCTCGCAAATTTGCGCCAACTGGAAGATTCGCAACGTAATGATCTGCTCAGGTCGCAAGCTGAACTGGTAGGCACGAGCAACGCGTTGGTCGCGGCACGAGAGGAAATTGCCGCAGCGCTACAAACAACCATGCAGGAAAAGCTACAGTCGGTGCAGGCTATGCTTTCGCAAGAGCAGGCACACCGCAACGAAGTTGTTTCCATGCAGAAGGAAACATTGCGTACGAATGAGTTATTGATCGCGGCGAAAGACGAATTTGCGGTCGCTCTTCATTCGGCCACGCAGGAGACAATTAGATCCACTCAAATACTTGCCGAGCGGGAGCGAGAGGTCGCGGTACAACTTGCTGAGCGGGAGCAAGGATTCGAAGCGCAACTTGCCCTGCGCGAAGACGCGCATCGCGCGGCCATTTCTGCGCTGCAAGCAGAAATTAGTCAGACCAGCTCATTGCTGTCAAAGGCGGAAGGCGAATTCGCACAGTTGCTGCGAACGGCGCAACTGGAAACGCAACGGACACGCGATGAAGTGCATGACTCAGGGGAGCGTGAACGCGAGCTGACGAGTCGATTGTTCGCCCAGTCAGATGCCTATTCCGCGTTGCAAGCTGGCATTGCATCGCAGCGCGAAAGCGCACAAGCACTGACGCATATGCATCAGCTTCGAGAACAGGAGCTACGCGTTCAGCTCAGTATGGGCGCAGATAAGCTGGCCGAACTTGAACATGAATATGTAGACCACAGGGCGCGATCAGCCAGCATCGTTGCCCAATTGCAGCAGTTGGTGGGGACCACAAAGCGTGAGCATGAAGCGCTGCGAAATACACTTAGCTGGCGTGTGACAAGCCCCTTCAGAGCGATTGGCCGGATTTTTTTCGGCAACGTTTCTGGCCCGATCGCGGCTGAAGTCCATGCGAACGCTGGCCCTTCGTTTCCGTCTGAAGCCGTGCCACGCGAACTAGCAATATCGATTGATCCGAATACCACACCAGACAATATTCAGGAAGTTATCATGGCCACCAACAAACCCGATCGTGATTCGCGTCTCATATACAAAAGTGCCTCGTCGCTTGCTGAGTTGCTCAGCCTGGACGCAGAGCAATTCGTCGAATGTACGTACCTGACGATTCTTGGACGGTCCGCCGACGAAACCGGACTTGCATTTTATTGTGTACAACTACAGACCGGCATTCCAAAGATACAAGTGATTGTCGAAATTAGTGCTGCGGACGAAGTACTGCGACCCGATTTTATCGATCTCAATGGATTGCTCAACACCAATGGTGAGTTGTTTGTTGAGTGCGCTTATTTCCTGATTCTGAAACGAGTGCCAGAGCCGCAGGGTGGCGCTGCTTACCTCAACCAATTGTGCAGTGGTGTTCCGAAATTGCAAATTTTGGCGTCGCTACGCAATTCTGAGGAGGGCAATAAACTTGCTGAGTCACTGCCAGGTTTGGATCAAGCAATCGCCAGGCACTTGCGGCCAAAAAGCCTGTTGGGGAGGCTGCTTGGGCCGCTCTCGGGCCGCATTGATGGAAGTAGCGCTGCTGAGGTTCGCTTGCGCTGCATTGAACAGCAAGTGTCATCGCTGGCCGGAAAGTTTGACCGCAGTTCTGATCGCATGAATAGTAATTTGAAAGACACACGGCGTATGGTTGAGGAACAAGGCGAGAAAATCGACAATCTGTCGGATCGCTTCGAGCAAAGTATTGCGGGCGTGCAATTTGCCATCGCCCAGCAGCGCACGCAAATTAATAGACTTGTTGACCAAAACTTGAGCGATTCGCTTGCGGCTATCCATGGGCGATTTGATCAAGTTGAAAAAGGTATGGAAAGCCTTGCCGACCAGGTCGTGACGCAGCATTCGACCATCGAAAACCTGGCGCAAAGTAAGAATGTTTCGTCGTCTAGCGTAGGCGCGGTGATAGCTTCTTCCACAAATGAAGCAGTCGTCGAACGCGTGGAAGTTGCGGAGTTGCCCGCGCGTGCGCGCGAGTTATATGAACGCCTAAAAGGCAGCAATACTAGTGGCAGCGAAGGTAATATCTGATGCGTATTTTGATTGATCTTCAGGCAAAACAAAACGGAAGCCGCGATCGTGGCATAGGGCGCTATTCGCTCGCGCTGACGCGCGCGATCGCACGAAATGCCCTTGGCCATCAAATCTGCGTCCTGTTGAATGGCCTATTTCCAGAGTCGGTAGATGAAGTCCGGGCAGCGCTTGCAGATGTGATACCCGAGCAGAACACATTTGTTTTTGCAGCTCACGGCCCCGTTGACGAGCTACTTACAGAAAATGCATGGCGACTAAGGGCTGGCGAAATCATCCGCGAGCAAGTGATCAATGATCTCGCGCCGGATTTTGTGCTGATCTGCAGTTTATTTGACGGCTCATGCGACAACACAATTTCTTCGGTTGGCTCGATGCGTTCCGATGTTCCCGTTGCGGTAATTTTGTACGATTTGATTCCATTTCTTGACCCCGATAAATATATTGGCTGGCCGCCAGCAAGAAATTGGTATTTCAGGAAAATTGACTCGCTGAAAAGAGCGCAACTGCTGCTTTCGATTTCACAATCTGCGGCCAGGGAGGGTATCGAAAATCTTCACATTCACGAACGAAGAGTCGTGAATATTTCCTCTGCTGTCGATCTCTCATTTGCAAAATCTACCTTCTCGCACGAGATGGAGGCCTCGTTTTTGCAACGCATGCGCATCAACCGTAAGTTCTTGATGCACACAAGTGCGTTTGAGCCCAGAAAGAATTTTGAAGGGTTGATCCAGGCGTTCGCGGCAATCCCCAAAAAGCTCCGCACGGAAGTTCAACTGGTTCTGGTTTGCAAGCTGCGCGACAGTGAGCGTGTGGCCCTTACTGACTTGGCAGGAACACTCGGCTTAGGCGAAGACGAACTAATCCTGACCGGTTTCATTGCTGATGCCGATTTGATCTCCCTTTACTCGCTGTGCCACTTGTTCGTTTTTCCGTCATTACACGAGGGCTTTGGGCTGCCAGCTTTGGAGGCGATGTCTTGTGGCGCCGCAGTTATCGGTTCCAACAACAGCAGCATTCCGGAAGTAATCGGCTTGGCCGATGCGTTGTTTGCCCCAGCTTCTACCGCAAGCATGGGGTCGGTGATCCAGCGGGCGCTAACTGATAGCAACTTCTATAAATCGCTAAAGGCAAACGCGCTAACGCAGGCGAAAAAATTCAGTTGGGATAGTAGCGCGCGCGTGGCAATTGCTGCCATGGAGAGCGTATATCGAGAAGAAAAGCAGGCCGATAATACGAACCAGAAAAAGTTCGACAAATTGAGTAGCGCTGTGGCGAGCATCCGCAATATTTGTTGTGACGCATTGCCTTCCAATCTTGATTTGATTGGAGCTGCCCGAGCGCTCTATCAAAATGAACTTTCAATAAGTCGATTCAAAGCCAGTGCCGAATTTGGTGGCAAGCTCACCTGGCGTATTGAAGGACCGTTTGACAGTTCCTATAGCCTCGCATTGTTAAATCGTGAAACGGCGCGCGCATTGGAGGTACTTGGACACCAGGTAGTGTTGCATTCAACCGAGGGACCAGGCGATTTTGCGCCGAATCCAGCCTTCCTGCAGAACAATCCGGACTTGGCCGAGATGAATTCGCGCGCAGCACATTTTCCGGCCAAATTGGTCGATGTGATCAGCCGCAACCTGTACCCCCCGCGCGTAGAGGATATGGATGGACCAATGAATTTGCTACACCACTATGCTTGGGAGGAGTCTGGGTTTCCCCAAGAATGGGTGGGACACTTTAACTCGCACCTGCAGGGGATAACCTGTCTTTCAAAGCACGTCAACAAGGTAATGGTCGACAACGGTGTCAGAGTACCTATGGTCACTTCTGGATGTGGTGTCGATCACTGGGAGCGGGTGTCAGCCGCCGCTGATTACCGGCTCTCGGCAAAGTCGTTTCGTTTCTTGCACGTCTCATCTTGTTTCCCGCGCAAAGGGGCGGATGCGCTATTGAATGCCTTTGGGCAGTGTTTTACCCAGCACGATGACGTTACGCTGGTAGTAAAGACCTTTCCCAATCCCCATAACGAAATTCATCGCTGGCTGCAGCAGTGTCGCGACAAATACACTTCATTCCCTGATGTCGTCATTATTGAGGACGACTTAAGCGATGCCGAACTCAAAGCGCTTTATCAACAGTGTGATGTATTGGTGGCGCCGAGCCGAGCCGAAGGCTATGGCTTGCCGATGGCCGAAGCGATGCTCAGTGGAATGCCCGTCATTACGACGGGTTGGGGCGGCCAACTTGATTTCTGCAATCCCCAGTCTTCTTGGCTGGTGGACTACACCTTTGTACGCGCGCAGTCTCACTTCGGCCTGTTCGCCTCCGCTTGGGCTGAACCTGACGTTGAAGACTTGGCAAAAAAATTGACGTTGGCTTACACATCGACGCCGTCGCAACGTAGATCCATGGCGGCAGCCGGTCGGCATTTGTTGCTGACTGAATTCAAGTGGGTTGATTGCGTCAGCCGGGCAGTGAACGCGATGCGAGTTTGGCGGGATCCCAGCGCCGAACCTCCCGTGCCAAAAATTGGTTGGGTATCAACCTGGAATACGAAGTGTGGAATAGCAACGACATCTGAGCACTTGGTCGAAAATTTGCCGAGCGAGGTCACGATATTTGCACCACATCAAAGTAACCTTGTCAAACCAGACAAGGCAAATTGTCACCGTACCTGGTATTGCAGTAAGTTGATGACTCTCGCCAACGGGTTTGATCAAGTGTCGGCGTCGATTAGAAGAAAGTCTCTGAATACAATTGTCATTCAGTTCAACTACGGTTTCTACAATTTTGATGAGCTCGCCGCTTTCATTGACACTCAGATTGCCGAGGGCCGTGTTGTAATCGTTACATTGCACTCAACAACCGATCCGTTTGAGCTTTTCAACTGGCAACTGTCCGAGCTACGGCATAGCTTTTCTCGATGCCATCGGATTTTGGTGCACTCAATTCCGGATTTGAATCGACTGAAAACACTGGGCCTTGTTGACAATGTTTGCCTGTTTCCACTTGGCGTGCTTCGCGCAACGGAGCCAATTCAGCAGCCAGTGTCACATTCAAAGTCTCAATTGCCCATTATCGGCACCTACGGTTTTTGTCTTCCCCACAAAGGTCTCAAGGAGCTAATCGAAGCGGCTGCAGTACTTAAGAAGCGTGGTACGCCGGTCAGGCTGCGACTAGTTAATGCCGAATTTCCCGACCCGGTTTCGGTCAAGCTCATTAGCGAGCTAAAGGCATTGATTGCGAGTTTAAACATTCGCGATTTGGTTGAACTTCACAATAAATTTTTAGAGGACGATGAGTCGTTGGCCCTGCTCGCCGATGCGACGTTGCTGGTGTTCCCATATCAATTGACCGGGGAATCAGCCAGCGGCGCAGTTCGGTATGGTCTCGCGAGCAACAAGCCCGTGGCGGTCACGCCATTGAGCATTTTTGATGACTTGGGGCAGTCCGCTTTTCGCTTTTCAGGAATGACCTCCGCGGACTTAGCTAACGGCATTGAGGAGTTTTTGAATGACATACATTCGGACTCTCCGCGAGCGCAGGAAGTGCGCAAAACGGCTGAACGTTGGCGAACCTCGCACGACTACGCAGCGGTAGGCACACGGCTCCACAATATGATGATCGCGCTACTCATTGACCGCCCGATCAGGTCAGTTGTTTACTCGGCGTCTGGCAATGAAATGAAGATCGGCGTCGGCGATGTGCGTGGCAGAGCCGTCATTACCGCCGGCAAAGCGGGATTTCTGCTGTTCGGCCCATATGTTTCGCTTACGGCGGGCCGGTATCGCGTGCGCATTACGGGCTATGCACAGCACTTGGGGACGCCCGTCGCATATGCCGATATTGCCATTGAAGGAGGCACCAAGGTGCTCGCGTCATCTCCGTTGGCGTTGCGGCGGGAACGTGGCGTTGTTTTTCAGGCTGATATCTTCTTGGAAACAGTCGCCGCCGGGTTCGAAGTGCGGGTACACGTATCTAGTGACACCGAGTTGGTAGTGAACAAGCTCGAAATACTTGCTGATGGCGAGTTTCGCGCGGATGATCGGATATCACCGGCGCACGGCGATTTTCGTCACTCGCAGTTGCAATATGGAGAACGCAGATCGGCAAACGCCAGCGGCTAACGAGTGGCACAAGTATCAAAGAAATTTGTCGGAGTGTGTAGGTGTGGTGGTGCCGATTGGTGGCTTCACCTGTTCCAGCCGGAGGCTCGATGTCGCGCCCGGCAATGGCACTTGCGAATTGGAGTTTGACCAGCAGGCGGTGCCGAACGTGACGACTGATGAGGATCCATCTCGATCAGAAATGAATTTGTAAACTGGCCGAATCGGCCACAGCAACCAGAAAGAATAAAGAGAGAAAGCAGGGAAATGACAAAAACCGCAATTATTACTGGCATTACCGGGCAAGACGGCGCGTACTTGGCCGCACTCCTTCTGCAAAAAGGCTATACGGTCTACGGTACATATCGCCGTACCAGTTCAGTCAATTTTTGGCGTATCCAGGAAGTTGGCGTCGCCGACCATCCTAATCTGCACTTGGTGGAATATGATTTGACTGACCTTGCTTCTAACATTCGCCTGGTGACAAAGTCTGGCGCAACTGAAATCTACAATCTTGCTGCACAAAGCTTTGTCGGTGTTTCCTTTGACCAGCCCATTACAACGGCTGAAATTACGGGAATAGGTGCAGTGAATCTGTTGGAAGCCATCCGAATCGTCAACCCGGCAATTCGCTTCTATCAGGCGAGCACCTCGGAAATGTTCGGCAAGGTCCAGGCCATTCCGCAATCAGAGTCGACACCGTTCTACCCACGCAGCCCTTACGGTGTCGCAAAGCTGTATGCACACTGGATGACGATTAATTATCGCGAGAGTTACGGAATATTCGGCTCAAGCGGTATTCTCTTCAATCACGAATCTCCGCTGCGCGGACGTGAATTCGTGACACGTAAGATTACCGATAGCATGGCCAAGATCCGCCTGGGAATGCTCGATGTTCTTGAGCTCGGCAATATGGATGCCAAGCGTGACTGGGGATACGCAAAGGAGTACGTCGATGGCATGTGGCGTATGCTTCAGGCAGACAAGCCGGATACCTATGTTCTGGCCACCAATCGGACCGAAACAGTAAGGGACTTTGTCTCCATGGCCGCAATGGGTGCGGGTTTCGAACTCGCGTGGGAGGGCGCCTCAGAAGCTGAGATTGCAGTCGACAAGAAAACCGGCAAAACAATTGTTCGCGTCAATCCGAAGTTTTATCGACCCGCCGAGGTGGAGTTGCTGATCGGCGATGCTGACAAGGCCAGGAAAGAACTGGGGTGGGAGCCCAAAACCACGCTTGAACAGCTTTGCCAGATGATGGTTGAGGCAGACATCCGTCGCAACGAAACCGGCGTCTCGTTGTAGCATGCCTCTCGCACTAATCACCGGCCTTCAGGGCTTTACCGGACGCTACCTTGCAGACGAGCTCCGCAGCGTTGGATATTCTATTTGCGGAATTGGGGAGATCGATTCGAGCGATACGGAAGCACCATGCGTAAAGTGTGATCTGAATGATCGCGAGGGCTTAATGCGGGCGGTCCGCGATATTTCACCGGATGTTGTTGTACACCTTGCGGGGATCGCGTTTCCGGCGCACGGCAATGTGGATGAGATATATCGCACCAACATTGTTGGCTCGCGTAATCTTCTCGAGGCTTTGGCAAGTAACCCGAAACCGGTCACCGCTGTATTGCTGGCGAGTAGTGCCAACATTTATGGCAGTGCGAACGTACCAATGGTTGATGAGTCGATTAACCCCGCGCCCGCCAACGACTACGCAGTCAGCAAATTGGCCATGGAGTACATGGCCAATTTGTGGCAATCCAAATTGCCTATCACCGTCGTAAGGCCGTTTAACTACACCGGTGTCGGCCAATCCACGCTATTCCTGTTGCCTAAAATTGTCGATCATTTCAAACGCCGGGCACCCTTCATCGAGCTTGGCAATTTGGATGTCATTCGGGATTTCTCGGATGTCCGCATGGTGGTGAACTGCTACCGCCGGATCATTCAGCTTGGGCAACAGGGGCAGACTTTTAACATCTGTTCAGGTGTTGGCCAATCCCTGCAAGGGGTAATCGCAACAATGCGGGCAATCAGCGGACATGATTTGGATGTGGTTGTGAACCATGCATTTGTACGTAGCAATGAGGTTCACAAGTTGATCGGCTCACCAGTCAAACTGGAAACCGCAATCGGCCCGATAAATCGTGTCCCATTGCAAGAGACGCTCGCATGGATGTTTGCGCAAGACTGACAGTTGGACTAGTCACGGGTCGACTTGACTATTCGCAATAGTAATATTGAGTCGGACCGCTTCGAACCACAATGAGAACCAAAGTAGTCACAAAACCCTCCAAACGCAGTTTGCAAAGCGGCGCTGCAGGGAAGGGTGGTACATCGACATGAAAGTCGAGAGCGTTTGCGTCGGCGGCCTGCAGGAGCTGATACCGTTTACCATGTGCCCCCTTACTTATGCCATTACAGCGCAAGAATTTTTAGGTGTTTGATGGAGCCACAAAATCCACCTGGGACCATGAGCCGGATTTCCAGATCCTCGACTCTTTCACTTAGGGCGAATTCAAATTTAATGATTCCAGCTTGCAGTTCGGTGGAACTGCACGGCCGCGAATATAATTGTATTACCCCGAAGTCCTGGCACACGTCAACACTTACACCCTCCATGCCAAGCGTTGAGACTTCGATTTCCAGCTCGGCACTAAAATTGCCTGCGTGCAAACTCAGATAAGGCCCATGCATAGCGCAGTAGAAAACGCCATGATCATTCGGAGCTTTAACGTGCAGCAAGCCGCCTTCCCTTGTACCTATCTGCGATGCCATTCTGGCGTCCGTCGCAAGGATCAAAATAGGATCCGATTTAGAAGTAGCCACCCAAAAACCGGGATGAACACATTTACCAGACCAGCCTGTCCGCCAAAGCAACTCGTCGAAGAAATCACTGTGAAAGCCAAGCTCCATCCACCCATGTCGCCGGGCAACAAAAAGTGATTCGCCGTCGAGGCGGACGCCCCATGGGACGTCGAAATCAGTATTTATTGGTTCTGCACCGAAGTACACTTTGCCGCCCGGACGCAGAACTCGGTGTAGCGCGCGAAGCAATCGCTGGAACTCCCAACAGTGGTGAAAACACTCGAAAAAGAAAACTGCATCAAATTTCTGGTCGGTGGTCTCCGCCCAAAGAAAATCCGAGTTAATGATCGTTAGAGTCTCGATATGCAGCATTTCGGCTCTCTGCCGGACTAGCTCGCAAAAACGCTCTTCTACATCAACTGCAGTTACATTGTGCCCCAACATGGAGAGTGCTAGCGTTGTATTCCCCCAACCAAAGCCAAACTCCAAAATACTGGAGTTCTCTTTCAATTCCATGATCTCCAGTAGCTTACCAATGAGCGTGTAATGCTGTGCAGCCAGCTTGGTGCTTCGCGTGAAATAGGGGAACGGCCGAAGCACGAGTTCATTGACATTGAACTCGCTGCGCTCGTTTTGCGGCGAATACTCGGCTCGTTCAGATATTTTCTTGTAGAGTTCCATATACCGATTTGCATAGGCATCTGAAAATGGATCGGAGGGCAGGTCGTCTGGCGGCAAAAGTTGCGATTCGGAAAATCTCTTGTAAGCTTCATCGTGAGAAATTTTGTACCCCTCATCAAAATTTTCCAGAAGACTATCAAGTTCACTGAACGGCACGATCTGCATAGGGTTCCTTTTTATTGCCAAATTACTCGAGCAGGGAGTAATTAAGTTTGAAATTTTTTTAGTTTGAAGTTGGGGTCAAGTTTGAAGTTGGGGTCAGACACCAACTCTCAATGGACACCAACTCTCAATGGATAATGTGCTGCCGCTGGAGGAGAATGACGTAACTTAGGCGGCGGGCCATGAAGAGTGTCTTGGGCAAGGCCGACTTAGGGTTTTAATCGTATCACAATATAAATGGTGTCCCCATTTGCCAGTGCCGCTGATAATCGCGCTGGCACCTGCGAGAAATTCGCGTTGTTTGGCTCCACGGAAAATCCTAGTCAATTGCGTGGCAACTGTTACAAATGGCTTTTCTAAGCGAATATCATTGCGCTGCGCTATTGGCGTTAATCGTTAAATCGGATGTACCCTTGCGCGAACCCGAATCAAAAAATCATCTTGGTAGGCAATTGCAGGCGCTGCTTCTCGAAGATGACGAGGAGTTTGTGGAAGCTGCATACCTGGTGTTGTTACAAAGGCGGCCGGATGCGAATGGCGGTCGCGTATACCTGCGTGAACTTCGCAACGGGACCAACAAGCTGCAAGTTCTGTTCGAATTGGCAAACTCGAACGAAAGTCGGTTCGTAGGAGCTTCGCTGCCCGGGCTCGCCGAGGCGTGCGCGCGTGAAGGCATTGGCCAGCCAAAAATTGATGGGCAAAAAATTGTCCCGCCGTCGACGGTTGCAGGTATCTCACGCGCGGAACAGTTACTGGCACAGGACGATTACGAGAAGTTGATCGAACTGGCTTATTGGGTACTACTCAAACGTGCGCCTGATCCCGAAGGAATCGCGATTTACCTGGAAAAATTGCGCGGCGACACGAGCAAAACGAAGTTCTTGCACGACATTTTCACATCGCCCGAATGTAAAAATCTGGGGACTGAGTTGCCGGGGCTTATAGAAATGTTTGAGCGCGAAAATCTGCCCGTGCTGGAAGCCGCCGCACCACCCCTCGTCATTAGCGCGACTGACGCAACCACTACTCGTGCGAGTACGCCATTGACATTGACGGAACTATTGAGTCTGCATGGCGAGGATTTCGTCGCCATTGCCCATGAAGCTTTGCTGGATTCGCCGGCAGAAGCGGCGAGCTTAGAGCGTCACACGAGCGAGCTGTTGGCAGGAACATCGAAAATGCAGATCCTGAGCCGGATAGTGGAGGCTGCAGGCGTTAGGGGCAAGCGTGATCTTCCGGGGTTGGCTTCGGGATTGATGAACTTCAAACGGTCGCGCCTGCCCGTTGTAGGTGTTCTTTTTAGAACGTTAGGTGGAGTCGAAGGCGATTCAGCGTTGGAACGGCGGAGCAGGGCGGTGGAGCAGAGGCAGTTCATGTATGAGTCTGATTTTATCGGACGAATCGCTCAGCTGGAAACAAAGATTGCTGAACTCAATGCCGTCGGCGAAAGAGCTAGCTCAGCCACCAACTTGATTGCCGAGCGCATTGCGAGTCTTGAAAAGAGTGCGTCGCTGCTTCGGCACTTTGTGCAGGCTACCGATCTCCAGAGCGCGCAAGCATCTAAAGTATCAACGCTTGAAATACCAAAATCTCTAGAAGGTTTCGTGGTTGAGTTGCGGGCGCTTGAGGTTGCTCGCGATCTCAAGCAGCGGCAGCAATAGTTTTCCGTAGCAGGTTTACCGCGACCAGCGAATTGCCGATGCGTAGATCGCCATTTTATGCGGTGTTTGAGGCGAAAATGCCTGAAGAAGCCCGTAGAAACTAGACTTTGAGGTTCACGTGCTCTTCTGATCACGGACTCCAAGATATGCAACCTCCTGCCAAACTTCCCACGACATGCGTATTCTAATTGACCTGCAGTGCTGCCAGTCGGGCAGTCGCGTTGGCGGCATCGGACGCTATTCGATGTCGCTAGCAAAAGCGATGTTGCGTCTGAATTCACCGCACGAATTCTCCTTGCTGCTCAATAGCCGCCTGCCGAACGAGAACGCGGTGAGAGCAGAGTTTGCCAATCTGATCTCGCAGCAAAACATCCTCACCTTTGAAGTGCCACCGTACATTGCGGCAGACAACGAGTTGCCCGCACATACGCGCATGGCGGAACTGATCCGCGAAAAACGCATTGCTGAGATCAACCCTGACGTGTTGCATATCGCCAGCCTGTTTGAAGGGGCAGGTGAAGATGTCGTTACCTCAGTTGGCTTGATTTTTCCGGCGTCTCGTACCGCTGTGACGCTGTACGATCTAATTCCGTATCTGGAGCAGGAAGCCTATCTGATTAACGACATCCTCAGAGACCACTATCTCCGCAAGTTCGAAGCGCTCAAGCGTGCGGGAATGCTCGTATCCATCTCTGATTTCTCGCGGACTGAGGCTTTACAACATACGGACATTCCTACGGCCAGAATTGCCAATATCTCGTCGGCTGTCGATGATCAATTCGCTCCCAAGCCCGTCGAAGCTGACGTCAAGTCAGCTCTATTCAAAAAAGCTGGCATTGCGAAGCCGTTCCTGATGTTCACAGGAAGCTTCGATATCCGTAAGAATCATCCGCGCTTGGTTGAGGCGTTCGCGAAGGTGCCGCCTGCGATTCGAAACAAGTATCAACTGGTCGTTGTCGGAAAAGGCGAAGCTCGCCAGATAAGTAAGCTCAGAGACATTGCGATCGAACATGGACTCGCCGAAGCAGATCTGGTGTTTGTGGGGCATGTCACCGACGACGAACTGGTCACTTTGTACAATCTTTGCTCGCTATTTGTATTTCCGTCGCTGCGAGAAGGGTTCGGCCTTCCGGTTTTGGAAGCGATGTCTTGCGGAGTGCCAACGCTTGGCTCAAACCGCACCAGCGTTCCGGAGGTTATCAATCGGGCTGACGCGCTGTTTGATCCTGAGAATGTAGCCGATATCTCCGCAAAGATGACCGCAGTGTTAGCAGATTCGGCGTTGCGTGCCGATTTGAAAAAACACGGGCTCGAACGCGCGAAGCATTTTTCATGGGCGCTTTCAGCAGGCAGAGCGCTGGAATTTTTTGAGTCCACTCTGGCTGCATCCTTGTCTTGCTCTCCTGCACGCGAAGTGCCGCCAGCATGCTCCAAGTTGGAAGAGGGGACGCAGGCTTACACGGCGTTTCTTGAAGCATGCGCAAACATCAATATTGGCAGCTTGGATGATGATTTTTTCGAGTCTGCCTCGCATGCCATCGCGGTTAATGAATACCAGGGCCGTCGTGAGGCAGGTGGCGCCTCTACTGATCACTCTCGCCGCCTAGGCTGGATATCCTGCTGGGATGTGAAATACGCGACAGGCGCCTATTCAAGAATGATTATTCCGTTGTTGCCCCTTGGAGTAACGGTATTTGCGCCGCATTCATCCGAAACTGATGCGCCTGAAAAAACCGAGGTGATTTGTAGCTGGCAAAGTACGGCACTTGGCACGGATGACGATTTCTCCGCCTTGCAGCTAGCCATGGCCAAGTCCGAAGTTGATACGGTCGTCATTCAGTTTGAACCAGACATGTTTGATTGGCCCGCGCTCTCAAAGCTTGTCTTGATGCAGAAGCCTGTCAAGAGGTGCGTGTTCGTCACCTTACACACGACGGATGGGCTGGGAGCGCTGACTGGTGATAACGGGATGCTTGAGGTAAAGGCGGCATTGAAATCATGCAGCGCAATCTTCGTTGATACCATGAGCGCCGTGACTGCGCTGGAGTCTTTCGGCGTCAAGAGGCGCGTATGGTTCATCCCAAAGGTGGAGGTGCTGCATCAAGCCTGCGAGCGAACTACCTCCCCCGCAGGCTTGGTGGCCGACTATCTCGTGCAAAGAATGCAATATGCAATTGTCTGCAGGGCATGATTACGGCCCGCCAGACACTGACTTGTCTAACTCGCCAGCTTGGAATCCAGAAATGCCTTCCAATGCGGCAGTATTCTTTCCGGCAAGTAGCGCGCTGAAACCGAGGCACCATTTACGACCAATTCATTGCGCCGCTCAGAGTTTGCGCTGCTGATTACGCAATTGATCGCCGTTACCAGATCAACGATGGAATAAGGGCTAAAGAACTCGGCTGCGTTGCCATAGATTTCCTCATGGACCGGGATGCGGGAAGCGACTACTGCGCCGCCACAGCGCATGGCCTCAACGCCAGAGAAGTCGAATCCCTCGGCAAAACTTGGGCAGACTGTTGCCTTGGCATGCCTGTAAAGCAGCCGTAATTCGGGCGAAGGTACATCCTCAAGCAGAAATAACTCTCCGCGCTCTTGCCAGGGTTTAAATTTCTTTACGATGGACTCATAGCTCCATCCGAGCATGCCCACAATGACGAGTTTCATGTTTGGAAACTGCTCTGTACGTATTTGTTCCCAGGCCGCAAGCAAGGACAGATGATTCTTTCGCGGCTCTATCGTAGAGACCATAAGAAGGTATTCAAACGGCGCTGCGCCGACTTTGGCTTTTGGAGGTGGCAACATCTTTTTGCTGTATTGGGAGAGCAAATCACTTCCGGGTGCGACGACCTTAACCCCGGAGTGCATTCTAGTCCGCACGATTTCTGGAACACGCGTTGGTGACGAGTCTTCCGGGAAATAATGATGTGACACCATGTTGTGAATGGTCACGGCGCGGTCCGCGGCCTCAGGGAAGATGGACAGCAGGTCTTTGCGCGTTGCTTCAGAGACACACGCAAAATGGGCACCGTTTTTCACGTTGCACTTCAGGGCATGGAAGTGCGAAGCTTGGTGAAACGTCTTGTCGGAGATGGTATGCGGCATAAGTACCGGGATCGCGTCGTGATAACGGACGACGAGCTTTGTACCCTTTGAAATCGTGCCGGGGAAGGGCGTCTGCGAAATGAAAATATTGAAGTCGCTGGTGTTGAGCCTGGGATAGAAATGAAAGCCGAGCTGGCGCGAATTCAGGCCACACAGATGCATCATCGTCCACGGCAAACGTGACACACGATAGTTGGCGCCGGTAACGAGCTCAAAGTCGCTTTCCGGCAACGTTTTGGCAAAGAAGTTTCGCCAAATAAAGTCGCGAAAATGTGCGGCGTCAAACGCGGTCAATTTCTGGCTGGAACCGAAGAGATGGGTGAAGACCATGCTCAGTGAGCCCATTAGCTGATCGATGTCAATCCCGGTCCGGTGCAGTAACTTGGGGTGCAGACTTTCCTGTAACGAAATGATGGTGCGCGACAGCTTGTAAATCTCCCGGTCGGCACTCTCACGATTGTTCATGTAGCCAGGGTCCGCAGGCAGCGCCTTGGCGAGTACGCGTCCGCTATGAATGATCATGCCATCGACATCCAGACTCTCGATCATCCGCAACCCCCGGAACAGTAAGCGAGTCTCCTGCGGAATGCCCGCGTGCCCATCGAGTGCGGGCCGAAGTTCAAGTAATATTTTCATTTCATCTCGTAACTGAAAGTTCCAATTGCATCGGATTCTCTGCCAGTACGTCGTTAAGCAACTGGCATTGTCTTAAGCCCTATGTTGTAAAAATCGTACGCGTCGTCGACGTTGTTAAACGGATAAAGCTTGCCGTTTTGTAACACGCTGGCGCGTTTGCAATACAGCTTGATGGCATTCGCGTCGTGCGTGACCAGAATGAACGCGCGGTCCTTGCGCTTTTGAAAAAGTTCGATATGACATTTTTCATGGAAGCGAACATCGCCGACTACCATGGCCTCATCAATAAGAAAGCAATCAAACTCTATTGCCATCGACAGAGCGAACGCCAGCCTCGTCATCATCCCATTTGAATAGTGCAGTACCGGCTCCCGAAAGTAGATACCGAGTTCCGTGAAATTCTCGACGAATTCAATCAGTGGTTTGTAGTCAACGCCATATACACGACAAATGAATTTTAGATTGTCGAGTCCGGTCAGATTTGGCTGAAAGGCGCCACCGAAGGCGAGTGGCCAGGAGACGCTCATTTCGCGCCTTATGTGACCGCGGGTAGGTTTTTCGGCGCCGCTGATAAGCCTGATCAGCGTAGACTTTCCCGCGCCATTTTGCCCCAGAATGCCGATGTTCTCGCCGCGTTCCAGGCTGAAACTCACATCATCAAGGACGGTACGTTGCCCGAATCGGGTGCCATAGGTTTTGCTGACGTTTTTGATCGAGATCATCTGGCTTCGACTCGCTCGCCTGCATCTCGCACCAGGTAAAGTGCTGCCAAAGTCATACACAGACAACAGACCGCCATGTAGGCGACATCGTAGTGTGATCTTACTGCGTTGCCAAAATAGCCTGCACGTAGTATTTCGACGCCATGGACCATGGGTAATGCGAGGACTACTTTTTGCATCGCAGGCGGCAGCCAGTCCACCATGAATGCCGCACCTGAAAGCGGGAACAGCAGATAGGCAGTTGGGCCCCACAATTTTTCCACGATATGGCTATAGGCGGTTGCTGCGCCAAGCAGCAACGCGAGTGCGGTTCCGAACCACACAAGCATGAACCAGCCGAAAATGACCATGAGCATATCGATGGGCGCTGACATCCACTCCAAAGCCGTAAAGAATGCCGCCAAAATGGCGAACGAGGCGGTGGCACCAGCCACTTCCAGTACGATGCGCGTCAAAAAAACATCGATAACCTTTACGTTGCGATGAAATAACAAGGGCAAGTTCGAATCGATCGCCATCAACGCGCGATTTGCACAATTACGCCACACTAATACTGAGGAATAACCGGTAACTGCAAACGCGACAATGGGCATGGTTGAACCATGGCTCGCACCGCTCGCGCTCCACAGTGTCGCAATACCGAGCGTAAAAATCATAGGTTCGGCGACCAACCATAAGGCACCGAGGTTGTCGCGCCCAAATCGTGTGATGACTTCGCGCATCATCAGCGCGTGGAGCGTCCGCAACTGTATCGACAGCGACCGCAATAGTGAGGGGTGAGCAACCATCTAAAGTGCTTAGTCCGTGTGCTCTTTAATGCTGGCGACAAGCAGACTGATCACCCCCCACGCCACCAGACTAAGTATCACCACCATGAATATCGAACGGATTCGGCGCGGCTCTACCGCTTTGTCCGGCAGGTTGGGTTGTACGAGGCGTTCAAGATAGAGCTGCTTACGCAGTGCTTCGCTCCTCGCCGACTCCAGCGCTGCCATCGTAGCTGCCAGTTGCTTTTCGGCAAATACCTTTTCCAATGCCAAGCGCTCAAAGGCTCCGGATTTCGACGTCAGAGAGCCGCCTGCACCGGCAACCTTTGAGGTCTCGGATGCGATCGCTTTACGGAGCGTTTCAACGCGGTTCCTGAGTGAGCCGACCTGAGGGTTAGTCGGCGAGACTCGCTGTATTTGGTTAAGCTGGGTTTCAGTCGCAACGAGCTCTTCCTGTAACTTTGAAACACCCTGCAACTGCAAGGTAGACTGGCGGTCCGGATCAAAGACCGACTGGTTGGTTCTGAAACCAGCCAATGCAACGGCGGCCCGCTTCACTTTTTCTTCTCCAATCGCTACTTCCTGCTCGGCCGTTTTGATCAGGTCCTGCCGGCTGCGATCGTTGAGGTTGTTCACCAGACGCTCGCCCATCTTCAGCAATAGGTCGTTGACGTTCCTTGCGTCGGCTGATGTAAATGCGCGTACCTTCAATATGGTTATCGACGAGACCGTGTCATAGTCAATGGTGACGTGATTGCGATAATAGCGATGGAATGCCTCAAAGCTGTCGTCCCAGTCAAACCCTGCAAAGCGGTCGATGAAATTAATGGTCTTGCTGGAATATGCCTTGCGCACAGCAAGTTGATCATCCAGCTCTTTTAGCGCATCCCGCGACAAGATGAAGTCGTGGACCGAATAGGTATCGTCCTGTGAGCGTGAAAAACCCGTTCCTTGCAGCAACGAGCTCAGCCCTGTCTGTGCCTGGCGCTGCGGGCTGCGCACGACGAATCTCGATTCGGAAATGTACACATCAGAGGCGACTACACCGTAGTAAATCGCGGCAAGTACAGTCGGAATAATGACGGTGCACCACAAAATCAGATTGGCGCGAATTCGTCGGGTAAGGCCGGGTTTGGCTCCTGTGTCAATGTTCTGCAAGTCCGTGTCCTATCGTTGAATTGTTGCGCAAGTATTTTTCAATGCGTTCAACAGCCGCGAGTTGCACGAAAATACCAGCCCGTTGAAGAGCAATCTAAACACGACCATAAACATCCTGAAAGCGCACGATGTCATCTTCACCCAGATACTCACCACTCTGAACTTCGATCATGACCAGGTTTACTACACCGGGATTTTCCAACCGGTGCTTGTGACCCGCTGGGATATAAGTGGATTCGTTGGTGGCGATTAACAGATCCTGCTCGCCGTTGACAACTTTCGCCATGCCGCTGACGACAATCCAGTGTTCGCTGCGGTGATGATGCATTTGAAGGGAAAGCGAAGCGCCCGGTTTTACCTCGATCCGCTTGATTTTGAACCGGCTGCCTTCTTCGAGTACGGTGTACGTTCCCCATGGGCGATGAACGGTGCGGTGCAGTTTGTGGGTCTCATGTCCCTGCGCCTTCAGTTTTGCGTAAACATGCTTTACGTCTTGCGCCCGCGACCGATCCGCAATCAACAGCGCATCGGGCGTATCGATGATGACCAGATTCTTGACGCCGACTGCGCCCACCATGCGCTCCTTGCTTTGGATATAGCAATTTGCCACATCGTGAAGCAGCGCCTGGCCTTCAACGCGATTGCCCTGTTCGTCAGGTGCCGAGAGGTCGCCAATGGCATCCCACGACCCAATGTCGCTCCAGCCGATGGAGCAGGGGACGACGGCGGCCTTGTCGGTCTTTTCCATTACGGCGTAGTCGACCGAAATATCCGGTACGCCACCAAAATCGCCGGAGCTCAATTCGATCTGGACGAATCCATCACCCTTGGCCTCCGTGGAGCTCGCAAGGCAACGTTTCACCGAGGCAACAATCTCGGGGCAATGCTTCTCCATTTCGGCCAGCATGGTTCCGGCCGCAAAGCAGAACATTCCAGAATTCCACAGGAACCGCCCAGATGAGACATAGCCTTTGGCAATCTCCGCTGAAGGCTTTTCGACAAATTTCACGACATCATTGCCGTCAGCTTCAATGTAGCCGTATCCGGTCTCTGGTGCGGTTGGCTGAATACCAAACGCCACAATCCTGCCTGCGCTGGCAAGCGTCGTAGCTTGTTTGACCGCCTTCGCAAATTCCGCCTGGTCCACGATCAGATGATCTGCGGCAAGAACCAGCAAAATAGCGTCCGGGCCATGGGCTTCAGCGACTTTAATCGCGGCAGCGGCCACTGCCGGTGCAGTGTTTCTGCCGAATGGTTCGAGAATGTAGGAGAGCGGCAACAAGGCATTGTTAACCGCACGGTATTCATCCTGAGTTTTGAAGAACAATTCGCGATTGGTGACGGTCATGATCTCGGCGACATCTTCCAGCGCCGCACCCCGAATGAAGGCCTTTTGCAACAGGCTTTGGTTATCGTGCAGTCTGATAAATGGCTTGGGATGCTGTTCGCGTGACACTGGCCAGAGGCGTGAGCCGGAACCACCGCAGAGAATTGTTGGTATGAGTTTCATGGTTTTCTTGGAGTTCGCAAAATGTGTAGCGCAGCCCCGTGTTCATCGAGCGCACATTTGTAAAAAGATTTACATATCAACCCTTAATTTTAACCCATCGGGCAGGGTGATTTCATTTCCATTACGGCGTGAAGTTGATTTGCCCCGGGTCTATCAACGGCACTCTCGCCGTCCGCCCCTGCCGCGCGTTGATATCGACCGATCAAGTTAGAATTCAGCATTTGGCGGGGTGGCCATCGAAAGCGGCGCGTTGCCCCTGAAAAAAAGACATACCATGCAGGCAAAGTAAAGCGCGCCGCGAGTTGTCCGCTGTCGAATGGCGGGTGTCAGGGGATGAAGCGAAGACTTTGCAGCAGGCAACCAGCCAATCGCCCGGGAAAGTCGCAGTCCTAAATATTTTCATGTCGAAACGATTCCTCTTCCTGCAGGGTGTCAGCAGTCCATTTTTCGCGTTTCTTGCAGACCGGCTAGTGGCTCACGGCCATCAGATTCATAAGGTCAACTTCAATTGCGGAGATGCTGCCTACTGGTTGCCACGGCCGGCTTGGCGTTTTCGCGCGTCGTTGCCGTTATTGCCTGCGTGGCTGGCGGATAAATTCGCTGCGCATGCTTTTACGGACATGGTCCTGTTCGGGGATCGCCGACCAATTCATATTGCCGCAATTGCCTGGGCGAGGCAGTCGGGCATTGTGGTGCACGTATTTGAAGAGGGGTACTTCCGGCCCAACTGGATCACCCTGGAGCGCGGTGGGGTAAATCGTTACTCATCACTGCCGAGAGATCCAGAATGGTATCTGCGCCATAGTACCCAAACGCCGGATCCGCTATTCCAGCCGGTGCGCACACCATTGGCGGTCCGCGCTGCACACGATATCGCCTATCA
>Ga0105049_10002545_pt1 | contig 21655 bp, 16 predicted proteins | sample MAT06_FD_78087 | JGI IMG/M metagenome (GOLD analysis project Ga0105049, IMG submission 78087) | Freshwater microbial communities from Lake Fryxell liftoff mats and glacier meltwater in Antarctica - MAT-06 | ecosystem: Environmental > Aquatic > Freshwater > Ice > Liftoff microbial mat | place...
AAGCGGGCGAGTCGACCTAAAAAACCGTCAAAAACCGTCGCTTAGCTCGCTCATTATCTTGAAACAGTCAACCGTCTCTCCCTCTGCTAGCCGAGGGAAAATTTGCCTTAGTCTAAACTCCAAGAGATATAGCTATAGTCACAAAGGTTAGGTCATACCAGCGTCATTCTCGTGAAAACGGGAATCCATGGGTTGCACGACGCTCAAGATGGATTCCCGCCTACGCGGAAATGACAGGTCAATGTCCGATGGATCATGGCTATAGATATAGATAAAAAGGTAGTTTTAGAGTGCGTTTAGAGATTACCTGAAATCTTCAAATTGAACCATGTTTAGAAAAGAACATACCTTTATGGTCTTTCTGTGGCACTCTGGAACGTAGAATTGAGGTATTGGGTTTTGGCCGATACAATCTAGGCTTTGCTGAGCAACTTTGCTGAGCAATAGAGTTATCCTCGATTTTCGCCTGAGCCTTTTCTGATACCGATCACACCTTCACGATTTAGGGTATGCAAACGCTCTCCAATCCCACCGTAAATCCTGCGCCATCAACCCCTGGCACTGACCCAGCCATTATTCGCCGCAAAACTCGGGCCGTCCCCGTGGGTGAATTGTATATTGGCGGCAGCTATCCCGTGGCAGTGCAGTCGATGATCAACGAAGACACCTTAGATATTGAGGGGTCAGTTGCGGGAATTCGGCGGCTTCATGAAATTGGCTGCGAAATTGTGCGGGTGACGGTGCCCAGCATGGCTCACGCTAAAGCCATGGAAGAAATTCGCGATCGCCTCCTACACACCTATCAGCGCGTGCCATTGGTGGCAGATGTTCACCACAACGGCATGAAAATCGCCCTAGAGGTGGCGAACTACGTCGATAATGTGCGGATCAATCCGGGGCTATATGTATTTGAGAAGCCTAAGAGCGATCGCACCGAATATACCAACGCCGAGTTCAACGAGATTGGCGACAAAATTCGCGATACCCTCAAGCCCCTGGTGCTTTCGCTCAAAGAGCAGGGCAAATCCATGCGCATTGGGGTCAACCACGGATCTCTGGCAGAGCGGATGATGTTTACCTACGGCGACACCCCCGAAGGAATGGTGGAGTCGGCTCTAGAATTTATCCGCATCTGCGAATCCTTTGACTTCTACGATCTCGAAATTTCCCTCAAAGCTTCTCGGGTGCCCGTGATGCTGGCGGCCAATCGCCTCATGGTGCACCGCATGGATGCAGAAAACATGGCCTACCCTCTCCACTTGGGCGTCACCGAGGCCGGTGATGGAGAATATGGCCGGATCAAGTCTACCGCCGGCATTGGCACGCTGCTCGCCGAAGGCATTGGCGACACCATTCGGGTTTCGCTGACCGAAGCCCCTGAGAAGGAAATCCCAGTGTGCTACGGCATTCTGCAAGCCTTGGGTCTTCGCCGCACCATGGTAGAGTATGTGGCCTGCCCCTCCTGTGGGCGCACCTTGTTTAACCTAGAAGAGGTGCTGCATAAGGTGCGCGAAGCCACAAGCCACCTCACCGGGCTAAACATCGCCGTGATGGGCTGCATCGTCAATGGCCCCGGCGAAATGGCAGATGCTGACTATGGCTATGTGGGCAAGCAACCCGGCTATATCTCCCTTTACCGAGGGCGCGATGAAATTAAGCGCGTTCCCGAAGCAGAAGGGGTTCAAGAACTGATTAATCTGATCAAATCTGATGATCGTTGGGTTGACCCCTAAGCCTCAACCACCAAGACAGTGCTCCATGTTCATCAACATCCTGCTGCCGTGGCCTTCCCATAAAAATGGACATTCATGGAGCCTGATGTTCAAGAAATCCTTTTGGGGAACACGGTCAGAAATCTCCCTCAGCCTTAAAATGTGCGCGTCTGTCTGCTTCCCTCCTAGCGGATGCGAGGTCGGCCTACTCAAGCATAATCAGGAATAATGGAGATGGGGCTTTCCTGGTTTGGGTACTGATGAGGGTCTGGGGAAAGTGGCTCTTTCATCTGTTTCATTTCTAGGTCGTCAAGCTAAATTAGTTGAGTATATTTCTACCCCCCTCCTAGCCAATGACTGTGCTAGATTGGGCGTACCTCTTCACATCTCACTCAAAGTTCCAGGAATTTGTATGGCAATTACGAAGCGCGGACTTGTTTTGGGCGTAACAGCCGTTGCTGTTACCGCAGTCACTGTTACAAACGCGGGGCTGCATTTATCGCGAGGGCAAGCCTTACAAGAAAGTCCGAAGGAACTGATTGATGAAGTTTGGCAGCTAATCGATCGAACCTATGTTGATGCCACCTTTAATCAGGTAGATTGGGTTGCCGTTCGCGAAGAATACTTAGGCCGCTCATATACCGACCGCACCCAAGCCTACGACGCCATCCGCGAGATGCTAGAGCAACTCGGAGATCCCTACACTCGATTCATGGATCCCGAAGAGTTTCGCGATATGCAGGTAGATACGTCTGGTGAACTCACAGGCGTTGGCATCCAAATCAGCCAAGATGAAGAAACCAGCGAAATTATAGTAGTTTCGCCCATTGAAGGGACGCCCGCCTCCGAGGCAGGCATCATGTCGCGGGATGTGATTCTAAAAATTGATGGAGAAAGCACCGAAGGGATGGATGTGAATGATGCGGTGTCGCGCATTCGCGGGCAGGTTGGCTCCTCAGTTGTGCTGACCATTCGCCGGGGCAGCGAAGAAATAGACTTTAATCTAGAGCGGGCGCGGATTGAAATTCATCCGGTGCGCTACAATGTGCAGTCGGCTCCGACGGGGCAAATTGGCTATATTCGGCTCAACCAATTCAGCGCCAATGCTGCGCAAGAAATGGGCGATGCGATTCGCGATCTAGAAAGCCAGAATGTTGTGGGCTATGTTTTGGATCTGCGCTCTAATCCGGGTGGTTTGCTAGATGCCAGCATCTCGATTGCTCGGATGTGGCTGGATGAAGGCACGATTGTTTCGACGGTGAATCGCCGAGGAACCTCTGATTCGCAACGGGCGAATGGCACGGCATTGACTGGCAAGCCGCTGGTTATTTTGGTTGATGGCGGCTCAGCAAGTGCTAGCGAAATTGTATCTGGAGCGTTGCAAGACAATGACCGGGCAATTTTGGTCGGTTCTCAAACCTTTGGGAAGGGGCTGGTGCAATCGGTACGCGGATTGGGCGATGGCTCTGGAATTGCCATTACGGTCGCGAAGTACTTGACCCCCAGCGGGCGAGACATCAACCACGAAGGCATTGAGCCTGATGTGATTGTGGATCTGAGTGACGCAGAGCGGGAAGAACTCAGCGGCAACCAAGATCGCATCGGCACCATTGAAGATCCGCAATTTATCCGGGCGCTGGATGTGTTGGGAGAGGCGATCGCCGAAGCAAACCGCACCCCTACGGCGAATGTACCGCCATCCCCCCAGGGTTAATTAGGCTGACACTTACCTGCCCGAATTAAGCCAACTCGACGGGCGATCGCCTCTCCCTTGGCAGAAAAAGATCCCCATGTTTGAGGGGCTATTTTTGCTGTGGCTAGGGAGCTTTGCAAGGCTTCTGCGGATAGGATGTCGCAGGTGCCCCCTGGCTGTTGAACGATGTACCAAACGGATGGGGCAGCAGGCGGTTCGGGGGTATTTTCGGGAGTATTCATTGTTCAGAATTACCCATAGGGGGAAGGGTAGAGGTAAAGGAGTTTCTATCAATGGAAAAAGGGAGGGCGATCGCCCCTTCTATCCAGGCTACAATAGCTGTCCGATAGGTGTGTATCTGCAATACCGAATCTTCTACGAGATGCGTGCCTACTCGGCTCAGTCTCGTTTGAGAGATTTCTCGTTTGAGAGATTCTCGTTTGAGCGATTCAGGACTGCAAAATACAGCCGTTGTGGTCATGACGTGATGCCCATAAGACAGAAGAGGGGAAAACCCGGTGCAATTCCGGTGCTGTGCCGCAACTGTGATTGAATGCGAGTTTCGCTGCCACCATCCTTAAGCTTGCTTGCTAGATCGGCTGTATGAATCTGAAGCAAGTGGGAAGATTGGAGCGCGTTGCATTTATGAGTCAGAACACCCGCTTTCAGTCGTTTGATTGTCCCGCGATGCACGGGTAAAGGAAAAGATGCAGAGTTTCGAGATATTGCGGTCTTCTAAGCCGATGGATTGGGTTGCGACGGTGGTAGCGTCCACCCAGGTTTCACCCACGATCAAATCTATTCGCCTCCAACTTCCTAGCACGGAGTTTCAGTTTTTGCCCGGACAATCGCTCTGGCCAAAGTTTGAGCGCGATGGCAAAACCTTCACCAAAATTTATTCCATTGCCTCGTCACCGTCCCGTTGCCCGGTGGTAGACCTCTGTGTGTCGCGGGTGGGTTGGAGTTCTATGTTTTTGCAAGACCTAGAACCTGGGCAAACCATCCCGGTGCGTGGGCCCTACGGCATGATGACCTTGGCGGAGTTGCCCGATCGCCCTCGCCTTTATATTGCCGAAGGGTCGGGCATTGCCCCGATCAAAAGTCACATTGATTGGCTGGCCGAGCAACGCTTTGGCCGTCCGGTATGGTTGGTTCAGGCCAACCCCGAAACCCCCGACTGCCTTCCCTATCAAGATGCGTGGCGATCGCTCTCCCAAACCTGGGCAACCTTTCACTATGTCGAAGTGACCGACACCCGCCCCGAAGCGATCCTGCCCGATCTGCCGCTGAACTTAGACACAATGGCGGTGGATGTGGATATTTGTGCCGTGGGCGATCGCGTTTCCCAGCTCTACGACAGCGTTTTGGCGCTAGGCATCCCGCCCCACCGCATTCGTACCGAAAAGTTTGTGGCCTTCTAATGCCAGATTCTAGATTTTGTCTTCTAGCTTTTGTCTACGGATGGATCGGCATCCTCTCAGCCCGTTGTACCCGTTGAGGGAGCTGATTAAGGTCAGAGCAATTTTGTGGATTCTTGAATTTGCAGACAGGAAGAGATAGGTTCGTTGTTTGTGCCAGTCGCAGCAATGCCCTCTCCCAGCCTCCTGCCAGGGATGCCGAGTTATTCGGCAGCGGGCAAGAAGGAGACATGGGCGCTGACGACGCGCCAACCGTCTGGGGTACGCATCCAGGTTTGGGTTTGGCGGCCTTGCTTGCCGGGGCGCAGGAATTCGGTGTTGGCGGTGGCGAAGTCAGAGCCGTAGGTGGTGATGACGGTGTTTTGGAGGGTGCGGGTGAGGTTGAGGGGCGATCGCCCTTGGCGGAATTGGGCGATCGCCCCATAGCCATAGAGATTTTCGGTGGCTCCATAGCGAATAGTGTGGGGGCTATCCCAAAACAAAGCATCGAGCGTTGAGACATCATTGCTCACCAAAGCAGTCTCATAGCGGCTAAATGCGGCGGTTACCGCCGCCATAACCTCCGGTTGATTAATTTCCATGGTAGGTTTCCCCTGCTGTTGTCGGCTCAATGGTTGAAGGGGAAGCACTGGCGGCGTTGTGCGCGCTGGCATTCAGTTGCGCCCCTTATTTTGGTGGCTGGTGGTCGGTTTGGCGCAGATTATCGAAAAATCCGCTGTGGGGGGTTAGTGGGGGTGGCTGCTGGCGATCGCCCGTTGCATCAGCACGGCTTGGGAACTGCACTCAGGATCTTTCCCCGGTCGCCGTTGGGTATAGGTGCCGTCAGGGTGAAGATCCCAGCTATGGCGGTTGTCTTCTAAAAAGATCTGGAGGAGTTCCTGCAAATTCTGTTGCAGGGCAGGGTTTTCGATGGGGGTAATGGCTTCGACCCGGCGATCGAGGTTGCGCGGCATCCAGTCAGCACTGCCGATGTAATACTCGGGCTTACCCTGGTTGTCGAAGTAGAAAACGCGAGAATGCTCCAGAAACCGCCCCACAATGCTAATCACACGGATATTTTCACTGATCCCTGGCATCCCTGGCCGCAGGCAGCAGGTTCCTCTCACAATCAGGTCGATTTCTACCCCGGCCTGGGATGCTTCATACAAGGTCGCGATGATTTGAGGATCCACCAGAGAGTTCATTTTAGCGATGATGCGCCCCTTGCCCCCCTCTTGGGCATGGTCAATTTCGCGGCGGATCATCGCCATCATGCGATCGCGCAAATTGACCGGAGCCACTAATAGCTTGCGATAGGCCTGTTGGCGCGAGTAGCCCGTTAGGTAATTAAACAGATCGGTCAGGTCTGCGCCCAATGCCTCACAGCAGGTGAGCAGCCCCAAATCGGTATAAAGCCGTGCGGTTTTAGAATTGTAGTTGCCCGTGCCAATGTGGACATAGCGCCGAATTTCGTCGCGCTCCTGGCGCACCACCAACACCACCTTGGTATGGGTTTTTAGCCCCACCACCCCATACATCACATGCACCCCGACTTGCTCTAGTTTGCGTGCCCAGTTGATATTGTTTTCTTCATCAAACCGCGCCTTTAGCTCCACCAAGGCGACCACCTGCTTGCCGTTTTCGGCGGCATCAATCAGCGCATTCACGATGGGAGAATCACCGGAGGTGCGGTAGAGGGTCATTTTGATGGCTAGCACGCTGGGATCATGGGTCGCCTGGGTAATGAATTCTTCGACCGATCTGCTAAACGATTCATAGGGGTGGTGCAGCAAAAGATCCCCTTCCCGGATGACCGCAAACAGATCGGGGGCTGTGAGGGGAGGCAGATCGGGGTCTTCGGAGGGCGATCGCAGCCGCACTGGCGTGACCGCCGCCCAGTTGGGATCACGCAAATGATAAAGGGGCAGCCCCGCTAGGGCAAACAGATCCTTGAGGTTCAGCAACCCTTCCACTTCATAGAGGCTGGCTTCATCTAGCCCCATTTCTTGCATCAGCGTTTGCCGCACCATGTCGGGCATGGAGGCATACAACTCCATCCGCACCACCGACCCGCCAAACCGCCGCCGCCGTAGTTCTTGCTCAATGGCCAATAGCAAGTCATCCGCCTCGTCTTCGCTCACCTCAAAGTCTGCATCGCGGGTGATGCGGAAAGGATGATATTCCTGGATGATCATCCCTGGAAACAGGGCTTCTAGGTTGTGGGCAATGACTTGCTCTAGGGGCACGCCCGTCCAAACAGTGTCTTGGCCTGCTTGGTGTTGCAAATCTTTTGGGAAAACAATAAAGCGGGGCAAGCTATTGGGCACCTTCACCCGTGCAAATCGCTCGTTTGCGGTGTGCGGGTCTTTTACAATCACCGCTAAATTGAGGCTGAGGTTGGAGATGTGGGGAAAAGGATGAGCCGGATCAATCGCCAACGGCGTTAGCACTGGAAAGATCCGTTTCTCAAAGTAATGCTGCAGGTAAAAGCGCTGTTCTTGGCTTAAATCAATGTAGTTGAGGAGGTAAATGCCATGCTCTTCGAGCTGTGGATGCAAGGTTTGTTGGAAGAAGCGATGTTGCTCAACCACCATGGGGCGGAGGGTTTTGCTGATGTCTTCGAGTTGTTGATCGGGGGTGCGGCCATCGGGGGTGAGCTTACTCACTTGGGCATCTACTTGCTCTTTGAGGATGGCCACCCGCACCATAAAAAACTCGTCAAGGTTGGCACTAAAGATGGCCAAAAACTTGAGCCGTTCGAGCAATGGAGTGCGCGCATCGAAGGCTTCGTGTAAGACACGGCGGTTAAACTCTAGCCAACTTAGCTCACGGTTGAGGTAATACTTTGGGCTACGGAGACTTTGATCCTGAACTTCCCTCACCGTCGTCATAACACATGCCTAATAGCGGAGTTGTCAAATTCTCCCAAAAGTCTTGGGAAATAGGAAGTGTTGTTCAAAACAGGGCGATCGCCAATTTTATCGATGAATTTTGTCGATGAATTTTATCAATGAATTTTATCAATAAACTATAGACGATACGGCCTGCGGATCGGTCTCTAAAGTTCCTGCGTTGTCCAGAATGTTCACTCAGAATTCGTCAGAATGTGCGGCCTGATCATTATTATCATCGGAATTAATCGTCATTGGAATAATGATCGGGAAAGCTCAGTTGATGGAACGGGTGCCTCTGGGGATCGATTGGATGGATGACGCTTCCAGGGTAATTCGTCCCGTATGATAAGCAGGGGGGACGGCAATTGGGGAAGCGCGATCGCCCAGAAAGCGTCTTGGGGTGCTGTCTAGAAAATCCCCCGGTGGCCATACCCAAAAACACGATACCCAGAAACATGATAAATGGTAGCAAGATGACGGTAGACCTATGACTCATGCAACGGATGTGAGCGCCCTCGTGCGCTGGATGGCGGCAGACTACAGCAACCAAGAACAGGCAATTGAAAACCCACCATTTTTTGCCCACATTCGGGTGTGTATGCGTCCGTTGCCGCTGGCGTTGTTGTCGGGGCTGAGTGTTTTTTTAGAACAAGCCTATGACTTTGCCCTAAACCAACCCTACCGCGTGCGGGTATTGCGGTTTTTGGTAGAGGGCGATCGCATTCTCTTAGAAAACTACCGAGTCAAGGATCAAGAGTCGTTTTATGGAGCAGCACGAGAGCGATCGCGCCTCGACCGCCTCACCGCTGACCACCTCGAAAAGCTCTCCGGCTGCGATATGAACGTCGAGTGGACAGGGACGAGTTTCCGGGGGCGCGTCGTTCCGGGTAAGGGCTGTGTCGTGGTGCGCGGAGACAAAACGACCTACCTCGACAATGAATTTGAGCTGACCTCCGAAGCCCTCATCAGTTATGACCGAGGCCGAGATCCTGAAACCGATGAATTGGTATGGGGATCGGTGGCTGGGCCGTTTCATTTTGTGCCTCGCCAGCGCTTTGCCGATGAGGTGCCCGCCTAACGTAGATTTATTTTCCCCGATGTATTCTCCGAAACAAAGGAACAAACCCATGGATTTAAGCTTCTTTGAATCTGTTATTGCAGCGTTTGAGGCAGATTCTGTTGCATGGCTTGTTGCAAGGTCGCCCAGTGCAAGAAATTGTCCTACGGTGTCACAGCTACGACAAAAAATAGGGTAATCTCTTGCCATACTTGGCGATCGCCCTCGCCCATTTGGTCTTCAAGTTGGTTTTCAAGGATCCTTATTTAGAGTCAACTGCTCCTTAAATCCCCCCTTTGAGCAACTTGGATTTTTCTTCTGTTTCCGGTTTTATTGAAAAATGCCGATCGAGAGAATGCTTTAAAACGCCTACAGTTCGTAGCAATATTGACTCGATTTCCCAAAATTTTCGTTAAAAATAGGGTTTTCCCATCAACCGTGGGATTCTCTATGAAAATAGGGCGAGTCTGTGTCCCCCATTTGCTGCGGCTTTGGGATGCATCCGCAACGGCTTCTCCTCGGGTGAAGAGGTTCGGAAGAGCTGAACTCCATGCCCTAGCAGCCAATGCTGCGGTTCCAATGCCCAGGTCTTCTCGCGATTTAGGCTTACCCCTCCGTTGGACCAAACCCCACCCAAAAACTTAGGATCACGCCTGTATGACCATTGCTACGATTCCATCTTCTCGTCCCCGGTTGCCTGTGATCATCACAACCATCGGTCTCCATTTGGGCGTGCTCTTGGCCTTGCTCCCCAATAACTTTAGTTGGGGCGCTGTGGGGGTGGCGTTCTTACTCCACTTCTTCACCATTAGCCTAGGCATTGCCCTTGGGTTTCACCGCCTCGCAAGCCATCGCAGTTTGCGCGTGCAAAAGTGGCTAGAGTATTTTCTAATTTTGTGTGGCACCCTTGCCGGTCAAGGTGGCGTTCTGGGCTGGGTGGGTTACCATCGCCAGCACCATCGCTACACCGATCAAACCCAAGATCCCCATAATTCTACCCGTGGGTTTTGGTGGAGCCATATTAGTTGGTTGATGCATGAAGTTCCCTCCCGCAGCGAACTGCCTGCCCTCACCCGAGATATCGCCACCGACAAGTTCTATTTGTTTTGCCACAAACATTATATTGCCATGCAACTTGGGTTAGCCCTGGTGCTGTATGCCCTAGGCGGAATGCCGTTTGTGGTATGGGGCATTTTTGTACGCCTGTTTGTTGGGTTTCATAGCACCTGCTTTGTCAATAGTGCTTGCCATATGGTGGGCTATCGCAGCCATGAAACGACTGATCATTCTACAAACTGCTGGTGGGTCGCAATGTTGACGTTTGGTGAAGGTTGGCACAATAACCACCACGCTTATCAGGCGTCGGCCCAGATGGGCACCCAGTGGTGGGAAGTAGATATTACCTGGCAAGTCATTCGATTGTTTCAAGCCTTGGGCTGGGCCAACCATGTCAAAACCTTCAAGGCCGCTAAATCTGTTAGGGTCTAAATCCATCAAAACCTAGGCTTGGCAGCTATTCGTGCCCCCGAAAGCAGAAAAGTCTACGCGAGTTTGCTGATGTTGCGCTGGGGGAAGGCTCTTCCTCCAGCGCCTGCTGCCATTGCTGCCCATTGCCCACGCATCGCCCCAAACCTAACTATGAAAGCTCCCCAAACCTCTGACCAAGACGCCTCAATGACAGGTCATTCCAGGGCGCACGCTCCAGAAACCCTGTCCCCCTCGCCACAAACGACCGCGTCTCTTCAGGATCGAATCCGGCAGTTGCCCAGTGGTGAGCGTTACCTTTACGAGCTATTGAGCTTGATTAAAACTGGCGATCTCACCGTCATTAACCCTTCGGGTGAAGCCTTCCAGTTTGGGGTTCCAGGGTCGTCTATGCCGCTATGTTTGCAGATTCACAATCCCAATACCTACGATCGGATTTTTGCGTTTGGGTCTCTGGGTTTTTGTGAGGCTTACATGGATGGCTGGTGGGATGAAGCAACCAATAATTTGGTGGAATTGATTGGGTTACTCTATCGCAGCAATGCCTACGGAAAAGCGCGCGATCGCTTTACCCTGGGTCTATTTCTAAAGGTGATGACCCAGCGCCTCCGCACCGTGCCCACCCGGATTCAAAATAGCCGCCAAAACGTCCAACATCACTATGATTTGGGCAATGAGTTTTACCAACACTTTTTAGATCCCACGATGACCTATTCCTGTGGGTATCAGTTACAAGAAAGTGATTCTTTAGAGCAAATGCAACTACAAAAGTATGAGTTGATCTGCCGGAAGTTAGCCCTCAAGCCCGGTGAAACCTTGGTCGATATTGGCTGTGGTTGGGGCGGTATGCTGATCTATGCTGCAGAGCGCTATGGTGTCTCAGGGACGGGGATCACCCTCAGTGTCGAGCAGGCCAAGCTCGCCCAGCAGCGGATTGATGAGCGAGGATTGGGCGATCGCATCAAAATTCTCATTTCTGATTACCGCGAAATTCATGGGCAATACGATAAGTTTGTCAGCATTGGCATGTTTGAGCATGTGGGCAAAGGTAGCTTTGCGACCTTTATGGAGAAGGCCGCAGCGTTGCTCAAGCCCGATGGCGTTGGGATGCTCCACACCATCGTGACCCAAAGCACCGAACGGAATGGGGCATGGGTTGATAAATATATCTTCCCAGGTGGCTATGCCCCTCAACTCCACGAGCTAACCCAAGAATTGTGGGCGGCCAAGTTGCCCATTGCCCATTGCGAAAACCTCAAGCCGCACTACGCCGAAACCCTGAAGCGCTGGGCTGAAAATTTTTCGGCGCATTGGCCTGAGATCCAAGCCTTGGGAGATCTGTATGGCGATCGCTTCTACCGCATGTGGTATCTCTACTTACAATCCTTTGAAGCCTCGTTCCGGTATGGCGGGTTGCATGTCTATCAACTGCTATTTTACAAAGGCAAACCCTGGCGGCTGGCGGTGCCCCTCTCCGTAGAACTTTCTTAACCTCGTTTTCTAGACTGAATGCCTGTGACCTCTCAGTCATTCACTCGTTAAGGATTGTAAACTCTTAGTATATGACCGTCCTTTTGAATCGAGTGAATCGAGCCTTTTTGGTATGCCTGTACTTTTAGCCCTTGGCCTTTTGTTGGCCATCCCAGTGGGGGCGATCGCCCTCTACCTCCTCACCGCCCGCCGCTATCAGTCCTCTGATTCGGTCGCCAACGCCTACGACCAATGGACCGATGACGGCATCCTTGAATATTACTGGGGAGAGCATATTCACCTCGGGCATTATGGCTCACCGCCCCGCCGCAAAGGGTTTTTGCAGGCCAAGGAAGACTTTGTGCATGAAATGGTGCGGTGGGGCGGCTTAGACCGGTTGCCCGCCGGGACAACCGTATTGGACGTTGGCTGTGGCATTGGCGGTAGCAGTCGGATCTTGGCCAAAGATTATAGCTTTGCCGTGACAGGCATTACCATCAGCCCCCAGCAGGTGCAACGCGCCCAAAGCCTCACCCCCCAAGGCCTGAGCGCACAATTTGCCGTAGATGATGCCATGGCATTGTCCTTCCCGGATGGCAGTTTTGATGTGGTCTGGTCGATCGAGGCGGGGCCTCACATGCCTGACAAGGCCGTATTTGCCAAAGAACTCCTGCGTGTGCTCAAACCCGGCGGTATTTTGGTGGTCGCAGATTGGAACCAACGGGACGATCGCCAAATTCCCCTCAATGCTTGGGAACGCCCCGTCATGCAGCAACTCCTCGATCAATGGTCACATCCTGCCTTCTCTAGCATCGAAGGGTTTGCAGAACTCTTAGCTGAAACCGGCTTGGCCGAAGGTGCCGTGGTCACCGCCGACTGGACGCCAGAAACCCTACCCTCGTGGCTAGATACCATTTGGCAAGGAATTATTCGGCCTCAAGGCTGGATGCGGGCTGGTATTTCGGGTTTTATCAAGTCTGTGCGAGAAGTTCCCACAATTCTGCTGATGCGCTTGGCCTTTGGCACAGGCTTGTGCCGTTTTGGTATGTTCCGGGCTGTGCGGGCACAGGCTCAACCCCTCTCCTCTTCCAATCTCTCAGCCGAAGCTATTCGCCATTAGCCATCGTTGGGTTTCCGTGACCCTTGACGGGTGATCAAGGGTTATTCTAGCCACAAAATATCCCAGCCTCCATCAAGAGGACTGGGATATTTTTAGATAGCTAAGGGGTCAGAACGGCGAGGATGGAGGGCGATCGCCCTCTATCCTCGCACCGCGCCCAAACGGCTGACAACTCGGCACTTACATCATACCCATGCCGCCCATGCCGCCCATGCCGCCCATGCCGCCCATGCCGCCCATACCACCCATGCCGCCCGGATCTGCTCCAGCAGGAGGATTAGGTTCTGGCTTCTCAACCACCAACACTTCAGTGGTGAGTACCATGGCAGCTACGGAAGCAGCATCTTGCAAGGCTGAGCGCACTACCTTGGCGGGGTCAACAATGCCAGCGGCAAACAGGTCTTCATACTGCCCGTTGAGAGCGTTGTAGCCCATATTAAAGTCCATACCACGCACTTTTTCGACCACCACCGAGCCAACGGCTCCGGCGTTGTCGGCAATTTGGCGCACCGGGGCTTCGAGGGCACGCATCACAATGGCAGCACCGATGGCTTCTTCTTCGGTGAAGTTAGCGATCAGGCTCGGAAGCTTTTGCGCCAAGTGCAGCAGCGTAATGCCGCCACCAGGGACAATCCCTTCTTCGACCGCTGCACGGGTTGCGTTCAGCGCATCTTCGATCCGCAGTTTACGATCCTTGAGTTCGGTTTCGGTAGCTGCGCCCACTTTGATCACCGCAATGCCGCCTGTCAGCTTGGCAATCCGTTCTTGCAGCTTCTCAGAGTCATACTCTGAGTCAGTGAGAGCCAACTGCTTCCGCAGTTGATCAACCCGCTCCTCGACCGCAGACTTGTCTGGGGCGTCGGCCAAGATCACCGTTGTATCTTTGGTGATGGTAATCTTGCGAGCGGTGCCCAGCATATCAACATCCATGGTTTCAAGGCTCAGGCCAACTTCTTCCGAAATTACCTGCCCCCCGGTTATGATGGCGATGTCTTGCAGCACTTCTTTGCGGCGTTGGCCAAAGCTAGGCGCTTTAACAGCCACCACATTTAAGACTCCCCGCAAGCGGTTCACCACCAGCGCTGCCAGTGCTTCGCCCTCGACATCTTCGGCCAAGATGAACAGGGTTTGCCCCGCCCGCGCCACTTGCTCTAGCAATGGAACGAGGTCGGCAATGCTGCTAATTTTTTTATCTGTAATTAAGATGACGACGTTTTCGAGTTCGCAAATCATGCGCTCTGAATCGGTCACAAAGTAGGGGGAGATATAGCCCCGGTCGAAGCTCATGCCCTCTACGACTTCGAGTTCCGTAGAAAGAGACTTTGACTCTTCTACGGTAATGACGCCATCTTGACCCACTTTGCCGATCGCCTCAACAATCATGGCTCCAACTTCTTCGTCATTGCCCGACGAAACCGTTGCCACTTGGCCAATGGCATCACCCGTCACAGGCTTGGCCATGGCCTTGATTTCTTCCACCAAAAAGGCGACAGATTTTTCAATGCCACGGCGCAGACCGACAGGGTTAGTCCCTGCGGCTACGTTCTTCAAGCCTTCACGAATAATGGCCTGCGCCAAAACCGTGGCGGTTGTAGTGCCATCACCCGCTAAATCTTTGGTTTTAGATGCCACTTCTCGAATAAGCTGTGCTCCAGCATTTTCGAGGGGGTCTTCTAATTCAATTTCTTTGGCAATGGTGACACCGTCATTAACGATTTCGGGTATCCCAAACTTCTTCTCAAGCACAACGTTCCGGCCTCTGGGGCCAAGGGTGATGCGGACAGCATCGGCGATCGCATTTACCCCGCGCTCCAACGCCTGACGAGACGCTTCATTAAAAACAACGATCTTAGCCATTCCCAATCTTCTGAGTTCTTCTTCCAGAATTTAGCACTCTCTAGGGTAGATTGCTAACTCCATTCCTCACCAATACATTACGGAAAACCGCCCTTAACCACGCCAATCTCCCCAGACACCCGGTGTCTTCAAAGACACCGGGTGTCTGGGGAGACCCCTCTCAAACCCTTGTCAAATATAGAACGGAGAGGGGGGGATTCGAACCCCCGGTAAGTTTGACCCTACAACAGATTTCGAGTCTGCCGCATTCAACCGCTCTGCCACCTCTCCAGGATCTATATTACTCCGCATTGGCAATACTCTCAAAGGGCAGATTTCATACTCACGTTGAAGCGTATTTTTGGGTCACTTTGGCGGGGTCTCTCCATTGCAAAATTGTCCATAAGCCCAAGTACTCAATAGGAAACACGGGCACTTTAATTTACAAACCACGCTACAACCGTTAACGGGTCAAACTCTCAGGCAAGCCGCTTCGCTTTTGGGTTGTGACTATACTTGAAGGTGATTTGCTAAAATTGCGAAGCTTTCGTAATTGAGATTTTTCATGCAACCTGGTCTCCGCAGTGGAAAACTTACAAAATGGAAAGATGAGCGTGGATTTGGTTTCATCCAACCCGTTGATGGAAGTCAAGAAGTTTTTTTACATATTTCTGAAGTTAAAGATGCCACTCGCCGCCCACAGGAAAACGACACGATTTATTACCACCGTGCCGTTGACTCAGATGGAAAAGTTCGCGCTTGCAAAGCGTTTATTCTAGGAGCAAGAAATAAATCAGCGGCTTTGAGCCATCGTGATCAACCCTCTGCTGGGATCACTTCGAGCTTTCCGATCGTTGAGGTAGTCTCGTTATCACTTCTGCCTTTGCTTGGGGCCATTCATTTCACATGGACGACACGCAATTTTCTTCCACTGGCTGTTTACCCTGTGATGAGTGTATTGACCTACTTCCTATACGCTGATGATAAATCTCGAGCTAAACGCAAAGCTTGGCGCACCTCGGAAAAAACGCTACATCTATTTGAATTTGCAGGAGGCTGGTTGGGCGGGTTTATTGCCCAGCGAATGCTGCGGCACAAAAGTCAGAAAAAGTCTTATCAAGCGGCATTTTGGGCGATCGTTATCAGCCATTACATGACATGGCTATTGTGGCTCTTTTGGGGAAGAACACAATGGGTTTAGCGCTGTCGCCCGCGCTGATTGTTGTCATCACTCTGTCGTTCTGCCAGCAGCCCAACAACACCGCTGCTACACCAGACCGCTGCTACACCAGACGCATTTAGGCGGTGCATCAGCGTAATGAGTCAACACCAATATTAGTCAACACCAATATTAGTCAACACCGACTTAAGGGTTGTATGCCATCTCTAGCAAGAAGACCCCTCTGGCAAGAAGCAAGATGGGTCAAACAGAAAAGCAAGGAACGTTAAACGTCCCTTGCTTTTCAAAATAAGGAAGCGAGCAATGACGCAAACCCGGAGGTCTTAATCATTACTGCATCCTTTACTAACATACCTCATTTAGGAGGAAGTTAGGAAATTCCAGTGGTGGAAGAAACTCCAGCGGGAGCACCCGTGGCATCTTTAACAAAACCAGCGTAGGCTTCCATGCCGTGTTCGCCAATGTCGAGACCCATCAGCTCTTCTTCAGGGGAAACTCGGATACCGAGAACCGCCTTTAGACCTAGCCAGAAGATCGTGCAAAGAACCACAGTGATCAAACCGCAAAACATCGTACCAGCTAACTGGATGAAGAATTGGTTTAAACCACCGCCTGCAAAGAGACCAACAGGCCCCCCTTCGTAAATGGCTGGATCACCAAACAAGCCAACCGCTAGGGTTCCCCAAATACCATTGACCAAGTGAACGGAGGTAGCACCAACCGGATCATCGATGCGGATGCGATCGAAGAAGCCAACCGCGAAGACAACCAGAACACCACCAATAGCCCCAATGATGGCAGCGGAGCCGTAGCCAACGAAGGCGCAAGGAGCGGTAATAGCAACCAACCCAGCTAAGATCCCGTTGATGATCATGGAGAGGTCAGGCTTGCCCAACAACAGCGACGCTGTGATGGTAGCAGCAACACCACCAAAGGCTGCCGCCAAGTTAGTGGTCAACGCGATGTGAGCAATGCTTCCGTTCACCGCCATTACAGATCCGGGGTTAAACCCAAACCAACCCAACCACAGAATCAAGCAACCCAGGGTTGCAAAGCCCATGTTGTGACCGGGCAATGCGTTGGGGGTACCATCATCATTGTATTTGCCGATGCGGGGGCCAAGAATGGCAGCACCCATCAGAGCTGCCCAACCACCAACGGCGTGAACCACGGTAGAGCCAGCAAAGTCCCAGAAGCCCCAGCTATAGACGAGGCCACCACCCCACACCATGTGCCCAGTGATGGGGTATGCAATCCCGACCAACAAGAGACTGAAGATGATGAAGTCGATGAACTTAATCCGTTCTGCAACGGCACCAGATACGATGGTCGCGGCTGTTCCGGCGAACACTAGCTGGAAGAAGAACTTCGCCGCTAGGGGAACACCCGTCCAGTTGATAGAACTGTAGACACCTTCGTAGGAATCGCCAGTGAGAGGGCTGTTATCAGCCCCACCCAGGAAGAAAACTCCCTGGGTACCGAAGAAGGGGTTTCCATCTCCGAACATCAAGCCCCAACCAATAAACCAGTAGGCAATGGTGGATAGGGCGAACACAACTAGGTTCTTTGCCAAAATGTTGACGGCATTCTTCTGGCGACAGAAGCCTGCTTCCAACATACCGAAACCAGCATTCATGAAGAATACTAGGAAGCCGGCCATCATCACCCACAGGGTATCCAAGCCAACTTGGACGTCGGCGGCGGTGAGTTCCTGCGCAACGGCAGAGCTACCAGTACCCAAAACGATCAGAACAGCCAAAGGAATGCAGGCTTGCCACACGGGTGGAAGCTTTTTGACCTTCGACAGTAGGGTATCCACACTCGCAGACATAGCATTCCCTGATAGGGGCGCTTTGCGTCTGCTGCGCTTTTTCAATACCAATCTAGACATGGAATGACTTTCCTCGACTTAGACAAAACGACATGCGATCTGCTGAATGAAATAGCGTATTAGCACAGGATCAAGCATTTATGAGACCCGCAGCCGGAGCTAACGCTTAGCCACATACACCTAGCCAATACCTAGCCAAAACAATCATGCATCAACCTAAAAGACTTACACCTAGGAACGGTATAAAGTCTCGACCCAGATTCTACCGGCGAAGGAACTTCCTTCTGAAACCCCTTGTTTTGGCAGAAATATTTCTGGGAGAAACATTTGAAAAAAACAAGAGAGCCGCGCGGCGAAATGCGATCGATTTATCACAGATTTCATCAATCTCAGGGGAGTAAATCTGTATCGTTAAATACAAATTCTCGATCGAGCGAAAAAGGGAAGCCAAAAAGAGATGCGTGTAAGCAGGCTCAAACCCTTAGTATCCGGGCGATCATCTGGTTTGTCTGAGCCTCGTAGCCACCACCAAACAAATTGAAGTGATTGAGGATGTGATAGAGGTTATAGAGCATTTTTCGTGTAGCGTACCCTTCAGAAAGAGGGTAGGCCGCGTTGTAGGCGCGGTAGAAATCGTTGGGAAAGCTGCCGAAAAGTTCGGTCATTGCCAAATCAACTTCGCGATCGCCAAAATAAGTAGCTGGATCCAAAATCACGGGTTCTTCGAGTTTTGTGACGGCGGCGTTGCCAGACCACAGATCGCCATGGACGAGGGAGGGACTAGGAATGCGATCGGCTAGGATCTCAGGAATAGCGAAGAGGAGGCGATCGCCATCTGGAAAGTGCCCGCCCTTTTGCCTCGCCAACTGCAACTGATACCCGATGCGATAGTCGCAAAAGAACTCAACCCAATTCTCAGTCCAAGGGTTGCGCTGGGGGGTAGAACCGATGGTGTTGTCTTGTTGCCAACCAAACCCATTGGGGATAGTGATTTGGTGCAGCGCCGCTAGCTGATGCCCCATGGCTTCCCAACTGCGATGGGTGCCGTAGCCGAGATCCAACCATTCCAACACGAGGTAAGCCCCTTGGGTGGTCGTCCCCCAGCAAATGGGCTGGGGCACTTTGATGGTGTGAGTGTGGGCAATCTGCTGCAGCCCCAAGGCTTCGGCCTCAAACATCGCCTGCTGGCTGGGATGGTTGATTTTGACGAAGTAAGCGCGATCGCCCTCTGAAATCGCATAGGCTTGGTTAATACTGCCACCGCCTACCGAGCGTCGGTGTGTGATAGTAAAGGGCACCCCGGTTGTTTGACTAATTTGGGCTGAAATTTCGTTCCACATAATTCTCGTTGGGGGAGGAGGAGCCAGGGCAGACGGAGGGCATAGGATTCCTGCTCCGTGCCCACAGGGTGGGCGCGCGGGGGCAGAGGCGATCCAGAGGAAGCCGCGATCTAAAAATTGCTGCCGCGACGATTTAGCCCCCCACCCATGGAAAAAGTTTCCGGTTATCGGAGCAGAGATTCCGGATAATATTTATTGCCTAGTTTATTTCCTCTAGGCTGGTTCCGGGTGTTGCTCAGAGATGCTTTCTTGAGCTTTTCTGGGTTGGCCTCCTAAGATTTCCCAAACGCCCGGTTGCCCCTGATTAGAGTTACCTCTGCTAGAGACTGAGTTGGCCATGCCCGCTGAAGTATTGCGAAATGTCCGTGTTTTAGATCCGCTGCATGATGGCGATCGCCAAGCTGATGTGTTGATTGAGTCAAACCGCATTGGGGCGATCGCCCCCAATCTGCCTGACATCCCCAGCGATGCGATCGTGCAGGATTGTGACGGGATGATTCTGGGGCCGGGGCTGGTCGATTTATACAGCCAATCCGGAGAACCGGGGCATGAATCCCGCGAAACGCTCCAATCCTTGATGCTCGCCGGATCTGCGGGGGGGTTTACAGCGCTATCATTGTTGCCCGGTACCGATCCGGTGGTCGATACACCGGCGGGGGTCAGTTGGGTGCGCGCCCATACGCCCCTTACCACACCGCACCTAGGGATCTGGGGAGCCTTAACCCTAGGCATTGAGGGGCAGACGATGGGGGAGTTAGCCGACCTAGCAGCAGCCTCGGTCATTGGCTTTACCGATGGGCAACCCTTACAAAATCGGGGCTTACTCCGACGAATTTTAGAATACGCCCAACCCTTGCAGCGCCCCATTGCCCTCTGGTGTTGCGATCGCACCCTCCAAGGGGATGGGGTGATGCGAGAGGGGATCGATAGCATTCGCTTCGGCCTCCCTGGGGTTCCGGCGATCGCCGAAACCACGGCTCTCGCCATGGTGTTGGAATGTGTCGCCGCCATAGAAACCCCTATCCACCTGATGCGCATCTCCACAGCCCGCAGCGTCGCGCTAATTGCCCAAGCCAAAGCCCAGGGGCTACCCATCACTGCCAGTACCACCTGGATGCATTTGCTGCTCACAACTAGCGCTCTACAGGGCTATGACCCCAACCTCAGGCTTGATCCGCCATTAGGTACATCCGCCGATCAACTGGCGCTTCTACAGGCCGTAGAGAGCGGTGTGATCGATGCGATCGCCATTGACCACACCCCCCACACCTACGAAGAAAAAACCGTTGCCTTTGCCGAAGCCCCCCCCGGGGTTATTGGCCTAGAATTAGCGCTGCCCTTGCTGTGGGATGCCTTGGTGACGTCTGGCAAGTGGTCTGCCCTGACCCTGTGGCGTGCCCTCAGCACGCGCCCGACCCAATGTTTACAGCGATCGCCCGTTGCTCTTGTAGCGGGCGAACTGGCCGATATGACCCTGTTTGATCCCCGCAAAACATGGCAGGTGACGCCTCAAACGCTCCACTCTCACTCCCACAACACCCCTTGGCTAGGAAAAAATATCCGAGGCCAAGTTTGCCGAACGTGGTCTCCGACAAACTAATCTCATTTTTGGAGGCTCGGTTGATCCCGTCATTGCGGATCATTGTGGATCATTTGAGATCAAGGTTTTGCAAGAAAACTTAGCGCGGGCGGAGGTTGATAATGGGGGTGCTCGCCGGGGGGGCGATCGCCCGTCCCATCGCCAAAAAACGCACGCTAGCCTGAAACAAAACACCCAAATCTACCGCTTCTGGGCGATCGCCCTCTAAAAACGCCTTCAAAATAGGATTTTGTCCTGCCGTCTCTGTTTTTGAGTTCATTTTTGGGTTCGTCGTTGGTAAGCCCATGGCCAATAAGCCTAAAAGAGCAGGCAACAGCACAGGTAGCAAGGCTTGTAACCGACCGATCGGCACCCCCGTTTGCTCCACCAACGCCTGCAGCATTTGAGATTGTATCGGTTCTGGCAGCAAGCGTTGTAGGGCGGCGGCGCGGCCAGTGCTGTCCACCGATTGGTCGAGCAGCGTCTCTAGGGGGGTGCCTTCTAGGCCGTTAGGATGCTGCAAGAGGTGCGATCGTAACAATCCTCCCAAAACCGATACCAATTTTGGCATCATGTCAGGCGCAATCCCCTGCTCCTTCCCGATTCGCTCGATGGCCAAAATCACAGTCTCTAGTTGCCCCACGTTGCCCCGCAAATCTCGATGATTTAACACCTCCAAGACTTCAAAAAACAACCCCATTACTATCTCCTCGCAGCGTTCAAAATATTGAGCATCTCCGTTGAAAGTCCAATTCTTTCCATCCCTCAACGCCAGCCCTAAAGCCAGAGGAAACGGCCATGGGTCAGCATGACGATCCCTTCAAGCCCCAATAGCTCAGTATCGAACGTTTTAACATTCTCTGGAGATTTTGATATCTGTATCTTAGAAATGCATCCCAAATCTGGGTGGGTTCTAGAACCTTCCCCGACCCTGACCCAACTCTTTAGGGAAAGCGTGCCTACCCCCTGACAAGAGCGCCGTATTGCACTGAATCACCATCCCGATCGCCCCCTTATCTTTTCAACGATCAAAGGGGCGATCGGGCAAATCTGCTCGATCA
>Ga0105049_10002546_pt1 | contig 21633 bp, 14 predicted proteins | sample MAT06_FD_78087 | JGI IMG/M metagenome (GOLD analysis project Ga0105049, IMG submission 78087) | Freshwater microbial communities from Lake Fryxell liftoff mats and glacier meltwater in Antarctica - MAT-06 | ecosystem: Environmental > Aquatic > Freshwater > Ice > Liftoff microbial mat | place...
ATATGATGCTCTAGATTTTGCTGATATGTCAACTTGGCAAAACAGTCAATACGATAACCGCTTTTTCTTGATGGGTTTGGGGACAACTCCTGTCATGAATGACTCCGAATTGATAGCCTTGAATAGGCATTGGGATCGATTGAATTATGGTAATGTTGGTCAACCACAAGCATTTGCTCCGAGTTACTGTATGGTTGGACTATCCCATATGGTTTACAAATCTAAGAATAATCGTTGGTTTTGGGAAACACTCACGTATCAAGTGAACGATCAATTTGAAACCACTGCTGCTGAGTGGTTCGGTAAATCATTTGAACCGATACAATAAAGGCTCAACCAACATGAAACTCATTCACTCACGAATCCAAATCGGTTTTGGGTTGTTATTTGTTAGTTTGATGCTGCTAAGTCCTGGATTGGCTCAGCCATTAGAGCTATTAAAACCTTACATAGCACTGAATCCATCAGGCGCGATAATGGCGGTGATGAAAGAGACTTCGATTTCTATTATTGATGTTGCAACAGGCCAAGAGTTAAATCAACTTGTTGGTTTCGACGATATATATCCTCCTATGACTTGGAGTCATTCAGGCTTGGATATCGCTTTTGTGCATAACGGTGATGTTGAAATCTGGGGAAATGTTGCTAATCCTGTCGAGGCATTAAAAAGACAAACCATCAAATATTACGAACCGTTTGATACGACAACCCCTCCATATCTGACTGTTGGAGGGATAGAGTGGTCTGCCGATGATACTAAGTTAGGATTAGGTGTTAAAGGCACTATTTTAATTTGGGATGTCCAAAAAAATACTCTTCTCGATCAATACATAAGTAGTGAATGGACAATTACATCCATATCGTCTACTTTTGATTGGGTCGATGAAGATACTTTTATCGTTGGTGGCTTGCGTGGGGCTGTTTATATCTTCTCGTTAAGTGAGAAAACCGACAAAAAATTATTTACTGTGCCTGTATTTACCTCGTATGACCCTTACATTCAATCTATATCAGTATCTCATAGCGGTGATAAGGTTGTATTGGCTGAAGGAGTTGGAGATGGGTCAACTGGTAGAATTTACAAATGGGATTTTATCGCTAGTACAGAGTTCTATAATGAAGCACCTGCAATTTATAACGGCCATAATGGTAAATCTATTTACACTATGGCGTGGAGTCCTGATGACCAAAAAATTGCCAGTATGGGTACAGATTACACACTGCAAATTTGGGATGCTGAAACGGGTCAAACCTATAAAGTAATTCAACTTCCTCAAGATGCTGCATTATACTCGTTTGTCTGGTCAGCTGATGGTAGCGACATTATTTATGCGGATGAAAGCGGTACGCTTCATATAGAGTCGGCTACTGTAATTGAGCCGACTCTTACCCCGGTTCCGCCGACACCGACCCATACGCCGACAAATACGCCGACATTCACCCCAACTCATACCTCAACTCCCACACGCACACTGACGCCTGTTCCGCCGACGCCGACTCCCACACGCACGCCGACGCCTGTCCCGCCCACATTGACGCCCGTCCCCCCGACGCCAACTCCCACACGCACGCCGACGCCGAGCATGACGCCGACGCCGTTGCCGGGAGCGGGCTGGTTGGCGTTCGTATCGAACCGACCGATCATCACCGGCGGTCAAAATGTCTGGAATATCTATACGGTACACGATAACGGATATCTGGTGCGGTTGACGGATAACGCCAATACGCTGAGAACGATCAAACAGCCGGTGTGGTCGCCCGATCATCTCAAAATCGCCTATTCAAGTACAATTGGCGGAGACGAGGACCTTTGCATTCTGACGGTCAGCACACGGCAAGAACAATGTGCGTTTTACATCAATACGCTCAGTGATATTGATAATGGCAAGCCTGCTTGGTCGCCGGATGGATTATGGCTGGCATACGTGACGCATCAGGGGACTGGCGCAGACGACATCTTTAAGATCACGGTCGCCGATCTGTATGCTGGAAATGGCCGTGGGACAAATTTGACGCCGGGGCCAAATGGCGACAATACCCAGCCGGATTGGCGCTACGACGGAAACTGGATTGTCTTTAGCTCCAATCGCGTTATCTCAGGTAATCCCGAGGGTAACTCTGAGGTATTTATTATGGCTTCATCTGGCAGCAATTCCAAGCAGATGACTACCACGGGCGCCAATGTCGATAATAATGCGCCTGCGTGGAGTCCAAACGGACAACATATCGCGTACAATTCGGATTATGTTCAAGACGCAAAACACGATGTTGTTTATCGCAAGGTGCTGCTCTCTGGCACAACTTGGTCGTGGGATTCTAGTTTGGTAAATCTCACCCAATATCGTGCAGGAAGCTATCGATTTACAGCGTGGAAGAAATCCGATACCGGGGGAAATGTAATTGCTATCGTGCGCGGAGAAGGCGATGCCAGAGAGATCTTTATCGTAAAGTTGAATACATTAGCGTTTAGCGCACCCCTTTGGAACAGCAGTTTGGCCGAAGACGACCCGGATTGGTAAATCGAAGAGACTACAGTTGCTTGCAAGTTTTAGCGCAGGCTGAACTAGGCGGGGACGAATATATCGCCTAATCCACCGAATTCGACCCAGCCGCCGTCGATGGTCAGACCGACGTGGAACACGGTCAGTTTTGGCGAGAATAATCCCGATTGGTAGGCTAAATATCCCGCCCTGTGGCGAAAAAGATATAATCCTGCGGCTGGGTCGCGACTCCTAACCCGTTCAGGATGGCGTGCATCTGAGCGCGGTGGTCTGTCCCGTGATTCAAGACCTGATACAACCCTTGCCATATTTTGAGGCCGGGGTTTATCTCTGCGCTGAGCATCTCATCGGTCAAGGCTGCGAGATAGTCACGCTGCGTTAGCTCGACCTCATCCCAATAGGCGCGCACGCGGGCTTTGTCGGGATAATGGATAGGATTGGGAAAGGCGGGCCGGTCTTTCACGCCAGTCAGCGCCGCAAACCAGCCTTTATCTACCGCCGCGACATGCACACAGTGATTGCGAATCGACCCTACCGAATAATCAATCGGGTGGGCGAACAAGTCATCTGACAGCGGGACGATCACCTGATCCCACAGTTTGTGATTCTGACTGAAATGGTAGTCATAAAGATGACGAAAATCATCTGCATTCATGATAAAACCTCGATAGATGCGCCCTCGGAGGCCAGACAGACATACAGCGCCGGTGTCTGACCCGTCTGATGATGATACCCTCCTTCGACGAAATTGACGAAGGCTTGCGCCGCGTTTTCCATCACCAGTGCCACGGCGCAACCGCCAAAGCCCGCGCCAGTCATGCGCGCACCATAACAGGCCGGATGGCGCTGGGCGGTCTCGACCATCGTATTCAGGGAGTCGGTTGAGACATCAAAATCATCCCGCAGCGAGTCGTGGCTGGCGTCCATCAATGCGCCGAGGATGCGCGGGTCGCCGTGCTGCATCGCGTCATACGCGGCCAGCGTGCGGGCGTTTTCGGTGATGACATGGCGGGCGCGGCGGCGCACCAACTCATCAAGCTCATGAGCGTGCGCCTCGAATTCCTCAAGGCTGACATCGCGCAGCATTTTGACGCCGAAATGACGGGCGGCGGCCTCGCATTGTTCGCGGCGTTCGTTGTATTTGCTGTGGACGAGTCCGCGCCGTGTGCTGGTGTCCATCACGACGACGACTGTGCCGCTGGGCAGGGGGGCGGGTTTGAAATCTAGCGTGCGACAGTCGATGAGCAGCGCGTGACCGACTTGCCCCGCCGCCGAAATCATCTGATCCATGATGCCGGTCTTGAGTCCCAACCATTCGTTTTCGACCCGCTGGCCGAGTTTCGCCATCACCGGCGCGTCCCATGCGAAACCGGAGACCGCTTCAAAGGCGCGAATCGTCGCCATCTCTAGTGCGGCAGATGACGACAGCCCCGCGCCGATGGGGACATCGCCTTTGATGACGCCTTCCCATCCGCACAGCGTCAAATCGGCGGATTGCAGGACGGCAGCCACGCCTTTGATGTATTCCACCGGCGCGGTATCAACACGAGTCAACTGGTCGAGGTCGAATTCTACCGTCTCATCGAAATCCAGAAATCGGATGACGACATGGCGGTCATCACGCGGGCGTAGCGCAATCCATGTGGCGCGGTCAATCGCCATCGGGAAGACGAACCCGTCGTTATAGTCGGTGTGTTCGCCAATCAGGTTGACGCGCCCCGGCCCGCGTGTGATAAAACTGGGCGCGCCGCCGAAATACTGTGTGAAAGCGCGATGAATGTGGAGTCGTAGGTCGTTGACCATCATGCAAGGGTCTCGCTGTAATGCGTATCCGATAAAACCCGCAGACGGGACGCGGCCTGTTCTGGCGTCAAATCGCGCTGCGCCTCCGCTAATAGTTCAAAACCAACCATGAATTTGCGAATCGACGCCGAACGCAATAGCGGCGGGTAGAAATGCGCGTGAAGTTGCCAGCCCGAAGTTTCACCCTTGCTAGGCGCGCCGTGCCAGCCCATCGAATAGGGGAATGAGACCTGAAACAGGTTGTCATAACGCACCAGTAGCGACTTGAGGATATCTGCCAGCGAGTCTCGTTGCGCGCTCGTCAAGTCGGGCAAGTGCTTGACCGCGAAACGCGGCAGAATCATCGTCTCGAACGGCCAAATTGCCCAGTACGGCACGACGGCCAGCCAATCGGCGTTTTGCGCGACGACGCGCTCCCCGCGTTCGGCTTCCAGATGGGCGTAATCCAGTAATAAGGGCGTGCCATGCTGCTCACTATAAGCGCGCTGAGTCTTGTCCTCGGCGGCGGCCTCGTTGGGCAAGAAATCACACGCCCAAATTTGCCCGTGCGGGTGCGGATTCGATGCGCCCATCATCTCGCCGCGATTTTCAAAAACCTGTACCCATTTATATATCTCGCCCAGTTCCGTCACTTGCGCCGCCCACGCCTCGACCACGCGGGCGATAGATGGCCTATCCATCAGCGCAAGCGTCAGGTCGTGGCGTGGTGAGAAGCACAGCACGCGACTGGTTCCACGGGCGACCTCCGCGTGCAGCAACGGGTGAGTTTGGGTGTCGAGGTCGGGCGCGTCTGGCAATAGGGCTGCGAAATCGTTGGTGAAGACGAATGTATCAGCGTAATTCGGATTGTGTTCGCCATTGGCGCGTTCATTGCTGGGGCAGAGATAACACTTGGGGTCGTGCTGAGGACGTTCCGCCACCGTCGGGCGTTCGGTCTGTCCTTGCCACGGGCGCTGGGTGCGGTGTGGCGAGACCACGACATATTCCCCGGTAAGCGGGTTGAATCGGCGATGCGGATAATCGTCTAAAATGCCCATATTAAAGAGAGTCCTGAGTGATGAGTGGCGAGTGATGATTTGGGCATGAGACAAGCGCTATGTTGTACGTGTTGGTGAGGGTAGGGCGTAGCACGCTACACCCTACATGATTTAACCTAATGCCGCGATGTGTCGCGTGATGTCCACGATGTCGGTTGCCGTGTGCGGTTCCGGTACATCGCGTAGCAACGACCATGATTCCACATGATCAACCGTCTCACCGGGCGCAAGCGTGACCAGCGCGCCGAGCGATTCGACCTCTAACATGAAGTTGATGACGAACAACTCACCGGAGCAGCCCCCGTCAGGATAGGTCGCGCCGGATTGATGTTCAAACTGCTTGACGAACAAGTGACCGTCACGGGCATAGGCCAACCATTCCTGAGAGACGGGCGCGCCGATCTTTTGTGGCTGGGTAGTCACGCTGTCGGCCTTGAGCAGCACCGCCTCCGGCGTGAACGTCCAACGCGGGTCGCTCAGGTCGGTGTACGCCCACAGGACGAGGTTGCTGGACGGCAGCAGGTGGGTCTCGTGCGAGCCACGCGGCGGCAGCGGTAAGATTGCCGTCCCGCCGGGCGCCATACAGGTCAGCGCCCACGGAGCGACTTGTACCGGCCACAGACCGGTATTGGTCAGGCTGTGTGTGACCAAAACTCGCGCCCCGGTAGGGTCCAGCGAGATTTGGAGGGTCTTTTGCATGTCAGTCGTGCTTTCGACATCGGCAACGGCGGTCAGCACACCGTCCGCAAAGCTAATGCTTACCGGGATGTTGTCGGGATAGTAAGTACGCTCTCGCGCTTCCGGTGCGTGCCAGAAGCGGTGGCCGCCATATAGCCGGAACTCATCAGCGGGCGTGGCGCGGGCGACGTCATACAGCTCGGCGAATTCGTTTTGCTCCCCGATAAATCCGAATCGCAGTAAGCGCGGCCCGAATCCGCCGCTGATAATCAGGTCGACCACACCATTGCTCAGTCGATAACAGCCGTCCCAACCCGCGTAACTTATTTGCTCAAAACGCACATCAGTCATCGGTCGGCCTATTTCTTCAACGCGACGGTGACGCGGACGGACGGGAGGCGCAGCGTATTCGCGTGGATGATGACCTCACCGGCGTCATGGCGGGCGCGCAGATAAACAGCCGCTTGACCCCCGACCAACGGAAACACCGTGTCGCCGAACAGGTCGGCGGGGCCTTCAACATCCAATGTGACGACGCTGACCGCATAGGTGAGAGGGTTGCCGTATTTATCCACAATGCGGAACACGACGCGGGTCATGTCTGAGCCGTCGGCGTTCAATTCGGCGTCATCGGCGGAGATTTCGAGGCGGGCAGGGACGCCATCTGCTGCGATTTGCTGTTCAATCACGGGCTTGTCGTTCAGATATCCGACCACGCGCAAATCCCCCCACGGGAAGGCGAGGCGGATGTCCAAACCTTCCAGCTTGACCGGCGGGTGGGGCAAGTAAGCGTAAGTCGCTTTATCGGGGTAGAACTTACCCTGTGATTTTTCGCCGACAAACGCCTCGACATAATCGCAGTTGGTCAGCACGGTGACGGGCTGGATGGTCGCGCCCTCGTTATAGTCCCCGGCCTTCCAATTGCTGGCGATGTGTAAGACCGGACGCACGGCGGGGTCGGTCTGGCTGGCGTAGGCGTAGGCCGCGTATTTGTGTAGCCGGAAGATGTCCGAGACGCCGTGATAGCAAATGCGGTCTCCAGCGCCAAATTCCTTGTGGGTGTTATAGTCAAACGCGCACCAGCCAATGGCGCCGCTGACGCCACCCATGCTATGGGCAAAATTCTGGACGATCAGGTGACGGTGGGCGTGTTCGACGCGGCGCTGGTCGTTGTCCCATGATTTGGTGGGGAACATGTGACCGTTATATTCGGTGACGAGATGCGGGGTGTGTTCCGGCTCGACGATCCGGTTGGAAAAGTCGTTAAAGGTATAGACATCCTCCAAAAACTCTGAGCCGAGGAAGAAACGCACGCCGCCGGTAGGACGGGTGGGGTCAAGCGAACGGGCGAGTGCGTTGGTGGCGGCATAAAAATCGTGATCGTCCCATGACTCGTTGATTCGCACGCCCCAAATGATGATGCTGGGGTGGTTGTGGTCACGTTCAACCATCGCAGTCACATCGCGCAACGCCAGTGATTTCCAATCGGAGTCACCAATGTGCTGCCAGCCGGGGATTTCCTCAAAGACCAACAGGCCGAGTTCGTCGCAACGATCTAGGAAATGGCGCGACTGGGGATAATGCGAGGTACGGACGATGTTGACGCCCAATTCTTGTTTGAGGATTTCGGCATCTTTGCGCTGCAAGCGTGCCGGGGCAGCCGCGCCGATGAATGGGTAATTTTGGTGACGGTTTAGCCCTATCAATTGAAGGCGCTGACCGTTGAGATAAAATCCATCATCCTTGAAGGCCGTGTCACGGAAGCCGAAGCGCGTCCATTTGCGGTCAATCGTCGCGCCTTTGCCGCCGTCCATCAGGTGAGTGACGAGTCGATACAGGGTCGGTTTGTCAACCGACCACAAGTCAAAGGCGGCGAGGTCGCGCAAGCTAAGGCTGACGATGTGTGTCCCGTTGGCTGGGACGAGTGCAGTGATCGGGGCTGGCGTGCTGACATCCGCCGCCGAATCGGGCGAGTCTTCACGCCCGTAGGCGACGTAGAGGCCGATGGCGCGGTCTGTCGCACCGAGGTTTTTCAACCGCACATCGACCTCAATCAGCGCCGAATCGCTCAGGACATCACGCGGTTTGACGAACACATTCTCGATATAGACCGGCTCAACATACGAGAGATTGACCTCGCGATAAATACCCCCAAACACCAGATAATCGACAGTGCCACCAAACGGGGGGATGTCTTTGCGCTCTGTCGAGTCGACGTGAACGGTCAGCAGATTGTCACCCGACTCGTTGAGGTAGGGCGTCAGATCGAGGGTGAACGGCACGAATCCGCCGCGATGCTCGTCAAAGGTGTGGTCGTTGATGCTGACGGTGGCCGTTGTCATGACACCTTCAAATTCGACCAATAGATGACGGCCATTCAGTGGCTCTGACAACTTGAAAGGGTTGCGATAGGTCGAGATGAACTGATATTCGGCATCATCAAAATTATGGTAGGGTAAAACTACGTTAGTGTGAGGCAGCGTGACTGCGACAAACCCGTCATCCGACAGGCCATGAGCCACATTCTGCGCGCAGTATAGCCAGCCCTGATTGAACGGATGGGTGCTTCGCACGGAGATTATTCCTTTGGTTACGAAAGAGGGGCGGACAATCCACCCCTCTGAAGGTCACTCAGATTATAGCGCCGTTTTGAGAGTGGTCTATTTGCCAGACCCTACCGTTAGCCCTTGAATGAAGTAACGCTGTAATGCGATGAACACGATCAAGGTGGGCAGGGTCGCCAATAGCGCCCCGGCGGTAATCACCGGCCAGTCGGTGGTATATTGACCGCGCAAGGTCGCTAAACCCGCTGTGACCGGCAATAATTCTTGTTTCGAGACCAAAATCAGCGCCCAGATATAGTCATTGAAAACCCACGTAAATTGCAGCGTCGCCAGTGACGCCATCGCGGGCAAGCTGAGAGGCAGCATCATGCGCCAGTAAATCTTGAACTCGCCGCAGCCATCCACGCGGGCGGCCTCGAAAATTTCGCTGGGGACGGTTCGCATGAAATTACGCAGTACGAACACACAGAAGCCCATCTGAAAGGTAGTATGGATGGCGATCAGCGCGAAATAGGTGTTGTAGATGCCCAAATTCTTGACCAGCAAAAACACTGGCAGTAGCAGAATCTGGAAAGGGAGCATCGTCCCGGCCACGAACATGAAATAGATCGGCAAATTCAGCGCGAACTTGAAGCGTGCCAGCGCATAAGCCGTCAGTGACGACAGGAATAGCATCCCGATCAGCGATGGGATGGTGACGATGAAACTGCTGATGAGATATTGGCTGACCCGCGCCGATGTCCATGCTTGGACAAAGTTATCTAAGGTGATGACATCCGGGCCGGGGATGCTCCAAAAACCGTTGAGCGTGATGTCGTCCATCGTTCGCACGGCGGTCAGCACGGCTGCGAAAATCGGCACGAGCCACAGAATCGCTAGGATGGTCAGGACAATATAGGTGAGCGCCGTCCGTACATGCTTGCCGGTTTGGACGGGTTTAACCGCGCTTGTCGTATTTGCAAGGGGTTTGGCTGGGTTTGCAGTCGCCATCGGTGTGCCTCCTAATATTCCAACTCATCTTTGAGTGTGCGTCGTAAATAGATTCCGATGAACACCAGCGAGAATGCAAAGATGACTACTGCAATCGCAGCGGCATAGCCCATCTTATAATTCTGAAAGGCTTCGTTATACATCATGTTCGCTAAGACTTGCGTGCTTTCGGCGGGGCCGCCATTGGTCATGATTTGCACGAGATCGAACGACCTGAGCGAATCGATCACCGAGATGACCATCACAATTGTGGTGACAGGAGCCAACAGCGGGAAAATCACCCTGCGAAATAGGGTCCAGCGACTTGCCCCATCCACTACAGCCGCCTCGACCAAGCTGGGATCAACGTTTTTCAAACCCGCCAGATACAGGATCATGACGTAGCCGACCTGACGCCAGACCGAGGCAAAAATGATCGCCCAAATCGCGAGGTCACGCTCGGCTAACCACCCCGGCGGATCCGCCACGCCCAAAGCCGTTAAAGCTGCGTTGAGCAGACCGGCTCGCGGTTGATAGACCCAAGCCCAAATCAAACCGATCACAGGGCCAGACAGCACCAGTGGCGTGTAAAAGCTGATTTTATACCATCGCCCAAAACGCATTTCGGTATTGAGCAGCATCGCTAAGGCGAGGCCAGCGGTGGTTGGGATGGTGATGAACACCAGCAACCAGCGGACGTTATTGGTCAGTGCGATACGAAAGGTGCGGTCTGCGGCGGGGAAAATCTGAAGTACACGCGGATCACCCTCATTTTTAGCCTCAAACGTTAGCAACTGATCACCAAACAAGCGTGAGAAATTGCTGAAAGGTTCGCGCATCACGGTTGGGTTTTCCGATACGCCGTCCCAACTGGTCGTGCTGAGGAAAAATGTGTAAAGCGTAGGGATCACAACCCACATTGCATACAACAGCAACGGGATAGTCAAGAAGAAATAAGGCGACCAGTTGGTTTTTTTTACGCCGATACGCTGTTCTGGCGTGGCGAGCAGGCGTGGTTTAACGGCCATTCGAGGAGTCTCCCGTCATAAAAGACGCACTTTTTGGAGGGGTAATAAAGCGGACGTGGAGGGCTGACGAACAGCCCTCCACGTTTGGGTGCGCTGACGGAGATTATTCCGAGGCGGCTAGTTCTGCTGCGATACGAACGCGGTCAGCCTCGAGGCGCTCAAGGATGTCGTCAATGGCCGACGGGTCATCCCAGAACTCGACGAACGCGGTCAAACCAGCATCGGCCATCTCTGCCGTGGTGTCGCGGTCATAGAATTGTGCGACGTAATCGGCGGTCTGGATCAGGTTGATGCCCTTTTGGGTGGCTTCGCTGGCGGCGCTGACATCGACATCGGTACGGGTCGGCAGACGGCCCAGATCATCGAACGCCTTCTGTTGAACTTCCTGCGAGGTCAGGTACATCAAGAAGTCTTTGGCGCCGTCAGGGTTAGAGCCGTTGGCGCTCATGAAGAAGCCGTCAGTCGGGGCGTCTTCGCCGATGCCGACTTCCGGGTTGATGATCGGGAAGCGGAAGAAGTCGAGATCGTCTTCCATGTCATCAGGATAGGTGTCGGTGATGAAACCGCCCATGAGGTACATGGCGGCATCGCCCTGAACCATGATGTCTACGCCTTCGTTCCAGTCATAGGCGGCGGCATCTTCGATGAAGCAGTTGTGGTCAAACATCTCAGCCCAGTTGGCGAAAGTCTGCTTGACGCGCTCGTCGGTGTAGCTTTCCTTGAGCAACATCAGGTCGATGTGGAACTCAGGGCCGTTGGTACGCATGTTCAGATAGTCGAACCATGCGGCTGCCGGCCAGCGGAACTTGATACCGGTGGTGAACGGCGCGATGCCAGCGGCGCTGAAGGCGTCACAAGCGGCCAGCAGTTCTTCCCAATTCTCAATCGGGGCTTCAATGCCGACTTGCTCGAACAGGGATGGGCGGTAGTAAATGGCCCACCAATAGTAGCTGGTCGGCAGGAAATACTTGCCTTCACCGGTGGTCGCCAGCGCGTTGAAGCCGGGGGCGACAGTTTCGTTCAGACCAGCGGCTTCCCACGCATCGCCGAAATCGCCGACCAAACCACGGTCAACAAAGAATGCGGCGCGCTCACCGGCGAACCAAGTCAGCACGTCGGGCGACGGCTCGGCTGCCAAGTAGGTGCGGATGGCGTTCTTGAAATCTTCATGGGCGACGGTGGAAAGCTCAACCGGGGTATCCGGGTTGGCTTCGTTCCACATCTCGACGATTTCTTCTGTGAAGGCGCGGGGGATGGGGTCGCTGGCATTGGAGCTAAAGGTGATAACGGTGGGTTGGGCGGTCACAGGCGCAATCGCCATGATGACCAAAACCAACACGCTCAACATCAGGGGGAACAGCTTACTAAAACGGGACATTGTGAAGAACTCCTCATCATCGAAAAATTTGGTTGCCGAAAACGAATAGGGGGCAAAACCATCAAAACCTTACTCGAACACACCTCCTGCAAGCGATACTTATGACATGCTTTAGGGATACACCATCACATCACCGTGCATCACGCTAAATTGAGGGGGATATAGGGGTTTTCCGAATGAGGTAATGCGTATCACTTAATTGATAAAGAAAAACGCAAAACCTACGTCACGGATATTTCAAGACACACCCTATATGTCTGTGAGGATAACACGCCCAAAAAATTTGTCAATACATTGGTCAAAACTCACATTTTTTAGCGGCGGGGAATACGGGCTAAAGCGTTGGTGATGACCTCGTAGTTGATGCTGCCAAGTTTTTCTGCGATGTCATCGGCGCTGATGCTGACCCCGTTTTGTTGCCCCATCAGCACGACTTCATCGCCAATCCCGACATCCGGGATGTGGTCAACGCTGATGATGGTCTTTTCCATGCTGACGCGCCCGATGATGGGCGCACGCTGACCGTGGACAAGCACTTCGCCAAAGTTGGGGTTGCGACGAAATCCATCGGCATACCCCAAGGGCAAAATGGCGACTCGTTCGCGCTTGCTGGTGATATAGGTATTGCCGTAGCCGACAGGGTGATTGGGGGGGAGGGTACGGACTTGTGCGATGACCGTTTTCCATGTCATGGCGGGTTGAAATCCGACAGGGACAGGCATCTCTGGCGCCGGGCTTAACCCGTAGATGGCAATGCCGGGGCGCACCATATTGAAGTGGTTATCCGACGAGGCCAGTATTCCGGCGCTGTTGGCGGCATGGACATATTTGAAGTCGAAACCGGCGGCGCGCAATGGGCGCACGACCTCGCGCAGCGCACTGATTTGTTTGGCCGTGTGCGCCGAGTCGGTATCGGCGGCAGACAGGTGGGTGTATATCCCCTCGACGTCGAGATAAGGCATCCCGCGCAGTTGGCGGAACAGCGCCATCGCTTCAGCGGTATCCATGCCCAGTCGCCCGAGTCCACTATCGACTTTGACATGCACGCGCAGCTTATGACCAGCGTCACGGGCGGCGTGGTCAAAGGCGGCGGCTTGCTGTGGGTCATAGAGCGAGACGGTCAGGTTGTTTTGGATGGCGAGGCGCACCGCGTCAAACGGGGTGTAGCCCATGACGAAAATTGGTGCGCTGATTCCCGCTGTCCGCAAGTCCAGCGCCTCTGGGATATTGGCGACTCCTAGATATTCTGCCCCATTGGAGAGCGCGGTTTGCGCGGTTAAGACCGCGCCATGCCCGTATCCATCGGCTTTAACGACGGCCATCAGCGTGACATTTGCGCCGACGAACTGCTTGAGCATTCGCACGTTGTTGGCGATGGCGCCGGCGTCAATCTCCAGCCATGTCGGGCGACCCACCCCCGGACGTCGTATTACGGTGGCGCGCCGGTTAGGGTTGAGATTGGGCGAATCGGGCTGTTTCATCAGCCCTTCAATGACCGGAGCCATCTCGCCAGAGCCGCCGCCTTTAATCAAAATCACGTCGTTGGACGTTAAACCAGAGCGCCCGAACAGCGCATTGAGCGCGCCGACAGCGGAATAAGCCGCTTGTACATTCTCAGATTTCATGCCCCAGTCAAATGCGGCTCTCCCGATGGGGGCTGCGCTCGCGCCTTGCGTAATCAGGACGTTGGCGGCTTTGGCGGCAACTTGGCCGACTTGTCGTTTGCCGTATTGCTCAAATTCACCCGATGAGTCGATTTCGCCCATGATGACGATGGCGTTTTCACGGGTATCTTTGATAGCGGCCAGCCATTCCAACGCCGCAACGGTGGATTCGGTGTGCGCGCTATGGGAGTCATCAATGACCAGTGAGTTGTTGAGGCCGACCAGTGGGCGCATCCGCCCCGGCAGCGGGTCGAGGGTGGTGATGGCTTGCAGCGCATCCTCGACGCGCATCCCCACCTCGACAGCGCAGGCGATGGTCGCCAGCACCGCGTATAGGTTGTGCCGACCCAGCAACGGACTCCAACAGCCAAGATAGCGCTTGCTGTTGTGCAATAAGTCGAATCCCGTGCCTTGTACCCCGACGATGACATTATAGGCCATGAAGTCGGTGCCAAAATTGTCGATGCTGAGGGTTAGCGTGCGGGCAGCTGTGGCATTTTTCAGGGCGCGCACGCGCTCGTCATCATAATTGAGGATTGCCAGCGCGTCCGGCGGCAGTTTGTGAACGAACCGACTGTATTCCTCAACTGTCCCCTCAATCGAACCGAAGCTGTCCAGATGAGCGTGGTGGATAGCCGTGATGACGTTGATGGCTGGGCGTGTGACCTCTACAAGCGCCTCGGCCTCACCGGGTTTGCTGATGCCATAGCGCAACACCGAATAGCGGTGATCGGGCATCAATGAGGCGAGGCTGAAGGGGATATTGATCCGATTATCCAAGTCTAAATGGAGGTTGTCATGGACGGGGAATCGCGTAGCCAGCACATGCCGAATCGCATGAACCGTGGTCGATTTGCCAGAAGACCCGCCCACCGCGATGACTTGCGGCATATAGCGCGTCAGGATGTGCTGTGACCAAGCCAAGAGCGCTGTGAGCGTATCGCGCACGATGATTACGGTGATGCCAGACGTATCGACATCCGGCACACGCGAACACAACACGCCGGTGACTCCGCTGGCAATCGCCCGTTCGATATAGCGGTGTGTGTCGCCAAACGGCGTCGTCATCGCCGCGAACAGTTGATTCTGGCTGGTCGGCTCTGGGTTGAGGGTGATCCCGGTGAAGATTTGAGACACGGGTTGACCATATAGCTGACCATTGCCTGCTTGCAGCAGGTCATACAAGCTAATCATCAAAAACAACCTTTACGCGGCGCGGGCGCGGTTGACACTAAGACGGTTTAATACGACGGGATGATTAAAGTCTGCCCGCTGTAGATGTGATTGAGGTTCAATATCCCATTAGCTTGGGCGATGCTGTAGATGTTCACCCCGAAAATCGCGCCGATCCGGTACAACGTATCGCCGACGCGCACGACGTAGCGAGAGCCGTAACTAGGCAGCGGCAACGGATGGGTCACGACGGGAGGGATGTGCGGCGGATAGCCATACACCGGACCGTTGACATAACAGTAACCCACCGGGATATACAGTACCTGACCGGGATAAATACGCGCATAGACGTTGATGCCACTGGCGTTGGCGATGGCCGCCACGGTGGTACAGTAATCCACTGCGATTTCCGACAGGGTATCGGCGACCCGGATATAGTAAATCAAGGTTGTGCCGGGGAGTGTGCCGTTGGTCGGTGCTGTGCCACCCCCAGCTGCGCCGCTGTCCGCAGCAGGGATCATCAGGACTTGACCGGCGTAAATCAGATTCGGGTTAACAATGCCGTTGAAACTGGCGAGCGATTGGAAGTTTACGCTGTATTTTTGCGCGATGACCGCTAAGGTCTCGCCGGGGCTGACGGTGTGGGTTTGCGATTGTGCCGAGGCGGAAAAGACGCCCAAAAACAAGGCCATCAGCGTGAAAATCACGAGCGATTGAATTCTGAGTGTTCTAAACATCATCCCCCCTAGAAAGTTTCTATCGTAGTTCACTTTTGATTATAGCGAATTTCGCGGCTCTCGCACCGGACAGTCTAGGTTTGCCTTGTATTATCGTCGTAGCCAGTCCTCTGCGAACGACGCGCCACACAGCGTACAGGCCGTCTCCGCCGCGTCACGCCAACAGCGTTGACCGCAGGCGGGGCAATAGCGCCGGGGCAGACCGTCGGCGGCTTGTGCTTGATAGCGACGCACGGCGTCGAGGATGACGCTCAAGCTGAGGGCGTAAACGTGCGGTGATGACCGGCTACAATTGCGCGTGACCATGCCGACCACAGCGTTATCACGGTTGAGGATTGGGCCGCCGCCTTCATCCCATAGCCCGCTGAGGTCGGTAGCAAACCAGCCCGCCGCGATTGCGCGCCCGGTTAGGCGCAGTTTGCCATATAACAATTCTTGATGATAGCTGTGGAACGCCATCGCTTGGTCTGGCATCGGGGCGGGGCTGGTGAGCGTCATGAGACTGTGGATGACATAAGGCGTCTCGACCAGCGCGAGGTCAAGCGCCGACGACGACCAGACGACCGTGCCTTTGACGCGCCGCGCCTCGGCCAATTCCACCGTGACGGTCTCGCAGCCGCCGATGACATGGCGCGTGGTCGCCAATAACCCGTCGCGTGAGACAAAAAATGCGCTCCCTAACCCGTTTGGGCCGTCGATAATGCCAACGACCGGGAAGAAATCCACAAGGTCAGGGCGGTGTGATGGCGGCGGCGGCGGCGCGATGCCCGGTTTTTTATTAGGCGCTGGGGGCAGCGCGACTTGGGCGAGGCCGCGTAAGGCTTCGACATGGGCGGGGTATAACGCCAGCGCCTCACCATAACAAGCCCGTTTCTCGGCTTGTGTCAGATAGGTGTCGGCTAGGATGACATAGGCCGCAGCGCGGATGTCTTTGGGTTGCCCCAACTCACCCAGCAGCGCCCAAAGTCGCTGACGAGCGTACTCTGGGCGGCCTTCATGGGCGTCGATGCTGGCAATCTCCAATTCGCGCTGCGCGTCCATCATCGGTTATTTCTCCTCTGGCTGGATTTGCACACCCACCAACATCCACAGGCGGTTAATCAACCCCCGTTCACGCATGGCGCGACTGGTGACGACGATGGTCAGACAGAACATGAGGGCGATGTTGATGATGACGATTCGCCCCGCCTCCGTGTAGATTGACGGGCCTTTGAACTTGAAAGCTTCAATGCCGGTGTAGAACGAGATGATGGTTAGGATGGTGACAACGGCGCTGATAAACACGACCTTGCGATGTTCGATGAACGTGCGCGGCTCGGCAATATCGACCCCCTGCACTTGCCAGACGATTAGCATCCCGAATAAGCAGATGTAGAGCGTCAAGGCGCTGCGCGAACTCATCAGGTCATTGCCGGTCAGGAAGTAGGTGCTGGTGAACAAAATTGCCAAGATGACCGCCCCGACGAGGCCGACGGTCAGCAGATAATCCAAGACATCACGGCGGAAGTTCTTGATGAACTTGGGGCGAATGATGCCGAACGCGATGAAGGTGGCCGGCATGTTGACCGTGCCGAAGGACGCCCAACTCATCTGAACCGGGGTGATTGGGAATGGCAGCAACATGAACCCGACAAATACGAACAACAGCACGTTATACAGGTTGCGCGCCATGAACATCTTGGTCGTGCCGTAGATGGTTTGCGTGATTTCGCGCCCCTCAAAGAAGGCGCGAGGGAGGGTGGACATGGCGTTATTGAGCAGCACAATGTCGGCCACATCTTTGCTGATTTGCGTGCCGTCGTTCATCACCACCGCGAGGTTAGACGCTTTTAGGGCGGGGACATCGTTCACGCCGTCGCCGACCATCGCCACATATTCACCTTGTGATTTTAGAGTCTCGACAATTTTTTGCTTGGTGGCCGGTTCAATGCGGGCAAACACGCTGCCCTTGCGGATGGCGGAGCCAAATTCCGACTCCGGCATGGCCTCAAGCTGATCGCCGGTATAGGCGTAAGTCGTGTCCATCCCGGCGTCGGCTGCGATGGCGCGCACGGTCTCGACATTATCACCGCTGATGACCTTGAGGCCGATGCCGAGGTCGCGGAATTGTTGGAGCGTCTCTTGGATGTCGGCACGTACATGGTCGCTCATCACAACCAAAGCCACCGGTGTTAAGCCCGGCGCGCCGATCACTTTGTCGTCTTCTGGCAGCGCGTCCAATTTGACAAAAGCCAGCACGCGCAACCCTTGCGTTGACATGTCGCGAGTGCGCTGCAAGATGTCGGAGTCGGTGATGAGGCGCTCTGGCGCGCCGAAGGCCAGCGCCCCGTCCTCAAACAAAATCGCGCCCCATTTGCGCCCAGAAGTGAACGGGATTTCTTTTTGCTTGGGGAGGTTTGGCGCGCCAGCGTCTTTGACGAACAGGTTGACCGCGCCCGCCGTCCGATTTTGGTGGCTGAGGCTGTCGGTATAGCGTTTGAGTTTGGCGCGCACCTCATTGAGGTCTGCCCCGCCAAGCGGTTGAATCTCGCTGACGGACAGGCGATTCTCGGTTAACGTGCCGGTTTTATCGAAGCATAAGATGCTGACATTCGCCATTGATTCCACCGCGTTGATGCGCTGAATCAGGGTTTGGTGGCGGCTGATGCGGACTGCGCCGATGGTCAGTGACAGCGTGGCGACCAACACCAAGCCCTGCGGGACGAGACTGGTGACGAAGACCACGGCGTTGCGGATGATGTCTAGTGATGTCTCACCGCGCACCATACCAGCGATGAACAGCATCGGCGTCAGGATGAACATGCCCAACACCGAGATTTCGACGATGGCGTTAATCTTGTGTTGAGTCGGGGTCAGCGCATTTTTGTAAGCTTTGGCGATGATGGACAACCGGTTGATGGTGCTGTCCGCGCCGACTTTAGTCGCCTTCATCACGCCGCTACCCGCAACACAGAATGAGCCTGACGAAACCGGATCGCCCTCAGACTTGAATATCGCGTCCGATTCACCGGTCAATTGCGACTCGTCTACCTCGAACGAATCGCCAAATATCATGACGCCATCGACCACGAAGCGATCCCCCGGTTCAATGGCGATCAAGTCATCAACCACGACCTGTTTGTGGGCAATGATCGTCAATTGCCCGTCACGCCAGACGCGCACCTCTTTGGTCGCCATCGCCGCCATCTGGTCGAGTTTGCGCTTGGCTTGAATCTCCTGCCACATCCCCAACAGCGAATTGGTCAGGACGCTGAACCCGGCGAAAAAGACCGTGGCGTAATCCCGCGAGATGAATACCGTCAACAGCAGCGAGAACAAGATGATGTTGAACAGGTTAAAGACGTTATCGCGCACAATCTGGAAGTATGACCGCCCACTGCGCGCCTCAAAATTATTGGTCTGTCCGCGTTGGACGCGCTGTGCGACCTCGGCGGCGGATAAACCCGGATAAGAAGCCACTGAAAACCCTCGATGTTGTTTAACCAGACCGCACTAAAACGTCTCTCAGTGTACCCCAAAAATTGTAAAAGTCGTCACCCATCCGATACAAAGGATGTTTTTCAATGTTTTGGCAAATCGGGCGAGGGCGAGGACATCACCCATTGGGCGGCGAATGACATTTGACACACCATGATAGGGTTTGGGACGATTCTGAACAAGATTTGGTCATTTTTGTTTAATCTTTGGTGGATTCGTACAAACCCGCTTCTCATAGGCACAATTGCAGCGATAGCTAAGGCAAGGTTAAAATCAGATAAACGTCATATTCGCATCGATGATTGGGAGACCCTCTATAGTGGAGTCTAATGGCACGTTTATGTTCGTCCTGCACAGCCACCTGCCTTATGCACGGCTGGCCGGACGGTGGCCTCATGGTGAGGAATGGATTCATGAAGCGGCGAGCGAAACCTACGTGCCGCTGTTGGAAACGTTGTACGACCTCGCCGAAGAAGGGGTGAAGTTTAAGCTGAATATCGGGATTACCCCGGTTCTGACCGAGCAATTGGCCGACCCGCTGATTTTGGAGCATTTTGATCAATATCTGGATGACCGCATCGCGGCGGCTAAGCGCGACATGTTGTTTTTCAGCGGACGTTCAGTTGATGGCGACCTTGATGCTGCGTTGAAGATGGATACCCGGCTGTATGTGACCGATGAGGAACAGACCGGCCTTGAAGCGCGAGCTGTGACCGAAGCGTGGGCGGCGGTTGAGGCCGAGGCCAATGCGGGCGGAAACCCTCAGCCGCCATATATCGTCACGACCTACGAACCTGTACCCACCGCAGAGCCGCATCTGCGTTATCTGGCCGAATGGTATAAAGTACATTACGAGAACGTAAAACGGGCGTTTCATACGCGCTTTAATGGCGACATTATTGGGGCGTTTAAGCGACTGCAAGATGATGGCTATATCGAGATTGTTACCAGTGCAGCCACTCACCCGTATATGCCGTTGCTGGGGCGCGACAGCTCGCTGCGGGCGCAGATTCAAACCGGCGTGGCCTCATATCTCAAACATTACGGACGCCCCCCGACCAGCTTCTGGCTGCCGGAGTGCGCCTATCGCCCGGCGTATTTCACCCGTGACGGGGTGCGAGTCGGGCTGGAACAACACTTGTCGGAATATGACATCCGCGTGTTCTTCACCGAGACCCACACCATCACGGGCGGACAGCCGGTGGGCGTGGCAACCGGCGAAGTGGTCGGCCCTTACGGCCAGATTCGTCGCCGCTATGTCGTCCCGAATATGCACGAATTCCCCAAGCGCGATGCGACAACCTTCCAAGCTTACTATGTCAGCGATACGGCGGCGGGCGATAACGCGCTCAGTCACAGCGGGGTAGCGGTGATTGGCCGTAACGCCCAAACCGGTCAACAAGTCTGGAGTTCTACGAGCGGTTATCCCGGCGATTTTGATTACCGCGAGTTCCACAAGAAAGCCGGCACAAGCGGCCTGAAATATTGGCGTGTGACCGGGGCGAAACTCGATTTGGCCTTCAAAGATTATTATCACCCGGATTGGGCGGCTTATAAGGTCGAACAGCACGCCGAACATTTTGCCCATCTGGTCAGCGACCAACTGCGCGAACACAAGACCAAGACGGGCGAAACCGGCCTTGTCATGAGTAGTTACGACACCGAATTGTTCGGCCACTGGTGGTATGAGGGCGTCTTGTGGCTAGAGCGCGTGCTGCGCCACCTCGCTAATGACCCGTCGGTTGACCTCAAGACCGCCAACGAATACATCACTGAGACGCCGCCCAAACAGGTGTTACACATCCCTGAAAGCTCATGGGGGGCGGGCGGCAACCATTTTACATGGAACAACACCGATAATCGTTGGATGTGGGCCCCGCTACACGAGGCTGAAATCCGATTGGAGGGTTTGGTTATCCGTTACCCCACCCCGACGGAGGACGAACGGTTTGTATTGAACCAAATCGCCCGCGAAGCCTTGCTGCTACAAAGTTCTGACTGGCCGTTTTTGGTCACGACAGGGCAGGCGCGGGACTACGCGATTCAACGCTTCAACCAGCATCTTGAACGTTTCACAAAACTGGCTGACAGCTTAGACCGCCGCCGTCCTGACCGCGCCCTCGCCGAGCAGTATTGGGAATTGGACAAAGCTTTCTACGACATTGACTATCGTTGGTTTCGCGCACGCTCATGAAAATTTTACGGCTTGGGTTGGGGATATTTCTCATCAGCGTGATAGGGTTGACGGCTTCCGCCCAATCTCCCAATGATCCGGTGGACAGCCCTATCGAGCGCGACGTGCCTGTCTTTGATACATTGACCGATGTCGCGTTTTTTGACCTGTGGCGGTTTTATGGGGCTGAAGGCGAACAATATCAATTGACGATGGACGGCGCGGACGGGCTTGCGCCTTTAATTGGCGTGCGTGGGGCTTCTGGGGATGTGTTCGCGGCCAGCAATCAATTGAGCGATGGCACGACGCTAGAAGCCGAGCCGGATACCCAAGCCGCTGTGACGTTTGTCGCGCCAGAAACGGGCGAATTGGTCGTGATTGCCACCCGCGCCAACGGTCAAGACGGCGCGACGGTTGGCGCATATCGCCTGATATTGACGCTTTTGGCCCC
>Ga0105049_10002550_pt1 | contig 21622 bp, 23 predicted proteins | sample MAT06_FD_78087 | JGI IMG/M metagenome (GOLD analysis project Ga0105049, IMG submission 78087) | Freshwater microbial communities from Lake Fryxell liftoff mats and glacier meltwater in Antarctica - MAT-06 | ecosystem: Environmental > Aquatic > Freshwater > Ice > Liftoff microbial mat | place...
ATGTGGGACGAGACTCGATCAGATCGGTGGGGCGACGGCGCGATCACTGACCCAGTTGCCGTGGAATCCGAACGGCACGCGCTGGGGCAGCGGCACGCGGGCGATGTAGCCGCGACGGTCGAACTCGCGAGCATCGATCACGACGAACTCCGCAGTGCCAGAGCCGAGATCGTGGACGAACGTCACCAGCCAACCGTCGTCCTCGTCGGTCCCGCCGGCGCGGGGCACGAAGACCGGCTCACCGGCGGCTCGCCCCGGCCCGTGGTCGAAGGCCCGCCGCTCGCCGGTTTCGAGGTCGTGCTTCAGCGTCGGCCACCCCTCTCCTTCGACAATTGACGGTGCCGCGCAGTACCCGTACCGGTATGGCTTGGAGCTCAAGGATCCGCGATGTCGGGGGAATTCGTTGGCTGAGGCGTCGATGACCGTGGTCGACACGGTCCGTCGCACAGGGTCGAGGCGCCACCGTTCCAGTCGAGCCTGTAGGTCAACACCGAGCACATCGGTGTCGAAGATCCTGTCGTAGATGCACAGGTCGATCACCACCTGACCGTCGGCTGTGTCGTAGGCGTTCATCGGGTGGAAGGCGTAACCGATCGGTACGTCGATCCACACGATGTCGGTGGCTTCGCCATCCCGTTGTAGCAGCCCGACCCGATTGCCGTAGTCCGGGTTCCACCGGAACGGGAACTGTCCGGAGAAGGCCACGTCGAGATCGACCGTCACCGGCTGGTCGTAGATGATTGCGTAGCGCTCGGTGATCGACATGTCGTGGATCATCGACATGCCGGGCAGCGGGATGTCGACGGTGCGGCGGACCCGGCCGTCAGTGCCGACCACCACGTATTGCACGTGATCGAGCCATTGGCCCCAGGCGTAGGCGACGGCATGCATCTCGCCGGTCGATGGGTCGACCTTGGGGTGTGCCGTGAAGGCGCCGGGCAGCGTGCCGTTGAAGTCGTTGCGGCCGACCGTGTCCAGCTCGTAGGTGAGCTCGACCGGGCAGCCACCGGCCTCGATCATCGCCCAGGTGGTGCCGGCGAAGCCGCCGACGTTCGTGTTCGGGCCGCCGGGGTTGTCGTTCCAGTTGCGGCCGGCGATGTCAGGTTCGCCGCGGTTGGCGCTCACCGCCGCCGACCCGACGTACCGGTTCCGGTACCATTCGGCGCGGCCGCCGTCGAGGCGGATGCCGTGGACCATCCCGTCGCCGACGAACCAGTGGTGGGTCGTCGGATCGACGTCGGCCAGGGGGTTCGGACCGTTGCGGAGATAGCGCCCGCTCAGCTCCTCGGGGAGTTCGCCGATCACCGGGAGATCGAAGGCGGTGATCTCCTCGGTGACCGGTGCGTAGTTGCCGCTCAGATAGACGCTTACGTCGGTCGACGTGTCGTCGTGTTCGGTGGTCGTCACGGTGGGTCCTCGATTCTCGACGGGGTGGGCCGTAACTTTGTTACAGCCTCGGGGTGTAACATAGTTATGCCATGGCGGAGTTGTCAACCCCAGACATGCGAACGGTTCTCCTCGAGGCGGCCCTCCTCGTGTTGCGACGCGACGGGGCCGCAGCACTGACTGTGCGGGCCCTCACCGAGGAGGCGGGGTGCTCGACGACCGGGGTCTACACGTACTTCGGCGGCAAGCACGGCCTCGTCGAAGCGATCTTCGTCGACGGATTCGAGTCGTTCGACCGGGCCCTCGCCGAGCCGTACCGCGTCGGCGATCTGTTGGAAGCGGGACGCGCGTATCGCCGATGGGCGCTCGCCAATCCGATGCACTACCTCGTGATGTTCGGACGCGCCGTTCACGACTTCGTGCCGAGCGATACCGCGCGTGAGCGTGGGTCGCAATCGTTCCAGGCGCTGGTCGACGCAGTGGCCGCCACCGGATCCGACGATGCGCTGAGCACTGCGTACCGTCTGTACGCCACGGTCCACGGCTACGTGATGCTCGAACTCGTCGGCATGAGTCCCCTCGACCCCGCATCTCTCGATGAGCTCTACGAAGTCGGCCTCGCCGGCTGCGGTCTCGCCCCATTTCACGCCGCCGAGCCGGGAGAGGAGATCGGTCGAGCCCACGATGTCGATGAACAGAATTGGGATCGTGCTTGCCGCCCTCGCGGGCTCGACGGTAGCGACCAGACAACAGCGGCTCGACACCGATCCTGACCTGCCGAACCTGGAGTCCCGACCGCCGGCGGAGACGCCGACAGACGGGCCCAGCTCCACATTTGGGGGAAGTCCTCACCTGCGCGCAGACCGCGCGTTATCGGACACCTGGCCGAGCACATCCGTGCCGCACTGTGCGAGAGCGGACGTTGGTCGTGCACCGTCGAGATGTGTGCACTGCGGTGCTGCGGCAGCAGTGTCGAATCGGCTCGTGGACGCGCGCGATCGTGCGGCGCCGGTACCGCCACGTGGTTGACGCGTCCGCTGACGCGTGGCGTTGTTCGGCTCGACAACTCTTGCCTGACCTCCGTCCAGCACCAGCGGAGGAGGGGCCGGCTCCACTGCGGCGAGACCACCGAATGCAGTGGTAAGTCTCCGTAGCGGTATCGCCACGGAGAACGAGTTCTTGAACGAGTTCAGTCACACGAACGAGAGACCTTCGAGGGACGAAAACCGGCATGAGCGGGTGGTGCTTACGCGTCAGTGCGGCCGCCAATGGGTAACTGTTGCTCATGATCGCCGCCTGGCTGTTGGCGCATTGTGGCCACATGTACACAACAACCCCTGCCCCTCGCGCCGCCCCAATCACCACTGACATCGATTCGCATCGTCGCCGAGGTCTCTGGCGTTCGAGGTGGGCGGCGATCGGCGCCGCTGTTGCGGTGACGTTCGGAGGAGGGCAACCACAGTTCCGCAACGGGAAATGGACGTTCCTGCTCGATGGGCGTGTGCTCGAATGGTTCTTCGGTGCACTCACCGAGGGCCATCGCTTGCACGTCGATCACCTCCGACTGGAGGCGGTTCCCGACGGCGACGGTCTCCGAATTCGATGGGGCGTCGAAGTCAAAGGCCTCATCGTCAACGGCGGCAGCATGGACGTCCCCGCTGAGAACGTGACGGCCTTCCAAGACTTCATTGCTCTGGCGCTCGCCACCCGAACCCCTGACTAGTCGAGTGCGATCCGAGTGCCTTGTATGCGCTGTTCTCACGTCCCGGCATCGACCTCACAAAATGTGTCATCGCGCTGGAACCCGGAACGCGTTGGGAGTAGGCAGTAGGCATGCCCCAGTTCTCCGACCTGTCTGCGGTGCTCCTCAATTGCTCGCTCGCCCACGACGCGGCGAAATCGCACACCCGACGGCTGTTGTCACGCGTCGCCGGCGTGATGGAGACCGAGGGCGTCGCCGTCGAACTGATCCACATGCTCGAGCACCGCATCGGGTTCGGCATGGTCAAAGACACCACCACCCTCGGCGACGACGCCGACGACTGGCCGGGGATCCACCAGCGGATCATGGCCGCCGACATCCTCGTAGTCGGCACTCCGATCTGGCTCGGCGTGAAATCGAGTGTGGCCACCCTGGCCATCGAACGCCTCTACGCATACAGCAGCGACACCAACCCGGCCGGCCAATACCTCTACTACGGAAAGGCCGGCGGGTGCGTCGTCACCGGCAACGAAGACGGCATCAAAGCCTGCGCGATGGAGACGCTCTACGCCCTCTCACACATCGGCTACACCATCCCACCCCAAGCCGACTGCGGCTGGATCGGTGAGATCGGTCCGGGGCCCAGCTACGGCGACTCGGTCGAGGGCTCCGATGTGCCGATGGGCTACGACAGCGAGTTCACCAACAAGAACGCGACCATCATGAGCTGGAACCTCATGCACACCGCCCGGATGCTCAAGGAGCTCGGAGGGTTCCCCGCCGGAGGCAACGTCGCCGCAACATGGCGGTCCGTCACCAACGCCGCCGACCAAGACCCGGACCGCTTCTAGTCGTGGGCCAACTCTGCCGCTCGAAGCGCGGCCCACGGCCTGTGCCGGCTCGGCCTTCGGCGCGATGCGTCGAACGACGAACTCCCCTGCACGTCGCAGCTGCGACCCCGCGCTGGCACGCTGGCTTCGTGACCATCAGCCAGACACCGTCCCTGCGTTCACCGCATGAAGTCCTCGACGACCACCTGACCCTCGCCGCTGCCGGCGACTGGCAGACCGATCTCGAGCGGAACTTCGACGAAGACATCGTCGTGCTCACCGGCTTCGGCGTGTTCGCCGGACGCGAACAGGTTCGGATTCTCGCCGAGCTGCTCGACGCCCAGTTGCCCGGAGCGTCCTTCGACTACACCACGGTGCTCGTGCACGGGGAGATGGCGTTCCTCGAGTGGACAGCACATGGACCCACCGCTCGAGTTCGCGACGGCGCAGACTCGTACCTGATCCGCAACGGGCGCGTCGTCGTACAGACGATCCACTACACCGTCGAGAACCTCACCGACGACACCTGACCAGCACCGGAGCGCTCACCGATGCCACCAATCACTCCAGAGAAACTGTCGACGCTCGACCCGACTGCGCGAACCGAACTCGGTCTTCTCACGGAGACCTTCGCTGTCGGCGAATCGTGGAAACAGGCATCGTGGTGCGCCGACGTTTCCGGAGTCGGACACTGGCGTACCCATGATCACGTCGAAGTGGATCTGGTGATCGAACTCGATGACGGGAGTGGTGCTGGGCTTCGAGGTTCCCAACTTTCGAGCCGGATACGCGGTCTCCATCGGCGAGCGGTCGCACACGTTCGAGGACCGCATCCACATCGTGCCGCTCGACCGTCGCTTCACGCCGACCACGTAGCCGCCATCGGATCACCACCCGCTTTGGACGGCTTGTTGTCGGGCCGTCATCTCGGTGGTGAGGCGTGCCATGGCGAGGGCGAGCACGCTGTACGAGACGTGGGCCCGGCCGTCGACGACCTTGGGAACGATCGATCCCTTTCACTTCGGTGTTGCCGCTGATGTTTGCAACCCGGTTCCGGGATCGGTGATGTGGTCGCGCTCGCGCGACCGAGCATATTCAGGGGGTACCCCAGAGTTGGCGGGTCGAACGACGCCGCGCGCCCGCGGACGCGTCAACCACCGTCAAACACGGCGGTGCCGGCGCAGCAACGTGGGCGAGCAACGCCCGCTCCAACCCGGTACCCGCGGCCCGTCATCGCGCTGGCGTCCCATACTTCGGTCCCCGAACCCCAGCCGGCGATCGTCTGTTCGGCAACATCCTCGGGCACCGACCCGCCGCTGCCGACCTCGGTAGGCGGCTTGTACTACGTCGTCGAGAAGATCGCCTGTGCGGATAGCCCTCCGGAGACCACATCGCCGCCGTCGCCACAGGTTCGCGATGTCGATGCGGCCCACCTCAAGGAGCATCTCATGAACGACGAACACCCGAACAGCGTTTCGAGCCCCGACCCCGCCGACGACGACGACAGTGCAGGCGCAGAGCACGACTCGAAATCGGAACGCCAGAACGCCGATCGGCGCAAGACGATGTCCAACCGGTTCGGCGCGCTGATCGCTACGACGGCGGCGATGTTCGTCCTGATGCGCTGCAACACCCATGCGTGGGATCATGTGCGCTGGATCATGTGCGCTGGATCGAAACGCTGTTGTTGATTCCCCATCACTCGACCGCGATCTTGACCAGCGAGCGCTCCGAACTGACCGACCTGCGGGTGCTGGAACTCGCCAAGGCCAAACCTGCGATCGCTGTACTCGTCGGCACTCAGGGGAGGAACTGCGAGGTGTTCAATCGGCCGATCATGAGTTCAGCGAGCACGCCGACCGCGACGACACCGACGGTGGCGACCCCGACCGAGACGGCAGCCCATCGCCCGAGGACGGCGACCTGGAGAGTCGTCGTCTCGAAGTACATCGGCCCGATGACGCGTAGGTAGTAGAAGAGCGAGATGACGGTGTTGGCAACGGCGACGAGGGCGAGCCAGGCGTATCCGCCGTCGATCGCAGCGGTGAACACGGTGAGCTTGCCGACGAATCCGCCGAGCGGTGGGATCCCGACGAGCGACAGCAACGACACGGCGAGGGCGGCAGCCAACCACGGATGGCTCGTGCCGAGGCCCCGGTAGTCGTCGAGGTCGGTGCGACCTCGCAGTTCGGTGACGATCGAGAACGCAGCGGTGTTCGCGACGGCGTAACCGACGAGGAAGAAGACGAGCGCCGGCGCGGCCTCGTCGACGCGCCCGACAACGACCACGGCGATCAGCGCGTATCCCGCTTGGGACACCGACGACCATCCGAGCAGTCGACGGAGATCGGTCTGCCAGAGAGCAGCGAGGTTGCCGAGCGTCATCGTGGCGACCGCCAGGGCGGCGACGAACGGTCGCCACGCAACGACGTCATCGGGCAGCACCTGCATGATTCGTGCGAGAGCGACGAGCGCGCCGATCTTCGGGACGACCGTGAGCAGGGCGGCCGAGGGCGCGGGTGCGGCCTGTGCGACGTCGGGAACCCACGCGTGTGACGGGACAGCCCCGATCTCGAATGCCAGCCCGACGCCGATACACACGACGACGGCGATCAGCGCGATCGGGTCAGCGTCGGCGCCGAGTGCAGTGCCGATGTCGGCGAGGTTCGTGGTGCCGGTCATGCCGTAGAGCACGGCGACGCCGATCATCAGCACGGCGTTCGTCAATGCGCCGATCAGGAAGTACTTCATGCCGGCCTCGACCGACGCCGGTGACGATCGGTGGTAGGCGGCGAGGGTGTAGCCGGTGACCGAGACGAGCAGCATCCCCACGACGATCGCCATCGTGTCGGCCGCCCCCGCGAGCAGCATCGCGCCGGCCGCGCACAGCAGCACCACGCTCGGGTATTCGCCTCGCCGAGGGTCGCTGCGGAACCATTCGACGGAGAGGGCGAGCGTGAGGAGCGTGATCGCTGCGATCAACAGTTCGGCTCCGTGGGTGATCCCGTCGAGCGCCCATGCCCGCTCGAACGACAGCTGCTCATCGGCGGTGATCGCGAGAAAGATCGAGAATCCGGCCGAGACGAGCACGGCAACGACGGCGACCAGCGTGGTGAGGCGCTGGTGCGCCCGCCCGACGAAGGCTGCGGTCATCAACGCCACGACCGCACCGACGACCAGGGCGATCTCCGGGGTCAGGTGGACCACGTTCATCGTCATGTCCACACGCGGTCAGCCCCCACCAGAGAATGCCGCCACGATGCGGTCGCTCGCCGGCGCGATCAGGTCCAGCAGCCACGTCGGATAGATGCCGAGCGCCACGACGAGGCTCAACAGCACAGCGAGTGGCACGACCTCGCGACGGTCGAGATCACGGAACGACGCGAGCCGGTCCGGGGTCTCGCCGAAGAACATCCGCTGCGTCATCTGCAAGAACAGCGCCGCGGTGACGAGCACCCCGATCAGCGCCACGAACGCGAGCGCGGGGTACACCGAGAACGCGCCGATGAAGATCTGCACCTCGGCGACGAACCCGATCAGACCCGGCAAGCCGAGGCTCGCGAAAGAGGCGAGCATCATTGCGCCGGTCAGCACTGGGGCTTTGCCGGCGAGGCCGCCGTAGTGGTCGATGTCGTAGTTCTCGGTTCGAGCCCACAACGATCCGGCCATCAAGAACAGCGAGCCGGTGATCAACCCGTGGGCGACCATTTCCACGGTCGCGCCGGTCAGCGCCAACGACCGACCGGCCTCCTCACCGGACGCCAACGAGCCGGCCACGGCGATGCCGAGGACCGTGTAGCCCATGTGGTTGATCGACGTGTACGCGATTCGTCGTTTGAGGTCGGATTGGCCGAGCGCGACGAGGGCTCCGTAGACGATGCTGACCACTGCCAGGATGGCGATGATCAGTGCGGCGCTGCGGAACGTGTCGCGCATCATCGACAGCGGGATCCGGATCATGCCGAACGTGCCCATCTTCAGCAGGACGCCGGCGAGGATCGCCGACACCGGGCCGGGCGAGTTGACGTGTGCCGGTGGCAACCAGGTGTGCACCGGGAACAACGGTGTCTTGATGACCAGCCCCACGACGATCGCGACGAACGCGAGGCCGGCGGTGAACCCCTTGCCGGCGAGGGGTTGCTCGGCGATGAGCACCCGCATGTCGAATGTGAACGGGTCGGTCTCGAGGTACAGCGCGAGGAAACCCAACAGCATCACCAATGAACCGGCGAGCGTGTACAAGAAGAACTTGAGCGCAGCGAGCTTCGCCTCGCCGTGGCCCCATCGACCGATCAGGAAGTACATGCCGACCAGGCTGAGATCGAAGAACACGTAGAACACGAGCAGGTCGAGCGTGAGGAAGACCCCGAGCGATACCGCTTGGAGGAACAAGAACCACGCCCGGTACTGAGCGTGACGGCCCTGCGTGTCGAACGGATAGGCGATCGCGACGACGAACAGCAGCGCCGTCATCAGCGCCAGGGCGAGTGAGATGCCGTCGATGCCGACTCGCCACCCGACACCGATCGAGGGGATCCAGTCGACCTCCTCGACGAGTTGGAACATCTCGTTGCTGCCACGGTCGAACCGGATCCACGCTCCCACGAGCAGGGCCAGCGGTACGGCCGCTGCGCCGATCGACACCCAGCGAGTGACCTCCTCGCGGGCGTTCGTGAGGAACAGCAGCCCGACTGCGGCGAGTAGTGGGACGACGATGGCGGCGGTGAGCACGAGAATCAACTCCAGAGGACGAGGACGAGGACGAGTGCCGCTGATGTTGCGGCGATGAGGGCGTAGTACTGGTGGGTTTGACCGCTCTGGATGCGGCGGCTCTGTCGGCCCAGCGCTCCGGTCAGGCGACCCGACCCGTCGACGGCGCGATCGACCCCGTGTTCGGCGAAACGGTCGAGCATGCGCGAGAACCAGGCAGCGAAGCGGGCCGTGCCGCGCACGCCGGCGTCGACGATCCGGTCGTCGCCACGCGCGAGCAACCGGCTCGTTGCCTGAGCACCGCCGGAAACACGCCCGATCCCCGCATCGACGATTCGGTCGTCGCCACGCGCCAACAGCCGGCTCGTCGCCTGAGCACCATCGGAAATACGCCCGATCCCCGCGTCGACCACACGGTCGTCCAGGCGGGCCGCCCAGCCGGCGAGTGCCAAGACCGGGTCGACCAGCCCGACCTTCGTCGCGGCAGGGATCCCGAACCAGTCCGAAATGCTCGACAGTGGTGAGCCGAACGGCGTGAGTAGGCGGTGTCGACGCCAGAGCAGGAATGCCCAACCTGCGCCGGCGACGATCGCGACGATCGAGATGGCGAACTCCCACAGCTTCGATGCTGCGAACTCGCCCCCTGTCACCTTCAGGAGCTGTTCCTCACCCCATGGCAACCACAGCAGCGACAGTGCGATCGTCGCCGTTGCCAACAACATGAGCGCGGTGGTGGATCGGTTGCGGAGCCCGGTCGGGTCCTCAGCTCGGTCGGCGGCTAGGGCGAGCTCGTCGACGCGGCGTGAACCGAACGCCAACAGCTGGAACCGGGTCGCGTAGAAAGCGCTCCCGAGTCCGGCGAGCACCACGAACACACCGATCCACACGGATTCGTGCGCTGCCGCGGCAACGACGGCCTCCTTGGTCCAGGCACCGCCGAGCGGCGGCACCCCGGCGAGCGCAAGGGCACCAACTGCTGCGAGTGCGGCAGTGGTCCGATGCGATCGGCCGAGGCGCATGTCGGCGAAGCGTGACGAACCCGACGCATCGATCGCGACACCGGCACTGATGAACAGCAACGCTTTGAACACCCCGTGCGCGATCAGGTGGGCGATCGCAACGCCCGGATATCCGGCGCCCACAGCGACGACCATGAACCCGTACTGCGCCGACGTCGAAGCCGCAAGCAGCTTCTTCGGCTCCGACTGGACCGCAGCGACGACACTGCCGGCGAGGGCGGTGGTCAGGCCGACACCGATCGCCAGGGGTTCGAACCAGCCGACCGAGTCCAGCGCCGGTTGGAGGCGGGCGAGCAGGTAGGCACCGGCGGCCACCATCGTGGCCGAGTGCAACAAGGCCGATGCGGGCGTCGGACCCGACATCGCGGAGAACAACCACGGCGAGAACGGCAACTGCGCCGACTTCGTGAATGCGGCGAACACGATCCCGCCGATGAACACGTGCACGGCTGCCCCACCGCCGTCAGTGAAGGCACCGAACCCCGAGAACTGCAGCGACCCCGACGTCGCGAACACGGCGCCGGCGGAAATGAACAGACCGAGATCGCCGGCACGGGTGACGATGAACGCGTGGGCTGCGTCGGCGGGGGCGTTGCCTCGCCAGTGATGCGCGATCAACGCCCACGACACGAGGCCGACGAGTTCCCACGCCATGATCAGCGTCAACAGGTCGCCGGCGATGAGCAGCAGTTCCATCACCCCGACGAAGATCGACAGCAACCCGAGCAGTCTGGCCCGACCAAGCGACTCGCCGTAGCTCGAGGCGTAGACCACCACAGCGAGCGCCACGAGTGGCACGAGAACGAGCGGGCCTCGCGCGATCGGGTCGACCTCGAACGTCAAGCTCAGCCCGCCACCCCAGTCGAGACCATGTGTCGGTTGCTCGAGTGCGACAGCGATCGCGACGATCAGCGTGCCCGCGACGCCGCCGAGCGCGACGATGGACCCGACACCGAGACGGCGATCGCCGACCACCCAGGTGACGAGCCCTGCGAGCAACGGCACGCCGACGAGAGCGAACAGGATCATTCGTGTCTCATCCCTTCAGCGATCCGATGCCTTCGGTCATGTCGGCCTGACGGGCGCGGTAGACCGCCGTGACGAGCGCGAACCCGATGGCCAACTCGATCGCCATCACCGCCATCGTGATGATCACCAGCACCTGGCCCTTCGGGAGACCGGCACCCGTGAACGCCCAGAACCCGGCGACCGCGAGGATCACACCGTTCAGCATCATCTCGATGCCCATCATCAGCATCACGAACGTCTGCTGGGCGAGCGCACCCCACACACCGACCCCGATCAGCGCCGCAGCGACCAGCAACACCGTCATGAGATTCACGAGTCGTGCTCCATCTCGCCGTGATCCATCTCGCCGTGATCCATGCCACCCATGTCCATGCCGTGCATCGAGTGACCCATCGCGGCGTCCGGGTCGTAGAGGTCGTCAGCCGGGCGGTGATCGCCGCCCGGCTCGAGCGCCGGTGCCACCGATCCCTCGTAGCCGTCACCGAAGCGACCCGTCGCCGACGACAGGATCACCGAGCACACCATCGTCGCCATGAGTGTCACGCCGATGCTCTCGAACACCAGCATCGACCCGCCGAGCAACTCGATCCCCAGCTCACGAATGGTGTCCGATTCAGCGTCGACCGGTGCATCCGGGAAGTCGGCGAACACCGCCACAACTGCGACACCGGCCGCTGCGACCACGCCCGCGGCGGCAGCGAACCGGGGCTGGTGCACCATGTTCATCGGATTCAACCCTGCCGGATTCATCATGAACATCACCATGAACAACCCCATCACGATCATCTCGGCCGTCATCATGAACAACAGGGCAACGCCCAGATACTCGGCCAGCAGGAGCACGAGGATCGCTCCGACGTTGAGGAACGACGCCAACAGCAGATAGGTGGCCCGGATCATCGAGTCGACACGGAACACGCCGCACCCGCTCGCGACGGCGGCAACCGAGAACACCACGAAGGCCACATCGATCGTGCCGATCACAGCGCCCCCACCCCGGCGATCAGCAGGTTGAGAAACGCGAACGGCAACAGCACGCCCCATGCCAGCCGCACGAATCGTTCGGCGCTGATCCGCGCGACGAACACGTCCAGGAACCCGAGCAGCGCAACCACGGCGAACGTCTTGAGCGCCATCCACAGCCCGCCCGGCAGGACCGGCCCGTGCCAGCCGCCGAGGAACACCGCTGCAGTACACGCAGCGAACGCGATGCGCATCGCGTGACGGGCGGTCTGCCATGCAAGTCGTTGCATGCCGCTGTCCTCGACCGAGCCACCGCCGGCGAGGTCATTGGAGTCGAGGAGGTCGAGGGGACCCGAGAACGTGACGCCGAGCGACACGATCAGAAAGAGCGGGAGGCCCAACGGTTGGCGGATCACGTTCCAGAGTCCCGCCTGCGATTCGACGATCGCTCCGATGGACAGCGATTCTGCCGGGATGGCTGCGGCGATCAGTACGAACATGCTGAGCAACTCATACGACAGGGCGACTGCGACGAACCGGTAGCCGGCGACGAGCGCGAACGGCGAGTTCGGCGACCAGCCGTGAAAGAAGATCGCGACGATCGCCAGTGCCTGTGCGGCCCCGAACAGCACGATGCCCGTGCGGACGTCAGCGACCACGATGCCGGGCGACAGCGGAATCACGGTCACTGCCGCAGCGGCCAGCCCGAGGAACGCAGCGGGTGCGAGCACCCGCAGGATCATGTCGGGCCGTTCCGTTCGCACGCTCTGCTGGCGCGACAGGCGACGCGCCACTCGCGCAGGGTGTAGTGCTGCGGACCCCGGACGCAGGCGCTGCCCGGCGACCGACCGGAACGCAACGACGTCCACCACGCTCGACACGTAGACGCCCACCACCAGGACTGCTGCGACGACGACGATCGCCAGCGGGGCACTCAACTGCTCGACCTCGTTCATGCCTCGACCGGCGCGGTCGTCATCGCCGGAACATCGATGTCGAAACCGATGATGGTCGACACCGCATCGGTCAACGCCAGACCCGTGATCATTTCCGCCAACTCGGCAGCGGTGATCGGCATCGAGCCGTCGGCGGAGACCGGACGGGAGTCGGCGCCGTCGAGGCTGGCGGCGATCGCATCGAGGTGAGCCGACCAGCGTGCCAACGTGTCCCGGCCATCACGGTCTCCCACACTGCGCAGGGCGGAGCGAAGACCGGTCCAGCGCATGCGGCGTCGCAACGAAGCGAAGTCGCGCGCCAGGCCCGGGTCATCGTCGAGGCGAGCCGAGCGGCGTGCAAGGCGAGCAGCACCGACGGCGAACGCGTCGAGGCCCTGCACGTGCAGCGCGTGCGACAACCACAAGAGACGCCGGGCCACTGGCACGGCCCGGTCGGCGGTCACGAACGACTTACTACCGGCGCACGCGAACTCGATCGACTGGATCACCTCGCCCTGTAGCGCAACATCGGCGACGAGGCCTCCCGGCAGTTGGCCGAGGAACGGTCCGAGGCGCAACTCGAGGCGATCGAGGCTCAGACCGTCGCGGTCGTCGGCCGTCATCGCCATCGCACGCCCATACGGCGTGCCCCCCATCATCCCCTCGCCGCCTTGTCCGAAGGGGCCGACACCTCGCCAGTCGTTCGGCTCCTCGTCGGCCAGACGGCCGGGCGAGCTCGTCGACGGGTCGGCCATCACGCGGTGTGCACATCCGACGATCTCGGAGGCGACGGCGTCGACCACGTCGTTCCCGGCGACGATCTCGTCCCATGTCGCGACCGCCCGAGGATGCGGCAACTGATCATGCACACGATCGAGTGCCTCTCTGGCCGACGCGGGGATCGTCCCTGCGACGAGCAGCACGGTGGCGTGTCGGGGCGTCGGCACGAGCCGGACCAGCTCATGGGCACGAAGTGCCTGGACGTCGTGCCAGCGGTCCGACCCGGCCGCAACGAAGACCTCGACCGGTGTCACTGCCACGAGAACACACGCTCTTTGTAGGCGTACACGATGCCCACACCGAGAATCGTCAAGAACATCCCCATCTCGACCAACGCCGTGGCCCCCTCCTCGATGAACACGACCGCCCACGGATACATGAACATCATCTCCATCTCGAACGCCACGAACACCAACGTCATCGGGTAGTAGCGCACATGGAAGCGACTCCACGCATGTGTCGCCGGTTCGTGTCCGCCGAGGACCGGCACCCGCTGGGGGGCCGTGGAGACGAACGGGTCAGCCCACTCGCTGCGCACGAGGGCCGCCACCTGCACCGTGAGCGCAACGGCGGTGACCGCCAGCACCGCAGCGAGGGCGGACATCATGTCGTGTCGGTCACAGTCATCATCCTGTCCAACTCCACTCGACGCTGTTGCGCTCCGATCACCCAAGCCTCGCATGCTGTGAGCTGCTCATACGACACGGTGTCGTAAACACGCGAGCGCTCGGGAACGCGACCGAACCGGACACCACGCCGGAGTTCCCTGATGTCATCAGGCGTCGATCGACTCCGTGGGCATCGACAGGGTGATCCAGTCGTGCATTCCGCAGCGGTAGTAGGCCAACGTTTCGGCTGGGTACCCGGCCTCGACCAGGTCGTGGAGTCCGGTTGCTGACTGGGGACACTGCGGGCCGTAACAGAACAGGATCGACAGACGGGTGGGGTCGAGTTCATCCCGGCGTGAGGTCACCTGGTCATGCGGGATGTTCAGCGATCCGGGGATGGAGCGCCCACCGGTCGTCCCCGCCGAGCGGCAGTCGACCAATCCGGACCGGTCCGCGACGAACCCGACCAGTTCCAGTTCCCCGACGGTGCGCACGCCCGGAGCGGCCTCGAGCGGCTGAAGCTTCCCCCAGGTGGTGTCCACAGCGACGAGATCGTTCGCGTCGTCCACCGGCCAGGGCACCATGCGTGGTTCCTCGTTGCTGGTTCGGTCCTTGCGTTGCATTGCTGTCATTCCTTTCTTGTCGGCCCATACCGCTCCGGCGGGGCGTGCGTCGCAGTTCGCCCGATCGATCGCGAAGTTCCCGGTCTCCGGTTCGTCGCCCGTCTGACCGGCGGATGCCGTGATCCCTCGGGGAGCCCTACCCCCAGAGCGGCGTCCGTAACCTCGAGCGCCGATCGACATGGGATCGAGCTGATGTACTCTGCAGTGAGACGGTGGAGATCGAACCGCGGCACGAACGTGCGAAGCTGACCGACCTGCGCCTGCTGGCATTCGACGGCGGCGGTTGATCGCGTCGCCCTTCGGGCTGCGATCAGATCATCGTGTGGAGTGTGAACTCGACGGTGTGATGCAGCTGCGAGGCGGAGAGCACGACCGTTGCGACGACGAGGCCGACCGTCTGGAGCCGTCGGGCGAGGGTGGCCGGAGCGACATGCTGGGTGAGTGCTTGCGCTCGTGCGGCGACGCCGTGGCTGGCAATTCCGAGCAGCGCTGCTCTCGGTGAGTGGGCCAGTGCCACTCGCGCGATGGTGCGGGCTGCGAACCGTCGAGTCGCGCCCGTGGTTCGAACTGCGTCTTCGTCGGCCCAACGTTCGAGATGGAACCGCAGCTGGTCGGTGGCCGGGCGCATGAACGGAACCATCGCGGTGGCGACGAGTGCCAACAACAGGTAGCGGTCGTGGCGATGGCGGGCATGAGACTGCTCGTGAGCGACGACGAACTCGTATTCGCTGTCGTCGAGCGAGTCGCACAGCCCACGCGAGATCGCGATGGTGCGTGCCGGGCCAGGCAACGTGTAGGCGAACACGTCGGATGTCTCCACCACATGGAAACGGCACGTGTCGGTGCAGCGAACCGACAGATGCGTTCGCACCACACCGGTCACTCGGACCGCCCCGACAGCTGCCATCACGAGCGCGCCACCCCCGATGAGGCCGCTGACGACAGGCTGGTCCGGCAGAAGGTGCATCGACCAGTCGCACAACGTGCTGCGAACCCCGAAGTGGGCGAGCCCACTGAGCCCGAGCACCCAGAATGTCGGCACCGCCGCGACGATGACGGCCAGGACCAACACCGCGTTCCAGCGGGCGGCTGCGGCCGGTGCGAGACGATCCAGGGCGCGTCCGGCGAGCACGGTGGTCACGATCAGGCCGATCAGCGGCAGCGCCACGAAGTGGAGCATCAGTTGTCGTTGAGCAGTGCAGCCAAGCTGGCCGCGTCGGCGGGGTCGAGGCCGTCGGCGAAGCCGGCAAGGGCGGCGGCACGGTCGCTGGTGGCGTCGAGCAGTGAGTGGATCTTTCGGGCGGTGAGATCGGCTTCGCTGGTCGAGGGCGAGTAGAGGTAGAGACGACCTTGTCGCTGACGGCTGGCGAGGCCTTTGTCGCAGAGTCGTCCGAGCACGGTCGCGATGCTGGTGTAGGCCAGGTCGGTGTTCATCTCTTCGATGACGGCGCTGGGCGATGCCGGCCCGTCGAGGCGCCAGAGTGCGTGCAGCACGTCGCGCTCGAGCCCTCCGATGGGTCGCCGACTCATGCGTGCTCCTCGTGATCGTTGCGTATCGATGGCTCTTTCCTATCTGATCCAGCCGGTGTTGTCACGGTCATCACGCGCGAACGCGGGCGCAGCACGGTCCGCCAGTGCGAGCGCAGCGTCGATCATCAGAATCTCAGCAGACGTTGCGAACGTACGGGTAGGGGTTGACCGCCCGGCCACCGCCGGGATGCACTTCGAAGTGGAGGTGGTTCGCCGTCGTGTTCCCGGTGGCGCCCACATAGCCGATGATCTCCCCCTGCGACACGGCCCGACTCGACCCTTCCCACGCGCTGAGATGCGCGTAGTAGTACTTGGTGCCTCCGGAGCCTTGGAGCCAGATGGCGTTGCCGCCGAGCCGGTTGGTCGAGAAGTTCGCGTACCCCGACTCGGCAGCGACCAGCGGAGTGCCACCTGGCGACATCATGTCGACACCCTCATGGCTGCGCCCGCCGGAACGAGGGGCGCCCCAGGTGTCGGCGAATGCCCGTGGCCCGGCAACCGGGCAGACCATGCCACTTCCGGCGTTCGACGGCGGCGGAGACGGCGCTGCGGGCGTCGGACCCGACGGCGTGGACGCCGCTCCCCCGCCACCAGCACTCGCCGGAGCGCGCACTGCAGCGCGCTGAGTGGCAGCGGCGGCAGCAGCCTTGTCTGCCGCCGCCTTCTCTGCAGCGGCTCGGACAGCTCGCTGCCGATCGAGTTCGTGCTGCACCTGGGCATCGATCACGCGTCGTTGCTCGACCTCGGCGAGCCGGACGATCTCGTTCTCGGCTCGCGCCTTGAGCTCCTCGAAGTTCTCCTTCGCGTCGGTCGCGTCCTCTTGGCCTTGTTCGAGGTCGGCTTGCGCTTCGGCGATGTCGCTCATCAGCGCGTCGAGTTCGTCGAGATCGACGGCGGCGCCGCCCCGAGCGACGGCGGCGAAATGTTCGGCGGTGAGTTCTTCGTTCGCGTCGTCGAAGTCGATCAGCAACGGCATCGACGCCGCTCCACCGTTCACGAAGCTGCGCGCCGCGAGCGCCTGCAGTTCGGTGCGCATGGCGTCGGCTCGTGCGTTTGCGGCTGCCAGATCGCCCTCGGCTGCAGCGATCTCGAGGTCCAATCGGTCGAGTTCGGACTCGGCGTCGAACATCGCCTGCGACGCGTCGTTCGCGCGGTCGCGTGCGTCCTGGATCTCGCGTGCGGCCTGTTCGACTTCGGCGCCGCTGTGGGTGGCGGCGGCCCCGAACGGGTTGGCCGACACCGCGATCAGTGCAACCACCACACCGCTGGCCGCCCGACGCAGCAGCCGCCCACTGCGCGACTCGACCTCCGACAACATGTCGTAGATACTACATTGACATGACGATTCCGTGACGCGGTCTGGCGCCGGACTCGAGGCTGCGTCGTTGTCCGGGCGCAGTTGGCGACAGCCGACCGACAACCTGTTCACCGAGAAAGAGCCCCGATGACCACATCAGCGCCCCCCAACCGATCAGATCGACGCTCTCGGCAGGCGTTGTTCGCAACGTCGTTCGCCCTGGCCCTCGCCCTGGCGGCGCTCGCAGCGTGCGGCGAGAGTACCGACCAGGCCGCCCTCGATGCGACCGGCCCAGGACGGGGCGGCGAGCTCTACGCAGCGAACTGTGCGTCCTGCCACGGCAGCGACCTGCGCGGCACCGATCGAGGCCCGTCGCAGCTGTCGATTGTCTACGAACCCGACCACCATGGTGACGACAGCTTCCGATCCGCCATCGCCCAAGGCGTACGCGCTCATCACTGGAACTTCGGGGACATGCCGGCCGTGAGCGGACTTGACGACGACGAGGTCGACTCGATCATCGCCTTCATCCGATCTGAGCAGGAACGTGAAGGCTTCGAACCCTACGAACGCCCCTGATCCTCGCCCCGAACAGCTACACCGACGTCATCTGACCTTCAACAGTCCCAGCATGAGGCCACGGCCGGCGCCGGTGGCGGTGGAGCGGCCGGTTGCAAGGCTGGGGTCGGCAGCGAACTCCCGCTCACATGCAGCCCGCGTCGCCGGGTAGGGATTGATTGCTCGCCCGCCGGGCCGTACCTCGAAATGCAGATGCGGCCCACCGGCGTTCCCGGTGCTTCCCACGTAGCCGACGACATCACCCTGAGCGACCTCGCGACTTTCGCCCTCCCAGGCTTCGAGGTGGGCGTAGAAGAACTTGTCGCCGCTCGGCGTCGTCAACCAGATCGACTTGCCACCGGCGCCGGTGTTCTTGAATTCGGCGAAACCGGCGAGCGCCGCAACGACCGGGGTGCCACGTTCCGCCGCCATGTCCACGCCTTCGTGCCGACGGCCGCCGGAACGCCGATCACCCCAACTGTCGGAAAAGTCGGTCTGCTCGGCGACTGGGCATGCCATCGCGTCGAGCGCCCGTGGTGCGTCGTCGGAGAACGCGGCGCGCTTCGTGTCGTGGGCACTTGCGGGCGCCGCCAGCATGACGACGGCAATCGCGAGAGCGGACCCGGCAAGGGCGCGCCGACGGAGAGGGGTGGAGGTACACATGACGCCATATGTTACGGTTGCATGTCAACATTCCGACACAAACGTAACAATGCTCGGACGGTGCCAGGCATCCTGTCTGCGTTCGACGGCCGTTCGAGTCACCCGGTCGAGGTGAAACGCTGAGCACGAGAGCTGCCCACCGATGAGCGAACACACCACATGTGCGGGTTTCGCTCATCGCCTTGGTCTCGGGGGCATCGTCAGCCCCGTCGGACGGAGCTACCAGGCTGGAGCCGGCTTCTTCGTCAGGAGACCGGCACGGTCGTCGCCGTCGTCACTGGAGTCGTCACCGGAACCGTTGTCGGGGGAGCAACGGTCGTCGTCGGAGGAACGATCGTGGTGGTGGTGGTGGTGGTCGGTGGTACCCAGTCGGGGTCGGGCCAGTCGAAGATCATCGGCTGCGCTCCGTACGTTTCCGGTTCCTCGACACCGTCGAAGACGTAGATCGAATCACCGATCGATACAAGGTCTTGGAGGTACTCGGCAATGTGCATCGGAAAGCGAACACAACCCCGTGACGCAGGGTAGTCAGGGACGTTGCCAGCGCCGTGAATGGCGATGCCGTAGTTGAAGTAGATGGGCTTGTAGAGACGACCGAGCTTTGCGTTGCGCCATCCTTCGACCTTGCGTTCGAAATGGTAGAGCCCGCCCGGGGTGACGGACCTGCCGCAGATTCCCTTCGGCTCGGTGGTTCCGTCATCGAGGTCGATCTCGACTTCGTCGCACCACGTGATGCCTTCTCCCGACGACACGTGACTGATGACGCGTGCCTCGCCGTCGAAGAAGAGGACGGACATCTGCTCGGGGAGATACACCTCCATGTGGTTGCCACCCGGAGAGCGACGTGGCGCCACGCGGAAGTCCTCGTTCATCCGCTCCCAGATGTCTGCGGTGACGACTCCGCGCATTTCCGTGCGAGGCGTTCCGAGAACGATCTTCTCGAACGCCCAGACGGCGTGCTTGGTTGCTCCTCCGAAAACACCGTCTACGGGACCGGGGTCGAACTGTCGGCTGGCGAGCAGGGCCTGCATCGCTTCGACTTTGCGGTCGACCATCCCCTCGCTGAGATCGTGAGCGAGCGGTGTCAGCGATTCACTCGTCGGCGGGGAAGCGACCGGCGCGACCGGCGACCGGAGGGCCGCTGGAGTGGTGGCAGTCGGGGCCGTCGTCGTGGAGGATGATGCGACGCCTTCCACTCGCGCGGACGACGATGCCGACGATCTGGCCCAGATACCGAGAGTCACGGTGGCAGCGGCGCCGGCGAACATGAGTTGGCGTCGGGTCAGAGTTGGTTCGTGATCGTCGTCGTGGTGCGACCTGGCTCCGAGGTTGGGGTTGTCCACACAGCTGATACTACGAGCTGTCGTACTGGTTGGTGACGCGCCGATCGATGAGTTTCGATCGAGTTTCCGGTCGAGAACAGCCCAGCGCGAGCTGGCCGGGAGCGTCGGACGTGATCGCTCAGCGAGCCGTCGACAACTCGCGTGGAACGAATGCGCCCTGCACGTTGACGGTGACGTTCATTTCGTCCCGGCGCCAGAGTTCGGTCTCGACGCCGTCGAGTCCGAGCCAGGCGATGAGCGCTTCCTGGTCACTGATCCGCAGGCGCGCGCAACCCTTGCTCTGCGGGGTCGGTGGCACGTTGTTGGCGCCATGGATCGCTTGGCCGAGATCGAAGTACAACGGCTTGTACAGGTTGCCGTTGCGTGGATTGTCGACACCGACGGGGAATTCACTGCTGTTGTGCCAACCCCCGTTGTCGAGTGCCGGATTGAAACGGAATGCGGCGGCGCGGTCCTGGTCACGGGTCTCGAATCCTTCGGAACCCGTCGAGGTCGGGAACACGAAACTGGTTTGTTCGCCTGCTCCGATGAACATGATCTGACACGTCCGGTCGATGAGCACCCACCGTTGTGATGCTGTAGCCGTGGACGTTGGCGTCGGCAGTCCAGTCGAACCAAACAATCGCATCTGCTCCTCGGTGCCTGGAGACATGTCCGCAATCGTCGTGGTGAGACCGAACGCGAGACGAGCAGCACAAAGTCGCTGTCCGGTGAGTTCGCCAGAGACGCCGTCGACGACGAGGTCACCGGTACCGAGTCCAGCGAACAATTCGTTCAGCTTCACCTGCTGCTGCTCGACGTTCGCGACCACGGCAGCAGCGATGGTCGAGTCGTTCAGCTCCGCCCTCGGCGTTCCGTCGATGTCGTTGATGCCATTACTGACGCAAGTATCGACCAGATCGCCGACCTGAGTGCCATTGACGAATCCGTTCTCGGACCAGAGATCGATCGGGGCCACCGCGACAGCGAGTTCCATTGCGAGAAGTTCCATCGAGCCCGCGGTCACGGTACGAACGACGCAACTGGGGTCGAACACATCGAGTGGCGCAGGGGGCACCGTGGTGGTGGTGGTCGTGGTGCTCGTCGAGGTGGTGGTCGTGGTGCTCGTCGAGGTGGTGGTCGTGGTGCTCGTCGAGGCGGTCGCCGTCGGATCCGTCGCCGCCACGGTCGCAGGGGCCCGGGGCGCGACGAGGGCCGTCGTCGACGCCGATTCGGGATCAACGAGCGTTGGTTGCGCGTCGCCGTTCAGCACGTCCGCATCGGTCGAGGCCGTGCAGGCAGAGATCGTGACGGCTGCGAGCGCGGCCAGGATGGCAACCCTGCGAGACCTGCATCCGTCGAAGTACGACACGACGTCGTAAGTTAGCGCCTTCGGGTTCCGATAAGGGGGCGGCCACCCCGGGCCGCCGGGACCGGGCCGCCCTCTTGACCCCCACACAATGTCGTACCTCAGCGGTCGGCGCGCATCGGCACGTTTCGCGCGAGCCAGCGGCGTGAACGCCCAGGGTGCGACTGGACGGCGCATCCAGAAGTCCCGAACACCGAACCCGAGAGGAGCACCCATGATCAACTCACTACAGATTCTCGGCGACGCTCATGTCGGCCACATGGACGGGTGGGGAGGTGGATGGATGTGGCTCTGGGGG